>OLPY01000909.1_pt1 | contig 23027 bp, 18 predicted proteins | sample 1672481 | NCBI WGS metagenome assembly OLPY01 (sample SAMEA3136691, study PRJEB25190) | human gut metagenome | biome: human gut; feature: human-associated habitat; material: faeces | place: Austria | collected 2013 | reverse complement strand
AGCCGCCGGAGCGGTGCTTAAGCCGCAAGGCGGGAATTGTGCGGTGTTGCCTAAAGGGAATTCAACAGTTGGCAAACGGGCTGCGAACTGCTATAATAAACTGTAATTTTACATTCTGCGCATTTTATACTTTTATAACAGGGCAATTCTGCATCATTCTAAGGCAATACCGCACAATTCTAAGCACCGCTCCGGCGGGAATTGTGCGGTGTTGCCCTAAGCCTATCGAACGGGAAACATTGCCGGGTTGCCAAGGATACGAGGTTTTACCCTATGATTCTTGCAGTTGATATCGGTAACAGCAACATCTGCATTGGCGGGCTGGATGGCATGAAGGTGCTGTTCACCGCGCGCATGGTCACCCGCCCGCGCTGCACCGGGGATGAATACACCGCCGAGCTGAAATTTCTGCTGGGCCGCCTTGGCGTTACCCCTGAAGCCTGTGAGGGCGTTATCGTGTGCAGCGTGGTGCCCGACCTGACCAAAGTTCTGGCCGATGCCTGCACCCGGCTGACCGGGCGCCAAGCCATGCTGGTCAGCCCTGCACTGAACACCGGGCTGACCTTTGCGGTGGACGCTCCGGACCGCGTGGGGCGGGACCGCATTGCCGATGCCACCGCCGCAGCCGCCCACTATCCCCTGCCCTGCATGACGGTGGACCTTGGCACGGCCACCACCTATAATGTCATTTCTTCCAAGCGGGCGTTCCTGGGTGGTTTTATCCTGCCCGGCGTGCAGACCAGCCTGCGGGCCATCAGCAGCGGCACAGCGCAGCTGCCGCCTATCTCGCCCGAAACGCCGGATCACCTGATTGGCCGCAACACGGTGGAATGCCTGAACAACGGCGTGATGTTTGGCACCGCAGCCATGCTGGACGGCCTGGCTGCCCGCGTGGAAGCCGAACTTGGCGAACCGCTGACCGTGGTTGCCACCGGCGGCCTGGCCCCCTGCATCATGCCCTGCTGCACCCGCAAGGTGATTTATGATTCTGACCTGTTGTTCAAGGGGCTGGCGATCCTGTACAGCAAAAACGCCGAATAAGCAGGTTTGCACGTTTTGTATTCTGCCTGCTATCAGAAAAGGGACCGGCATTTTCTGCCGATCCCTTTGTTTTATGTATTTTCCGAATGTTTTAGGCAATACCGCATAATTCTAAGTGCCGATACGGCGAGCGAGGTGCGGCAGATGCCAAGCCAAAAGCGCAGATAATACTGGATGTCTTATCGAGCATTTTGGCAACGCAGATGCCGTGCCGCAGCTGCCGGAGCGGTGCTTAAGCCGCAAGGCGGGAATTGTGCGGTGTTGCCTTTACATATCCGGCGTAACCATCACAGCGCCGTAATTGCGCACGCTCAGCACATGGCAGCTGCCCGCGCCAAACACAGCGTCAATGGCGTTCTTGTAGGTTTCCAGCAGTGCCAGCGGAACAAATGCCTGGATGGTACCGGCAAAGCCGCCGCCCTGCAAACGCCATGCGCCGCGGCCGTTCAGCACCTTCTGGCTGATGGCCAATGCCAAAGGCACGCCCTGCTCCTGCGGGTTCTTGATGCTGTAGGCGTTCTGGTTGAACTCAAAGCTGGAATGGCCGCCCTCAATGATCAGCTGCAGGAAGCGGTCAAAATCATCTGCCTTGATGGCTTCATAGATTTCCCCGGCGCGGCGGCTGTCATTATAAAAATGGATGGCACGCACCACGGCGCGGTCGCCGGTCACTTTGCGCACTTCGGGGATGGCTTTCAGGAAGGTTTCCTCGTCCACATCGCGCAGAACCTTTTTGCCAAAGAATTCGGCAACGCTCTCCATCTCGCGGCGCACAGCGGCATAATCATCGGTCAGGTCAGCGTGGCTGCCCTTGGTATCGCTGATGCAGAGTGCAAAGCCCTTGGCTGCCAGATCAAACGGAACTTCGCGCACGATCGGATGGCCCACTTCCTTAAAGTCGATGGTGATGACCTTTCCCACGGCGCAGGCGGTCTGGTCCATCAGGCCGCAGGGCTTACCAAAGAAAACATTCTCAGCATACTGGCTGATCATGGCGTTTTTGACCTGGTCGAAACGCTTCATGTCATTATCGTTGTACTCGCCGCGGAAGATAGCACCCATGCACACCTCAAAGGCAGCCGAGCTGGACAAGCCGGAACCGCCCAGAACGTCAGAGGTGGTGTAGCAGTCAAAGCCGCCCACCTTGCCGCCGTCTTTCACAATGCCGGCAGCCACGCCACGGATCAGGCTGGCGCTGTGCTCTGCTTCAACGGGCTGCGGGGTCAGGTCGCGCAGATTCACATCGTCGATCTTACCAAAGCCGTGGGAAATCACGCGTACAACGTTCTCGTCATTCTTGGCAACCACAGCAATGATATCCAGGTTTACGGCAGCTGCAATCACCACGCCGTTGTTATGGTCGGTATGGTTGCCGCCGATCTCGGTGCGGCCGGGTGCCGAGTACAAACACACTGTGCGGCCCGTGCCAAAGTTTTCTTCAAAATGGTCGATCATATCCACATAACGGACACGCTGGGCTGCCACAGTAGCAGTGTCTGCCCCATACAGCTTGGCAAAAGCCTGGTCGTAACCGCCGTTCAAGATATTTTGTTTCAGTTCCGCACTCGTTGCCATCGTTCATACACCTTTCTTCGTTTGGCTGTCCCTTGTAAAATATGCACAAAAACCGCGCGTTCTTTTTAGCTATGCAGCGCATTTTAGGCCAGTATCACGGCTTCTTGTACTCAGTATAACAAATTTTAGCAGGATGTAAACATCTTTTTTCAACGCGATTATGGACTTTTGATGAATCTTCTGATATAATGGTAAAAAATATGCTCCATCCTGTTCCGGCCTGCTGCGGTGGGCCCTGTTTTGGGAGCAGAATGGCGAACCACAACCAGATTTTGCAAGAGTGAGGGATTTGGTATGCCGACCATCGCAAAGCAATCTTATAAGCAGAGCTATACCGATAATGTAGAGCTTTCCATTTTTAATTGTGGCCACGAATACTGCCAGCCGGGCCACACCTGGGGCCCCGGTGTGCGTGACCATTACCTGATCCATCTTGTTGTTGCGGGCAAAGGTGTGTATCAGGTCAACGGCGCTGCCTATAATTTGCAGGAGGGTGATCTCTTCCTTGCCAAACCCAACCAGCTCATCACCTATGCGGCAGATGAAACCGACCCGTGGGAATATTACTGGGTCGGCTTTAACGGTGCCTGTGCCAACAAGCTGGTGCAGCAGACCCCGTTCAGCGATGTGCAGCCCGTGCACCACTGCAAAGACCCCCAAAGCACCCGTGAAACCATTTATAATATCTACCTGGCCCGCGGCCCGGAACCGCAGTGCGAAGCCCTGATGACCGGCTACCTGTACCTGTTCATGGCCCAGCTGATGAAGGAAGCGCGCGAAGCCATGCCCAACACGCCGTCTTCCAGCAGCCAGTATGTGCTGGCCGCTATCAAGTATATTCAGTTCAACTATTCCCATGATATTTCGGTAGATGACATCGCCAAGGCGGTTGGGGTCAGCCGCAGCCATCTGTACCGCGTGTTCATGTCCAATGTAGGCCAAAGCCCGATTGACTATTTAACGGGCTACCGCATCAGCGAAGCGTGTTCCCTGCTGAAAAACACCGGGCTTTCCATCGCCGAAATCGCGGTCTCCGTCGGCTTTTTTGACCAGTTCTATTTTTCCCGCGTGTTCAAAAAGGTCAAAGGTGTTCCCCCCAGCAAGTACCTTGCTGCGCTGGAAAAAGACCCGCAGCTGGGGCTGGTATAAGCCATTTTCACACAATGTCCCACCATACGGCAGCACCTTGCTTTTTGGTGCTGCCGCTCAGTTTTTACCGGCAGACTGATATATTTGCCATAACATTAGAGCAAACGGAGCAAACCATGTCTTTGAAGAAAAATCAGATTTTTGAAACCACGATCGAAAACCTTTCCAGCGATGGCAGCGGCGTTGCCCATGTGGAAGGGCAGGCCGTTTTTGTGCCCGGCGCGGCACCGGGGGATGTGATCCGCTGCCGCATTGTAAAGGCATTGAAAAGCTATGCTTTCGGCCGCATTGACGCGATTTTAGCCCCCGGCCCCGGCCGCGTTGCGCCGGATTGTGCCGTGTGCACTCCCTGCGGCGGCTGTGGCCTGCGCCATTTGAGCTATGCTACGGAATGCGAGGCGAAAACCGGCTTTGTGCGGGATGCTTTTGCCCGCCTTGGCGGCTTTGATGTAAGCAGCTTTGAGTTTTCGCCCGTTCTCGCCCTGACGGACCACACCGCACACTACCGCAATAAGGTCCAGCTGCCCGTTGGGCTGGATGCCGATGGCCATGTCGTGACCGGTTTTTACGCCGGGCGCACCCACCGTATCGTCCCCTGCCCCGATTGCAAATTGCAGCCGGAGTGGATGAACGCCCTGGCCCGCCGGGCTTGTGCGTTACTGGAAGCCAACGGCATTGCCCCCTATGACGAGGAAACCGGCAAGGGCCGCGTGCGCCATTTATATATGCGCCAGGGCTGGCACAGCGGTCAGCGCCTGCTGTGCTTTGTGGTAAACGGCAACGGCCTGCCCAACGAAGCCGAGATCTGCCGCACCTTGCAGCAGGAGTTCCAGCTGACCACCGTGCTGATCAACCGCAATACCGCCCGCACCAACGTGATTTTAGGGCGGGATACCCGCACCGTGCTTGGCCCCGGCGTGATTGAGGATACTTTGGCCGGAGTGCCCATCCAGATGGGTGTGCACGAGTTTTATCAGGTCAACACCCCCGCTGCCGAGCTGCTGTACGCCAAGGCGAAAGAGTTTGCCCGGCTGCAGCCGGATGACTTTTTGCTGGACCTTTACTGCGGTATGGGCACCATTGGCCTTTCGATGAAGCCGCACTGCCGCCGCCTGGTCGGCGTTGAGGTTGTGCCGCAGGCAGTGGAAGGTGCCAAAACCGTTGCTGCGCATCTTGGCCTGCCCCCGGAGGAAGCCGATTTTTACTGCATGGACGCCGGCGAAGCCGCGACCCGCCTTGCCAGCGAGGGTGCCCACCCCGATGTGATCGTGGTGGACCCGCCGCGCAAAGGCTGCGATAACGCCACCCTGACTGCCATTGTCCAGATGGCCCCACGCACCCTCGTCATGGTCAGCTGCAACCCCTCCACCGCCGCCCGCGATGCTAAGTTCCTGTGTGAACAGGGGTATACGCTGGAAAAGGTTCAGCCCGTGGATTTGTTCCCAAGGACAAGGCACGTTGAAGCGGTTCTCCTTTTGACCAAACTCAATGTCGAGCGGCACATCGAAGTGGACGTCAGCATGGATGAACTGGATGTGACTGCTGCGGAAAGCAAGGCGACTTACAACGAGATTCGGGATTATGTGTGGGAGCATCATCAGCTTAAGGTGTCCAATCTCTATATCGCACAGGTGAAGCAGAAGTACGGCATCATCGAGCGAGAGAATTACCATAAAGCGAAAAACGAGAATGCAAAGCAACCTAAGTGTCCGAAGGAAAAAGAGGATGCGATCGTGGAGGCATTAAAGCATTTTCAGATGATTTGATACGCAATCACCCCAGAGAGAATAGCCTCTTGTGCGTTCTCTCTGGGGTGATTTTTGCGTTATGCTACTTCCGGGTAGCGCATATATACATACTCGTAGATTTTCTTCTGGTAGGTCTGGATATCGCTTACATCATAGCTATTGGGAAGTTCTTGCCAAAGGGTATTGCGAATCAGGTTATCCACAATCGCCTTAGTTTCCTGCTTGTCCGTCCAATGGTCGAGTTTGGCAATCTGCTGTTTGATTTTTGTCAACAAGTCCACAGACACCTTCTTGATCGTTTCAATTTCCTGCTTCGTGAGGTTCTCCGAAAACAGCAAATCGTACACTGAAAGTTCCTCATCGCTGGAAAAGCCCTCACGCACATAGCGCTGCTGCTCCGTGTCCAGTGAACTTGCAAGCTCCATCAGATCCATGAAGGTTTTCTCAATGGTTGCCCGGTTCTGCTCTGCATTATAGGCATCTATGATCTCCTGATAGCGGTCATAATAATCAATGCGCTGCGGGTTTGCAAACAGCATTTTCGCCAACTGCTGATTCACCAGTTCATCCAGATCGCGCAGCAAGAGATTCTTCCGCCGGGTGTGGGCAAACTCCCGGCTCAGCAGCTCAAAGTCAATTTTGCTGATGTCAAACTGCCGGGAAGGTACAGCCTCCTGATCCGGCTTTTCCACATGGATGTACTCGTTGACGATGCCGTTGATCTGCACCATCAGGTCGGTATTGTCCGCGTGTTTCCGCTTCTGCTGCAAGCCCTCGTAGATGGCGAGAATTGCGTTTTTCCGGGCGCGCACGGCATCGTCCACATCGTCACGGTCTGCGTAGCGGAACAGCCGCGCCAGTTCAGACGCATAGGTCTGGAAGGTTTTCTTGGTTTCCAACGTCTCGCACATCGCGTTGACTGCATCCTGTACAAGGCTCATCTTTTCAAAGTCCTGTGCGTCCACCAATTCCTGCAGCCGGAACCCGTGTTCTGCCAGAAAGCCGTCCGTTTTTCCGATGACCGTGCGGATGCGCTGAATCAGCTCCGTTTTGTCCACCGTTGGGTCAATGCCCGCCGGGCTGTTCTTGCTGACCGTATAATCTGCCAGAGCCTTGCGCAGCGCCTTTACGATACCAATATAGTCCACGATCAGGCCGTTGCTCTTGCCCTCCGAAACACGGTTTGCACGAGCAATAGTCTGCATCAGGGTATGGGCTTTCAACGGCTTGTCCAGATACAGGCAGGACAGACACTTTACATCAAAGCCCGTCAGCCACATGGCACAGACGAACACCACCCGGAACGGATTCTTGCTGTCCTTGAATTCTTTATCCAGCTCCCGCTTTTCCATTTTGGCACGGTGCGGCAGAATATCCAGCCCCCACTTTTTGAAGGTCTGCACCTCGTTCTGCTCCTGACTGATCACCACTGCCATTTCGGTTTCTTTCATCCATGCCAGTTTACGGGCAAGCTCCTGTGCTTCCTGCTGGGTCGCTGTGCCCTGCCGGGCTTCCAGTTCCCTGATCTTTGCCTGCCAGCATTCCTGCACATAGTTGTACATCCGCACACAGGTGACCTTATTCAGGCAGACAAACATCGCCTTGCCGCTGGTCCAAAGGTCAGAGTAATGCTCCACAAAGTCCTTTGCAATGGAACGCAGCCGTTCATCTGCGGTGAGAATATGGATTTCCTTTGCAAACTCGCGTTCCAGCTTTTCCTCCTGCGAAGGATCAAGGTCGGCAGCTTCAATGGCATCCAAAATCCGCCCGGTGATCTCCGGCTTGTCCAACTGGGCGATCTTATCCGCGCGGTTCTCATAGTACAGCGGTACCGTTGCGCCGTCCTCCACTGCCCGCTTGAAATCATACACCGACAGATACCCGCCAAAGGTGCGCTCGGTAATATGGTCATCCGCCAGCAGCGGCGTACCGGTAAAGCCGATGCGGGATGCCGTGGGCAGCAGGTGCATCATGTTGTCTGCAAAAATGCCGTACTGGCTGCGATGGGCTTCGTCCGACAAAATCAGAATGTCGTGATCCGGGTAGATGGGCGGTTCCTTGGGCAGGTTAAACTTCTGGATCAGGGTAAATACAAAGCTGGGGTTGCCCTGCAGCTTTTTTACAAGGTCTGTACCGCTGGATGCAATGAACTGCGAAGCCTTGGTTTTGCCCAGCAGACCGCAGTTTTCAAAGGTATCGCTGATCTGCCGGTTCAGCTCGTCACGGTCGGTCAGCACCACAATGGTGGGCGAGCCTGCAAACTTGCGCCGGATCTTCTGTGCCAGAAAGACCATGGAGTAGCTTTTGCCAGACCCCTGCGTGTGCCAGAACACACCCAGCCTGCCGTCTTTTAACTTGCGGTTCTCGTAAGCACTGACGGCCTCGTTGACGCCGAGATACTGGTGGTTGCGGGCCAGAATCTTGGTGGTATGCCCGCCGGAATGGTCGTAAAGGATGAAGTTTTCCAGCAGATCGAGGAAGGTCTTTTTCTCACAGATGCCCCGCAGCATGGTTTCCAGTTCCACGCTGCCTGCATCGCTTTCCTTCAGACGCTTCCACTCGTGGAAAAACTCGTACTTGCTGCCAAGCGTACCCACCTTGGCTTCCAATCCATTGGACAGCATGAGAAAGGCATTATAGTAGAACAACTGCGGAATGGTATCGAGGTAATCCCGATAATTGTCTATGTAGGCGTTCTGCACATCCACGGTGGGCTTTTTCAGCTCGATAAACAGCAGCGGAATGCCATTGACAAAGCCCACAATGTCTGTCCGGCGGCGGTACAGCTGCGAGTGGATCTTCATCTCTTTTACGGCAAGGAAGTGGTTGTTTTCCGGTTTTTTGAAGTCGATCACCGCCGCGCTCCGCGTTTCGGTGCGTCCATCCGGTCGCTTGACCGTCACCGGGATGCCATCCCGCAGCAGAAAATACTTTTCCTCGTTGATCTGCATCAGGGATGCGGTGGAAACGTGCGCCGTGAATTTCTTCTGCACCTCGTCCAGCTGGTTCGGGGTGAGCCATGGGTTCAGCCGCAAAAGCGCCTGCCGAAAATACCGGGTCAGCAGCACTTCCCCATAGCTGGTGCGACCCAACGTCCCGTCCGGCCCCAGCTTTTCGGAGTTGTAAGCCATCACGACCTCCCAGCCCAGAACATTTTGCAACAAATTGCCTGCGCTGTTCTGAACAAGGACATTTTCGGAGTATTCGCGGCTCATAGAATCACCTCATTCACATATTGTTGCTTTTGAATAAGTATTTTTTATTGATATATCTGCCGATTCCATCAATTCCCGGATAAATATACTTTTCATTTATCCCGCACAGAGCAAGTTGTCTTAATATTTTTTCCTTATCCTCATGCTTTATTTGAATTTTTCCTATTACTCCACATGCGCTATTTTGAACATTTTCATCCACAATATAATCATCTGGCACCATAAACTGTTCTAGTGGCCTTCTATCTGCTCCCCACAACATAAATACACTTTGCTGCATATTCATTCGCTCTTCCCGATAATGTGGTTTGTATATCCACGGCCACTGTATATACTGGCCCAGTCCTGCATGTTGAGCAAAATTCTGACTAATAATTTCATCAGTAATTATTCTGTTCACTTTATACTTTGATTCCGTTGCCTGTACTGCACGATACATGCCGAAGAACTTTCTATTATATCCAGGTTCATTTATTAAACAAACCGTCGCATTTGCAGTGCTTGCATCTGAACAAGCAAAATAAAGTGCAACTAGCGGATTTTCTGTAAAATCCAGCAATCTTGTCGGAACTCCAAAATGCTGTGCAATCTCAAGCCAAGCACCAATATCGTTTTCAGAAACTTTTGGCTCATACCGACATGTCTCTGAAATAAAATCTTGTAAAATATTATGTTCAAATAACGAGTACACTTCTATTCCTTCCGGTCCATTCTTTGACCGAAAAATTCCCGGAAGAATCGTATATCGATAATCCCCATGTCCTCTATATATAAAATGCGGCTTATATGTAAAGTTCGGAATCCAAGCAATTGATACGTTATTTGAAGTTCTGAATGTATATAGTTTTTCCAATTTCTCAAGTAAGCTGATATATTCTTGTATAGAATGGACTTCCATCATACAAATCACCTTCTCGCTTTTCACAAAACAATCTCTGCATACTTTTTTCCAAACTCTGTTATCGTAAACGATGTTTCTTCATCTTTAATTGTATCATTATCACCATCTGGAAAGTTTGGAGAATCTTGTTCATACATCAGCCCTAATGCTGTTAGCCTTAGCAAATCTCTGCATTGTGATTGTTTTCTTTTATGGTGCGGTTCCTTCAACAACATCACATCGCCCGGAATCAGTTGATTCAACATCGATGCATATTCAGCAAACTCCTCCCAAGACAAGCCGCCATCCAACCGCTCCAGATAAAGTCTGCCCAGCATCTGCGGCTTTTCGCTTTCAAGGTAATTTGTTACAACTATTGTAACGTACTCCAGTTCTTTTTCAAACTGCTTTGCATTTTCATTTAATACTTTGATATAGCGTTTTCTTCTTGCTTCATCCGTACATTCGGTGTCAATCGTCAGTAAGAATTGAGAAATCTGTCGTACTTCATGGCACTCTTTTACAGTTCTTACACCCGTTCTGCCAAGCATCAGCATTTTAATGATTGGTACTTCCTTGAAAAGATTTTCTGGTAGTTTAGAGTCAATCCAGCTTTCTCCTAAGTCCACCAAGCAGTCTTTTGCTTGTCCCAATACGTTCGTAATACTGGACACCATCATGTACTCGTTTGCCATAAAGTCACACCTCCACTTCTCCGCTCATCAACTTCGGTAAAATTAAATCTCTTGACTCTCTTAGGTTATGGTTTTGATTTTCCAGTGCTTCTTTCTTTCTGTAAATTGAATCAGCTACACTGTGAAATTGCTCCAACACCTTATCATCCGGCTTCAAAATATCGGCCACCTCAAAGTGTACAGGCTTAACCGCTGGATAAGCCGCACCATTTGTTGCGTTCACCAAATACCCAACAAATTCTTCTTGGGTGACCGCACAATAAAGATAGCTATACGGAACTTTTTTCGCCGACAGTACCGCAAAGCCAGTTGAAAACACATCGGTTTCTTTAGGATTTGTAACAAGCGCATATGCTTTCAGGTTCGGTCGAACCATCCCCCATATAATATCCCCATCTTTTGCACAACGTTTTGCTCTTCCCGGTGCTTCATTCAAATTATACCGAGTTCTTGTCTCTATATGACCACATCGAACCGAGCCCAAATCCACATAATCAATAAAATCCTCTTTATAATTTTTCGGCAAAGCACTACTATTTATGTCCGCAACGTCTCTCACTTTGCACCACTGCCACCCCTCCGGCACACCGTCCACAATTTTCGTGTTTTCATGCCCCGGAAAGCGCAAATTCACAAACCACTCTTTATAAAGCCGCTGGGCTGCTTCTTCCAGCAATTTGATCTGTCTCTGGTTGTTTTCAATCAGGTCATCATATACGGAGAGAATATCTGCGATACGATGTTGAGTTTTAATATCGGGTACATTCAAATATATCTGGCTAAAGTTTTTAATTGGCAATTGTGGTTGCGCACTTCCTGTACAATACTGCTTAAAATATGGTCGATAGTACTCACTTTTCAAAATTTGATACAGAAATCGTGCATCTACAATTTCCCCATTGGAACGTAGAATAACCATTCCCGAATTTATTCTAACATTTTCATAAGGCACACTAGAATTATAATACCCTGCGTTTCCTACAGTTCCGCGGGTAGTATATACAATATCTCCCCTTTTCAGCTTACCCTTTCTTAGTGCCTCATCTTTTTCTTTCATAATGAATTGATTTTCTTCAAAGATGAGACCCTCTTTTGTTACGTTTCCAGTATTCAAGAACAAGCAATATCCTTAAGGATAAAATTCGTCCTGTTTAGGATAGTTTTTCCCACGATCTCCATCTATAATTTCTGCAAGTTGTCCTATCGTATATCTCATACCCCCATCTCCTCCAGATTCTTCGAGATGGTTTCCATCAGACGGTTGGACTCTGCCTGCAATTTCAGCAGTTCCTTGTGGATTTCCTTCATCCGCTGGGCAAAATCCACGCCGTCATCCTCCACGGGTGCAACGCCCACATAGGCACCGGGCGTCAGGGATGCGCCTTTTTCGTTGAGGATGGTGTCGCGGCTGGCCACCTTGCACAGACCGGGGATATCCTGATAAACGCCCTCGCCAAATTTTTCGGTGAGCCAGACGGCCTCCTTGGCAACGGTCAGCTTCTCGTTGAGGGCTTCCAGTTCCTTGTCGAACTTTTCCTGCGTGGTCTTGCGCTCTTTGCGGGGTGCTGCCTCCACAGCGGCTTTGGCTTCTTCCCGCTTGGCCTGCACGTTTTGTTCCATTGCAGCCTGAATCTCTGCAAAGGGGCGGTCGTCCGCCAGCTCTGCGTGATACTCCGCCAAAAGCCCCTTGTACTTGTCCACCTCGCCGCGATAGAGCCAGACAATGGCGTTGAGGTTCTTCAGCTGCCAGTCGCTCCATTCGTTCTGAGTGCGGTCCACCACGGTATAATAATTGCGTGCATCGATGAACAGCACGGTGTCCAGCAGATGCTCCGGCTTGCCCTTATCCAAAAACCACAGCGAACAGGGCAAACTTTTGGTGTAGAAGAAATTGTTGCCCACGCTCATCATCACGTCCACATGGCCGGTCTGGATGAGCTTTTCACGGATGTCCTTGTCTTTGCCCTGACTGTCGGTAGCCGAGGACGCCATCACAAAACCCGCACGGCCATGCTCGTTCAGGTAGGAGTAGAAATAGGACACCCACAAATAGTTTGCGTTGCCGATCTCCTTGGCCTTGTTCACGCCGGGCAGGCCAAACGGCAGCCGTCCGGCACTCTGCGCCGACTCTGACTTGACCTTATCCACGTTAAACGGCGGATTTGCCATCACATAGTCGCAGCAGCCGTTCAGGTTGTGGGCATCGTGATAGAAGGTATTGGCTTCATCGCCGGACTTGATCACGCCGGTCAGGCCATGCACAGCCATATTCATCAGGCAGAGCTTGGCATTGTACTCCACCTTTTCCTGTCCGTAGAAGGTCATGGTGTTGTTGGCGATCATGCCCGCATGGTTTACAAAGTCGCCGGTCTGCACAAACATACCGCCGCTGCCGCAAGCTGGGTCCAGCAGAACGCCGTGGGCAGGCTCCAGCACATTGACGATCATTTTCACCAGCGATTTCGGCGTAAAGAACACGCCGTCATCCTGTGCCACATTTTTGGCAAATTTATTCAAAAAGTACTCGTAGATACGGCCGATCACATCGCCGCCCACATCGTCCAACGCATCATTGTTGAAGATGCGCAGCAGTTCCCCCAGCAGTTCATCCGAGAAGATGGTGTAGTCCTTCGGCAGAACGCCCTGCAGCTGCTCGCTCTGCTGCTCCACCAGTTCCATGGCGTTGTTCACCACTTCGCCCAGACTGTTCAGAGGATTGCCCTCGATGCCGGTCAGCCCCTGCTCCGGGATGTTGGCGGGCAAATTGACTAAGTAATTGTACTGCGCCTCCTTGGGCAGAAACAGTGCACTCTTCTCGGCAAAGTCGCTCTGTTCCACCGGCAGCACCCGGCCACCGCGCATGGGGCGGTCTTTCAGAATCTCCTGCTCCACCAGTTTAAAGCGGCTGTACGCATACCGCAGAAAAATCAGTCCCAGTACCGGCATACAGTATTGGTTCGAGGTGAGTTTAGAGCCTGCACGCAGCAGATCTGCCGACTCCCACAGGTCAGCTTCCAGTTTTTTGACGTTCACATTATTTGCCACGAGGGGGTTCCTCCTGTTGTTTGGATTTTCATTTTCTATTGTATCACAGTTTTCTGCAATGTTCATCTTTAATCATTGCTATTTTCTTTTTTGACTGGAAAAAGCTGTTTACCAATGGCTGACAATGTGTTAGAGCCATAAACTTTCTCATTTGGAGACGCTAATCCTGCATCCAACGGATGCAGTTCAAGGGTTTGGGATTTCCCAACAAGTATTTTTGCAACGCAAAAGAAGCAGATTCGCAACCTTTCTAGCTGATGTGATTGAGAAGTACGCATCTGTCTTGGAAATAGACAAAGCAGAATCCTTATCAAACAACGAAAATCAACAAGATGCTGTTGATACCACCATTGCAGCATGATATAATATTCTTGTAATACTTGTCCCAACGCAGTGGTAAGGTCTCCCCTTCCACTGTATTACATACACGGAACGAGGTGCTTAAAGTGAACCGTCCAGATGACTCTCCTAAAAATTCCATCCTCATTTACACCACAGAAGATGGCCTGACCAAAATTGATACTACCTTTGACGGTGACACCGTCTGGCTTTCCATTGACCAGATGGCTGAGTTGTTCCAACGTGACAAATCCACAATTTCCCGTCACATCAAAAACATTTTTGCAGAGGGTGAGCTTGAACGAGATTCAGTTGTTGCAAAATTTGCAACAACTGCCGCAGACGGAAAGACCTATCAGGTCGAATTCTACAATCTTGACGTCATTATTTCTGTTGGTTATCGTGTCAAATCCAAACGAGGCACACAGTTCCGTATCTGGGCAACTGGCATCCTGAAGGAATATATGCGCAAGGGATTTGCGCTGGATGACGAACGCCTGAAAAATCTGGGCGGCGGTGGATATTTCAAAGAGCTGTTAGAACGCATCCGTGACATCCGTGCTTCCGAAAAAGTGTTTTATCGTCAGGTTCTGGAAATCTATGCAACCAGCATTGACTACGACCCAAAAGCAGAAATCTCCGTCCATTTCTTCAAAAAAGTCCAGAATAAAATTCATTATGCCATCCACGGTCAGACTGCCGCTGAGGTCATTTACAACCGCGCAGATGCCGAAAAGGAATTTATGGGTCTGACCACTTTTGCAGGAAACCAGCCCACTTTACGAGAAGCTACTATTGCCAAAAACTATCTGAACGAGAAAGAGCTTCGTGCTATGGGGCAGTTGGTTTCCGGTTATCTGGATTTTGCTGAGCGTCAGGCAGAACGTGAACAGCCCATGACAATGCAGGATTGGGCAAACCACCTTGACCGTATTCTGACTATGAGCGGCGAGCAGCTGCTTGTTGACAATGGCAGTGTGACCCACAACCAGGCAGTGGACAAAGCTACTACCGAATATCGGAAATATAAGGCTAAAACCCTCAGCGATGTGGAGCAGGATTATCTGGATTCCATTAAGTATCTGGAGCAGAAAACAGACAAGAAATAACCGTTTTGTGAGGTTTTCTTATGTCACAGGAAAAGACAAAGGTTTACACTTATACCCGTGTTTCCACGGCCATGCAGATCGATGGCTATTCGCTGGATGCGCAGAAAGCTCGCATGAAAGCCTATGCAGACTTCAACAACTGCCAGATCGTTGGTGAATATGAGGATGCAGGCAAATCCGGCAAATCCATCGAGGGTCGTGCATCTTTCTGCCGGATGATGGAGGACATCAAATCCGGCAAGGATGGCGTTGCCTATGTGCTGGTGTTCAAGCTCTCCCGTTTTGGCCGCAATGCTGCCGATGTACTGTCTACCCTGCAGGTAATGCAGGATTTTGGTGTGAACCTGATTTGCGTGGAGGACGGCATTGATTCCTCTAAAGACGCCGGCAAAGACGCCGGCAAACTGATGATCTCCGTTCTGTCCGCTGTCGCTGAAATCGAGCGTGAGAACATCCGTGTTCAAACCATGGAAGGGCGCATCCAGAAGGCGCGAGAAGGTCGCTGGAACGGCGGTTTTGCGCCTTATGGCTATCGTTTGGTTGACGGTGTGCTGCAAATCAATGAGGATGAAGCCCCTGCCATTCGCACAATTTTTGAGCAATATGTAAACACGGACACAGGTGCAAATGGTCTTTCCAAATATCTGGAGACCCACGGTTTTCAGAAACTTGCTCGTCAAAATGGCACCTCTCCCCTTTTCAGCGCAACATTGATTCGGGCCATCCTGAAGAACCCCGTCTACTGCGGAAAAATCGCCTTTGGTCGCCGCAAACTCGAAAAGATTCACGGCACCCGGAACGAATATCATCAGGTTCCACAGGAGAATTATTTGCTGGTGGACGGCCTGCACGAGGGCATCGTATCGGAAGAATTGTGGAACGCCGCACAGGTCAAGCTGTTGGCGCAGTCCAAACGATACGAACCAGTCAACCGCAGCAAGACGGAACAGGCGCATTTATTATCCGCCCTTGTCAAGTGCCCCATTTGCGGTGCTGGAATGTACAGCAACAAATGCACCAAACGAAAGAAAGATGGCACACCCTATAAATCTTTCTCTTATTACAGTTGCAAGCACCGCAGGATGCAACGTGGGCAAAAATGCGATTTCAACAAGCAAATTCAGGAAGAAGTTCTGGACAACGCCGTGGTGGAGGTTATCATCAAACTAGTCAGCAATCCAAAGTTTGCCGCCATGATGCAGGAGAAGATCAATAGCAAAGTGGACACCACTGCCATTGAACAGGAAATTACTGCCGCTGAAAAGCAGTTGCGGCAGTATTATTCCATCAAGTCCAAAATTATGGAGGAGATCGACACCCTTGACCCGGATGAGCGCCATTACATCATCCGCAAATCTGACCTTGACGAGCGGCTTTACAGGATGTACGATAAAATCGAGGAAGCAGAAAACAACCTGATGGATGCCCGGGCAAAGAAGCAGGCTATCGAAGCGGATAAAATCACGGGCGATAACATTTACAAAGTTCTCATCTGCTTTGAAAAGCTCTACAATGTGATGAATCCCCTTGAACGCAAAAAGCTGATGGAACATCTGATTTCTGAAATTCGGATCTACCCGGAGCGTCAGCCCAACGGTCAGTGGCTCAAATCCATCAAATTCCGACTGCCTATCGTTGAAAGCGATATTGATCTGTGTTTGGACAATGAAAGTCATACTGAGTGTGTACTTCAAATGACCCGTAAAAGTAATTAATTGCTTCTTATTGCACAGGGCGTGCATGGCTATGTACAGAATGTCCCCCCCTATTACTCCCTTTTGTTCAAATTCTGTTCCGAAGTCGTTCACGATTTAACCATAAATACATGCGATAATAATTGACATATTACAAAACGGTGTATCCGCTAACAACGCAACGGCCTGCTTTTTGGCTTTTGGGGTACACCTGTATTCAAAAGGATGGCGTGTTTAAGATGAAGGCATGGTTCCAGCGTTTTATGTCCGGGCGGTACGGCAGTGATACTTTTGGCAACTTTTTGTGCGTAACGGCGCTGGTCTGCCTGGTAATTGGGCTGTTTGTGGGCATCTTTTATTATATCGGGCTTCTGCTGCTGCTTTATGCGTACTTCCGCATGCTCAGCCGCAACGTACACAAGCGCTATGCAGAAAACATTGCCTTTATGCAGAAAACCGCTGGTGTGCGCGCCAAGTTCGGCCAGCTGCAGCAGCGGTTTGCCCTGCGCAAAACCTACCGCTATTTTTCCTGCCCGCACTGCCGCCAGCAGGTACGCGTGCCCAAGGGCCGCGGCAAAATTTCCATCACCTGCCCCAAATGCGGCACCCAGTTCATTAAAAAAAGCTAAAGGTTTTCCCTTCACTTCGATGAAAGGTTGACGCTGCGTGTTTGGATATGTTACCATTTATCAGAAAGATTTAGACAATGCCGCAATGGACTGCTACCAGGCGTACTATTGCGGGCTTTGCCAATCTTTGGGCCGCAAATACGGCACGGCGGCGCGCATGGCGCTGAGCTATGACATGACCTTTGCCGCGCTGCTGCTGACCGCCCTGTATGACCCGCCCACACAGACTTCGCAGGGGCGGTGCGCGCCGCATCCGCTGCGCACCCGGCCGCGGGCCGTGAACGAATTCACCGATTACGCTGCGGACATGACGGTGGTGCTGGCCTATTACAATTATCTGGATGACTGGCAGGACGACCACAAACGCAGCCGCCTGCGGCTGGCAAAGCAGCTTGAGCCGCATCTAGAAAACATCCGCCGCCAGTGGCCGCGCCAGTGCGAGGCCATCCACACCAAGCTGGATGAGCTGAACCGCCTGGAAAGCGCCAACAGCACCGACCTGGATGCCCTTTGCAATGCCTTTGGCGCATTGCTGGGCGCGGTGTTCAACCCGCGGGAGGATTTCTGGTCCCCTGCCCTGACGCAGATGGGCCGCGGGTTGGGCGGGTTCATCTATTTGATGGATGCCTATGACGATTTAAAAAAAGATACCCGGCACGGCAGTTTTAATGCACTGGCCGCCACCAAACAGGCGTTTGGCAGCGACAGCGCCGGGTTTGAAGCGCGCTGCCACGAGCTGCTGACCCAGCAGATGGCCCTTTGCGCCCAGAACTTTGAATTGTTGCCGATTTTGAAAGATACCCCCGAAGGTCAGCTTTTGCACAACACGATTTACGCGGGGGTGTGGAGCAAGTACGCGCTGGTGAAAGCCACACGCACACCACGGAAGGGGAAACCAAACGAATGAACGATCCGTACAGTGTTCTTGGCATTACGCCGGGCGCCGATGAGGAAACCATTAAAAAAGCATACCGCCAAAAGTGCAAGCAATACCACCCAGATTTACACCCGGACGACCCCACCTGCGAGGACAAGTTCAAAGATGTACAGGCCGCTTACAGCGAGGTCATGCGGATGCGTTCCGGCGGCGGGCCCAGTGCATCCAGCAGCGGCTCTTCCAGCTATTATGGGCAGCGCAGCAGCGGCAGCAGCCAACAGCAGTACCAGGATCCGTTTGGCTTTGGGTTCGGGTTTGACCCCTTTGGCTTTGGCGGCACCTATGGCGGGGCCAGCAGCAGCTATGACCGCCGGGAATCGCCGGAAATGCAGGCCGCCAACAACTATATCCGCAACGGGTACTATGCAGAAGCGATGAATGTTCTGGAAGGCATTGCCCCCGCTGACCGGGCCGCCCGCTGGCATTATTATGCCGCGCTGGCAAGTTCCGGCCTGGGTAACAACATCCGCGCCCAGAACGAAGCCCGTACCGCTGTGGACATGGAGCCCGGCAATTACGAGTACCAGAACCTTTTGGACCGGCTGCAGAACCCCGGACGGGCGTACTCCACTTATCAGCAGGCATACACCCAGCCCGGCAGCCGCCAGCACGGCATGAACTTTTGTTTGCAGGCCTGGCTGTACCTGATGCTTTGCAACCTGTGCAGCATTTGCTGCTGCGGTGGGCGCGGTGGATTTTATATTTGCTGAGCAGGGGTTGAAAGTAATTTTTAGCGTTGAATCAATATAAAGCGAACGCATGTAGTTACCCGTTGGGGCCGCATGCGTTCGTTTTGGTTTTGGGTGCTATTTTATTATATGAATCGCGGGGAAATCGTAAATGCGCTAGCGGGTACATATCATGAATGGTGATTACCTCACGGTACGGACGTTTTCATAGGTTTACTCCATAAAAATAACCGCCCCCCGGCCAGTTTCCCGGCGGGGGGCGGTGTGCTTGTTAATTCAAACCCTGTTCAGGCAAAAATCAGACCTGGTAATCCACGGTGATGTTGCTGCTGGTGGTGGGCTTGGTGGCATCGTCAGAGGTGTTATCCACCTTGATTTCGCCGTTGCGGATCTTCTCCAGAACGGTGTTGTACTCGTCCAAGGTGAAAGTGCTGAAGTTCCAGCTTGCTTCGTCGGTGGGCAGGCCAACATAGTCGCCCTCTTCCAGGCCAAAGTTGCCGTTGGTGCCAGCGATGGTGCTCCAGTCGCCTGCATTGACGGTATCCAGGCCATTCTTAACGGCAGCGCCCAGACCCTTCATGGCGGAGGTAACAAACGGGTTTTCCTTGTACTTGCCGGACTCAACACCCTCAACGCCCAGGTAGTTCTGGTCAACGTCAACGCCGATCAGCTTGCCGTCATGCTTGTCAGCAGCTTCAGCAGCAGAAGTCCAGATGCCGCCGCCGCAGGCGAACACAACTTCGGTGCCGCCATCGTACCAGCCGTCCATCTTAGCGGTGATCTTCTCATCGCCATAGAACTGACCGCCGTAGTAGTAGTTCATCTGAACGTTAATGCCCAGCTCCTGTGCTGCAGCATCAGCGCCCTGAACATAGCCGTAACCATAGCGGATAACGGCGGGCACCGCCATGCCGCCCAGGAAGCCCAGCTTGGTGAAGCCGTCCTTGACAGCTGCATAGCCAGCCAAGTAGCCGGCTTCTTCTTCCTTAAAGGTCACGCAGAACACGTTTTCGGGGATGGTGCCGTTCTCAGAGTTGATATCAAAGCCGTTCACATCAACTGCGATGAAGTGAACATCAGGATACTCGGTGGCAGCCCAAGCCAGAGCAGGGCCATACAGGTAACCAACGCATACGATGGTGTTTGCGCCCTCGGCGACAGCCTGACGGATCAGGGTCTCGCGGTCTTCATCGCTGGCATCCTCGCCGGAAGGCAGGTAGTAGTTGTACTCGATGCCGCTCTCATCGCCGTAGCCCTTAACAGCTTCCCAGCAGCCCTGGTTGAAGCTTTCATCGTCCAGGGTGCCAACATCGCAGCACTGGGCAATGCCGGTGATGTTGTCAGAACCGGTTGCTTCAGCAGTAGCAGCGGAATCGCTGGTAGCCTCGGTAGAAGCAGCAGCGCTGGAAGAAGTGGTGCTGCTGGCAGAGCTGCCGCAAGCAGCCAAAGAGAGTGCCATGCAGGCAGCCATGGTCAAAGCAAGATACTTTTTCATGTGTGATCTCCTTATTTTTTTATCAGGGGCGCATGGTTTGCATCCCCTCTCATACATCCTATTATACCGTCTGGCAGTGCTTTTTTCAATGTGTAAAGCATTACAAAAGCATGACAATGCCCTTTGGTTCCTGTTACCGGTTCGGCTGATCCACCGTCACATTCTGGGTCTGCGGCATTGCCGTGGTATCAGAATAGCGTTCCACCTTTACAGTGCCTGCTGCCATACGCTGGTACAGCTCACGATATTCCTCGCCGGTAAAGGTCTTCAGCCGCCATTCCTGCGTGGCAAGGCCCACGGCATCCACTTCGGTGCCAAGGGTCTCGGTCTGGCCGCTGTGATCCTGGTCCCAGTTGTTCTGCGTGCCGAACAGGTACAGTTCATTCTGCACCACGGTGCTGTAGCAGTTCACAGCGCTGGTTATCACCGAGCTGCTCTGCCCGGCGCAGTCCCAGCCGGTGGCGATCACTTCGCGGCCGCTTTTCTCTGCGGCCTGTATGCAGCTGTCCGCCAGTTCCGGCGTGGCCGCCATAACCACCTGGAAGCCCTCGTTATACCAGCCGCAGACATAATCCGTCAGGTCATCATCGCTGGCCGTCATGCTGCTGTACCAGATGCGGATATACACCTGCACGCCCATGCTGTCAGCTGCGGCTTCCGCCCCCTGCACAAAGCCGGTGGCGTAACGCACGGTGCTGGGCAGCGGCTCGCCGCCAAGCACCGCCATGCTGGTGTTGCCCTCCCGCACGGCGGCATACCCGGCCAGGTAAGCAGCCTGTTCTTCACGGAAGAGAACGCAGTGCACGTTGGCGGATGTGCGGTAGTCGGTGTAATCCTCGGAATGCGGCTCATCCCCGATCATCAGGTAGCTGACTGTGGGGTAGTTATCCTGGATGTCATACAGGGCGGCGGCCATCTCGCTGCCATAACACACCACCAGTCTCGCACCGCTTTGGGCGGCGCTGTTCAGGGCTGCTTTGGCGGCATCCAGGCTGGTATCCGCCGCTGTAAACTGCTGTGCGGTATAATTAAAATTGCTGCAAAACGTCTGCACGCCGTGCCATACAGCCGCACCGGCACCGATATCCGTTCCCTCGGCACCAACTGCCAGCGCGATTGCGGCTCCGGCGCCGTCCAGCGGCTGGTCCACTTTTTCTGCCGCAAGTTCATACAGGGCATCGTCCGTCAGCACCTGTTCCTGATCCTGTGCAGCAGGTTCAGAGGAAGCGCTGCTGCCGCAGCCCGCCAGCGCCAGCCCAAAGGCCAGCGCCAACAACAGGCAAAGCAGCCGCCGGGCTGCAAAACGTTTGTTCTGGGGTAAAGACATGGGTGGAATAATCTCCTTTTATTGGGGTAAATGAGCCGCCTTAATCGGCCCCCGGCTCGATTTCAAGATTGGTCGGGCCAAAGCCGTAGGGCAGCAGGTCGCCCAGGGTCGTTTCGATGTAATCATCCTCGCTTTTAGCCATCAGCACCCGCAGCCTGGGGCCGCAGAATTCATACAGAGCCTGGCGGCAGACGCCGCACGGACCGGTGACAAGGGTGTTCTTTTTACCGTCCAGGCTGCCCACAATGGCAATATCGGTAAACTCGGTCACGCCCTCGCTGACTGCCTTGAACAGCGCGGTGCGCTCGGCACAGTTGGTGGGGGTATAGCCGGCGTTTTCGATGTTGCAGCCGGTATATACCATTCCGTTTTTGGCCAGCAGCGCCGCACCCACCTTAAAGTGTGAATACGGCGTGTAGGCAAAGCTGCGCGCCTTGAACGCTGCGCGGATCAGTTCCGCATCCGTCGGCTTCATTCCAGCACCGCCCCCAGTGCAACCTTCATCATGGCGGTAAAGCTGGTCTGGCGCTCTTCTGCCGTGGTGATTTCGGGGCTGACGAAGCTGTCCGAGATCGTCAGGATACAGGCAGCATGTTTGCCCAGCACCTTGGCGTTGTGGAACAGCGCAAAGCTCTCCATCTCAACAGCCAGGCAGCCTTTTTCGTCGCGCAGAACTTCCCAGTAGGTGGGGCGTGCGCCGCTATCCTCGCGGTAGAACACATCGGAGGAATGGATGGTGCCTTCAATCAGGGGAATGCCCTGCTTTTTGGCGGAAGCACGCAGTGCGTTGTTCAGTTCCTCGCTGGGCTTCTGGATGTCGTCGGTATCGCCGGACTGGGTCACGGCATAGTTGCTCTCAGAATAAGCGCCGGTAGCCAGAACCACATCAAAGACCTTGGCTTTTTCGGTATAAGAACCGGCAGAGCCAATGCGGATGATGTTCTCTACCCCATACTGGCTGTACAGCTCATAGGAGTAGATGCCGATGGACGGCATGCCCATGCCGCTGCCCATCACGCTGACAGGGTGGCCCTGGTAGGTACCGGTATAACCCAGCATGCCGCGCACATCGGTAACAAGGCGCGGGTTTTCCAAAAAGGTTTCGGCAATAAATTTGGCGCGCAGGGGGTCGCCGGGCATCAGCACGGTTTTGGCAAAATCGCCGGGGTTGGCGCGGTTGTGTGGGGTAGACATATCAGATACGCTCCTTTATGTTGGATTTTTGCGGCCGGTTGGCCAGCCGCTGTGTTCCATGGTTTGTTTTGCGGCCCATTCCATTTGGGCTGATATATATTTAGTATACCACATTTTTCCGTTTTGTGGTAAACTTAGTATGAATTCACCACAAAGTTTTTCGGGGGTGTTGTTAATGCAGCTGCCTGAGCACTGCACCTTATGCCCGCGGCGCTGCGGGGCCAACCGCGCGGCGGGCCGCACCGGCTATTGTGGCGCGGGGGATA
>OLPY01000908.1_pt1 | contig 23030 bp, 24 predicted proteins | sample 1672481 | NCBI WGS metagenome assembly OLPY01 (sample SAMEA3136691, study PRJEB25190) | human gut metagenome | biome: human gut; feature: human-associated habitat; material: faeces | place: Austria | collected 2013 | reverse complement strand
GGTCGAGCGGGGACCTTTGCTTCCCTGAATATTACTTCAAGGAGTTGTTCAGGACCCAGGTTTCGTTTCCGTGGGAGTCCGTTGTGTAGTCGTGTGTGTTAGACACTTCGATGATCGTTGCGTTGTTGTTATCGTCCGGGAAGCGGTCGATGGACAGACCCTGACGATAGGCATTCAGCCAGTTAGGATCAGTATCTCTCCCCTGGATGCTGCACAGCAGCTTTGCATACTCCAGTCTGGTCATACGTCCAGAGCCTCTGATGCCGTAGTCGGAACCGAAGAGATTTTTCAGCACCTGACCGATCTGGTCTCTGGAAGCAAAGACACCGTACTTCTCGCCGCCAACGGGACCGCCGATATAGACATAATCTACGTCCTTGGTCATCTTGGACAAATCGAATGCATCTGCGGAGATCACACCAGCGCCGACCATGTACTGAGATTCCGTGCTGAACTTAGACATGAACGAAGGAATGGTTGTGGTGTTCTTCTTCTGGAGCGCCATCTGGTAGTCGTTTGTCAGGATACGATAAGCAGTGGTTGCCAACTCTTCAGTGAACAGCTCCCGGCTGGGAAGCCAGTTACCGTCGTTGGAACCATGGAAAATCGCGTAGTGGATGCCGGAAACATCGGAGCCGGAAGAAACCTGGACAATGGGGGCATCCTCAGATAAATTTACAAGGGTTTTGCTAACATCTTTGGACACTAACTTACAGCAAAATATCCTCCAGGCCGTCGGAGTCTAGGACGGTGACGCTTCCCCGGCCCAGCTTCACAAGCCCCCGGTCGGCAAACTGGTTGAGCATCCGGGTGACCACCTCGCGGGAGGAGCCGATGTAGCGGGCGATCTGCTCGTGTGTCGCGGAAAAGGACTGGGCCTTACGGCGGCGACATTCGTCCAGCAGAAACGTCGCCAGGCGCTTTTCCAGGCTGAGGAAGAGGATCTGCTGGAGGGTCCGCAGGACGCCGGAGTATTGCCAGACGGCCTGTTTGTAGACCAGGCGCTCCACGTCATGGTTGGCGTTCATCAGCTGGGAGAGGGTGGGGGCCGGTAAGATCGAAACCTCGGTGTTGACCTCTGCTGTGATCTGACTCTCAAACTCCAGGCTGCGCAAAATGCAGGCGGCGGAGAGGATGCAAACCTCCCCTTTTTCCACCCGGAAGACGGTGATCTCCCGCCCCTCCTCGGAGAGGATGGAAAAGGCCAGGCGGCCCTTGCGGACAAAGATTAGCCCCACGCAGCTGTCCCCGTGGCGGTGGACGATTTGGCCCTTGCGAAAGCTGGCCTGCTGCATGGAGCGGTTCAACAAGTCCTGCTGCTCCGGCGTCATGTAATTATAAAAAACAATATCTCGGTTCATGGCTGTGGCCCTCCCTGGGAAACCCGGTCAATTTTTTGATTTTTTCTGGTTTTTGGTGATAACATCACAGTAGATCCCCCCGGTCTCATGGTATTATTATAGCACAAAGAAGAAACCAAGCACAACCTAAAAATAAAATTTCAACCAGTTTTCAACAGAAAAGGAGTTATCACTATGAAGTTCTATCAATGTTCTCACTGCAAGAATATCGTCGCTTACCTTCAGAATAACGGCCCCAAGGTCAGCTGCTGCGGCGAAGAGATGAAGGAGCTGGTGGCCAACACCACCGACGCCGCCAAGGAAAAGCATGTCCCTGTGGTCGAAGTGAATGGCAACCTGGTCACCGTCTCCGTCGGCTCCGTCACCCACCCCATGGAGGAGAAGCACTACATCCAGTGGATCGCACTGCACACCGAGCAGGGCAACCAGCGCAAAGAGCTTAAGCCCGGCCAGGAGCCCAAGGTCACCTTCGCCGTAGCCCCCGGCGACAAGCCTCTGGCTGCTTACGAATACTGCAACCTCCACGGCCTGTGGAAGGCTGACATCTGAGCCGATTCCCTTCTGAACCCCCTCGTCCCCCTGCGCTAGACAGAGCGCAGGGGGACGTTTTAGTTTCCCGGAGAAGCATCTCTTGCTTTTGCCGGAAAACACGGTACAATAGAACCATCACACCACAACTTCGCAAAGAATCGAGGGAATCTATTATGGGATTGCAAGATACCCCGCGGGCCAGCCGCCTGCACATCGGCCTCTTCGGCAACCGAAACGCTGGGAAATCCTCGCTCATCAACGCCCTGACGGGACAAGACATTTCCCTGGTCTCCCCCGTCGCCGGGACGACCACGGACCCAGTCTACAAAGCCTTTGAGCTGCGCGGCGTGGGACCCGTCGTGTTCATCGACACGGCCGGACTGGACGACGCGGGTGAGCTGGGGGCGCTGCGGGTCCAGAAGACCAAAGAGGCCTTGGAAAAAACGGACGTCGCCATTCTTGTGCTGACCGGGCGGGCCAACGAGGAGCTGGCCTGGTACCGGCAGTTCCGGGAGAAGAAATTGCCGGTCCTGGCCGTGCTGAACCAGTGCGACCAGTACGATACGCCGGAGGATGTCTCCGCCGTGCTGGCGGAGCTTTCCATCCAGCTGGGCGGGCTGCCGGTCCTGCCCGTGAGCGCCAAGACCGGGGAGAACATCCCCCAGCTGCGGCAGGCGCTGGTCCAGTGCATCCCCGATGATTTCTGGGCCAACTCCATCACCGGGGACCTGGCCCAGGCCGGAGACACGGTCCTGCTGGTGATGCCCCAGGACATTCAGGCCCCCAAGGGGCGGCTGATCCTCCCCCAGGTCCAGACCATCCGGGAACTGCTGGACAAAAAATGTTCCGTCATGAGCTGTACGGCGGACTGTCTGGAACAGACCCTGGCGGCGCTGGCGAAGCCCCCGAAGCTCATCATCACGGATTCCCAGGCCTTTCCCACCGTCTGGGCCGCAAAGCCGGAAGAGAGCCTGCTGACGTCCTTCTCCATCTTGTTTGCCGGGTATAAGGGCGATATCACCGTCTTTCGGAAGGGCGCAACGGCCCTGGCGGGGCTGACGGAGGATGCCAAAATCTTGGTGGCCGAAGCCTGCGCCCATGCCCCCACGACGGAGGACATCGGGCGGGTCAAGATCCCAAACCTTCTGCGGAAGAAGATCGGTGAGGGACTTTCCTTTGACTTTGTGCGGGGCAATGACTTCCCCCAGGATCTCACACCCTATGACCTCGTCATCCACTGTGGGGCCTGCATGTTCAACCGCCGGCATGTCTTAAACCGCATCGCCCAGGCGGAGGAACAGGGCGTGCCCATCTGCAACTACGGCATCGTGCTGGCCGCGATGACGGGCATTTTGGACAAGGTGGTGTATCCGAACGACTAAAAAACACCCAGAGGACAGCAACGTTCGCTGTCCTCTGGGTGTTCGTTTGCTTAAAAGCGGAAATAGATGAAGGGGTTGTAGGACGAGCTGAGAATATACAGGATGCATAGCATCAGTAAGATCCCATAGCCCAAGTCCGCCGCCAAAGCTCCCTTCCAGCCCTTGGGCCGGGGTAGCTTCTTCCACACCGGGAAGGAGAAGAGGAACGCCAGCGGGAACCAGAGGATGCCCAACAAGATGTCTGAGTTGGCCGTCAACACCCTGGGCCAATCCGTCGCCTGCCAGCGGAACATGACATGCAGGGCGTAAGACAGAAAGGCAGGGTCACTGAGATGAAAGAACACCCAGCCCAGGTTCACCACGAAAAATGTGTAGAACCAGCGCAGGACACTGGGGAGTTTGTCCAGCACCTTCCCCAGCCAGAATTTCTCGACCACCAGCAGGACGCCGTAATACAGGCCCCAGAGCAGAAAGTTCCAAGCGGCTCCGTGCCAGAAGCCGGTGAGGCCCCAGACGATGAAAATATTCCGCACCCACTTGGGGCGGCTGACCCGGCTGCCCCCCAGCGGGATGTAGATGTAATCCCGGAACCAGGAGGAGAGGGAGATATGCCACCGCCGCCAAAACTCCGTGGCAGAGCGGGAGAGATAGGGGTAATTGAAGTTCTCCAAGAAGTGGAAGCCGAACATCCGCCCGAGGCCAATGGCCATGTCACTGTACCCGGAGAAGTCAAAGTAAATTTGCATCGTGTAGGCCACGGACGCCAGCCAGTAGAGGGCCGTGCCGTAGATGCTCTGGTTGCCCTGGTAGATCATGTCCGCGAGGGCGGCGATGTTGTTGGCGATGAGCACTTTCTTTGCCAGGCCCAGGAGGAAGCGCTTCAGGCCCGCTTCCACGTCGTCCCAGGTCTCTTTGCGGTGGAGGATCTCGTCCTCAATGGTGCTGTACCGCACGATCGGCCCGGCGATGAGCTGGGGGAAGAAGCTGACGTACAGCAGAAGATAGAAGAAATTCCTCTGGACGTGTACCTTGCCCCAATAGAGGTCGATGACGTAGGAGAGAATTTGGAACGTGTAAAAGCTGATGCCGATGGGCAGGGCGATGGTCTGGATGGTCACGCCGGTGGAGACGATGCTGTTCAGCGTATCCCAAAGAAAATTGGCGTACTTGAACACCAAGAGATTTGCCGTCACCAGGCAGACCGTCAGGACAAAAGCCACTTTGCAGGCCTTGGGGCTGCCCCGCAGGGTCTCAATGGCCAGTCCCCCCGCATAGGCCACAACAGTGGCGGCCAGCATCATCACAACATACTTTGGCTCTCCCCAGGCGTAAAAGAACAAGGAGAGGACCAGGAGCAGGCCGTTGCGCCAGGTGCGGTTTTTGACGAGGAAATACGGCAGGACCGCCAGGGGCAGGAAGAGATAGAGGAAGGTCAAACTGCTGAATACCATGGCTCAACCCTCCGGATCAAAGGTATCCTGGGAAAAGTAGTCGATGTTCCCCAGGAGCAGGACGTTGGTGATCCCGTGGGCCTGGGTGTAGGCCGTGAGATCAAAGGGCCGGCCCATGCTGTGCGCGTAGTAGCGCAGGTCCACGGAATAAAGCGTGTCATAGTGGCTGGCCAGGAGCTTCAGAATGGCGTTGTCGAAGGAGTCCCCGATCACCAGCAGGCTTCCCCGGTCGGTGGTGCCGGTGGAGAAAATGACCTCGCCCTCGTCCCCGCCGTAGAAGCCGCCATAGGACAGGTTCTTTTCGCTGGTCCCGGCCAGGAAATTCGCTTGGTCCCCGTAGTCCCCCACCGGCTGCCCATCGATGGTGACGGTCATGTCCGGGAACGCATAGGAGTAGGCGTAGAACGGCTCCGTCAGCACATCGTCCGCCCCCACCCGGCGGGCTTTCACGCCGCTGAACTCCCCCACCAGCACCGGGTCGCCGGTAGGCTCCAGGGGCGTGCCGGTGCAGTGGAGAACATTGAAGAGCTGACGGTACCCGGCGCAAGAGCCGTAGAGATTCCAGTGGGTGTCCGTGCGGAAGAACTGGCGGGAAAATTCGTCGAAATCGTCTACGGTGTAGGTCGCTTTTTGGCTGTCCGGCAGGTCGAGATGCTGCATCAGGTACTCGGAGAAGCCCGCCTTTTCCTGGGTGAAAAAGTCCACGTCCGTATCCTTTTCCACGTAGTAGACCCAGAAGGTCAGCTCCGGATGGTTGGCAAAGGTCTGGTTCAGCTCGGCGCTCTTGCGGTCCAGGTCCGCCTGGTTGTCAGAGAGGGTGCGGGGCCAGTTGGTGATAAAGTCGTCCCCATAGAGACACAGCCCATTGAAGGAGGCGTAGCGCCCCTGGTCGCCGCCGGTGAGGGCCCGGACACCGTGGATGGCGTGAAGGAGGAAGCTCGTTTTCGTGTTGTTATAGGCCTTTTTCATGTACTGGGAAAACGGGATCTGGTCACTCAGACTAGACTCCGCCTCGTCCTGAAAGGTCCCGTCCAGAAAGGCGCTGGTCGAAGCCGCCGGAAACTGGCTGGCGTAGCGGTTTTCATAGTCGTTGATCTCTTTGGGAAAGCAGAGGGTGCGGACCAGGCCCACCACCAAGAGCGCCGCCACAGCCAGGAGAAAGCACTTTTGCAGGGTCTTCATGCGCTCACGCCTCGCCCTGGAACTTATAGCCGATGCCGCGGACGGTCTCGATGCGCTCGCCGCAGGGGCCCAGCTTCTGGCGGAGGGTCCGAATGTGGACGTCCACGGTGCGGCTCTCCCGGCCCATGGTGTCCCCCCATACCTTATCTAATATTTTGTCACGGGAGAGGACAATGCCCCGGTTTTCCAGCAGCAGGCACAGCAACTCAAATTCTTTCAGGGTCAGAGCGATATCCTGCCCGTTGACCTTGACCAGGTGGCAGGAGGGCGAGACCTCTAACCCGCCCACCCGGTAGACCACCACCTGCTCGGCGGGCGTCCCATAGGTCTCTGCCCGGCGCAGCAGGGCGCGGATGCGGGAGAGCAATTCCATCATGCGGAAGGGCTTTTGGACGTAGTCATCCGCCCCGGCGTCCAGGGCTAAGACCGTGTCGTACTCTGTCCCCTTGGCCGTGAGCATCATCACGGGGATGGCACGGGTGGCGGGGTCGGCCCGGAGCTTGCGTAAAATCACCATACCATCCTCTTCCGGAAGCATGATGTCCAGTAAAATCAATTTGGGTTTATTTTGCCCCATGGCGGTCCAGAAGGCCGAGGGGCGGTCGTAGCCCTCGGCGGGCAGGCCGGTGTTGTTTAGGGTGTAGGTGACCAACTCCCGGATGCTGGCGTCGTCCTCCACAAAGTAGATCATGGCGTGTCCTCCTTTTTCGCGCGTCATACAGGAAGATCGTGGAAGGTAAGAACAAAAGAAAAAAGCCTTGTCTTTCGACAAGGCTTTTGTTGGAGGCGCCACCCAGATTTGAACTGGGGGTAAAGGTTTTGCAGACCTCTGCCTTACCACTTGGCTATGGCGCCGTTGGAGCGAGTGACGAGGCTCGAACTCGCTACCTCCACCTTGGCAAGGTGGCGCTCTACCAGATGAGCTACACTCGCATGACGCTGTGAAGTTTCACAGCGTGGTGCCCAGGGCCGGAATCGAACCAGCGACACGCGGATTTTCAGTCCGCTGCTCTACCAACTGAGCTACCTGGGCATAGAAAAGGGCAGTGATGAAATCTCTACCCTTTTGGCGACGCGGAAGGGACTTGAACCCTCGACCTCCGGCGTGACAGGCCGGCGTTCTAACCAACTGAACTACCGCGCCAAATGGGTGGTGGGAACAACAGGGCTCGAACCTGTGACCCCATGCTTGTAAGGCATGTGCTCTCCCAGCTGAGCTATGCTCCCGATGAACTTTTGTCCTTGTTTGGTGGACTCCGTGTCGGCCGCACCGCTCAAGCAACGTAGCCTATTATATCCAAGACTTACCGCTTTGTCAATAGGTTTTTTCAAAAAAATCAGATTTTTTTGAAACTTGTTTTTCCACCCATCTTTTGGCTGAAATCGCTCTGTTCTCGTCCCCTTAAAGGGATGCGGCCAGGGCTTCCAGCTCGTCCTTCTCAAAGACGTGGACGGCGTCGCAAAACTGGCAGGTCATCTCGGCGCGGCCCTGCTCGCGGATGAGGTCGGTAAGCTCCTGCTTGCCCATGCTGATCAGGGCGCGGCGCATCCGGTCCCGGCTGCAATAGCAGCGGTACTCCACGGGGACGGTCTCCAGAAGCTCCAGGTCGAAGTCGGCCAGGACCAGGCGCAGCAGCGCCTCGGCGCTGAGACCCTGGCTGAGCTGGGTGGTCACCTGGCCCACGCGGGCAATGCCGGCCTCGATCTTGTCGATGTCCTCATCGGTGGCGCCGGGGAGAAGCTGGATGAGATAGCCGCCGGCCACAGCCACGGAGAGGTCCTTGTCCACCAGGACGCCCAGGGCGCAGGCGGTGGGGATCTGCTCGCTCTCGGCGAAGTAAGCCGTGATGTCCTCGGCGATCTCGCCGGAGACCAGGGGGATGGTGCCCACATAGGGCTCCTTGAGCTTTAAGTCTTTAATGACGGTCAGGGAACCGTTGGTGCCCACGGCGGTGCCCACGTCCAGTTTAGCAGGGCCCTTCAGGGGCAGCTCGACCTGACCGTTCTGGACGTAGCCGCGGACATTGCCGTCGCTGTCGGACACGGCCAAAATGCTGCCCAGCGGGCCGCCGCCGTTGATGCGGAGGGTCACAGAGCCGTCCTTCTCTTTGATCTGCTGGCCCATCATGGAGGCGGCCATCAGGGTGCGGCCCAGGGCGGCAGTGGCCACGGGCAGGGTCTTGTGGATCTCGCGGGCCCGCTCTACAATGCCCTTGGCCTGGATGGCCATGGCTTTGATGGGGGCGTCCTTGGCAATCATTCTAATTATCGTATCCATATTGCTCTCATATCCTCGTTTCGTGTTATCGCATGTGTTCAATGGCTTCCTCCGGCTTGCGGGCGGTAAAGAAGACCCGCGCCTCCCCGGCCTGGGGGGCGTCCAGGCGGCGGTCGCCATAGGTGTGAATGTCAAGAAAGCCCGCTTGACGCAGGGCTTCCGTCAGGGTCTCGATGGAATAGGCCCGCTCCTCGTGGACCTCGGTGGAGCGGTACCAGGCCTCCCCTTCCCGCTGGAAGACGTCCATGCCATAGGTGCAGATCGCTTCTTCCGGGTCATACTCCGTGCGCCAGACGCAGTAGGCATCGTCGGTCTCATCCAAAAACAAGCCACCGTCCAGGCTCTGCAAGTGCTCTGGGGTGTGGACATCGAAGACAAAGAGGCCCCCGGCCTCTAAGAACAACCAGACGCGGCGGAGGGCCTGTTGGAGGCGGTCCGGCTCCGTCACGTGGTTCACACTGTCCAACAGGCAGACGCAGGCGTCGACGGTCCCGTAGAGGTCCAGCTCCTCCATGCTCTGGCAGAGGAAAATGGGGGCTTCCCCGTCCCCTTCCAGGGATTTCTCCGCGGCCACAGCCAGCATTTCCGGGGAAAAGTCCACGCCGATCACTTCATAGCCCCGCTCGGCCAATAAAAAAGACATGGTGCCTGTGCCGCAGGCCAGGTCCAGGACCGTGTGGAACGGCTCCCCATGGACCGGACGGGGGGAGCCGGCGAAGAGGGCCTCGATAAAATCTGCCCAGGCGGGATAATCGACATCCGCGGTCATGTCGTCGTAGCAGGCAGCCAGGGCGTCGTAGGTCTCTTCTTCGCCCAGGGGCAGGTCGCCGAAAGGTTCATGCTTCTGTGTCACGGTGCTTCTTCTCCTCCCAGATGGGGTCCAGGCGGGGCAGGATGGTCTGGTAGCCGTCTGCGCCGTATTGCAGGCAGCGGTTGACCCGGCTGATGGTGGCGCTGCTGGCCCCGGTGTGCTTGAGGATATCCTGGTAGATCATCCCCTCCCGCAGGTACATGGCCACCTCGATCCGCTGGCCCATGGCCTTGAGCTCGGTGACGGTGCATAGGTCCTCCATGAACTTGCGGCACTCCTCCACCGATTTTAACTGCAAGAGGCTCTCGTAGAGCAGCTCGTAGTCTTCCTTGGGTGTTTTCTTCATGGGAACACCACTCCTTTGTCTTATCTGCTTTCATATTTTAGCAAGTTAAATCATGAATGTAAAGGGGAACTTTCCGCGATTTTGACAAAAATCTGGGAATCCATGAAATTTTTCTACTTCACCCTTGCATCTTGAAATACAGAGTATTATAATGAGTTGTATTTTCGGGGGCACTTCCCCACCGCCGAAAGAAACAAGACAAACAATTTATCTTCTTATTATAATAGGAGGGGTTCCTGTGGTAAAAGCGATCGTCGGCGCCAACTGGGGCGACGAAGGCAAAGGGAAAATCACCGATCTGCTGGCGGAGACGTCAGACATCGTCGTCCGCTTCCAAGGCGGCGCCAATGCGGGGCACACCATCATCAATGATTATGGCCGCTTCGCCCTGCACACCCTGCCTTCGGGCGTGTTCTACTCTCACATCACCAACGTCATCGGCAACGGGGTCGCCCTGGACATCCGCAAGCTCACCGATGAACTGACCAGCCTGCTGGACGCCGGGGTACCCGCCCCCAACCTGATCATCTCGGAGCGGGCCCAGCTGCTCATGCCCTATCACGTCCTCCAGGACGCCTACGAAGAGGAGCGCCTGGGCGGCCATGCCTTCGGCTCCACCAAGAGCGGCATCGCCCCCTTCTACTCCGACAAGTACGCCAAGATCGGCATCCAGGTCTGCGATCTGTTCGACGAGGCCCGCCTGAAAGAGCATCTCAACCACGCTGTCGAGATCAAAAACATTCTCTTTGAGAACATGTATCACAAGCCCCGCATCGACGCAGACGAGCTCTTCCAGGACCTGCTGAAGATGCGCGAGATCATCAAGCCCTATGTGGGTGATGCCGTGACCTTCCTGCACCAGGCTGTGAAAGACGGAAAATCCATCCTGCTGGAGGGCCAGCTGGGGGCCATGAAGGACCCGGACCTGGGCATCGTTCCCATGACCACCTCCTCCCACACCTTGGCCGGCTTCGGCTGCGTGGGCGCTCCCGTGCCTCCCACAGCCATGGAGGACGTGATCTGCGTGTCCAAGGCCTACTCCTCCTGCGTCGGCTCGAAGACGGAGCCGTTCGTCAGTGAACTTCTGGGCGAGGCCGGCGACGAGCTGCGCCGCCGCGGCGGTGACAAGGGCGAGTTCGGCGCCACCACCGGCCGTCCCCGCCGGGTGGGCTGGTTCGACACCGTGGCTACGAAATACGGCTGCATGGTCCAGGGTGCCACCCAAGTGGCCCTGACCTGCCTGGATGTGCTGGGCTATCTGGACGAGATCCAGGTCTGCACCGGGTATGAGATCGACGGCAAGGTCACCAAGGACTTCCCCGTCCCCGCCCTGCTGGAGCGAGCCAAACCCGTCTTCACCACCCTGCCTGGCTGGAAGAGCGACATCCGCGGCATCACGGACTACGATGCCTTGCCTGCCAACGCCAAGGCTTATGTAGACTTCATCGAAAAAGAGATCGAAACACCCATCCGCATCGTCTCCACCGGCCCCAAGCGCCACGAGATCACTTTGCGAGGCTGACGTTTCCCCCTCTGTATCCTGTCCGGGAATCCTGCGGTTCCCGGACAGTTTTTTCTGCTTGCATCTGGCGGTCGCTTCGGCTAAAATAGAGGCAGCAGAGATCCTCGCAGGATACTCCCCCATTTCCCTTTCCTGATCCCAGCGCACGGCATCTCACTGGCGCTGAATGAACAACAAAACGGAGGGAACGGCCGATGGCTGACTACCAAAAGATGTACGCCGTGCTGTGCAGCGCGGTGGACGAAGTGATCGATCCACTGGAACGCATCCCGTTGGCTCTGTCCTCTGCCCGTATTCTGCGGGCGGCGTTGGCACGGGCAGAGGAGATCTATATCTGCACCGCTGAGGAGGAGGAGCCCGAACCGCCTAGGGTACGGGAAAGTACGATTGAGATCCTTCCCCCCAAAAAATGAAATGATGTTGGCTTTTTCTTTCCACTAGCAGAGCTAGTGGTTTTCTTTTGACAAAAAAGTGCCTCTGCCGACACGCAACCAGGCATCGACAGAGGCGCTTCTTGTATTTTACCGATGTTTTACGAGAATATGATTACTATTTTTTCATTTGTCTGCTACACTGGATTGTCAATATAGAAAAGAGGAAGACGATGAGAAGCCATAACAGATTTCACAACTATGTGCCGTCCCTGCTGCTGTTTCTGCTGTTTGAAACTGTTGCGGTCACGCTATGGCTCACAAAGGACAATCTATTCTATCTGCTGAATTTCAGCTACATCGGAGCTTGCCTTGCGCTGGGGACGGCGCTCTTTACCGCCGGGAAACGCTATGCCCGCCATTTCGTCCAGTTGGCAGTGGGTAGTTATATGCTGCTTTACCTCGGCGTGATCTCCCACGAGAATATGCAGATCGAAGGCTTCTGGTACTATCTGTTTCTCGGTGTTTTTGAGGCGGCGACCATCCACTATGCGATTGCAAAGATTTTGGGACCGCTGCTTTTTGGGCGCGGCTGGTGCGGCTACGCCTGTTGGACGGCGATGGTGCTGGACTTTCTGCCCTACAAGCAGCCACAAAAGCCGCGCAGGGAAAAGCTGGGCGTTCTGCGCTATGTGATGTTCGCTCTGTCTCTGGCGCTGGTATCCGGGCTTTTCCTGATGAAGGTCACACACTTGGAACAGATCATGTTCTGGCTATTCCTCGCCGGGAATGCGCTTTACTATATTGTCGGCATTGCGTTTGCCTTCCGATTCAAAGATAATCGGGCGTTCTGCAAGTATCTGTGTCCCATCACGGTGTTTCTCAAGCCCATGAGCTATTTTTCTCTGCTGCGCGTCCACTGCAAGGAGGATCAGTGCATCCATTGCGGGAAGTGTCTCCGAGTCTGCCCCATGAACGTGGAGGCCAACAAAGAATCCCGCAGGCGGAAAAATGGAACGGAGTGCATCCTCTGCTATGAATGCACGAAGGTTTGTCCCACAAAGGCGCTGCATTGACCAATTCCCCTCGTTTTCTACCGAGGCTTCTTCCCGCTTAGGCCGCGGGCTAAGGCCTGCTCATATCGGGACAGGGGCATTTGCCAGGCGGATGCAGGAAAGGGGTTTTGCCGCAGGAGCGCCAGCAGGCGGGTGCCCAGGGCTTGGCAGTGCAGGTGGTTGCAGGCGCGGAGGAGATCTAATTGCAGGCTGTCGACAGAGGCGCTCTGGAAGATCTGGCGGGCGAAGCGCTCCTCTTCCAGGGCGTAGAGGAGCGGGAGAAGGTGCGTTTCGTCGTTCTCATAGAGCCAGGGTCGCTGGATGACGTTGGGCAGGAGCTGTTCCGCCGTGGTGCAGCTGCGTTGGAGTTGGGGGCCGGCGGCGTCTAACGCTTCCCGCCAGAGGGCCAGGGCGGCAGTAGGGTCTTCCGCAAAGTAGTTTTTGAGCCGGAGCTGCCAGGTGGGCGAGGTCCAGGGTGCAGGTGCGTTTTTAGGGCTGGCGGGCGTCGGGGACGCGCTCTGCGTCTGGGGTCGGATCGTCAGGCGGACCGTCGGCGCAGGCTGAGGGACGGGGGCAAGACGGCCGCAGTTCCCACACCAGCCACATTCCCATTGGCTGCCTTTGACAAAGACCGCCGCACCGCAGTTGGGGCAATTCATCTTCTATCACCTTCTTTTATTTTTAGTGTATCACAACAGCAGGCAGAAGAAAAGACAACGCTTGGGAAGACGACAACGGAAAAAAGGAACTAAAGACAGGCTCTGTTGGAATAGAGTGGAACACAGGAGGTGCTGCCCTATGTTATCCGCTCTGTTACTGCTGCTCCACACCCTCTGCTACCCTCTTCGGCTGGGGAGCACGGGGTCGTTCCCCCGTCCGTTGAAGGCGGAGGAGGAACGGGCCTATCTGGAACGCTTGGCCCAGGGCGATCTGGAAGCCCGCAACAAGCTGGTGGAGCACAATCTCCGCCTGGTCTCCCACATTTTGAAAAAATACTACGTCCAGGCCAGTGACCAGGACGACCTGATCTCCATCGGCACCATCGGGCTCATCAAAGGCATCACGACATTCAAGCCCGACAAAAAAGTCCGCCTGGCCACTTACGCCAGCCGGTGTATTGAAAATGCTATCCTATCACAGCAGAACAAACGGCGGTTGAGGTGGAAAACCATGAACCTTTTGGGGCAAAATGGCGCCTGCTGGCGAGAGTGGGAGTCCGCTGCTATATTCTGATTTCCAATGTATCGGGTGCAGTAAAAGTAGCCCCGCTGCAAATTCTTCAGTTTCCAGTGGTGCTGCCGCACAAGTTTCAGGACGCAGAAAAGTTCAATTTGCAGTTCCCGGACTTCTCAGAAATCACCGAAACAGCGGACAAGCTACGCTGGCTTCGCTACCAGAAAGGCCTGCGCCAGAGAGATGTTGCAGACTACGCAGGGATAGACCGGAGCACCTATGTCCACTATGAAGAATACGGCAAAGACCTCTACCCGCCGGAGCACATGGAGAAAATCGCGCAGCTTTTTGAAGTGCCGGTCGATACGCTTCTGGATGACTACAATCTATTTCTGAGGAATGGTCAGGGCAACCAGATCAAGGCAATCCGAACGAAACTGGGGCTGACGCAAAAAACAATATGCGGACAAGCTGGGCGTCAGTCTTGGAAATCTCAAGCATTGGGAGCAAAACCGTAAGCAGATTTTCAAATCCACATGGGAGAAGTATTTCAAGCAGGGTCTTGAAAGCTGTGAATAATTCCGATAGAATTATTACAAAATCATTCAGGAGATACAGACCCATGATTATCAAATCTTCGACTGCACTGTGCAACGACTACAGCATGATCTCTGATCTGGCGAATGAAAAAGCCGAACAGCGTGAGGAAACCTTGAAGCTGCGCGCAAAGCTGGAGGCAGCAGAGACCGCTCGGCTTTCCCGCGCACCTGCCTACACACTGGTGGAATCCAGAAAACGGTTGGAGGCAATCTATCAGCGTGACTGACCTTGCGTTCAGCGGGAGCTTGAAGAAATCGCGCGGCTCTATATGAACCTTGTGGGGCCAAATTCAGCGAGAAACAATCGAGTAGGAGGCTCTCCCGAATAGAGAGCCGACCTCTCACACCACCGTGCGTACCGACCGGTACACGGCGGTTCAACCGCATGAGTGCAAGGACTCGTAGTAGTTGAGGATACTAAAGTATCCCGCTGCTGCGAGTCTTTCGTTTGTAATGGAACATTTTAGTATAGGACTCCCGGCGATACGCCAATACCCCAGTCTGGAATTTCCCCACTGGTAAGCCCTGTCAGCCGGGATGCCTAGCTTTCTCAAATTGGCTACCTTCGTTTTGGGCTTCTTCCACTGCTTCCAAATGTACATTCGGAACCTGCGCCGCATCCATTCATCCCAAGACATCAGCGTCCGTTTCATATCGGCTACTCGAAAGTAACCAATCCAACCGCGGATGAACACCTTCACTTCCTGCATTACTCTGCGGACATTGCGTCCGCGGTTTCGCTTTGTAAGAAGTTTCAGCTTTTCTTTTGCCTTGTTAAGAGACTTTCGGTGCGCACGGATATAGATGCCATTTCCGTTCTTACCCAGACAGAATCCAAGAAACTTGAAGTTCTTCTGTGCAAAGATGCTGGTCTCTTTGCTCTTTTCTGCGTTCATTTTCAGCTTCAGCCTGTCTTCCAGATACTTCCGGCAGGATTCCAGCAGACGCTCTGCTGCACGCTTGCTTTTGGCAAACACCACAATGTCATCTGCATACCTTACCATCTTTACCCCTCTGCTGTTCATCTCCCAATCAAATTCATTGAGGTAGATGTTTGCCAGCAAAGGTGACAGCGGCCCGCCCTGCGGCGAACCTTCTTCGGTTTTGCAAATCACACCATTCTCCATGACTCCGCTTTTCAGATACTTCTTTATTAAGCGCAGTACGCGCATATCCTGTATCTGTCGGTGTAACAGAGTCATAAGCAGTTCGTGGCTCAGCGTATCGAAATATTTGGACAGGTCTACGGATACGGTGTATCTGTATCCTTCTTCCGCATATTCCTTGACCTTCTGAATCGCCTGCTGGGCGCTCCGTCTCGGACGGTATCCGTAACTGCTGTTTGAAAACAGCGGCTCCCAAATGCTTTGCAGCTTCTGTGCGATTGCCTGCTGAATCACACGGTCTACTACCGTGGGGATTCCCAGCTTTCGCACTCCTCCATCCGGTTTCGGGATTGCCTTCCGCCGTACCGGGCTGGGCATATAGCTTCCATCCCGGATGCTCTGCAAAAGTTCTTCCCTGTGTTCCTTTAACCACGGAAGGGCTTCCTCTACGGTCATTCCGTCGATTCCCGCTGCTCCGTGGTTTCTCTTGACCCGCTTGTAAGCTCTGTTCAGGTTATCCCTGTCCAATATTGCTTCCAGCAGGTCACTTGCACCGTCTCGTTCTTTCCCTTCTCTGCGGTCAGTGCTCTGCACTTCTGCATACCCTTTGTGTTCCACACTATCTCTTTGCAGGAAGCCCTTGTTTCCTTGGTATTCTGCTTTCAACACACTGACCTCCTTCCGGTCTGTACTTGAGACTTACGATTGTTCGGTCCTTCCCTTGAAAAAAAACAAGGTACTATGACCTCGGCTGACTTCTTGCAGTTCGTTGTTACTGCGGCTTCCGGATTTTTTTCCTACTCTCCGTCTGCAAGACCTCCCCGGGTAAGAGCAACAGCTTTCCTCCCACGTAACCGCCACATTTACCGTATGGGATTCGGGCAGCATTGGACTTTGTGTTGTATGGCACACTCGTCCGTCCCTGTACGGCCTACTATGTGATTTCTGTTCGTCGGTTCGGGAGTTTGCCCGCCAAAGTTCCTCACCTTGACATCCGGCTTCCTTCAGATTCCACCTCACGATGGACACCCTTGCCTTCGGCTAACGCTTCCTACTGCCGAGCGCGTAGTGGTCTTTCACCACCTAGTTGTTACCCATGCCGGGCACACTATGAAAAACGAGCAGGCCGGCGTTGAATGCCGACCTGCTCGTTTGCTATGTATTATTGCTGCGCTTTCAGGTGCTTCACGGCGGCGTCTACCAGTTCCAGTTTCTGCTCCGTGGAGCAGGGCAGCTTCTGGATGGATTTCAGCGCCTGCTCGGACTGGAACTTCGCCAGCTCCTGCCCAAGCTCCTGCTGCGCCTGCTTTGATTTCGGGAAGATAAGAAATACTTCCATGGCTGCCCTCCTTTCCAGAGCGTTTTCTACTTCAAACTATGCGTGTGTTCCGGCGGCTATGTAGACAAATAGAATTCGATTTCAGGGCTGCGAGGGAAATTGTATTGCTATGTGCCTTCTGCGGTGCGGGAGGGCTTGCAATTCAAAGGCTTTTCACCCCCGAATTGTCTCCGCCCGACCGCCGTTTGCGGGCGGATTTTGCCTTCTGCTGACAGACAGTTTCCTGCCGTTTTTTAAGTATCGGAGAAGAAAAATGTCCCCGCTTTCGGAAAAGTGGGGACATCATGATCTGCGGATATTGAGATTTGAGAGAACAGAAAGCACAGCCGCTGTCCGGACACGCGGCGATTTTGGGATAATCCCAAGCCCATATGGTGTTGACGGCGAGTGGAAAACGCCGGTGAATATTACGCTCAAAACTGACAATTACCTGAATAGCAAAAATGTGAATTGGACGCCGCTTTGAAGCAAGAGAGTTTCGCATCTCGGTGCGAAACTCTCTTGCTTCGTGACTGAAAAAGTCGTATAATAAAGTCAATTGAAGATGAATCTGCAATCAAGCATTTGAAGAAGGCTTTTCAAGAGATGCTGCAAACATCGGTCACTGGGGCTGCGGTGCGGTTGAGCTCTGTTTGCAAAGTAGTGCAGATTTTGAGAAGGCAAAGCCTTTAATCGACCGAGCATTTGATGAAAACTGTATTTGAGATTTCCTAATGATTGAAGAAATTGAGGACTTTACTATGTTACACCCCGGTCTTTACGAACAAGTCATCAACAACGCTCTGACGGGTGAGCTTGCGGAGATTCCGGAGGCCTGCAAGTCTGTTGCACCCATTGACAAGGCGGAAGCCTCCAAGGTGCTGGCGCAGTATCTGGCGGATGTAGTTCAAAAGGGCTTGGATAACGTGCTGGACAACGGCGGGGATATTTCCGCCCAGATCGGGCTGACCAACCAGATCGTTGATCTCATTCAACATACAACGAAAGAGGCTGACTTTGCCGCACTGGGCGTTGACCGGCGGGCAGAGCAGCTTCTTGCGCTTTTACGGGAGACCGACCCACGGTTAGCGGTTGGAAAAACAGCGGCGGACATAGAACGCCCGGAAACCTCCATCGCACAAAGCTCACTTTTCACCGGAGCTGTGCATGAGCCGCAGATGTTTACAGAACTTAAAAAGGAGATCGTCTCGGCCGACCGGATCGACATGCTGGTGTCCTTCATCAAATGGAGCGGCCTGCGGCTCATCATGGACGAGCTGCGGGAGTTTACGCACAGTAGCGGCGAGCTTCGCATCATCACCACCTCCTACATGGGCGCTACCGACGTGAAGGCCATTGAGGAGCTTCGAGAGCTGCCCAATACGCACATCAAGGTCAGCTACAATACCAAGACGACCCGGCTCCACGCCAAGGCATATATCTTTTACCGCGAAACCGGCTTCACGACGGCCTATGTTGGCTCGTCCAACTTATCCAATGCGGCACTGACCAGCGGCCTTGAATGGAATACAAAAGTAACGCGGCGCGACCTGCCCGAAACCATTGACAAGATCGCCGCTACCTTCGAGTATTACTGGAATGATCGCGAATTTGAATACTACGCGGAGGATCAGCGAGAGCGCTTGGCGCGGGCGCTGAAAGCAGAAAAATATTTCGACACCAATAACGCCGACGTCTACACCATGGACATCAACCCCTATTCCTACCAGCAGGAGATTTTGGACAAGCTGGAGGCGGAGCGCACGGTCCGTGGCTATACGCGCAATCTGGTGGTGGCTGCCACCGGTACCGGCAAGACGGTCATCTCTGCGCTGGATTACAAGCGCTTCCGCAAGCAGAATCCGGACAAGCCTTGCCGCCTGCTCTTCGTAGCGCACCGGGAAGAAATTCTCAAGCAGAGTCTGTATACCTTCCGCGCTGTGCTCAAGGACGCAAACTTTGGTGAGCTGTTTGTGGGCAACTATAAGCCGGAGAGCATCGACAACCTGTTTTTGTCCATTCAGACCTTCAACTCACAGAGCTTCACGGAAAAGACGAGTCCCGATTTTTACGATTACATCATCGTGGACGAATTCCACCATGCCGCTGCACCGACTTATCAGAAGTTGTTGTCCTACTACCAGTCGCGCATCCTGCTGGGCTTGACCGCTACTCCGGAGCGTATGGACGGCAAGAACATCCTGCCGTACTTCAACAATCGTATCGCCGCTGAGATCCGTCTGCCGGAAGCCATTGATCGAAAGCTCCTTTGCCCGTTCCAGTATTTTGGCGTTACCGATACGGTGGATCTGGATGCGCTCAAATGGTCTGCCGGTGGCTACCAAAAGAGCGAGCTGGAGCACATCTACACGTTCAGCGGGGCTGTTGCCGATCGCCGCGCCGACCATGTGGTGACGGCACTGCTGAAATATGTGACGGACATTGACGAGGTGAAGGGCCTCGGCTTCTGTGTGACGGTAGATCACGCGAAATTTATGTGCCGTTATTTTAACGACCACAACATTCCGTCCATGTGCCTCACCGGGCAATCTTCGGACGAGGAAAGAGCAGCGGCCAAGCGGCGCTTGGTGTCCGGCGATGTGCGGTTTATCTTCGTCGTGGACATCTACAACGAGGGCGTGGATATTCCGGAAGTTAATACTGTTCTGTTCCTGCGCCCCACCGAATCCCTGACAATCTTCTTGCAGCAGCTGGGACGTGGTCTGCGTCTATCTGAGGACAAGGAATGCCTGACCGTGCTGGACTTCATCGGTCAGGCGAATAGAAAATACAATTTTGAAGATAAGTTTGCGGCGCTGCTGTCAAATGCCACTCGCAGCGTGAGCCGTGAGATCAAGGACGGCTTTGTGTCCGTCCCCAAGGGCTGCTATATCCAGTTGGAGAAGAAGGCGGCCAAATACATTTTGGAGAATATCCGCGCGTCCTATGGCAATACGGCTGGGTTGGTGGCTCGCGCAGCCTCCTTTGCGGAGGACAGCGGGCTGGAGCTGACGCTCAAAAACTTCTTGGATTACTACCATCTTGACCCGCGGGCGATCTACAAGTTTTCCTCCTTCTCTCGCATTTGTGCCAGAACGGATGCCATCGAGGACTTTTCGGAGCCGCTGGAGGACATCCTTACCAAAGCGTTTGCAAAGCTCGCCGTGGTTGATTCTCGCCGCTGGATTTCGTTCCTGTTGGACGTCCTTCCGCGTTTGGACAACCTTGATTTTGCAGCGCTTCCGGATGCGGAAAAGCGGATGATGCAAATGTTTTACATCACCGTCTGGGGTAAGGCTGTGGAGGACTGGGACGACGAAGAGGTGCTTAGTAACCTCTATGCCCTGTCTGACAGCACAGTTCTGCTCGGTGAGCTCATGGAGCTGCTGCACTATCGCTTCGAGCAGATCGACTTTATCGACGAGCCGGTGGAACTGGGCTTCGACTGCCCGTTGGATCTGCACTGCACCTATACCCGCGATCAACTGTTGGTGGCGATGGACTTTATGAAACCGGCAACCGTGCGTGAGGGCGTGAAGTGGCTGCCGGAGAAAAACATCGATGTGTTCTTTGTGACGCTGAACAAGGCGGACAAGGACTATTCGCCAACCACCATGTACAACGATTATTCCATCAATGAGAGCTTGTTCCATTGGCAGAGCCAGAGCACCACGGCGGAGAATTCACCCACCGGTCAGCGCTATATCCACCACAAGGAACGCGGCAGTAAGGTGCTGCTGTTTGTCCGTGAGTTTAAGGCGGACCGTATGACCGGCGGCGCGGAGGCGTACACCTATCTGGGCACGGCGAACTACGTGAAGCACACAGGCAGCAGGCCGATGAACATCACTTGGCAGCTGGACCGCCCGATCCCGGCGAAGTTCTTGAAGAAGACAAATAAGTTGGTAGTGGGATAAGATTTCACGTCTTCTATATCGGAAAAGTCGCAATACTAAAAATCAATCTACAGTGGATAGAAAGGAGTACACTATGTCATCGAATCAGTACACAAGAGAGCGTAAGGAAGATAAGCCTGTGCTTGCAATATGCTACGATTTTGATAAAACATTGTCGCCAGACGATATGCAGGCACAGGGGTATATCCAATCTGTTGGATATGATGTGGGAGAATTTTGGACAGAATCAAATGGACTGGCGAGCCAAAATGATATGGATCAGAATCTGGCTTATATGCTTTTGATGAAAAAGAAAGCGGCTGGAAAACTCGTGTTCACGCGTGAAAACCTTGAAAACTATGGAGCAAAGGTTAGCCTATTTCCCGGTGTTGAGGATTGGTTTGAACGCATCCGTACATATGGAGCGGAACACGGTGTTATTGTTGAGCACTATATTATCTCGTCAGGTCTGAAGGAAATGATTGAAGGGACATCTGTTGCGAAAAATGGTGCATTCAAAAGAATATATGCGAGTTCCTTTTACTATGATTCAGATGGGGTAGCAGAATGGCCGGCACAAGTTGTCAACTATACAAATAAGACTCAATTCTTGTTTCGTATCGAAAAAGGCGTTTTGGATATCAACGATCCGGGTGTAAACGATTCATTCGCTCCAGACGAAATACGTGTTCCCTTCCGCAATATGGTGTATATCGGTGATAGCGATACGGATATCCCGTGCATGAAACTGGTTAATACCTACGGGGGACATTCAATTGGCGTCTATAGTGCAGTGACTCATGATAAGGCCAAGGTATATAAAATGATGCGAGATAATCGCATTCGTTACTACGCAATGGCCGATTATTCAGATGGAGCAGAATTGGATGAGCTTATTAAAGCAATTATTGATCGAACAGCTAAGAATGAAGCACTGGAATCTAAGTTTTTTGGCTGTAAAAATGAGCAGATTAGAGTTGATAGGCAGAACAGCGATGATCAAAAAGAAAAGATTGAACTGTTGATAGAATTGGAAAGTAGCCGTAGCTTTGCTAGTACACATGCAACAGTAGAGAAAATGCGGCGTATTGACACGTGGACACAAGAAGAACGTGAAGCAATATTTGAAATTGCGCTAAGCAACAGCCAGGTACGATACATCATTGGCGATTTAGATGTAAAAATGTTCTATTTAGGACTTTTGCGGAATTGCCAGAGCCTATCAGAAAAAGCTATGGAAGTAAAGGCGATGTTAGAAGGTTAAAAGAAAATAGCCGTTAACATTCAAAATATACGAGAGAGAATGACATGGAGAAAATAACAAATTATGGCCCCATACTCATTAGAAGAGGCCCATATAAAGGGAGAATAGGATATTATGATGATACCGATATGGATGATAAACTAATCGTCTATCCCAATGTGCCGACTTACTGTAGCGGTTATTATAAAGTCAGCCAATCAGCAGCAACATCTGTTATACCAACAGCATGCCTTGCAGAGAGATTATCTGATATTGATCACGAATTGTATAAAAACTGTAGCTTGAAGCATCTGTCGGCCAAAGAAGAAATCATGTTGTTACACGAGAGAGTTTTTTGCTCTGACATGCTGACTGCGAGACATCTTCGCTCTATGCAAAAATTCCAGGATCAGAACAAAACCGAAGTCTTTATATCCCATTCTTCTGTTGATTTGGCTTTTTCTAGGGCCATTGCTACAGATTTAATGGATGCAGGTTTTTCTGTGTTTTTAGATGATTGGTCAATAAACATCGGCGAGAGAATTTTCGAAAAAATCAGCACAGGATTATGCGAAAGTAAAGCTCTTATCATGATAATCTCTAAGGACTACCTGAAATCAGTGTGTTGTACAGATGAGTGGGGCGCCTTTTACGGAAAAGCGCTTCATGATAAATCCTGCGTAATATATCCAATCATTATTGATGATTCTGTACCTCCCGCATTGATTTCTCAAATAAAGTATCTCCGATTTAATGGTGACGAGTATGCATCAGCGCTATCAACACTCTTGAGATCCTTGCGAAAACAGTTTTCGAAATGAACAAGTTATCTAGAAGACCTTTCGAGGCTTCCTCTTGTTTATATACCCCATTATATCCTTGATTTCAAGGGTATAATGGGGTATAATTCTGCATAGAATAGTATCTCACAGGAGGTGCGCTATGGAATTATCCGATATGCAGGCACGGGTGACAGAGTTGGAGCAGCAGATTTCTGCTCTGCCCGCAGGCTCTGTCACGAAGAAAACCATCAATGGTAAGGAGTACTTTTACCACCGTTGGACAGAGAACAAGAAGCGGCGGGAGAAGTATATTCCGGCGGATGAACTGGAGGATTTTCGCGCTCAAATTGAGCGGCGGAAGGAACTGGAGCAGGAGCTAAAAGCGCTGAAAAAGCAGTTGCCCAAGGCGAAATCTGCGAACCTTTCCGCGTTTATCACCAATGTCCGCACCGGCGAGGCGCTGCGTTCCTTCGCGGCGTCTGTTCGCGGCTATCGCAGGCGCGAGTGTTTCCGGCAGCTGCACGACTTTGTCTGCGGTGAGCCGCAGGACAAGGTGTTCATTCTCTACGGCCTGCGCCGGACGGGGAAAACCACCATGATCCGCCAGATTTTTGCGGAGATGA
>OLPY01000880.1_pt1 | contig 23338 bp, 20 predicted proteins | sample 1672481 | NCBI WGS metagenome assembly OLPY01 (sample SAMEA3136691, study PRJEB25190) | human gut metagenome | biome: human gut; feature: human-associated habitat; material: faeces | place: Austria | collected 2013 | reverse complement strand
CCTTCGAGGTTGGCCACGGACGAGGCTTTGATGAGGTTGACCAGGCCTTCGTCGTTTTCGGCCCACATGGTCAAGTGGGTGATAAGACCACCACCGGAGACGTCGTCGCGGCGCTGGGCTTCGGTACCCCAATGCACGCGGGACTTGTCTTGACGTGCGGTTTCCGGGGTCACATAAGCTTCGATGCCGATGATGGGCTTGACGCCATTGGCCACGCAGTTGGTGTACATCTCGTAGGCGCCATGCATGTTGCCATGGTCGGTGATGCCGACCGCAGGCATGCCAAGTTCGGCCGCACGCTTGGCCAAATCAGGAATCTTCGACGCACCATCGAGCAGCGAATAGTGCGTGTGGTTATGCAGTTGCACAAAGTTGTTCCCGTAATCAGCCATGCGCTCCACCATACCGTGTGGTCTGGGCGGCGGTAAATATTTACCGGTGAGGCCACATGCCTATAAAGTGGAGTATCAGCAACAGCGACACTAAGGCAGTGATAACGATGAAATTTGAAGACTACTCTCCCGAGATACAGGCCAAACTCATGGAAATCGGCAACGCTGCGGCAGATGCCGTGGAGTCTCAGGAATCACCAGCAGAAGGCATTCCCGAGGACAGCCCAAACTTCTCTCCCGAACTGGAGCTCAGCCGTCTAATCAATCGACGCAAAGCCGAACTGGAATACATTGATGCCCGCATTGCGCAGATGGTACTGCTCATGCATGAGCGTGGCCAATCATGGGAAACAATTGGTCGCAAGCTCGGTATCACGGGTGAAGCTACTCGTTTGCGATATGCCAAGATGGAAAGACCACGGCAATAACTGTAGTGCCAGCTGAGTTCGCGAATCATCTCGGCGAGAGAGGCTTCATCGCTAATTGTCATATTAGTCAGTTCAGACGCTCAGCTCTTTTGTCGGCACTCGGCAATGAGGGCGGCACAGAGCAAAATGACCTAGGCGACGAGGTTGAACCAAATGAGCACGCCGATCAACGCGGCGAACGGGGCAAGCATCGGATTCCGGGAGGCTCCGGCTAATAGTCGCGCACCGAGAAGCTGCATTGCGGAAACCGTCAGAGATCCCAGTAACGCGCCGAGTATCGTGAATCGTCCGGCTTTGATGTGGGAGACCACGCGCAGCAGCAACATGAACAACGCGAAATTCAGCGCGACACCGGTACCGAAACCGGTCATCTCCAAAAGCACGATGCCGGGCAACGAACTGCTGGGGATGCCGCCCCATTGCAGCAGTCGGCGTACGATGCCGCCGGACACCGTACCGGCCGCGGTCGAAAGAATGAACAGTATTGCGATGGCGATGGCGGCAAGCGTATCGCGTAACCTTGCGACGACGATATTGAGCTCGTCGCCGCAGTCGTCGAACATGGCCCGTACGGCGTGGCGCAGCGAGTTCATCCAGCCGGTCACTGTCCACCAGAATATGGCCAACGTGGCCAGACCGGTCCACGTCAATGCGCTTGACATGGCGCCTAGCGCGGAAGACGTCAGAAACGAGTCGGCCACACCGGGAATGACTTCACGCACCGCGTCAATCAGCATCTGCTGCCAATCAATGTTGCCGACCATGATAAGGCCGAACACGCTCACCGCAATCCAGACGCCGGCAAAAAAGGCGAACAGCAGACCATATGCCAGACCATTCGCCAGCAGGGGGCCGCTCCGCGACACATACCGGTCGAGCACGCGCCCAGGCAGCGAACGTGCCCACGCGTCCGCTCCCCTGTCAATCGCACTCTTCAACCCATGCATAGTTCAACTGTAGCTGTTGCCACCGTTGTTGAAACAGCATGGCGCGAAATCGCATTTAGCCAGCTCAAACGATGGCAACCATCAACGCCCCCACTCAATTGTTCAGAATCGGATACCATATGAGTATTCAATTCATCCGTCGGAGTGCAATGTCAGCAGTCCTCACCAACTGATGTCTTGCTAACCCGCTGGCCGCCCTAGTATCTACTGTTTCTTGTGGTCTTCGTTCAACAGCCAGGCAGAGCGTACAACATACTGCGTAGTACATGGCGCGAATCCCAATGACCACCATCGATTGATGACGGCCACGAATACTCGTACTCAGCCTTACTGCTTTGGCTCATTTCTGTTCACTTCACGCTGGAGTACCGAGACACGTTGAGCGGAAATACCGGTAATTCACGTACGGTTACCGACCATTGGACTGAATGGTACTCAGCATCCGCAGTCACTTGGGGTATGGTCATGACGGAGAGCCATCATGACCGATCTCTCGTTATTCTGGGATGAATCCGGCGAAGCCGGAACTGAATCTAAATATTAAAACGCATGATGCACACGTTGCGGAATTAGTCCACCAGAACTTCGGCATATTCGGCAGGTTCAGCGGGTTCGATATGTCGGGCACGCATGGCATCGAGGGCGGCAGCCAAGTCGGCCGGGTACTGGGACCGGACCGTGGTCCAGACGCGGGTGCGGGGATGACGGAATTCGAGCTTCATGGCGTGCAGCCACTGCCGGTCAAGTCCCAAGGCCTCAGACAGCACCGGATTGGCACCATACATGGGGTCACCGCACAGGGGATGCCCAATCGAGGAGAAATGCACGCGAATCTGATGAGTACGTCCGGTCTCCAGATTCACGGATACCAGAGTGGCCTCATGGCCGAAACGCTCCAGCACATCCCAGTGCGTAACGGCCGGTTTGCCGGCCGGAGTCACGCAGAAGCGGAAATCGGACACTTTGGCGCGCCCGATCGGTGCCTCAATGGTTGCTTTGTTCTCTTTAAGACCACCCTGCACGAGCGCATGATAGGTTTTCTTTACCTCATGCTCGGCGAACTGCCGACGCATCTCGGTGTACGCAAGGTCGGACTTGCACACCAACATCAAGCCGGAAGTGCCTACATCAAGGCGAGAAACAATGCCCTCACGCCCGGCCGCACCATAGGAAGTGATATGCACGCCGCGGTCACGCAGTGATCCGAGCACGGTTGGACCGGTCCAGCCAACCGAGGCATGCGCCGCCACGCCTACAGGCTTATCGACTACAACGACATCATCGTCTTCGTAGACAACGGCCATATCAGTTGCGATAGGCTCAGGCTCGGCCTGTTCCTCCGCCAAATCAAATTCGACGGTCTCCCCCGCCTGCAATGTGCTGGACCGCGCAACTTCACGTCCTAAAACGCGCGCCTGCCCGGAGTCAACCAGATCGGCGGCTTTAGATCGTGAAATACCCAGCATTTTGGCCACGGCTACGTCGAAACGCTTACCCACCAATGCATCGGGAGCAGGGACTATTCGACTCATTACTTGGCGTCCGCCTCCGGCTCAGACTGTAGGGATTCGTCGGATTGCTCGATGAGATCCTTGTGTGAGAACGGCTCCCCCATAAGAATCAGAATCACCAGGACCACACCGGCGACTACCAGATAGATATCCGCCACATTGCCAACGGACCAGCCATAGTTAAGGAAATCCACCACTTTGCCGTCGAGGAAGCCGTCAGCGTACATAACACGGTCAATCAGGTTGCCCAGAGCGCCTGCAAACGCGAAAGAAATCGCCACCGACCATTTCATGGAGACAGTGCGCACCCCAGCCACAGCAAGGGCCACGCAAGCCACAACGGCCAACAGACTGATTACCCAAGTAGCGCCTGATCCCATGCCCAAGGACGCGCCCGGATTACGCACCAAGGTGAAGGACAGCAGTCCGGGAATCACGCGAATGGTCTGACCGTTGGATAACGCGGCCATCGCCCAAGCCTTGGTGAGCTGATCGACAATCAGCGCAGCCGCGGCCACACATGCAAAGACGGCCACGCGGGTGCGCAGCCGTCCCTGTTGGTTCGTCATACGACCTGTACCTGCCTACGCTCAGTTGGTCTTGGACGAGGTCTGGTCGACGTAGTTGTTCGACTCGGAAACCTGCGATGCCAGCTGGCCGAGGTACTCGGTGAGGCGGGCGCGGTATTCAGTCTCGAACTGCTTGAGGCTCTGGATGTTGCCCTCGACGACCTTGGACTGAGCCTGAAGGTTGTCGCGCACCTGCTCGGCATACGTATCGGCTGCAGAGCGGGTGTTCTTGTCGTACGCATCAGCCGCGGAACGAGTGTTCTTGTCATACTCGGCGGCACGCTGCTGCACTTCCTTCTCGTAGTTGTCAGCGTCATCGTGCTGAGACTTGGAGTAGTTGTCCGCATCCTGACGAGTCTTGACGGAGTATGCGTCGGCCTCAGAACGGGTGTTCTGGGAGTAGGTCTCGGCATCCGCGTGAGTCTGGTCACGGTAAGCGTCGGCCTCGGAGCGGGTACGATCCGAATAGGTGTCGGCGTCGGAACGAGTACGAGTGGAGTAGTCGTCGGCCTCGGAACGGGTACGCTCGGAGTAGTTGTTGGCCTTGGTGACCAGATCGTTGTACTTGTTCTGGCTGGCCTCGGTGATTTCCTTGGCCTTGTTCTTGCCCTTCTCCACGTACTGATCGTGCAGCTGCATAGCCAGGGTCAGCATGGCGGTGGCGCGCTCGGGCTCGGTGCCCGGCATGGAAGCGGCGCCAGCGATCTTCTGCAGAGAACCGGTCTCGGTGCTCGGCTCGACCTTAGAAACCTGAGCACGAAGCTGGTTTTCACGCTGCTTGGCTTCTTCGAGCTGACGGGACAGCTCAGCGATCTGAGCGGACTGCTGCTGAGCGGCGGAACCCTGCTGCTGAGCAGCGGCGAGCTGACGGGACAGCTCCTCGTTGGCCGCGCGGAACTGATCACGTTCCTGCTGAATGGCGGCGATCTGCTGACCGACAGCCTCCTGGTCACCGGAGGCCTGAGCAGCCTGAGCGGTGAGCTGATCGATTTGAGCGTTCAGCTGATCGACCTGACCCTTGAGCTGCTCATTCTGGGAGGACAGCGCGCGGTTGGATTCCTCGGCTTCGCTGAGCTTGGCAGAGACAAGCTGTGCTGCCTGATCATTGCCAGCCTGAACGGCCTGCTGGGCCTGAGCCACAGCGTTCTTCAAACCAGCATTCTCCGACTCGAGTTGCTGCACCTGACCGGTAAGATCGGAGATCTTCGCATTAAGGTTGGTCACGTCAGGACCCAGAGTCTGGGTGGCCTGACCGCCGGCTACCGCCTGACGTCCAAGAGCCTCGACGGTTTCCGTGACCTGATCAAGGAAGTCATCGACCTCGTCGACATCATAACCTTCCTTGAATCGAACAGTCTGGAAGGTATGCTCCCTAATATCCTTCGGCGTCAACAGAGCCATAAATCTTGCACCTCGCTTTGGGGCATCGCCCGCACTTACGTTGGTCTCAAGTCAGAATGCTATCACGACCCCATCGTTTCAGAACATTCGACGTGGGTTTTTATGCCAGATATATGCCTCCGGCGGGTCAAAAACGGCCTCAGAACACTATCAGAACAACACTTTCCAGTACCACCAGCGCAAAATACAGCACAATGAAGCTGACATCAAGATAAATCGAACCGAGCGGCAATGGGCGAATATAGCGACGTAGCCAGCGCAGAGGGGGTTCGGTAATGGAATACACAATATTGATCAGCTGGGCCACCACACCACGTGGATACCAGTTTCGTGCGAGAACGGAGACCCAGTCCAGAATCATGCGCACGAACAGAACCGTGATATACGCGTTAATGAGCCATGCAAGAATGCGGCCGATCAGAGAGAACACTAAGGAAAGCATGCTGACAGACTAACAACCGCGCATGAAAAGTTTGCTCGGAGCACAATAAGAATCGGCCGACTCCTTGCTGGGAGTCGGCCGAATACCGATATAACGTCGAATGCGAAAACTACTGAACCGGTCAATCAGCGAACAAATCGTGTGCCGAGGCTGGTTTTGTCGGCTCTTCGACCTTGATGTTCACCTGCGCCGGGCTCAACAGGAACACGCGCGGAGTGACACGCTCGAGGGAACCACGCACGCCGAACACCACGCCGGCGGAGAAGTCCACGATGCGATATGCCACGGCTTCGGCCACACCAGTGAGATTCAGTACGACCGGAACACCGTCACGCAATGCGCGGCCGACCAGTTGAGCATCCTCATATGACTTCGGATGGATGGTGGTGATTCTGTTCACACGGCCACCGGGGAACGGCTTGGTAGTCGACGATGCGGCAGGCGCGGTGGTTGACGCCAGCGGCGTGACCGTATGGTCGGAATCAAATGCGGACTTCGAAGCCGGCTTCTGCTCCTCGTCCTCCTCGATGTAGTCGTCCTCATCGTCCACAACGTCACTCATGCCCAGATAGGACATCGCGTTTTTCATGAACCCAGCCATGGATCAATCCTTTCAGCGCAGGAAGTCAGGGATGTCGAGATCGCCAGCCGGATCGTTCACGGCGATATTCGGATGAGCGGAAGTCGGATCATCAAAAGGCAACGATGCGGAGTCACCGATAGCCGGTGTGAATGCCGGTTGGGCAGTGGCAGCGGGCTGTGCAGCCGGTGCCGGTGCTGGAGCTGGCTGTGCCACGGGAGTCGCAGGATCGGCGGCGGTTGGCACAACCGGCGTCACCGTGCTCTGAGTGTCGTCATCTTGAGCGGCGACGGGGTCAAAACCAGCAGCAATAACAGTGACACGCACTTCATCGCCATAAGCATCGTCCAGAGCAAGACCCCAAATAATCTGGGCTTCAGGGTGAATCGCCTTGCGCACCAGTTCGGTGGCAGCAGAGGCCTCCTGCAACTTCAGGTCGGTCGGACCGGCGATGTTGATCAGCGCACCGTGTGCGCCTTCGATGCTTTCCTCAAGCAGCGGAGAGCTGATGGCGATTTCGGCGGCCTGCGTGGCACGATCCTCTCCCCGTGCGGAACCGATACCAAACAGCGCAGTACCAGCACCACGAAGAATGGAGTTCACATCGTTGAAGTCGACGTGAATATAGGAGTTCATCGAAATCAGGTCAGTGATGCCCTGAACACCGGCAAGCAGTGCGGTATCAGCGGTCTTGAAGGCCTCAATGATGCCGATGGAACGGTCGGAAAGCTCGAGCAGGCGATCGTTCGGAATGACGATCAGCGCGTCGACTTCCTTGCGCAGGTTGTCGATGCCGTATTCGGCGGAAGCGGAACGCTGAGGGCCTTCGAAGCTGAACGGACGAGTAACAACCGCGATGGTGAGAGCACCCTGTTGATGAGCCGCACGAGCGACGATCGGGCTGGCGCCAGTACCGGTGCCACCGCCCTCGCCGCAGGTGACGAACACCATGTCGGCACCCCTAAGCGCCTCTTCGATATCCGACTGGTGGTCCTGGGCCGCCTTGGCTCCACGCTCCGGGTCGGCACCAGCACCGAGACCACGACTGGACTTATCGGAAAGGGAAATCTTGACATCCGCATCAGAGCGCAGAAGATCCTTCGCATCGGTATTTACCGCCACAAATTCAACATTCTGTAATCCCTCGGCAATCATGCGATTGACGGCATTACCGCCGGCACCGCCGACGCCAACAACCTTGATGTTGGTCTTGTCGTTGAACTCATTCTGCGCGATCTCGCTCACGTTTGGCTCCTGTCACTTCACGGTTACACCCAAGAGTAGCGCAAACAGGCTACTCTTGGAGGGAAATTCACGCGCAGAATGGCGCGTGTTGCGTGTATTTTCAGTATTTTCTCAGTAACTGGCGTCCATTGGGTCGTCACCGAAGAGCGCCTCACGCTCTTCGTGGGTGGTGGTACGCGATTCCAACCAGCCATACGGCAAGTGCACCTTCTTGGCGAAACGCACGCGGCCGCGCGGTTTGTCGACCACGCGTGGCGGGTATTCGATAGTCGGGTCGAGCTTGCCGATCTCGCGGTCCACATCGGCCAGGCTCTCGCATTCCATAAAGGCCTTGCGGGTGGAGCCGCCCACCGGGAATCCTTTCAGATACCAGGCGATGTGCTTGCGCAGATCGTGGACGGCCATCATCTCATCGCCCTCATAAAACTCGGTAAGCAGCTCGGCATGACGGTGAATCACGCGGCAGACCTCGCCCAGATTCGGGTTGAGCCGTTCGGGATTGCCCTCGAAGGCGTTTTTGATGTTGGCGAACAGCCACGGCCGGCCCTGGCATCCGCGGCCGATGGCCACACCGTCGCAGCCGGTCTCGCGCACCATTTCGAGCGCATCCTCGGCACCCCAGATATCGCCATTGCCGAATACCGGAATGTTGAGGTGTTCCTTGAGCTCGCCGATGCGGGACCAGTCGGAATGACCGCCATAGTATTCGGCGGTGGTACGGGCATGCAGGGTTACGGCCTTGCAACCCTCCTCCTGCGCGATGTGTCCGGCTTCGAGGAAGGTCTCATGGTTATGGTCGATGCCGACGCGGATCTTCGCGGTGACGGGGATGCCCGCCGGCTCGCATACGGCGACCACGCGCTGTAATAGCTCAGTGAAAATGTCGGTTTTCCAAGGCAAGGCCGAACCACCGCCTCGACGAGTGACCTTGGGCACCGGGCAACCGAAGTTCAGATCCACATGGTCGGCCATGTTGCCGTCGACCACGATTTTCGCCGCCTGTTCGGTGATGGAGGGGTTCACGCCGTACAACTGCAGTGAACGGATTTTTTCGCTTTTGGCGAAATGACAGAGGCGCAGTGCTTTCGGGTTATGCGCCACGAGGGCTCGAGCGGTGATCATCTCGGCCACGTAGAGTCCATCGGGACCATATTCCTCGCAAATCACGCGGAAGGGCCAGTTGGTCACTCCCGCCATCGGCGAGAGCACCACCGGGGTCGGCACGGTGATGTTGCCGAGTTGGACCGGGGCGATATGCACCGGGGTCCCGGGGCGCGCCGGCGCGTCCGTACGTGGGTCGAGGTTGTCGGTCTCGTGATGCTCGGTGAGCACTGTTTCGGATTCGGATTGTGCCATGTGATTCCTAAGAAAATAAGTAGGGGCTCCCCTGAGAGAGGAGCCCCGGCGTCTATCGCCGCCACTTCGCCTACAAACAGCCCACTGGGATGTCTTCCTTACGGCTCAGCCCACAGAGGGGAGCCCAAGTTGTGCGACTCCGGCTTAGTACAGGCCGCCGGCTTCCTGAACGCCGGACTCAGGCCAAGGCTCACCGCCCATTTCCACAGGCTTCAGGGGCACGCGGGTGCGCTTCTCGCCGATGCGGGCGGCCACGTAATCGGCCACCTTGTCAAGAGCGACGCGCTCCTGGGCCATGGTGTCACGCTCACGGATGGTCACAGCGTGGTCCTCGAGGGTGTCGAAGTCCACGGTGATGCACAGCGGGGTGCCGATCTCGTCCTGACGACGGTAACGACGACCGATGGCACCGGACTCGTCGTAGTCGATCATCCACTCGTTGAAGCGCAGGTCGTCGGCCAGGTTCTGGGCCACGGTCTGCAGTTCAGGCTTCTTGCTCAGCGGCAGCACGGCGGCCTTGACCGGGGCCAGACGCGGGTCGAGACGCAGCACGGTGCGCTTGTCAACGCCGCCCTTGGTGTTCGGGGCCTCGTCCACATCGTAGGCGTCCACGAGGAAGCACATCAGGGAGCGGGTCAGGCCGGCGGCCGGTTCGATGACGTACGGCACGTACTTCTCGCCGGTGGCCTGGTTGAAGTAGCTCAGGTCTTCGCCGGAGTGCTTGGAGTGCGCGCTCAAATCGTAATCGGTACGGTTGGCGATGCCTTCGAGCTCGCCCCAGTCGGAACCCTGGAAGCCGAACTTGTATTCGATGTCCACGGTGCGCTTGGAGTAGTGGGAGAGCTTCTCCTTCGGATGCTCGTAGTGGCGCAGGTTCTCCGGCTTGACGCCGAGGTCGATGTACCAGCGGGTGCGGGCGTCGATCCAGTACTGGTGCCATTCCTCATCGGTGCCGGGCGTGACGAAGAACTCCATCTCCATCTGCTCGAACTCACGGGTGCGGAAGATGAAGTTACCCGGGGTGATCTCGTTACGGAAGGACTTACCCATGTTGGCGATGCCGAACGGCGGCCTGGAACGGGAAGAGGTCATCACGTTCTTGAAGTCCACGAAGATGCCCTGTGCAGTCTCCGGACGCAGGTAGTGCAGGCTGTTCTCGTCCTCGACCGGGCCGAGGTGGGTGCGCAGCATCATGTTGAAGTCGCGCGGTTCGGTCCACTGGCCACGGGTGCCGCAGTTCGGGCAGACGATGTCCTTCATGCCGTTTTCCGGCATCTTGTCGCCGTGCTTCTCGGCGTAGGATTCCTCGAGCTTGTCGGCGCGGTTGCGCTTGTGGCAGTTGAGACACTCGACGAGCGGATCGTTGAACACGCTCACGTGGCCGGACGCCACCCACACTTCGGGCGGCAGAATGATGGAAGTGTCGACACCGACGACATCAGGACGGGTGACGACCATGGAGCGCCACCATTCACGCTTGATATTGTCCTTGAGAGCGACGCCGAGAGGGCCGTAATCCCAAGCGGAACGGGTGCCGCCGTAAATTTCGCCGGCGGGGAACACGAAGCCGCGACGCTTCGCAAGGGATACGACTTCATCGAGTTTGGACTGAGCCACAATGCACCTTCTGGTTTGAACGGTTTGGGGTCTAATAACAACCGCTTCAGGATAGCCGTATATGGTGACAGGTCAGGCGGCATTGTCCGGTATATGTTCCGCGTCTCACGAGCGGCCGTTCGCAGCGATTCCTATATCGCAACACCTCCATATTGTTCCTGTTGTTTTACCCTTCCCGAATTTGTGCCACTGACATCGCGTCAGCGTCACAAATTCGGGAGATGTTGCTCGGCGGAGGCGTCTATGTATCACGAATGGACGGGGACGCGCCAGACCTGACGACACGTATCGAACAAATCCGTCACGATAATGTCCATGTTGGCGCATAGCGTCGGCACTGTAATGCAGGGGAACTCGCATGTGGTTCGCGAGTTGAGAAAGGCCTGAGCCTGACCCTTAGAACCTGTTGGTTAAGACCATCGTAGGGAGCAGTAAATGAGCAATAGTGCATCATCGTTTACCGGCGTGTCCAGCGGTTATACCGCCGGGACTCCGGTTCCAGCCGATTCACCCATCCGTGACAATATCGCCGATGCCGTTCGCCGCGTACGCGAGACGACTCCGTTGGCCCAGTCATTCACCAATTTTGTGACCATCAATTTGGTTGCCAACGCGCAACTGGCGGCCGGCGGCACTGCGGCCATGAGTTTCCTGCCGGACGACATGATCGAAACCGCGAAAATCGCGGGCGCGAACTACATCAACGTGGGCACGCTGCTGCCGTTCTATAAGGACGCACTGCCCGAAATCGCCCAGCGACTCAACTACTTGGACAAGCCGTGGGTGCTCGACCCGGTGGCCGCCGGCATCGGCCGCACCCGTACCGCCATTCTTCAGGCCTTCAAGGCCGCTCCCCCGACCATGATTCGCGCGAATGCATCCGAGGTAATCGCGCTGGCGAACATGTGGGGGCTCAATACCGAAACCGTGGGGGACGCTTCCGAGCACCGCCCCGCCGGAGTGGAATCCGTCGACGACGTGGAGTCCGCAACCGGCGCGGCGGTGGCGCTGGCACAGTATCTGACCGAACAGCACGCCAAGCATTCCTCCCATGACGCTTCCACCCGCTGCGCCGTGGCCGTGTCCGGCATCGCCGATCTGGTGACCGATGGCGAAACCGTGTACCGACTGCCGGGCGGCAGCGCGATGATGACCAAGATCACCGGTGCCGGCTGCTCGCTGGGCGGCGTGGCTGCCACGTATTTGGCGGTCTCCGATCCGTTGACCGCCGCCCTGTCCGCGTCTCTGCTGTACAACCGCGCGGGAGAGGTGGCCGATACAACTTCGCACGGACCGGGCTCGTTCCAAGTTGCGTTCCTTGACGCGCTGTGGAATGTGACCGCCGAACAGGTGGCGGAATCCGAGATTTTGGTGCAGTAGTTTCAGTTCCCTCTGATGAGGGAGCTCATAACAGTTTTTTCCAATAAGACTTCCACAAGAAACAACAAAAGCAGGAATAATAATGAGTAATGAATACCCATACGCCTCCATGCGCGACAGCTTCGACCTGTCCGCGTACTTCGTGGTGGGGCCGGAGGACTGCAAAGGCCGTCCGCTGACCGACGTGGTGGATCAGGCTCTGCACGGCGGCGCAACCTTCATCCAACTGCGCGCCAAGGAGGCCGATGCCTCTGAGCTGACCGACATGGCTCGCGACATCGCGCAAATCATCGAGGACAATGAGAAGTCCGATTCCGTGGCCTTTGTGATCGACGACCGTGCCGACGTGGTGTGGCAGGCCCGCCGCAAGGGCATCAAGGTGGACGGTGTGCACATCGGCCAGACCGACATGGAGCCGCGCGAAGCCCGCGCCCTGCTCGGCGACGAGGCCATCGTGGGCCTGTCGGCTGAGACCGAAAGCCTCGTTCGGCTCATCAACGAGCTGCCCGACGGCTGCATCGACTACATTGGCGCCGGTCCTCTGCACGTCTCCACCACCAAGCCCGAGGCTTCCGTGGGCGGCAACGACGGCTCCGGCAAGACGCTGGACGCCGCCCAGATCAACACCATCTGCGTTGCCAGCGAATTCCCGGTGGTCGTGGGCGGCGGCGTGACCGCAGCCGATATGGCCATGCTCGCCGATACCAAGGCTGCTGGCTGGTTCGTGGTCTCCGCCATCGCGGGTGCCGAGAACCCGGAAGAGGCCGCGCGCACCATGGTCGAAGGCTGGAAGGCCGTCCGCGGCGACAAGAAGCACGGCTACGCTCCGCGCGTCGTAACCCACACCCCCGCTACTGACACTCAGGCTGCTCAGGAAGGGGCCGCGAAGCCCGGTTCCGAGGCCACTGAGAAGAAGTTCACCAACGCCAAGGACGCCAAGGATGCCCAGAAGCTTGCCAAGCAGCAGCGCGTGGACATCGCCGCCCGTGGTTCCAAGCAGCGCGACAAGGCGCACATCCGCAAGACCAAGTCCGTACCGTTCACCTATCAGTATGGTTCCTACGACCTGGAAGTGCCGTACACCGAAATCAAGCTGAGCGACACGCCCGGCGTGGGCCCGAACCCGCCGTTCCACGACTACAACACCGAAGGCCCCAAGTGCGACCCGAAGGAAGGCTTGAAGCCCCTGCGTCTCGACTGGATCCGCGACCGCGGCGACATCGAAGACTACGAGGGCCGCCGCCGCAACCTTGAGGACGATGGCAAGCGCGCCATCAAGCGCGGCCGCGCCACCAAGGAATGGCGTGGACGCAAGCATGAGCCGATGCGTGCCAAGGACCACCCGATCACCCAGATGTGGTACGCCCGCCACGGCATCATCACCCCGGAGATGCAGTACGTGGCCACCCGCGAGAACTGCGATGTGGAGCTCGTGCGCTCCGAGCTGGCCGCCGGCCGCGCGGTGATGCCCTGCAACATCAACCACCCCGAGGCCGAGCCGATGATTATCGGATCCGCCTTCCTGACCAAGCTCAACGCCAACATGGGCAACTCGGCCGTCACCTCCTCCATCGATGAGGAAGTGGAGAAGCTGACGTGGGCCACCAAGTGGGGCGCCGATACCGTGATGGACCTGTCCACCGGTAACGACATCCATACCACCCGTGAGTGGATTCTTCGCAACTCCCCCGTGCCGATCGGCACCGTGCCGATGTACCAGGCCCTCGAAAAGGTCGAGGATGATGCCTCCAAGCTGAGCTGGGAACTGTTCCGCGACACCGTAATCGAACAGTGCGAGCAAGGTGTGGATTACATGACCATCCACGCCGGCGTGCTGCTGCGTTACGTGCCGCTGACCGCCAACCGCGTGACCGGCATCGTCTCCCGCGGTGGCTCCATCATGGCCGACTGGTGCCTGCGCCACCACCAGGAGAGCTTCCTGTACACGCACTTCGACGAGCTGTGCGACATCTTCGCCAAGTACGACGTGGCGTTCTCTCTGGGCGATGGCCTGCGCCCCGGCTCCCTAGCCGACGCGAACGACGCCGCGCAGCTTTCCGAGCTCATGACTCTGGGCGAGCTGACCGAGCGCGCCTGGGCCAAGGACGTGCAGGTGATGATCGAGGGCCCGGGCCACGTGCCGTTCGACACCGTACGCATGAACATCGAGCTGGAGAAGGCCGTGTGCCACAACGCCCCGTTCTACACCCTCGGACCGCTGACCACCGATACCGCTCCGGGTTACGATCACATCACCTCCGCTATCGGCGCCACCGAGATCGGTCGTTACGGCACCGCTATGCTGTGCTACGTGACCCCGAAGGAACACCTCGGCCTGCCGAACAAGGATGATGTGAAGCAGGGCGTGATTGCCTACAAGATCGCCTGCCACGCCGCAGACATCGCCAAGCACCACCCGCACGCGATGGATCGCGACAATGCGATTTCCAAGGCTCGCTTCGAGTTCCGTTGGCTCGACCAGTTCAATCTGTCCTACGATCCGGACACCGCCATCGCCTTCCACGACGATACCCTGCCCGCCGAGCCGGCCAAGATGGCGCACTTCTGCTCGATGTGCGGCCCGAAGTTCTGCTCGATGGCCATCTCCCAGAACATCCGCAAGGCATTCGGTGGCGAGGCCGCTCAGCAGCAAATCGTGAAGGAGGCTGCTGCAGGCATCGACTCCGAGGCACTGGCTACGGCCAAGGCCAATGTCGATAACGGCGTGGTGTCCGCCAACGTGCTCAGCCCCGAAGAAATCCTCGCCGGCATGGATGCGATGAGCGAAAAGTACACCGCCCAGGGCGGCAAGCTCTACTCCACCGCCCAGGAGTAAACCTCTCTGGCTCCCCTCTCTGAGGGGAGCCAATTATTATGCCCGGTGGTGTCTTAATTCGGGACGACGCTCGACTCGCTCGAAGGCGGTGCCGAAGTGTGCGCCATCTGGACCGAGGCCGTCGGAAGTCTCCAGGACCACGCCTTCGTTGAGCGCACGGCGCACGATGCCCACACGGGGCTTCAACGGCCACACATCATGCGGCACTTTGCGATAGAAATCCGTACCGACGAGCAACACGTCGCCCACATCGAACACTTCCTGACGCGGAAATGTGAGCTGTGTGGTGTGTCCGTTAGGCATTACGCCAAAATATGCGGTGCGTTCCGGTGATGCGCACCAAGACGCCGCCACGGCGCAGTACATCGTTATCAGCCATGCCTCCTCCCGAACATTTCATGAATCAATCGCAATCAGCAAACCTTCCCCGTCTCACCACAGGAGCGGCAAAACATCAAGGAAAACCGCTCCGAAAAACATCATGGGCCCCACTTAGAATGAACACTATGGCACAAATTGCAACATCTACACTTCCCGCTGTTCTCGCGATCTCCGGCTCCGACTCGTCCGGCGGTGCCGGCATGCAGGCCGATCTGAAGACCATGCTGGCCTGCGGCGTGTTCGGCATGAGCGCCATCACCGCGCTCACCGCACAGAACACCACCGGCGTGCGTTCCATTCAGGACACCAAACCGGACATTCTCGCCGACCAGATCAACATGGTGTTTGAGGATATTCCGCCGGTCGCGGTGAAAATCGGCATGGTGTCTGCCACTGACATCATCGACGTCATCGCTGAACGACTCACCTTCCATCACGCCACGAACATCGTGCTCGACCCGGTTATGGTGGCCACTTCCGGTGCCAATCTCATCAGTGACGATGCCATTGCGGCCTTGACCGGCAAGCTGTTCCCGATGGCCACGGTCGTGACTCCGAACATTCCCGAGGCCGAAGTGCTGACCGATACGCTGATTCGCGATCAGGAGGATATGGAGGCCGCCGCCCACCGCCTCGTGGAGCGTTATGGCTGTGCCGCGCTGGTCAAGGGTGGTCATGGCACCGAGGATGCCAACGATGTGCTTGCCGAGACGGATGGAACCGTGACCTGGTTTGATGGCGCGCGTATCAATAATCCGAACACGCACGGCACCGGATGCACGCTGAGCTCCGCCATCGCCTCGTATCTGGCGCTTGGCGACACATTGCCCAAGGCCATCAAGCATGCGAAGAAGTATCTGACCGGTGCACTGAAGGCCCAGCTGAATCTTGGCCACGGCTCCGGCCCGATGGATCATTTCTGGAAGTATCGCTGAGTCCTACTGGCTCTCCTCTCTGAGGGGAGCCAAGTAATAAAAGGAGAATTATGATTATTGACCGTAATGCCGTTACTCAGGAAGTGCCGATCGACCCGGAAACCGGCAAACCGTACCTCAATACCGTGGCCGCCATTCAGGTGTCGGCCAATGGCGTGGGCTCCGAGGTTTCGCCATACGTGGCTCAGGCCGTCGAGGTGATTCGCGAATCCGGCCTGCCGCAGGAAACCAACGCCCTGTTCACCAACGTGGAAGGCGATCTGGACGACGTGCTCAAGGTGGCCGGTGAGGCCGCCAAGAAGCTCGCCGAGCAGGGCTACCGCACTTCTCTGGTGCTGCACATGGATATCCGCCCCGGCTTCACCGGCCAGCTGACCGAAAAGCCCAAGCTGGTGGATGAGATCCTCGCCGACAAGCAGGCGAAGTAGCAAAGCATCGCTTCCACCAGCAAGGGCATGCTTTGTTATTACACGTTTCATGGGGCGGTAGCTCACCCATGGGGTGGTAAAACCCTCATGGGGCGGTAGTCGAAAACGGCTCTATTCTGCGGAAAGGCATAATCCGCTAACCGCCCCATGGGCCAAATACCGCCCCATGAGTGTTTTACCGCCCCATGGGAATCACGGTTCTGCCTTCTTTCGACGGGGTAAGAGCGTAAGTGGGGCATATATAGGAGCGTCACAACCTCTGTTATCGTTCACGATGTGACCGCAACGCGGCGTGCCACAAAATCGAACCTATAGTTAAGCCCCATGTAGTGAGCTATCTCACAACGATTGGCTCGCTACGTAGAATTCAAGACTTGGATCGCAAACGTCGTTCATCCCACACAATGGGAGGGCGAACGGAACACACAGTCCAATCAAGAGTTCGCTCGCCGCAACACCATTGAGCAGTTGCACGCGGGCAGGTTTGCAAGAAGAGGGCTCAAATATGACTGCTGCTGAACAGCAGATTTCCGGCAATCCCGCGGCTATGGAAAACGCACAAGCACGTACCACCGTGACGGATCAAGCCAAGGTTCAGGATATTATCTCGCGCATGGATCGCGCACATGAAACCCCGATGTTCCATCGCATCGTGACGCTGGTCGCCGCTGGCATGCTGATGGACAGCATCGACGTATATATTGGCAGCGCCGTCGCCTCCAGCACGTTGGCTACCCGCTGGTCCACCGTTGCGCAAAATTCCACCTTTATGTCCGCGGGCTTCCTGGGTCTGCTGGTCGGTTCGCTGCTGGCCGGCTTCGTCGGTGACCTGAAGGGCCGCCGCGTGGCTTACCAAATCAACCTGCTGCTGTTTGGCGGCTTCACCTTCCTCGGCGCATTCGCCCCGAACATGGCTGTGCTGTCCCTGTGCCGTCTGGGTGCCGGCCTGGGCCTCGGCGCTGAAATCGTCACCGGCTTCGCCATGGTCAACGAGTTCGCACCGATGAACCGCCGTGGCCACTGGTGCGCGATTGTCTCGCTCGTGGCCAACTGCGGTGTGCCAATCGCTATGCTGCTGTGTGCATGGATCATCCCCCGCTGGTCCTGGCGTCCGCTGTTCGTGGCCATCGGCCTGGTGGCCGCCATCATCTGGTGGCTGCGCCGCGACATCCCCGAATCCCCGCGTTGGCTCGCCGTGCGCGGCCGTTACGATGAGGCCGACGCCATCGTCAAGCAGCTTGAGGACAACGGTTCCGAACCGATCGACGCAGCCGCCAAGGCCGACACCAGCGACACCCGCAACGCCGGAGGCCGTTCGCTCGGCATCTGCCTGCTTGTGGCTGTGGTTGCTGTGGCCGCCACGAACGTGTGCTCCTACGCCTTCACTTCTTGGGTTCCGACGATTCTGGTCAAGCGTGGTATTAACCTGTCCAGCTCGCTGCTCACCTCCACGGTGATGATGCTCGGTGCCCCGGTCGGCTGCCTGATTGGCTCTCTGCTTATCGACCGTATCGGCCGCAAGCGCACGATTGTGCCGGCCTTCCTGTTCACTGGCGTGTTCGGTTTGATGTATGCCTTCCAGACCTCTACCGTGAGCGCAATTATCGTTGGCTTCCTGCTCATGATGTGCCTGTACGTGCTTATGGCTTCCGTGGTGGCTGTGTACGCTCCGGAACTGTTCGCCACCAAGGTTCGCTTCCGTTGCGTCGGCTTCGCGAACGCCGTGGCCAAGCTGCTCAATGTGTTGATGCCGATGGTGGTGGGCTGGATGCTTACCTCGCTTGGTGCCACGTCCATCTTTGTGGCCATCAGCGCGATTGCTATTGCATCGATGCTGATTGTCGGCTTCTTTGGCGCGGAGACTGCGCAGAAGTCGGTTGGGTGATCGGTTTCCTCACAGTGGAATAACTGCTGATAATGTCCATTCGGCGTCTTGCGTGGTGATATGCAGGGCGCCGTTTTGTTGTTCTAGTAATTGTTGGTAACGGTTGAGGCCGGTGCCGGTGGATAGGTCTGCGTCTCCAGCGGACAATCAGCGTCTGTGATGTCACATGCAATGCCAGGAGCGGCATCAACGGTCGAATCATGCGGAGTCACTGCACTGTGCGCCGCTTCTCCCCTGCCTTCAATCACATCAATGACTTGATGCGTGCGATCCAATGCGCCCATAGACATATCCGTAACCAGCACGTCAGGCCGCTTGGTGGGGCTCAGGCATCGGCTGATGGCCACAGCACCCAAATCGCAGGTCTATATCACGGCAAAATCGCTGGACATACGTTCGATTAGCGCGCCGAACACTTTCAGCGCATATGGGTCATTGTCCACAATGCCGATGCGTATGTTGCGGTTGCGCGCTTCTTCCATTACATTCACCCCTTCAGTGTGCCCGACGCCGAACTACTCCGTCCTGACACGTCATGGTCACTATGACAACTATCATTCCACATTTCCTGCGTGATTTACGATGGAATCATCATCAATCCTTGACAAGGCGGTAAAGGAGGACGGCAATGAACCGTGCACAAGCACTCAGCAAGCTCAACAGGAGCGATATGCGCAATGCCGCCGCCGAGCGCGGGATGCAACGACTGTTCACATGGAACCGCGCGCATTGGATTGGCATGGTTGTACTGATAGCGGTGTTGCTGCTACTGCAGTGGAGCTCATCAATGTATCTCATGCCCGACGAGGTTCTTGACAGGGCTGCCAAAAACCTGTTCGTATGGTTCCCCGGTATGGTTCTGCACTGGCCATTGGTGTTGGGAATCACCAACTTGATACTCGGTTCGACACGATCCGGCAGTCTGTCTTTCCCGTTGGCGAGCGCAATCATCGGACCACTGGCATTCGGCTGGACCAATCTTCGCTTACGGCCGGGGTTCCCATACCGTTCCCGGGCTCAAGGGAAAGCCGCAATATAATGAAAACAGCGATTTCATGCAATGATGCACGAGCCGATCCAAGCAAAGGGGCCAACCATGAGCGAGCAACTGATGGAACAGTACCGGTTGCGCGGACAACGCAAATGCCGTAACGCTTGTATCGCCGCCATCGTGACAGTAGTGCTTGTCCTTGCCGTCGCCGGCGGCGTATGGTGGACGGCCGGCGATGGCAGCGCATTGGTTCGCAATATGTTCAAGCCGAAGGCCACGCCTGCCACGCAGCCGGTAGTCAACAGCACCGCAACCTTCGCCTACCGCACCGCACCGGAATTCCTGGCGATGGAAGCCGGCGACCGAGGCACCGGCAATGTGAACTACTCTCCTGCTTCGATGTGGATGGCGTTGGCCATCGCCGCGCAGGGCGCCAATGGCACGACCCGCTCGCAACTGAACGAACTGCTGGGCTCCGGTTCGCTGACCGATAGCGACTACCAATCGCTGCTAAGTTCGATCAACGGGCAATATTCGGGGGCGAAATCCGAGATGAGCGCCGCGAACTCGCTGTGGATTGATGACGACTACTCTCTTGCCAGCGATTACCAATCCACCGTCAAGAAGATGTTCGAGGCCGAAGTCACCACGTTACCGTTCGACGATCAGGCCGCCGCAAAGATGTCCGATTGGATCGCCAAGCATACGAATGGTTCGCTCAAGCCGAAGATCACGCTGCGTGACCGTGAAGTCCTGTCCATCATCAACACCGTCTATGCGGATGGCCGTTGGAAGGATCCGTTCGAAGAGCAGTCCACCGGCAACGGCACCTTCCACGGCGAAGCCGGAGATGCTCAGGTGCCGATGATGCACCGGACCTTCAGCCAAATGGCTTACGGACATGATGAGTACAACACTTGGCAGCGGGTGGAGATTCCGTTCGACAACGGCGGCAATCTGGCCATCGTGCTGCCGGCCGAAGGGCATTTCGACGAGTTGGCCGGCGATGCCGAGAAGCTCAGTTGGGCGTTCGGTACATGCTCGACGGCTTCCCTTGGCGAGGGCGCAATGGGTTGCGCCGCGGACAGTATGCCCGGATGGGGCGTCTCCGTCAACTCGGTCATGGTGAACGTCACGCTACCGCGATTCACCATCGACAGCATGTTCGACTCGGAAGCCACCATCAAGGCATTCGAAAAACTGGGGGTGACCGATGCGTTCAGTGCAGGCGACGCCGACTTCACCAAGATGATCGACACCGGTTCGCACGGCGAGAACCTGTATATCGGCTCGATTCTGCAAGGCACGCGCATCGAGGTGAACGAAGCCGGCGCCAAGGCCATGTCCTTCACCAAGGTCGGCGCAGACTCCGTTAGCGCGCCGGTGGACAACGTCGAGTTCACGGTGGATCGCCCATTTCTGTATTCGTACGTCACCCCGGACGGCATACCATTATTCATCGGTGCGGTGCGCAACCTCGGCGGAGTCGGTGGAGAAAACTGATACTTTCCTGGCAGTCCGTCAATTAGGGTGTATCGTTTGACGCATGGTTACGATGAAGGAAATCGCGAACAAGGCGGGGGTTTCCGTCTCTACGGTATCGCTGGTGCTCAACGGACGCGACGAGGGGCGCGTAAAGTCCAAAATTGCGGACAATGTACGCGCCATCGCCACCAAGCTCGGCTACCAGTCGAATCCGCTGGCCAGTTCGCTGCGTACAGGCAGGACGCACATCCTCGGTTTCATCAGTGAGGAGGTGGCCACCACCCCGTACGCCGGCGGTATGATTCTGGGCGCGCAGACCGCTGCAAGCCAGTTCGGCTATATGCTCATCACCGTGAGCACCGACGGCGAGAACAGCGAGAGCGAGGAAATCGCCGCACTCAAGCGATACGGCACCGACGGCTTTCTGTACGCCAAGATGTCGAACCGCATCACCCATGTGCCTTCCTCACTGGCCAAGACGCCACTGGTGTTGGTGGATGCCACCGACTCGCTTGGCAAAATCCCGAGCGTGGAACCGGACGAGTTCCAAATCGGCTACGACGCCACCACCAGATTGGTTAAGGCCGGATGCGCACGTATCGCCTATGTGGGTTGCTTGGAGCCGCTGATTGCGCAGGACGATCGTTTGGAAGGCTATCAGGCGGCGCTCAGGGACGCCGGCCTCGACTATGACGATCATCTGGTCGTCAATGTGCTCAACAACGGGCCGGCACTGACCGCAGTCAGCGATTTGTTCGATGCCGAGCATCCGGACGGATTCTTCTGCTTCAACGATGCCCGCGCCTGGTATGTGTACGAATGCGCCGCACGCCGAGGACTCACGGTCGGCAAGGACATCTCCGTGGTCGGCGTGGACAACCATCGCGTGTTCGCCGAAACGCTGGAACCGATGCTCACCACTGTGGAACTGCCGCATTTCGAGATGGGCTACTGGGCCGTGGCCAAGCTGGTGTCGATTATCGAAGGACGCTCGATGGACGACGTCTCATGGCCAGCGACCACCGCTCCCCTGCCGCCGATCGACGCGCCGATTCCGGCGAAGATCCACTGCACGCTGATCGAAAAGGCCTCGGTGAAGTAACCGAGTCCCACACGATTTCTCAAGGCCTCCGTTCAGCACGGAGGCCTTTTGCGTGTCGAACGGATACGACACGCCGATTTACGTCAATCGATTGACGTAAATCGATTGACGTCGCATAATAATTACTACGCAACAACTTCTACAAAGGCACGGCCGCCCGAGCAGAAGCGTTACATAACCAATAACCAACCAAGTAGTAATCAAAGGATGATTATGGCAAGTGCAACCAAATCTGCATGGAAGAATCCTTCCTATCTGCAGAGCTCTTTCGGCATCTTCATGTTCTTCTGCTCCTGGGGCATCTGGTGGTCCTTCTTCCAGCGCTGGCTCATCTCAGGCGTTGGATTGACCAATGCTGAAGTCGGCACCATCTACTCCATCAACTCGCTGGCCACCCTGGTCATCATGTTTGTGTACGGCGTGATTCAGGATCAGCTCGGCATCAAGCGCAAGCTCGTCATCGTAGTCTCGGTAATCGCCGCCTGCGTTGGCCCATTCGTCCAATTCGTTTACGCCCCGATGATCCTCGCCGGTGGCACCACCCGCTGGATCGGCGCACTCATCGGCTCCATCGTTCTGTCTGCCGGCTTCATGTCCGGCTGCTCCCTGTTCGAGGCCGTCACCGAACGCTACTCCCGTAAATTCGGTTTCGAATATGGCCAGTCCCGTGCTTGGGGCTCCTTCGGTTACGCCATCGTGGCGCTGTGCGCCGGCTTCCTGTTCAACATCAACCCGCTGATCAACTTCTGGGTCGGCTCCGCATTCGGCCTTGGCATGCTCCTCGTGTACGCCTTCTGGGTCCCGGCCGAGCAGAAGGAAGAGCTCAAGAAGGAAACCGACCCGAACGCAGCCCCCACCAACCCGTCCCTCAAGGAAATGGTCGCCGTTCTCAAGATGCCGACCCTGTGGGTGCTCATCGTCTTCATGCTGCTGACCAACACCTTCTACACCGTGTTCGATCAGCAGATGTTCCCGACCTACTACGCCAACCTCTTCCCCACTGAAGAAATCGGCAACGCCACCTACGGCACCCTGAACGGTTTCCAGGTCTTCCTTGAGTCCGCAATGATGGGCGTGGTCCCGATCATCATGAAGAAGATCGGCGTGCGCAACGCTCTGCTGCTCGGCGCTACCGTGATGTTCCTGCGCATCGGCTTGTGCGGCGTGTTCCACGACCCGATCACCATCTCCATCGTCAAGCTGTTCCACTCCATCGAAGTGCCGCTGTTCTGCCTGCCGGCATTCCGCTACTTCACTCTGCACTTCGACACCAAGCTCTCTGCCACGCTGTACATGGTGGGCTTCCAGATCGCTTCCCAAGTGGGTCAGGTCATCTTCTCGACCCCTCTGGGTGCCTTCCACGACAAGATGGCTCAGATTCTGCCGAACAACGACATGGGATCCCGCGTGACCTTCTGGGTCATCTC
>OLPY01000875.1_pt1 | contig 23389 bp, 21 predicted proteins | sample 1672481 | NCBI WGS metagenome assembly OLPY01 (sample SAMEA3136691, study PRJEB25190) | human gut metagenome | biome: human gut; feature: human-associated habitat; material: faeces | place: Austria | collected 2013 | reverse complement strand
TGTTCTTAACTTGCGTGTATGGCCGTCTGAGAGAAGATTTTCAGGGAGTATGCTCCTGACAAGCCGGATGATATCTGCGTTCTGCTGGTGTGTTTCTGTCTTTGAGTCCTTTTACAAAAAGAACCTTGATGTTCGAGTTTCTCCCATTTATTTACGCGGTTTTGGTGTGCTCCTTTGAGAATCTCATTCTCACACCAAAACCGCGTAAATTATGATAAACACGATCAGAAAGCTACTTGAGACTGCCTTACCACCAAATCAACAGTATCAAATATACCCTTGAGTCGATCTCACATTTTCTTAACCGGAAGCCACCAAAAAACATGACATCAGAACATATCTCTAAGGCATAGAAACTTCTCGATTTTGGAGTCCTTTTGGAATGTGATCGGGTTCACATCAACCTCATCGAATCTTTTAAGTAGACGATCTATCCCTTTCCTCCCCAGGTGATATTGCTCCTTTGTTTTCTCTACGGCATGACACAGGTTGTTGCTTCTACTCGCCTTTTCTAAGAAGTAGAGCATCTTCTCCCTTATATCAGGCTGATTGACCTGGTTTTCAATCTCCTTTACCGCCTTCTGATAAGGTAGATGTTTCCCGGTACATGGACACAGAAAGTCTATATAGTGATGGATTAGATCATAGTTTTTTTGATATAACCGGTATAAGACTTCGTCCATAGAGATGTCTGTTCTATCCTTTAACTCCAGAGATCTCATGTATGCTCTCCGCTGCATAGATAACTCAACACGCAGGATGTTTGCGTTATCTCCGACCCGCAATCCCTTTTGTGTGACCTGGAAGTCTTTGTCATACACCGTCAGAGTAGTATCACTAAACCTCATCCGGAAGGAGTGTTGGTCTTTGTTCTTATCCTGAAAGGTATCCAGCTTGGTTGTTTTCTTTCGTTGTCCGTGCTTAAACAAACGGATAATTTCGGTCAGATCTATCTCGTTTGACAGATAGAAGTTCCAAGTCAGATCCACTCGGCTTAGTGTCAACTTCTGTGGGTCAATCTTCCATTCTCTATCATTGAAAGTATTTTTTATGACGTTGAGAACGTGTTCCATTATGCTTGGATCCATCGTCGGGTAATACAGTTCTTCGGGAACATACTTACCGCTGGACAGAGTGTACGGGTTGATGATAAAACGGATTCCCCCTGGCTCTGGGTATCTTTGTTCGATACGCATGATGATACCATCTGGAAATACATTCGCAGTGTCATAGACTCTGCTAGTGTTCAGATGTTTCTTCTTCCTCAAGTAGATCCGCTTTTGATCATACAGGTCATCCACAATCATCTGTAGTGCAGCAAAGGAAAGCCCCTGCCAATACAGTTCTACCGTGTGAATGCCGCGTTCTGCCACAATCATACCTCAGACCCCCTTCTTTTTCCGGTTACGCTGACAAACAGTACAGTGTCCGCAGACAGGTGGATTCTTTTCCCCAAGGTATTTCAGAAGTTCCTGCACCAAACAAGTGTCACTGTGTACTAAACTTGCCAGGGACTCCAGTCTGTCGATTGCCTGTTTGATGTCATATACCTGGATCTCCTTCTGTTTGTCTGAAAGGTTTTCGATTTCCTGCATCACCCTCTTGTCACCTAAGAGCGCACGATTTCGTTCTACGTCCTCGTCCCGATAAAACAACACTGCATGGGCTGTTTCACCGTCTCGTCCTGCACGCCCGATCTGCTGGTACCATTCCACTGGGGACAATGGAACTTCAAAGTTCAGAACCAATCGGACATCCGTTTTGTCGATCCCCATACCGAATGCCGATGTGGCAACGATGATCTTCTTTTTCCCAGAGAAGAAAGACACCAGCACTTTCTCCTTCTTCTCTTGGCGTAAGCCCGCATGGTATTTCGCAACCTTTCCCTTCAAATCGTCCTGCTCTTTCAGGTATTCATACACATGCTCCACGGTACTGCGAGTTGTGGCATAAACAATGACGCTCCCCTCGGAAAGGTACTTCCTGGTCAGGCGTACCATTTCCTTCAATCTGGCCTGAAGGTTTCGCTCCATCATTTTCTCCCGTTCAACTTTTGCCTTTCTCTTTGATAGACCGCCACAATCCAGTCGGGAGGTATCCAGAGTGTAATCCTTCACGATCAGTTTCAGATTTGGCTTACTCAAGGTAACCTCATGAATGCAAGGCTTTCTCATCTTCAAAGAAAACATAATCTCTAGGCGATAGTGTACTGGTGCTGTAGCGGTCATCGCTGCTATGACAGGACGGTGCTTCATCTTCTGGATCGTCTGGCCTATGCTTCGATAAGCGGGCCGAAAGTTGAATGTTCCCCACTCGGTGATGCAGTGTGCCTCGTCCACCACCACCAGCCAGGGGTTATGGTTCGCTACGACCATCCGCTGGAATAGTTCCTTCTGCATCTGCTCTGGGGTAGTGAAGAGGAATACAATCTCCCCTCGACGCACTTCAGTCAGGATAGACTCTCTGCTGTCTGTATTTTTTCCAGTCAGATAAGCGGCAGGAATCCCTTTTTCCTGTAGGCGTCTCACTTGGTCGTGGATGAGTGCGAGGGTAGGTTCAATGACCAATACCCAGCTGCCTGGTTTTTGTTTTGCTTGGGCCAGACCGGGAACCTGGAACACGGCACTTTTCCCCATCGAGGTTGGGGCGATCAGCAGAATGTCCTTGCCGTCCATCAGGTCATTGATCGGTTGGATCTGCGCCTTACGAAGTTTCTTATATCCCAACTTCTGCACGGCTTCCTTCACAATGTCACGAGTCTTCATTTTGATTGACCTCCTAAAAATTCATCAGCCTAGGCTGTATGAATTTGTTTTAAGGGGTATCAATTTTGACACGCTTTGGTTTGGATTAACGTGACTTAGCTGTGTAAGGATTGAAATGTGCAACAAAATTATAGGGGCCATACGCAAAGGCGCAAGTCACCGCATATCGCCCCAAACCTAAAAAAGGAGGACAAGATCATGTCTAAGATTCCGTACATCAAATACGCTGAGATGAAGCCATTCTACACCATCCACGAGCTGTGCGACCTCTTCCGGATGGGCAAGGATGACCTGAGAGATGCCTGCAAACGCTATCAGGTGGAACCCCGTCAGAATGAGATTGGAGACTGGGGCTTTGTGACCTACGATGTTCGCCGTCTCCACAACAAGCTGTACCACGAGGGTGAGGCCACGAAGGGAGCAGATGACCCGTGGGCCTGATGACGTTACTCACGGTAAAGGAGGTCGCATCCTATCTCCAGACCAGCAAACAGCAGGTGCGAAGGATGATCCAGTCCGGTGAGTTGACTGCGGTGCGGGTTGGCCGGGAGTATCGGGTTCCGGCAGCTGCGCTGGAAACGTGGCTGGAGGAGAACAGCTGAAGAAAAACCGGCGCTGATGATTATTGCTCAGCGCCGGTAAATTTCTTCTTGATGTCTGCTTTCAATTCCTTCGGTAAAAAACTGGCTTTCTCCAGATTGAGGATGATTGCATTCACCGACTTACTGGAGCCGAAGATCCTGCAATTGGTGCTGCTATAAAAATAGGCAGGTGCCCTTTTACGCAGTGTCATCAAGACTTCTGTCCAATTGCAGAAAAACGAATTGTATTGGGTCGCCAAGTCTTTGAACTGCTTGCTGGAGATCAGGAAGGCTCGAAAGCTAGTCCCGTCTTTTCTGCTGTGGTACTCCCGCAAACATCCCAGGGACTCCTCTTCCGGTTCTTTGTCGTTGGGTGGACAGAAAGAAATCTTGCCATGGATCCCATTTTCCAGGATTTTTACAATGGCTGTTTGAAACAGCTCCCTGCTGTCCTGTTGAGGGCGAAGCACGGGACGATCTTCCAAAGGAATATTTTTTAATGGTTTCGTCGTTCCCTGATAGCCTGGAAGCAACAGCGACCACCAGGTATCCCGATAAGAAGCTGCCCCTTCTTCCTTCAGCAATCCAACAGCGGAACAACCGTGCCAGAATAGATGAACAGAAAGCAACTGCGCCAACATCCAGCCTTTTCGATGCCCCAGGATCGATCGGGTTCCCCGGCGATGGTTGTATTTCTCCAAAGCCTGTTCTGCATCGGATACAATCTTTCGGATCTCTTTCCAGTCTTTCTTTTTGAAGCGCGACACCTTCCACAAGATGTGCCGCAGCAAAGTCTGTATCTCGTCTTGATCCCAGGTGCCCACGGCACACAGCTGTAACGGCTTCGAGTTGAAGTGGATCGGTTCTTCGCTGCACATGCTGTCTGTCGGAGCGTAGAGAAGGGTCGTTACCCAACGGTTTTGCAGCTGGAATTTCCGAATTTCCGCTCGTGACGAAAAGCGCTTTGTCTCGATGAGAACCGCAGTATCTTGGTATTGCGCGGGGAATGGATGCTCTCTGAACGCAGAAGCCCGCTCTTCCTTTATGTCATATTGATGTATGTTATCAACTGGATCGTCTTGACGGTCTACAACCAGAGCTGTTTTGGCACGTTGGGAAATTGTCTTTCTCCTTCCCTGTGCTTCCAACACGCAAGGCAACGCATTGCCCAGCCAAACCTGCTCAGAAGTCGCTTCCGAAGAAACATCCAATGCCAGCGACTCCATCATCGTCTTTACGACATCAAACGTATCGTGGTCGGACACAGCGACAATAGGCGCCCGGCTGATCGTTTGGGAAGTTGCTTTTTTCATCAGTACGTAATCATGAAGCGTCCTGGAAAAGTAGCCGGCGAGGATCACGCTGAACAGCGTAACTGTTGCGGCCTGTGCGCTCTCATGGACGCCGCAAGCCTGGATCAAGTGGAGCAGCGACTCCAAATGCTGGGGAGTAAGATTGATGTTTTTGACTTCACTTAGATGAGAAAGCCCGACCGTCAAATCAAGCCGTGTCAGTTTTAATCTTTTGTTTGCGTCACGGTACTGTTCTTGCAGATCTTCTTTGTAAGTGATCCAGGCTTCTCGGTTCTTACATACTTGATGGGATTTTAAGCTCAGGATATTCCTCGTGTCCCCCTGAGTTAAATAGGTTGCGCGAACCGGTAGAATCGCGCTTCCATAGCGTCCATCCTCATACTTCCAGTAAAGAAGCTCGTCATAGGAGAAACTTTCACACACCTTTGCTAAGCCAGGGCTAGGCATCAAGAACACGCTCCAATCCATCAGAAAGCCGTTATATCCTTATCAAACGGGGATTCAATTTCTACAGGATACAGGGGAAAATCCTTTGAAATTCAATAGAAAAAGAAATGATATACAAATAACATATCACAGATAACATAATAACATACGCCCTGTGCTTCTGTCAAATCAGCATGGGTAAATATGGAAGTGACGTATCCATATTCTCCCAGGCCCTCTATACCTCCCACACCCCTCAGAATCGCCCAGGAACATATCTGTTCTCTCCGACATCCATGGGATGCTTGTTTCTCCTATAACGCCATACAGCGGGCGTAGAGGGCCGCAGAAGCACAGGAGATAATCGAGCGGGGGCCGGGGCTATGTGGGTAAGAAAAGACCCCAGGCCGGTGTGGTGTCGGCCTGGGGTGGGTGGTATTCACTTCTCATTATTCATGGGATAGTAGGTTCTTCCAGCTAAGTAGTTATCAATATCAGAAAATGATGTGTCTCGATAATCAACCCTGTGTCCATAGCACGCTATGCTATAGAAATCTGTGTTTTCTTTTGTGTAGAATTTGTTGAGATAACTCAATCCAGAGGCATCCTGTTTTTCCTTGCATAAACGTTTCTGAGGAGAAAATGTACCCGGATCTGTGACTAAAAAATCAGAAAAAATCTCCTCTCGATCAAGCAGTGGAATTGCCAGATTTATCGTATGCAGCAAGTCAAACGCATCATCGATGCGGGAGGAGCGGTATGCAACTCCAGCAATCCCAAACTCACGTAAGCAACGCATGACCAAATGAGAAATCGTATACTCTGGACGGAAATTCGCATCTGCTCGGGGATTCTTCACTGCTACGGAAACAGCCATGACCAGTGGAAAGAGCAAGTAGGCCGCTCGGCTATCCTTGCCCAAGTTGTGCATCTGTCTCTGACTAAAAGCAAGGTTCAAAATACGTGGCGGCATCTTCTTAGACTCTATTGGCATGTAAGAAGAGGCACTAAATTCTTCTGGACGGCCGAGCTCCATCCAACAGCAATAGGTCGTTGTTGCGAGATAAAGACAAGGGATGCCAGCCAAACTATAGCGCTGAGCGCTACAGAAGGACAGCTTATTACTTGGCAACGGATACAGGTCTTCCCGTTTCTGAAACTTGCCCGTTCGACACCGGAAAAAGGTAAGTGGCTCACGTTGTTGCGGTTCCATTTCATCCTCATCTTTATCAGGAAAAGCAGCAGTTCCACGGAATGCGAAATTGTTTGTTATCGGATTTACGAAGAAACGTTCATGGCAATAATTATCTATAATTTCATGGATTTCCTGTTGCGCTTTCCATGTTTCGCCGCGTCGCTCTAAATGAATTGCATCTTGGATATGAGAAATCACAGCATCTACTTCTTCTAAAAAAGAAGGGTCTTCCTGCCATCGCCGTTTGCTACTTAGTTTGTCACGATAGCGCTTCATTTCTCGTATAATAACTTCGTCGTATTCGTCGTGATTTTCTATCCAGATAGGCAAGTTAAACCCTGGCATAGACAAACCTTGCTCTTCAAGACATGGATTCATCTTATCTATCATATCATTAATCTCATCAACGTAAGGTTGCTCCTCCTTAGAAAGCTCGTCATAATTTTTCCAAGATTCCTTATTACACATTTTCTCCCATCAACTCCCAAAATTCATCAAGCAACACTTGTGCAGTATTAAAGGGCAAAGCCCCCAGGGATCTCTCCCCAGGGGCCTTGCATAACGGGGAACCTTCCTGAATCAGATTCGGGGAAGATTAAGCCAGAGTGAGGGTCAGCTCAACGTTCTGGGGAGTGCCATTGGTAGCGCTCACGGTAACGATAACCTTAACAGTATCGCTAGCCTTCAGAGAATCACCAGTCACCTTGATGGTCTTACCGGCCACCTCAGCAGTAGCACCCTCGGTAGCGGACTTAACAGCATAAGTCACACCATCGGTATTCAGGATGTTGCCAGTGACAAAGTCAGAGGAAGAAGCGGTAGCATTCAGAGAGTCACCTTTCAGAGCCTCCAGAGCCTTGACAGCGGTATCAATCTTAGTGTTGGCAGCCTTACCATCGGCAGTCAGCAGCTGAACTTCCTTATTGCTACCGTCCTTGATGCGGTTACCGGTCTCATAGACCAGCAGGTCGATCTCGTTGTCGCTGTTCACGATCACGAAAGCGTTCGCATAGTAACCGTTGGCATTAGCCAGCTCCTCAGCCTTGGAGGGAGTACCCTCGTCGACCACATAGCCATCCTCGTCGATGTAGATGACGGTGGAGTCGGAGACGACCTTACCTGCGCCAACAACGACCTTCTCGTCGCCATAGTACAGGTTGTCATAAGCGCGGATCAGTTTGCTGCTGTCGGACCAGTTGTTTCCGATAGCAATGTAGCCCTGAGAAGCACCGGTGTCGTAGGTTTGAGTGTCAGAAACAATCTTAACATCGTCGTTGGCCTTCTCATAGGTACCGGTGAAGGAGACGATATCGCCCTTGCTGAACTTGTTGCTGGTCTCTTCGGTCTCAACAGTCTTGATGCCCTCGGAGGTGACCAGATCCAGGTAAACGACAGTGTCGGTACCGTTGGACTCGGTGCCCTTGTAGGACTTCTTCACAACACCGTACAGGGTGTCAGTGCTGCTGATGCCGTTGCTACCGCGGTTGATGTAGGCAGCAATCACGTTGTCGTTGTCAGCCAGGACAACAGAGTTACCAGTACCGGTCATTTCCTTGTAGCCCTTCAGAGCAGAGCCGGTGATGACCTTGTAGGTGTCAGTGCTGTAAGTCATGTAGATGGGAGCGGAATCCTCAGCTTCCATGCCGTTGATGGTCTCGCTCTTATCGTTGTACTTAACGTTGGCGGCAGAAGCCAGAACCTTAACGTCGCCACACTTGTAGTTGTCCTTGTCCAGAACAAACAGAGTATAGTCGGAGCCGTCCTTCTCGTAAGCATAGAGCGTATCGGGAGTGAGAACCGGAGTAGCTTTACCCTCCTTTGTAGCTTTGTAGCCAGCCAGAATTGCATCGCCAGTCAGAACGGCACAGGAAGTACCATTGTTGTCAGCGTCCTTGTCATAATTATCCTGGTCAAAGCCAGACTTAGGAACAACCACAGTCTTAACGTTGATGACCTGAGCATCCTTACCATCCTCGAAGTAGACCTTGGTCTCAACGCCCTTGTCCATCTTCTTGTAGTCGCCAACGGTCTTCACGAGCAGGGTGTCAACATCGCTGCTGGAGCCGTTCTCGCCGGACAGGTAGTAAGCATAGCCGCCGTACACATAAGCAGTGTAAGACTTGCCGGACTTAGCGGTGTACTTGTTGGAGCCGGTCAGGATGTAGTCATACCAGGTGCCGTCCAGCTTGATGGAGTCGTCCTTGAAGGAGTCGCACTTGCCGGTCACGGTCTCGGCCTTGGTGAAGGTCAGGTTGTCGTTGTACAGGTCAGCAGCCACGAAAGCATAGTCGTCCTTGGCATAGCCCTTGTACAGGTTGGGGCCATCGTTGCCCAGGTCCAGCTTAATAGCGGAACCGGTGGTATCGCCCTTCATGTTGCCCTCAACGGCCTTATAGGAAACAGAGGAGCTGTTCACAGTGGTCAGCTTAACAAAGTTCTTCTGGTTGACCAGGATCACATCGACCTTGCTGTCGTTGTCGTTGGAGATCACGGTAACAGCCATGTCGTTGTCGTTGATTCTGTCAATAGTGTCGTAGATGGCCTTAGCGGAGGTCACAGCATCAGACTTGGTCAGCTGGCCGTTGCCCTTAGCATCCACGCTGATGGTCCAGATGGACAGACCGGTCTTGGTGTCGACAGAGTACTTGGTGCCGTCAACCTTGATCTTGGTCTCACCGGAAGCGGTGTCCAGCTTGGAAGCGGTGGTGTTGATCAGAACGTTGTTGTCGTCGGTAGCATACACGCCGATGACATCGTTGGTCTTACCATTTTTGAACAGAACCTTGACCTTCTGGCCCAGCAGAGCGGAGTAATCCTGGTCCAGGTCGCTGAAGGTCACGTCGCCGGTGGTAGCCTTGTCGTTCTTGTCCTTGTTGACATAGTCGCTGGCGGACACGTCAGCAGAGTTCATGGTAATGGTGAGCTTCTCGCCGTCGATGTTGCTCAGGGTGCCCACATCGGTCCAAGCCTCATACTTGTCCTCCAGCAGGGTGATCTTGTCGTTGTTGGAGCCAACGACCTTGTCCTGAACGGTGATCTGGGAAGTCAGCTGGCCCTTGGAGTCGGTGACCAGAGTGGTCTTATACTCGACTTCATAAGCCTGGAGTGCGTTCCAAACCATCTGAGCAGCGTTGTCACGGGTGATCGCAGCGTTGGTGTCCATAGCTTCCAGGCCGTCATACAGGCCCTTCTGAGCGGCACGGACGTTCACGTTGGTAGCCCAAGCGTTGCCGGTGAAGCCCTCGTTCTCGGACTTGTAGCCCAGGGAGACGAGCAGCATCTTAGCCAGCTGAACGCCGGTCACGTTGCCGTTGGGGGCGAACTTGCCGCCGCCGACGCCGGAGACGATGCCCTGTGCAGCACAGGACTCGATGTAGCCCTCGGCCCAGGCAGCGTTGGCGTTGCCGCGAACGTCGCTGAAGGTGGGGGTGGTGTTGGTGCTGACGGCGGGGTTCTTGCCGCCGTTCAGAGCCACGCAGATCATCTTGGTGACCTCAGCGCGGGTGATGTTGCCCTCAGGCTTGAAAGAGCCGTCGGGATAACCGCCGATGATGTTCAGTGCAGTACAAGCATCGACAGCCTCAGTGTTCTTGATCTTGGACTGATCAGAGAACGCCGCCCCGGCCCCTACGACCATGACGGACAGCATCATAGCCACGCAGAGAACCAGGGACAGAACCTTCTTCTGTGCCGGTGGGAGGAAAATTTACTGGGATTTTACCGGAATTTTTGCGAAATGAGGTGGAAGGGAAGGGGACGTGTGCTACAATAGAAAACAGAATGATAGACTAGGAACGGACAGAAAGGAGCGATGTGTATGAAGCAAGAACTTGGGTCACGCTGGAGAACGGCGGCGAAGCAGATGCGGCAATGGGCGGTCCCGCCGAGACGGGGAGAGGTCCAACCAGCGGAGCGTGCTGTTCAAAACGGAACACGGAGAGAAACGATGCGGAGCGCACGGAAGAAGGTCTTCTGAGGCGCTTTTTTTGCGCCCTGATGCGGCAGGCGATCCCCAATTTTGCGCATGAAAAAGCGGACCGATCCTAGGAAAGGGTGGGTCCGCTTGGGCGTGGGTTGGGGTCAGATCAGACTTCCAGGAGCTCCTTCAGGCAGTGGGCGCAGATGTTCTTGCCCTTGAAGACATGGATGTCCTTGGCGTTGTCGCAGAAAATGCAGGCGGGCTGATACTTCTTGAGCATGATCGAAGCCCCATCTACATAGATTTCCAGAGAATCTTTCTCTGCGATGTTGAGGGTACGGCGAAGCTCAATGGGCAGCACGATGCGGCCCAGTTCGTCCACACGACGGACGATGCCGGTTGATTTCATGGTGAAACACATCCTTTCATAGATCAAAGCGCATAGCAGCTCTGGCTGGATCCGGCTCTCTCATCTCACATCTTTCCGCAAGTGCCAGCAGGCACGGATTGGGAAAAATAGCCAAATCAGACAGAAAACGCAGATTTCCCTTTGATTATAACAAATTGGAAAAAGAAGTCAATCGAAAATTGGCGAATCATTGGAAAATATAGGAAAATATAAACAAAAAATCTCACTGATTCGGCAGGCTTTTTGGAAAGGAGACGAACCGCATGGCCATGACGGTGATCTGGACGGGGATGACGGTGGGAGCATTGGTTTTTTCGCTGGCGCTGGGAAACCAGGCGGAACTGGCACCGGCGGCGCTGGACGGGGCAAGCAGCGCGGTGCAGCTGGGCATCTCCATGGCCGGGGTTTTGTGTCTCTGGATGGGCGTGATGGAAGTGATGCAGCGGTCCGGGCTGGCGGAGAAATTGGCTCGGCTCCTGAAGCCGGTCCTGGGGCGGCTGTTCCCGGACTTTGCCTCGGACAAGGGGACCATGGACACCCTGGCGGCCAATGTCTCCGCGAATTTATTAGGACTGGGGAACGCGGCGACGCCCCTGGGCCTGGAGACGGCCCGGCGGATGAGCCGGCGGACGCCGGGGGTGGCGGGGGACAGCCTGTGTATGCTGGTGGTGTGCAACACGGCGTCCATCCAGCTGATCCCGACCACGGTGGCGGCGGTCAGAATGGCGGCGGGGTGCGAGGCACCGTTTGATATTTTACCGGCGGTCTGGGTCACGTCAGCCCTGTCGGTCAGCGTGGGCATTCTGGCGGCGAAGGGGTTTGCGCGGGTCTGGAAGGAGTGAAGGGCCGATGCTGGAGCTGGTGGTGCCGGGCATTTTGGCCGGGGTGGCCTGTTACGGGATGGCGAAGGGCGTGGACGTCTATGACGCGCTGTTGGTCGGAGCCGGGAAGGGTCTGGAGATCTTGCTGAAAATTTTACCGGCACTGGTGACCTTGCTGACGGTGGTGGCCATGCTGCGGGCCTCCGGGGGACTGGAGGTGCTGGCGGACGTGCTGGCCCCGGTGCTGGGCTGGCTGGGCATCCCACCGGAGACGATGGGGCTGATGCTGGTGCGGCCCATCAGCGGGAGCGCGGCGCTGGGAGTGGGGTCGGAGCTCATCTCGACCTACGGGCCGGACTCCACCATCGGACGGACGGCGGCGGTGATGCTGGGGTCTACCGAGACGACGTTTTATACCATCGCCGTCTATTTCGGCGCGACGGGCATCCGGAAGAGCCGCTACGCAGTCCCGGCGGCGCTGTGTGCGGACGCGGCGGGGTTCTTTTTTGCGGCGTTGACAGTTCGGCTATTTATGAAATAAAAAGTGACAATGTTGACAAATTTCCTTTGCGGAATGGCCAAAAACCAGCAGGGGCTTTGCAGGGAAACCGGCAAAAGGGAGAACCACAAATAATCCACAAGTTGACACTTGAAGATTTGAAATTGCCGTAGTATAATACAAAACAACGAAAAAAGCGGCGAAAACCCATAGAAAATTCATTTTCTTACGTCAACTTGACAAAATGTCCTTTCAACAGAAGCGGGAAACCCGCTGCCAGAAAGGGACAAGCCGCTGGAAGAGGAAAAGGAGAACGTTATGATGAAAAAGAAGTTACTGAGCTTGGCTCTGGCCGGCATGATGGTGCTGGGCCTGGCTGCCTGCGGCGGAAACGGTGGCGACACCAGCAGCGATGCATCTACTGACAGCTCCACCGACAGCTCCGCAGCGGCTCCCACCGGCGCTGCGTTTAAGCTGGGCGGCACCGGCCCCCTGACCGGCGCTGCTGCCATCTACGGTGTGGCCGCCAAGAACGGCGCTACCATCGCAGTCGAAGAGATCAACGCCAAGGGTGGCGACATCCAGTTCGACCTGCGGTATGAGGATGACGTGCACGATGCCGAGAAGGCCGTGAACGCCTACAACACCCTGAAGGACTGGGGCATGCAGCTGTCTCTGGGCTCCGTCACCTCCAAGCCTGCCGAGGCCACCTCCGTGAAGAACAACGAGGACCGCATCTTTGCGCTGACCCCCTCCGCTTCTTCCACCGCTACCATCGAGGGCAAGGACGATGTGTTCCAGATGTGCTTCATGGACCCCAACCAGGGTTCCGCTTCTGCCACCTACATCTCTGAGAAGAAGCTGGGCACCAAGATCGCCGTCATCTGGAAGAACGACGACGTGTACTCCAAGGGCATCCACGAGACCTTCGTGGCCAAGGCCGAGGAGCTGGGTCTGGAGATCGTCAGCGACACCACCTTCGCCGACGGCAACGACACCGACTTCTCCGTGCAGCTGACCGACGCCCAGAAGAACGGCGCAGACCTGGTCTTCCTGCCCATGTATTATCAGCCTGCTTCTCTGATCCTGGCCCAGGCCCAGGGCATGAGCTACGCGCCCAAGTGGTTCGGCGTGGACGGCATGGACGGCATCCTGACCATGGACGGCTTCGACACCACCCTGGCTGAGGGCGTGATGCTGCTGACCCCCTTCAACGCCGACGCTGAGGACCAGCAGACCAAGGACTTCGTGGCCAAGTACCAGGAGAAGTACAATGAGATCCCCAACCAGTTTGCGGCTGACGCCTATGACTGCGTGTACGCTTACTATCAGGCTCTGACCAACGCCAAGGCGACCACCGACATGGACGCCTCCACCCTGTGCGACCTGATGATCCAGCAGTTCACCACGATGACCTTTAACGGCCTGACCGGCAGTGACGTGACTTGGGACAGCACCGGCGCGGTGTCCAAGCAGCCCAAGGGCATGGTCATCCAGAACGGCGCTTACGTCGGTCTGGACTGATTTGGAACACGGAACCAGTTGACCGAGCGTTTCCCGGACGAGGGAAACTGGCCGGAGCGGCTTACCTTCGGGTCAAGCCGCTCCGACATTTTATCTGCGCATTTATCTACAAAAGAGATGAGGTAAACCAACATGACCTTTCTGAGTTTCTTGATCAGCGGGATCAGCTTGGGGAGCATCTACGCCATCATCGCACTGGGCTACACCATGGTGTACGGCATCGCCAAGATGCTGAACTTTGCCCACGGCGACGTGATCATGGTGGGCGCGTACATCTGCTTCTACGCCACCACCCGGTTTGAGCTTCCCGCCATTGTGGGCGTGATCCTGGCCATCATCGTCTGTACCGTTTTGGGCATCGTGATCGAGCGGCTGGCCTATAAGCCGCTGCGGGCAGCCCCCATTCTGGCCGTGCTCATCACCGCCATCGGCGTGAGCTATTTCTTGCAGAACGCAGCACTGCTGCTGTGGTCCTCCAACCCCAAGGTCTTTACGTCCGTCATCCCCAAGGGCAACATCTCCCTGTTCGGCGGACAGCTGACCATCCCCTATGTGACCTTGGTGACCATCGTGGTCTGTATCATCATCATGATCGCCCTGGTGTGGTTCACCAGCAAGACCAAGATGGGCAAGGCCATGCGGGCCTGCTCTGAGGACAAGGGCGCGGCCCAGCTCATGGGCATCAACGTCAACGGCACCATCTCCCTGACCTTCGCCATCGGCTCCGGCCTGGCGGCCATCGCCGGCGTGCTGCTGTGCTCGGCCTATCCCACTCTGGTGCCGACCACCGGCTCCATGCCTGGTATCAAGGCCTTTACGGCGGCCGTGTTCGGCGGCATCGGGTCCATCCCCGGCGCTCTGCTGGGCGGCGTGCTGCTGGGCATCATCGAGATCTTTGCCAAGGCCTATATCTCCACCCAGCTCTCGGACGCCATTGTGTTCGCGGTGCTGATCGTGGTGCTGATCGTGCGGCCGGCCGGCCTGCTGGGCAAGCAGGTCCGCGAGAAAGTGTGAGGTGGCTGGCATGAAAAATCGTTTGAAGAACAAGACCACCCGGAACAACTTTATCACCTATGGTGTGGTCATCCTGATCTATATCGTCATGCAGATCCTGACGGCGTCGGGATCCATTTCCTCGACCATGCAGGGCCTGCTGGTGCCCATCTGTGCTTATGTTGTCATGGCCATCTCGCTGAACCTGACCGTGGGTATCTTGGGTGAGCTGTCCCTGGGCCACGCGGGCTTTATGAGCGTGGGTGCCTTTACCGGCGTGACGGCGGCGATGGCGCTTTCCGGCCGTGTGTCCTCCGGCATTGTGTGCCTCATCGTGGGCATGGTCGTGGGCGCGGTGTTTGCGGCCATTGTCGGCTTCCTCATCGGCATCCCCGTGCTGCGGCTGAAGGGCGACTATCTGGCCATCGTGACCCTGGCCTTTGGCGAGATCATCAAGGGCATCTTTAATAATCTGTATGTCGGCATCGACAGCAACGGCCTGCACATGAGCCTGCTCAGCGACAAGACCGACCTGGCCGAGGGCGGCAAGCTGATCATCGGCGGGCCCATGGGCCTGACCTCCATTCCCCGGTACTCGACCTTTACCATCGGCATCATCCTGGTCATCATTACGCTCATCGTGGTGTTCCATCTGGTGAGCAGCCGACAGGGGCGGGCGATCATGGCCGTGCGCGACAACCGCATTGCCGCCGAGAGCATCGGCGTGAACATCACGAAGTATAAGCTCATGGCCTTTACCGTGTCTGCGGCGCTGGCCGGGGCTTCCGGCACGCTGTTTGCCATGAACTACTCCACCATCGTGGCCAATAAGTTCGACTTCAACACCTCCATTCTGATCCTGGTGTTCGTGGTGCTGGGCGGCCTGGGCAATATGCTTGGCTCCATCATTGCGGCGGCAGCCCTGACCATCCTGCCCGAAGCACTGCGGCAGTTTGCCGACTACCGGATGCTGGTGTATGCCATCGTGCTGATCCTGGTCATGCTGGCCACCAACAACGATACCTTTAAGAACTTCCTGCGTCGGCTCAAGCCCGGCCACAAGAAGGCAGCGGACGAAGACGGAAAGGAGGCGGTCTGACATGGCAAAGCTGGTGAAGATCCCCTCCAACAGCATGATCCCTGAGCGAGACATTGGTAAGAGCCCCATCCTGGAGTGCGTGAACCTGGGCATCCAGTTCGGCGGCCTGAAGGCCGTGGACGACTTTAACCTGACCATCGGCCGGACGGAGATCGCGGGCCTCATCGGCCCCAACGGCGCGGGCAAGACCACCGTCTTTAACCTGCTGACGAAAGTCTATCAGCCCACCCACGGGACCATCCTGCTGGACGGGAAAGACACCCACGGGATGAACACCATCCAGGTGAACAAGGCAGGCATTGCCCGGACGTTCCAGAACATCCGCCTGTTTAACGACCTGTCCGTGGAGGACAACGTGAAGACGGCCATGGAGAACTCCATGACCTACAGCATGTGGGACGGCATCTTCCGCACGCCGAAGTATTGGAAGCAGGAGAAGATCGCCCACGAGCGGGCGCTGGAGCTGCTGTCCATCTTCCGCATGGAGGACATGGCCGGGATGAAGGCCGGGTCCCTGCCTTACGGTGCCCAGCGGCGGCTGGAGATCGTGCGGGCCTTGGCGACGAACCCCTCCCTGCTGCTGCTGGACGAGCCGGCGGCGGGCATGAACCCCTCGGAGACGGCGGAGCTTATGGAGAACATTCGGAAGATCCGCGATACGTTCCAGATCGCCGTGCTGCTCATTGAGCATGACATGAGCTTGGTCATGAACATCTGCGAGGGCCTTTGCGTGCTGAACTTCGGCAAGGTCATCGCCAAGGGGACGCCCCAGGACATCCAGTCCAACCCGGCGGTCATTGAGGCCTATCTGGGCAAACAGAAGGAGCGCTGACTGACATGAACACGATTTTGAAAGTGGACGACATCAACGTCTATTACGGCAGCATCCACGCCATCAAGGGCATCTCCTTTGAGGTGGGGGAAGGGGAAGTGGTCACCTTGATCGGCGCCAACGGCGCGGGGAAATCCACCACCCTGAACACCATCGCGGGCCTGCTGCGCAGCAAGACCGGGTCCATCGAATTTATGGGGCAGAGTCTGGCGAAGGTCCCCAGCCACAAGATCGTGGCCAAGGGCCTGGCTCTGGTGCCCGAAGGACGGCGGGTCTTTTTGCAGATGACCGTGCAGGAGAACCTGGAAATGGGTGCCTTTACCCGGAAGAACGCAGGTATCGCCCAGGATCTGGAAATGGTCTATGACCTCTTCCCCCGCTTGAAGGAGCGGCTGAAGCAGACGGCGGGCACGCTCTCCGGCGGCGAGCAGCAGATGCTGGCCATGGGGCGGGCACTGATGAGCCACCCCAAGGTCCTGATGCTGGACGAGCCCTCCATGGGCTTGGCCCCCATTCTGGTGGAGCAGATCTTTGAGATCATCGAGAACCTGCACGCCCAGGGAACGACGATCCTGCTGGTGGAGCAGAACGCCCAGGCGGCCCTTTCTGTGGCCGACCGGGGGTACGTGCTGGAGACCGGGAAGATCGTGACCACCGGGACCGGGGCGGAGCTGCTGGCCAGCCCGGCCATTAAGAAAGCCTATTTGGGCGGCTGATCTTGCACATTATAATTCAATAGGTATGGGAAAGCCCGACGCAGTTTTTTGGCGTCGGGCTTTTTTGTGCGCTTTTTTCGGTTCGTCAATTGAAAATCTCGCCTTTTTCTTGGAAGAGGGCGGAGATGCGGCGGCGGAGGGCTTGGTGGTCGGGGTGGGTGAGGGTCGGGTCGGCTTGGATGGTTTGGCGGGCGGCGGTCTGGGCTTCCTGGAGGAGGGTGAGGTCGCCCTCTAACGTAGCCAGGCGGAGCTGGGGGAGGCCGGTTTGCCGGGTGCCGAAGAAGTCGCCGGGGCCGCGCTGCTTGAGGTCGGCCTCGGCCAGGGCGAAGCCGTCGGTGGTGGCAGCGAGGGTTTTCAGGCGCTGGCGGGTCTGGGGGTTTTCGTTGTCGGAGAGGAGGACGCAGTAGCTTTGATGAGTGCCGCGCCCGACGCGGCCCCGGAGCTGGTGGAGCTGGCTGAGGCCGAAGCGGTCGGCATTTTCGATGACCATGAGGCTGGCGTTGGGAACATCGACGCCGACCTCAATGACGGTGGTGGACACGAGAACGTCCAGGTCTCCGGCGGCGAAGGCGGCCATGACGGCCTGTTTTTCCTTGGAGCGCTGTTTGCCGTGGACGATGCCGACGCGCAGGTCGGGGAAGACTTCGGTTTGGAGCGTGTGGCCGTATTGCTCGGCGGCTTTTAATCCGTCGGGATCTTCCTGGGAGACGGCGGGGCAGACGATGTAGACCTGGCGGCCCAGGGCCACTTGCTTGCGGACGAAATTATAGAGGCGGGGACGTTTGTTCTCGTGGATGAGGTAGGTCTCGACGGGGGTGCGGCCGGGGGGGAGTTCATTCAGGAGAGAGAGGTCCAGGTCACCGTAGAGCATGAGGGCCAGGGTGCGGGGGATGGGCGTGGCGGCCATGACGAGGACGTGGGGGTGGAGGACGCCGCCGGATTTGGCGGCCAGGGCCGCCCGCTGGCCGACGCCGAAGCGGTGCTGCTCGTCGGTGATGACGAGGCCCAGGCGAGCAAACTGCACGCCTTCGCTGAGAAGCGCGTGGGTGCCGACCACAAGGTCGATTTCTCCGGCGGCCAGGGCGGCGGTGGCCTGGCGCTTTTGGGCGGGGGTCATGGAACCGATGAGCAGGGCGACGCGCAGACCGGCTTGGCGCAGGAGCGTTTCCAAGGTGGCCTGGTGCTGGTGAGCCAGAAGCTCGGTGGGGGCCATGAAGGCAGCCTGACAGTCGTTTTGGTAGGCGAAGAGGGCGCAGGCCGCGGCGACGACGGTCTTGCCGGAACCGACATCGCCCTGGAGCAGGCGGCTCATGGGGGTGGGCTTGCGGAGGTCGGCGGCGGCTTCGTCGATGGCCCGGCGCTGGGCTTGGGTGAGCTGGAAGGGAAGGCTGCCCGTGAGGGCCGCGAGGTCTTGGTTTGGAAAGGGCAGGGCGGATTCGCGCTCGCGGCGGGTGCGGAGATAGGTCAGGCCCAGGTTGAGGCAGAAGAGCTCCTCGAACATCAGGCGGCGGCGGGCCGCTTGCAGGTCCTCCCAGGTGGCGGGGAGGTGGATGGACCGGTAGGCCTGGGGGGCGTCGATCAGGTGATGCTCCGCCCGGAGAGAGGAGGGAAGGGGGTCTTCTATCTGGTCCAGGCAAGCGGGGAAGGCGGTGCGGAGAAGGGAGAGCAGGAAGTTTTGGGAGATCCCGGCAGAGAGAGGGTAGACGGGGGTGATGCCGCCGGTGAGCTCTCCTTTGCCCTCCGGCTCAAAGCGGGGGTTGGTCATTTGGCGGCGGAGGCCGACGCCGGTGACCTGACCGTAGAAGACGTAAGCCTGGCCGGGGTGGAGGGCGCGGCGGACGTAGCTCTGGTTGAAAAAGGTCAGGTCGAGCTGGCCGGTGTGGTCCACGGCGCGGCCCTTGGTGACATCTATGCCGGGACGGAGGTAGCTGGTGCGGAGAGGCTCGGCGATGAGGGCGGAGACGGCGGCGGGGGCGTCGGGGGGGAGGACGGCGATGCTTTCCCGGAGGGTGCGGTCCTCGTAATCCCTGGGGAAGTAGGCCAGCAGGTCGGCGGTGGTGTGGAGACCCAGCTTGGCCAGGGCGGCGGCGCGGGTGGGGCCGACGCCGTGAAATTCTGTGAGGGGGGTGTGCAGGGTGATGGCTGGTTTGGGCATGGGCGGGGTCTCCTTTCCGGGGGATGTCGCTTTATTGTAGCATACGGGAAGGAAAAAAGAAAAAATTTTTCGGAAGTTGCACGTTTTCATGCAACTTGGAGGGGGGTGGAGGGGAGGGAGTGTAAGGAGGTTTGAGAGATGAGAAAACGAAACGTGGACCGCAAGGCCGTGTTGCAGCAGATGATGGCGCTGGCGGCGGGGCGGGCCAACGACGCGGTGAAGCTGGCGTATCTGCCGGAAGAGGCGCTGGAGACCCTGAGCGGGCTGGACCTGGGGTGCCTCACCGAGTTTAAGCGCAGCAGCAACGGGGCCGTGGAGGTGAAACTGACGGACCGGGCGGCGGTGCTGGTGAAGCTCTTGGAGCAGCTGAAAGACGCAGAGGGCACCGGGACGGCGGCCTTTTTGGAGGCGCTGGATCGGGGCGGCGAGAAGGGAGGGGGGAGACCGGCTTGACGATGGTGTTTTCCGAGAAGCAGAAGCGTGTGCTGGGGTGGTGGACGAGGGGGTCGGCAGAGAGGGGGCGGGACGCGCTGATCTGCGACGGGGCGGTGCGGAGCGGGAAAACGCTGTGTCTGGGGCTGTCGTTCGTGCTGTGGAGCATGGCGCGGTTTCGGGGGCAGCAGTTTGCGCTGTGCGGAAAGACACGGGAATCCATTCGGCGGAATCTGCTGCCGGGGGTGCTGCCCTTGCTGGGGGAGCTGGGGTTCCGGTGGGAGGAGAAGGTCAGCAAGGGAGAATTAAAAATCCGGTGCGGCCGGCGGGAGAACACCTATTACCTCTTTGGCGGAAAGGACGAGGGAAGCGCAGCGCTGATCCAAGGCATCACGCTGGCGGGGGTGTTGCTGGATGAAGTGGCCTTGATGCCAAGGTCCTTTGTAGAGCAGGCCTGTGCGCGGTGCTCGGTGGCGGGGGCCAAGCTGTGGTTTTCCTGCAACCCGGCGGGGCCGGGGCATTGGTTTTACCGGGAGTGGATCTGTAAGGCCGAGGAACGGAATGCGCTGCATCTGCGGTTTTTGATGGAGGACAATCCATCGCTGGCCCCGGAGACGCGGGCGCGGTATGAGCGAGCCTTTCAGGGGGCCTTTTACCAGCGGTTCGTGCTGGGGGAATGGACGGCGGCGGAGGGGCTGGTCTATGACTTCTTTGACGAGAGCATGGTCGTGCCGCCGCCGGAGGGGGCGGCGGAGCGCTGGATCATCTCCTGCGACTATGGGACGCTGAACCCCACGTCCATGGGACTGTGGGGGAAGTTTGGGCGGAGCTGGTACCGGGTCAAAGAGTATTACTACGACGCGAGAGAGGAAAAGCGACAGCAGACGGACCAGGAATATGTCCAGCGGCTCCGGGCGCTGGCGGGCGGACGGGAGATCGAGACCGTGGTGGCCGACCCCTCGGCGGCGTCTTTTTTGGAGGCGCTGCGGCGGGAGGGGTGGAACGTGAAGAAGGCGGAGAACGACGTCTTGTCCGGCATCCGGCTGACGGCGGACGCCTTGAAGAGCGGGAAGATCGTAATTTGTACGCCCTGCGCGGACGCCATCCGGGAGTTTGGGGCCTATTGCTGGGACCTCAGGTCCGGGGAGCGGGACAAGGTGAAAAAGGTCTGCGACCACGCGATGGATGAGATCCGCTACTTCGTGGCGACCATCGTGGCGGGAGAGGAGAGCGGAGCGCAGTTCTTTGTGAGCGCAGTGGAACGGCGGGGGTGGTGAGGACGGATGATTGGAGAAAGGAGTGAGAGAACCGCATGAAGATTTGGAAAAGACGGGCGGCAGGCCAGGAGACGGCGGCGGGTCCGGTGCAGCTGAGAGGGGGCGAGCGGCATCCCTTTGCGCTCCTCGACGGGTATGTGCCGCTGCATGAGCCGGCCTTTGGACTATACCGGGCCATTCGGGAGGCGGTGCCGGTGGTGGACGCGGCGGTCCTCAAACTGGTGCGGCTGGCCGGGGGCGTGCGTGTCACTTGCGCGGACAAAGGCCTGGAAAAGCGGCTGGCGGAGTTTTTGCGGACGGTACCGGTGGGGTGGAACCAGGTGGGCCTCCAAGCATTTCTGGACAGCTATCTGGACTGTCTGCTGACCTGCGGGAAGGCCGTGGGCGAGGTGGTGCCCACGCGGGACGGACGCGGCGTGGCGGCGGTGCTGTGCGGGAATGTGTCCGATGTGCAGATTCAGGAGGGGGAGGACCCGTTGTCCTGCAAGCTGGCGCGAAAAGAAGCGGATGGGTCGATGACGGTGCTGCCCCGGCAGGAGCTGCTGCTCTTTACGCCGTATCACCCGGACGCGGAGCACCCCTATGGGGTGTCGCTGCTGCACAGCTTACCCTTTCTGTCCGGGGTGCTGTTAAAGATCTGGCAGACTTTGGGGGCCAATTGGGAGCGGGCGGGGAACGTCCGGTTTGCGGTGGTCTATAAGCCGGGCAGCGAGGGACTGGACCCCCGACAGGTGCAGAGCCGAGCCGGTCAGCTGGCCAAGGGGTGGAGCGAGGCGATGTCCGCCACCCGTGGAGGGTCGGTGCGGGATTTTGTGGCGGTGGGGGACGTGGAGGTCAAGGTCATTGGGGCCGAATGTGAGATCCCCGACTGTCAGGCCCCGGTGCGGCTGATTTTGGAGCAGCTCATTGCCCAGACGGGCATCCCGCCGTTTCTGCTGGGGCTGAACTGGTCCTCCACCGAGCGGATGAGCAGCCAGCAGGCGGACATTATGACGAGCGAACTGACAGCCTTGCGGCGGACCCTGACGCCGGTGGTGGAGAAGATCTGTCGGCTGTGGATGCGGCTGCAGGGGCTGGACGCGGCGTTCCAGGTGGAATGGGAACCCATCAACCTGCAGGACCAGGTGGAGATGGCCAAGGCCGAGCTTTACCGGCAGCAGGCGGCGCAGCTGGCGCGGCGGGCAGACGAGGGTGAGAACGAACCGAAGAAGGAGGATGGAGATGGAGACAGTACACAAGCAGGCCCAGGCAAAGCCTGAGCAGAACGGCCACGCCGGGGAGCTGGCAGCGCTCAACCAACTGCTGGGCACGAAGCTCACCGAGGAACAGGTTTATTTCTTTGCGCTGCGGCTGTGCGACAACCACACGGACCGGGACGCGGAGTATTTTGCACGGGCCGATCTGGAGCGGCTGGCAGCGCTGTTCGTGGGCAAGACGGGACTCTTTGACCACAGCTGGAGCGCCAGGGACCAGGCGGCGCGGCTGTATCGCACGGAGCTGGAGGAAGAGCCCGGTGTGGTGACGGAGAGCGGCGAGGCGGGCTGTTGGCTGAAGGGTTACGCCTATCTGCTGCGGACCCAGGAGAACGAGAGCCTGATTGCGGAGATCGAAGGTGGGATCAAGAAGGAGGTCAGCGTGAGCTGCGCCGTGGCGCGGAGCGTTTGCTCCATCTGCGGGAACGACATTCACGACCGGAGCCTTTGCAGCCATGAGAAGGGGAGACTCTATGAGGGCAAGCGGTGCATCGTGCGGCTGGCGGAGCCGGTGGACGCCTATGAGTGGTCCTTTGTGGCGGTGCCGGCCCAGCCGATGGCGGGCGTGGTGAAGGGCTGGGCGCCCAAGGGCGGCAGCCTGCGGCAGGTGCTGGCCTGGGCCGACCGGGACGGCACCTGGCAGAAGGAACTGGACCGCCTGGAACAGGAAGCGGCGGCAGGGAGACAGTATCTGTCCACCCTGCGGAAAGAAGTGGTCCGGCTGGGGCTGCTGGCGGACTTTGGCTTGCACGGCGAGCAGCTGCGCGGTTTGACCGAAAAGCTGGACGCGGAAGCCTTGGAGGAGATGAAAAAGAGCCTGGAGGAGAAGCTGGGCCAGGGACTGGGCCTGTCGGTGCAGCTGCGGTATGCACGCGGCACGGGGCAGAACGGCGGGGACGACGGGTCCTTTGTGATCTGAGTCCGCGCGCGAGAGACAACAACATCAACAAATAGGAGGTATTTTGACATGAGCGTAGCATTTGAGGGGATCGACCGGCTGGTCGTGACGTTTCTGGCGGGAGACGTGACCGCCGGAAAGCCGGTGGTGATGGGCGGCGAGGGGAGCGTGAAGAACGCCTCCTCCGGGCAGATGCCCGTGGGGGTGGCCCTGCACGCCCAGGATGGACACGCGGCGGTGCAGCTGAAGGGCTTTGTGACGGTGCAGTACAGCGGCACCACC
>OLPY01000873.1_pt1 | contig 23458 bp, 20 predicted proteins | sample 1672481 | NCBI WGS metagenome assembly OLPY01 (sample SAMEA3136691, study PRJEB25190) | human gut metagenome | biome: human gut; feature: human-associated habitat; material: faeces | place: Austria | collected 2013 | reverse complement strand
TGAATGTTTTCTCCCCGTCGTGCCATTTCTGTTTCCTCCTGCGTCTTGGACACCCTTCTGACCACTTATTCTGTCCACCTTCGTTTTTTGCTGGATTTTTCATGCAGAACTGGGCAATGTGCAAAAAACTTTCAGCTTCTGCGAGGTTTTTTCTAAGGTCAGGTGGGATGCATTTGTAAGGATTTCTATTGATTCCCAGATATAACCATGATAAAATAAGAGAAGAATTCAAACAACGATGTCGAAAGATCGGTATCCTCCATTATCACTGTGGAGGATACCCCTTTATGCGGGAAGGGGTGAACAGGGTGGCATTGCGTCTGTTTGAGCACAACGAGAAAGCGTACAAATCGGCGGTTCGGATGATGGAGCAGTATGGCAAGGCTGCCATTGTTCATCCCACCGGCACCGGAAAGAGCTACATTGCGTTCAAGCTGATCGAGGACAACCCGGAGAAGGTCGTGATCTGGCTTTCTCCCAGTGAATATATCTTCAAGACCCAGCTGGAAAGCCTGAAAAGGAACGACCCGGATTTTCCGCTGGCAAACGTTCACTTTTATACCTATGCCAAACTGATGTGCTGCACGCAGGCGCAGCTGGACGAAATAGCAGCGCAGAAGCCTGCCTATATTATACTCGATGAATTCCACCGTGCCGGTGCGGAATGCTGGGGCGAAAGCACGGTGGCTTTATTAAAGTTATGCCCGGATGCAAAGCTTCTGGGGCTGACGGCAACAAACATCCGATATCTGGATAATAACCGCGATATGGCCGAAGAGCTTTTCGATAGCCGTGTTGCGAGTGACATGACCCTTGGCGAAGCAGTCGTCAGGGGTATTTTGCCTGCCCCGAAATATGTGACCACAGTTTATCAGTACCAGAAAGCCCTCGCAAAGTATCAGGCACGGGTGGACAACTTGCGGGCACCGGGCATTCAGGATGTGAATCAGAAATATCTGGACGCCCTGCGCCGCGCTTTGGAACAAGCGGATGGTCTGGATAGGGTCTTTGCACATCATATCACGAATAAGGCTGGCAAGTACATCGTGTTCTGCGCCAACAAGGAGCACATGGACGAGATGGCGTCCCATGTGTCGGAGTGGTTCGCCGGGGTCAACCCGGACGTGGTGGTGTACGAAGCCTACTCGGATGATCCGAATACCGACAAGGCGTTTGCGGACTTCAAGACGGATACGACCAACCGGCTGAAGCTGCTGTTCTGCATCGATATGCTCAACGAGGGCGTCCATGTGGAAGGCATTTCCGGGGTCATCCTGTTCCGACCTACGGTTTCGCCCATCATTTACAAGCAGCAGATTGGCCGCGCCCTGACCGCCGGGAACACCGCAGCCCCGCTGATTCTGGATGTGGTCAACAACTTTGAGGGCTTGACCAGCATTTCCGGTCTGCAAAGCGAGATGCAGGAGGCAGTTCACCGTCTGTATGCCAACGGTGAGGGTGACAAAATCATCACCGAGCGGTTCGAGGTCATCGAGCAGGTGCACGATTGCCGGGTACTGTTTGAGCAGCTGCAGGCAAGCCTTTCTTCCAGCTGGGAGCACTACTTTTCCGAGGCGAGCATTTACTACGCAGAGCACGGCAACCTGAATGTCCCGAAACTGTATAACACGCCCAGCGGTCTGAGCCTTGGGGTGTGGCTGGTGACCCAGCGCCGGGTGCGCGAGGGGCAGATCCAAGGAAATCTGACCGAGCAGCAGATCGCACGGCTGGACAACATCGGCATGGTCTGGGGCAACCGGAAGGAAATTGCATGGCAGCATGGATTTGAGGTCGCAAAGAAATACCACGACACCTACGGAAATCTGATGGTGCCCGGCAAATACACCGACCCGGATGGTTACCCCTTGGGGCAGTGGATCATCAAGACCCGGCAGCAGAAGCTGAATGGACGCCTGAAGGAAGAACGCATCGCACAGCTTGATGAGATCAGCATGGTGTGGAACATTTTCGATGCCAAGTGGGAAAAGGCTTATGCGCTGGCTGCCGCCTACTATGAGGAAAACGGCAACCTGAATATTCCGCGCTCCTATGTGACAGCGGCTGGTGAACGACTGGGACAGTGGGTCGCAAGCCAGCAATGGGCATACCCGAAAGGAAAGCTGACGGACGAACAGGTTGAGCGGCTGAACCGTATCGGAATGTACTGGGGCAACCGCAATGACCGCCAGTGGAACGAAGGGTATCAGGAAGCGAAGCGCTACTTTGATGCCCACGGCGACCTGAATATCCCGGCAGAATATGTGTCGCCGAACGGATACAACCTTGGCAATTGGGTCAAACGGCAGCGGTATACCCGCCATAATCCTGAAAAAAGCTGCGCTGTCCTGACAGAGGAACGGATTGCAAAGCTGGATGAGATCGGGATGAGCTGGGAAACCAGAAATCCGAAATCTCAAAAATCATGTCTCAATTTAAAAGAAAATGTAGAACCTGCAAAAGCAGGATGATAGTGTGAGGAAAACATGGAAGAATTGAATTACCACGTTGATTTTGGACAGTTCTATGTCCATCTGACTCGGAAACAGAAGAAATACCTTGCGGTGAGATCTGTAATTGACCGCATTCTGGCGGCGCTGGCGCTGATTGTACTTTCCCCTTTGTTTTTGGTGGTGAGCGTTGCACAGAAGATCAGCGCACCGGACGAACCAATTTTCTTTTTACAAAAGCGGGTAGGCAGAGGCGCACATTGCTTTAATATCATCAAGTTCCGGACGATGAAGAGTTCTGCGCCGAAGAATGTGGCAACTGGTGATCTGGAAAGTCCAGAGACGTACATTTCCCGACTGGGACGTTTTCTACGAGACACCAGCATTGATGAGCTGCCACAGCTGGCAAACGTAGTTCGTGGCGAAATGAGCCTGATTGGCCCTCGTCCGCTGGTGTATACGGAACGTGAGATTCGTTTTCTGCGGCGTTGGTACGGCGTGTATCAGGTGACGCCGGGTATTACCGGCTGGGCGCAGGTCAACGGTCGGGACACGGTGGATGTGTACGACAAAGTCTACTATGACCGGGAATACGTCCAGAATGTTAGCCTGAAATTTGATCTGAAAGTCATTTGGAAAAGTATTCAGGTCGTATTAGGTCGAAAGGGCGTTGTGGACGGAAAAATTGACCCGGAGTTCCGGAGGGAGAGTATTGTGCTCCTGCGAGAGAGTAGGCTGGTGTCGGTAGATGATACAAATTGCGAAACGAAAAAAAATACAAATGGTGTGAGTGAAAGATGCGAATTGTTTTAGTTGCAAACGATACTACTTTTATCTATAATCTGCGCCGGGAAATTTTGAAGGGCTTGATTGCAGAAGGACACGAGGTGTCTGTAATGTGTCAGGTGCTCCAGTTTAAGGAGGAGCTCGAGCAGATGGGGTGCGGTGTTATCGATATCGAGACCGCACGGCAAGGAAAGAATCCTTTTAAGGACATCGTTCTCTTCCGGAAATACTATCAGGCGTTAAAAAGGCACAAACCGGATGTGATGCTGGGAAATAATATCAAACCGAACGTTTATGCAGGGCTGGCCTGTCAGATGTTAAAAATCAAGTACATCCCCAACATTACCGGTCTCGGCACTCCGGTGGAAAACCCCGGCCCTTTGCAGGCGTTGACGACCCGGCTTTACAAGATGGGCGTGGCCGGTGCAAGCTGCATTTTTTTCCAGAACAGCGAAAACCAGCGCTTCTTTGAAGCACACAAGATGATGCCGAAGCATGCGAAGATCCGGTTGTTGCCGGGGTCCGGTGTAGATTTGGAGAGCCATCCAGCGTTCCCATATCCGGAAGGCGAGACAGTACACTTCCAGTTTACATCCCGAATTTTGAAGGAAAAGGGAATCGACCTGTATCTCGCTGCTGCCAAACGTATCCATGCGGAGTACCCCAACACGGTGTTCCATATCTGTGGAGGCTGTGACGATCCTGCCTACGAAGAGATCTTGAAGCAGGCACAGGAAGCTGGAGATGTGGTCTATCATGGCCAGCAGAAGGATATGATCCCGTTCCTGAAACAGGCAAGCTGCATCGTACATCCGTCCTACTATCCGGAGGGAATGAGCAACGTGCTTCTGGAGGGGGCGGCCAGCGCCCGGCCTATCATCGCCACAGACCGTGCAGGCTGTCGGGAAACGGTGGAAGATGGAGTGACCGGATTCCTGATTCCCATTCAGGATGAGGAAGCTCTAGTCCATGCGCTGGAACGGTTTATGCAGATGACGCCAGAGCAGCGGAAAGCCATGGGGCTGGCCGGTCGTGCAAAAATGGAACGGGAATTCGACCGGAAAATCGTGGTGAAGGCGTATTTAGAAGAGATTCAGGCGTTGGAGGGGAAAGATGAATAAAATACATTAAGGCGCTGTTTTGTGTTCCGTTTGGGGGAATCAAGTATGCTATTCTGAAGATTGAGAATGGTGGACGGTTTCATGCAGCCTTTCCGGAAATTATGTCGCCGATGACCGAAGTCACCGTAGATGGAAAATCCGAGTTGCGCATTGCGAAAAAGTTGAAAATGCATAATGGTGTAAAGATCCGAGTTCGCAAAGGTGGAAAATTGGAAATTGGAAAGAATTTTGGAATGAGCAATGGGTGCGTTGTTACTGCCTACGATCATATTAAAATCGGCGACAATGTGATGTTGGGTCCCAATGTTCTGATCTACGATCAGGACCATGATTACCGTGCAGAAGGCGGTGTGGCTGCAATGAGGTTCAAGACCGCGCCAGTTGTCATCGGCAATAATGTCTGGATTGGTGCCAATACGCTGATCCTCCGTGGAACAACAATCGGGGATAATTCTGTCATCGGGGGGGGGACAGTCATCAAAGGAGAGTACCCGCCTGACAGCGTAATTATTCAGAAAAGATTAACAGAAGTGAGAGAATGTAATGAAGAAAATTCTATATATCGGCGGATTTGAACTTCCAGATAAGAATGCAGCCGCACACCGTGTTTTGGCCATTGCAAAAGGATTGCGAGACAGCGGTAATGAAGTGGTTTTCATGGGAGTTTCGAAAGATAACAGAGAGACTGACGTATTAAAGACCAAGTCAGAAGTGCAGGGGTTTATCACATATTCAGTGCCGTATCCCCAGGGAAATTCGGACTGGGTGAAATATTTAACAGATCCCAAGCCGGCTGAAAAGCTGATGAAAGTGTGTGGACCATTTGACGGTGTTATTTGCTATAATTATCAGGCTGTTGCATTTGATCGGCTTAGAAAATTTTGCAGGGCAAATAAAATAAAGATTTATTCGGATTGTACAGAGTGGTACAATACAAATGGTGCGTCTTTGCCCTTTAAAATACTCAAAGGATTTGATACATGGTACAGAATGACTGTGGTTCAAAAAAAACTTGATGGAATTATAGCAATCAGTAATTATTTGAAGAATTACTACAAATCATGTAAAAATGTTGTCGTTATTCCCCCGTTGGTTGATTTCTGCGAAGAAAAGTGGTCGGTGGAGGCAGAGAACCTTGGAGAGGGTGTTAATTTCATTTATTCTGGTCAGCCGGGGAAAAAAGACAAAATTGGTGAAATTGTTACCGCGTTTTCCAAAGTTGCAGAAAATGGCAACTGCAAATTATTTGTGGTGGGAATTAATAAAGAGCAGTTTTTGAAAAGCAATCCTCAATTCACGGCAGCGGATGTGCCAGAATCGGTAGCCTTTTTAGGCAGAGTGCCTCATGAGCAGAGTATTGCATATCTGAAGGGCGCCGATTGCTCTTTGATCATTCGTGATTCAACAAGAACAAACAATGCGGGGTTCCCGACGAAGTTTGCGGAAGCGGTTACTGTGGGTGTAGATGTTATAGCAACGGATATAAGTGATCTCAAGATATATTCTAAAAAATCTAATAATGTTATGATTGTTGAAGAAACACTTGAAGAAACGATGGCAAAATTTGCGTCCGTAATGCCTAGAGAAAAAAAGGAGAGAAAACTGTGCGATTTATTTGATTACCGAAAGTGGACGAAAAACATAGAAGCGCTTATTGGGTAAAATAAGAAGAAGTAAAGCTAAAAAATTGCCTTGATGTTTAAAGAGAATGGAGAAAATGACATACAAAATATAAAGGCTGTATGATAAAGAAAGTACACTTTGTACTGCTTAATGGAGAAAGATACATTATGGAAAAGTGTCCTAGAGTGTTGATCGTGAACGCTCAAAGTATGTATAAGAAGAATGCGACTGGAATAACGCTGCAAAGCATATGGAGCGGATGGGATGCAGATTGCCTTTTTGAAGTGTATTCGGATCCGGTGGTAATGGATCAATGTAATCAAAGGATTAAGAGCTATTGTATTCCTCCTAGCCATATAATTCAATTTTCAAGAGGGAAAGTAGCTCAATCAATCAACAGCAATATAAAAGCCGCGAGCACACAGCAGAGTAGCAACAATAAGATCAAGTCCTATCTTCGTCAATTCGCAGTTTGCACACTTGATAGCATCTCGGTAAAGTTGGATAAATCTACGATTGATGCTATCAGGGATTTTCACCCGCAGGTGATTTATACGTTGGGAGCCAGCGTTTCAATAATGCGTTTGGTGAATCAGCTGTCTATGCAGCTGAATATTCCAGTTATAATGCACTTCATGGACAATTGGGCAGAACACATTCAATGGGAAGATAACCCGCTGTTATCACTGTACAAATCCAGCTTAAAAAAGAAAATGCTGGCGTGTATAAAGCGGTGCAAGCTAGTGGTAACGATTAGTTCTAGTATGGCTGAGGCCTACCATGAGAAATTCCAGAAAGAAACGCTGGTTCTGATGAACACGGTTGATTTATCAAAATTCAAGGGTCCGGCCTCAAAGCCCACTGGAATCACCCATTTTGTCTATGCAGGTGGATTACACCTAGACCGATGGAAAGCGTTAAAAGAAATTGCTGAGGCAATTAAGGAAACCGACGGGAAGGGTATACTGGATATTTTTACCTCAAAAGACAGTATAGAGTTATATCATTCCAATTTTAAGATGCTTCCTGTTGCTTTCCATGAAGCGGTGCCCCATGAACATATTAACGAAGTATATCAAAAAGCAGATGTCCTTGTGCATACAGAAGTTCAAAGTGAAAAAATGAAGGGCTTTTTCAAATATTCGATTTCCACCAAAATCCCGGAATATCTGGCAACGGAAAAACCAATTTTGTTTTATGGACCACAGGATATGAAGCTGTTCGAGTACCTCTTACAAAATCGAGTAGCTCTAATGGCGAGTGCGAAAGAGGAACTACAGTGTTGTGTAAATCGTTTGGTGTCGGATGAAGACTTTACAGAAATGTGTAAGAACGCACGGTGTCTGGCTGAGAAAAATCATTGCGCAAGTGAAAATCAGATAAAACTGTACAATGCAATTGAAACGGTTCTATTAAATTCATGATAAAAATGAGAGGTTAAGATGGAACAATTTAATATTCCAGTCGTGCTATTCTGCTTCAAGCGAACTGACACGACTAAACGAGTGCTAGAAGCTATTCGTAAAGTACAGCCGAGGAAAATGTACATACTTGCGGATCAGGGAAGGACTGCACAAGAAAAAGAAATGGCAGCAGCTTGCCGTAACATGGTTGAATCTGAAATCGATTGGCCGTGTGAGGTAATTAAAAATTACGCAGCAGAAAACAGGGGCGTTTATAAAAACATTGGCTTGGGAGCCAAATGGGTATTTGAACGTGAGGCAGAAGCTATATTTTTAGAGGACGATTGTTTGCCGGATATTACTTTCTTTTCATACTGCAAGCAATTGCTTGAGCACTATCGTGAAAATGAGAAAGTTTTATGGATTTGCGGCACAAACTACCTCGGCGAGTATCATAATGCAAATCAAGATGACTACATGTTTACCTCACATCTATTGCCTTGTGGATGGGCCTCTTGGTCAAAGAAGTTTCTGAAGTACTATGACGCAGAATTCAATTTGTACACTCCCGAGTATCTCAAGATTGCTCAAAAAACATATGATGTTCCAGCACTGTTTAGGCAGCAAAAACGAAGCATAGAGTCGGAAATAAATGCGTTCAAAAGACGCGGAGTGCCGACATCCTGGGACTTCCAGATGATTCTCTCTTTGCGAGCAAATGGCATGTACGGTATAAGTCCTTCAGGGAATCTGATTCGAAACATTGGAGCCGACGAAAACTCCACTCACGGTGGAACATCCTTGAATAAAGTGATGACAAAACGTTTTTGTGAGGTGCCGCTGCATTCGGTTCCGGTGCAATTAAAATATGTGGATGAGATATGTGTAGACCCGGAGTATGAGAGAAAAATATCGAAGATAATTCTCTATCCACTGAATATGCGAATTGAATTTTTTGCCAAAAGGAATATCGGAGCTTTGATACGAAAAGCTTTCCGTATCGACCCTGATATCCGAATCAGTAATTGGATTGGAGCTAAATTTCATGCCTAAAAAAATCCTTCGGCCAAAACTGGATGAGATTGTGTCCAATATGTGGTGCCTGTACGGAATTTTTATGGTGGTGTATTGTAGCGGACACTACCACATGGTAACGAGTTCCAGTGTGGCATTGTATATGATGCTCCCATTTGCATGTGTATCATTATTGATGTATGTGCACCAGAATGGATTGAAATTGCCTAAGCACAGTGGTTTATTTTTGCTATTCTGTATATTTACGGCAGCAGTTTCGATGCTGGCGAATTTTCCTTCGGAAACCATTTATTCTCTTGTCTCTGTCATCGTGTTATTTTTTACAGCATTTGCGATTTCGGAACAGATTGAATGGAATAGGTTTCAAAAAATATACGGAGATGTAATGCTGGTTATAAGCGTAATATCTCTAGTGCTTTATCTTGCAGTCAATGTTGCCAAAATACAAATACCATTTTCTCATGAATGCTTTATTGGAACCGAGTCGTATACAGGCAATTATATATTTGCGTATCGGACGATTTACAGCATAAGAAATCAGGGACTTTTTTGGGAGCCAGGTCTTTTTGCAGCCTATCTAATTCTGGCATTAGTTCTTCACATCCTGTACGAAAGTAAGATTTCTATCGTGAGGGTTATTGTGATCACGTTCACTATTTTTACGACACAGTCTTCTGCAGGAATTATACTTCTGATAATAGTTGTACTGTTGCTGATTTTGAGGAATTCAGGAGAAATGGGAAAGATAAAACAGGGCATGATTGTGTGTCTTGGAACAGGAATCTGCTTTTTGGGATTAAGTCAGAATGAATACTTAAGTGCAAAATGGTTGGGAGGAATACAAGGTGCAATAGATAAGATTTCAGGTCAGAGTGTAAATGTTGTGAGTAGACAGAATAGCCCGCTCATAAATTTGAAAATTTTTTCTAACTATCCTATCTTTGGTGCAGGTTACCAAAATGCAACGAATATTTACGTTAATTTGAGAAATAGCTTGGGGACGGTAGATTCACAAACATCAACAACGACCTATCATCTTGCAGCGATTGGAATTGCGGGAATAGTATTTTCAATTGTTGTCTTGATTGGTATTTTACATTTAAAAAAATTTAACCTTGCTTCCCGCATTCTGTTACTGGTTTTATTTTTTTCGCTGATCAATGTCGAACCATACAGTGGATTACTTATTTACTACATTCTATTGTTCTACTTGGTCAAGCAATTCGATATCCCTACGATGTCTCTAAATGAGGGGTGATGGCTTCAAAGTATATAGAATTACTCGATGAATATGAATTTACCCAAAATGATAAAAAGATACTAAAACAATATTTTAGGAGGAAATAAAAATGTCTGATTTTAACAATGCAACCCTTATGATCACTGGTGGTACTGGTTCTTTTGGTTCTACCGTTCTGAAGCACTTCCTGGACTCTGACTTGAAGGAAATCCGTATCTTCTCTCGTGACGAAAAAAAGCAGGATGACATGCGCCATGAGCTTCAGGCCAAGCATCCGGAGAATGCCAAGAAGGTCAAGTTTTACATCGGTGACGTCCGCAATCCGCAGTCCATCCGTGACGCTATGCCCGGCGTTGACTACATCTTCCACGCTGCCGCTTTAAAGCAGGTTCCTTCCTGCGAGTTCTTCCCCATGCAGGCTGTCCAGACCAACATCATAGGCACGGACAACGTCCTGCACGCCGCCATTGATGCCGGTGTAAAGCGTGTCGTCTGCCTGTCCACCGACAAGGCAGCCTACCCCATTAACGCTATGGGCATCTCCAAGGCCATGATGGAGCATGTCATTTATGCCAATGCCCGTGTAGCTGCTGAGCGTGGTGGCACTACCATCTGCTGCACCCGTTACGGCAACGTGATGTGCAGCCGTGGTTCCGTCATTCCGCTGTTCATTGACCAGATCAAGGCTGGCAACCCCATCACCATCACTGATCCCAACATGACTCGTTTCCTGATGAATCTGGACGAGGCCGTGGATCTGGTGATGTTCGCCTTCCAGCACGCCAATCCGGGTGATCTGTTCATCCAGAAGTCCGATGCTTCCACCATTGGTGACTTGGCAAAGGCTGTCCAGCAGCTGTTCGGCGATACTGGTACGAACATCATTGGCACTCGTCACGGTGAGAAGCTGTTTGAGACGCTGATGACCCGCGAGGAGCGTCTGCGCAGCGAGGATATGGGCCACTACTTCCGTGTGGCTGCGGACAACCGTGATCTGAACTATGACAAGTTCGTGGTCAAAGGCGAAGTTCACACTATGGCTGACGAGTCCTACACCAGTCACAACACCAACCGCCTGGATGTGGAAGGCACCGTCAAGAAGATCATGACCACCGAGTATGTCCAGAACGAGCTGAAGGGCATTCCTAATGTCTAAGGAAAAACTCCTGCTGGTCGGTGCTGGTGGATTTGGCCGTATGGTGGCGGAGCAGGCGATGCTCCAATACGACTGTGCCTTTGTGGATGATGGACAGTCTGTGGGGGGCGAAATCTGTGGCATTCCGGTGGTTGATGGTCTTGCTGATTTGCGGGAGCTGCGGAAAGACTATGACCTGCTGGTGGTGGGCATCGGCAATAACCGGTTTCGGGCACAGGTGTATGAGAAAGCAAAAGCACTTGACTATGCGTTCCCCAACATCATTGCTCCCAGTGCCTACATCAGTCCATACGCTAAGTTGGGATGCGGTTGTGTGGTATTGCAAAATGCCTGTGTCCAGAACGGTGCGTCCGTTGGCGACGGTGTTCTGCTGAATGCCGGAACAGAGGTCCACTGTGATGCGACGGTAGGGGACTACGCCCTTATCTACACCAACAGCGTAGTTCGCACAGGCGCAACGGTGGGAAACTTTGCCCGCATCGGCAGCAACTGCACCATCTGCAATCATGCAACTGTGCCGGATGGCGCAGATATTCCGGACTGCACCGCAGTACATTAAAGAGGTGATAGGATGAACATTCTAGTCACAGGTGCCAAGGGCATGGTGGGAACCGCCCTGTGTAACAACCTGAAAAACATCCGAGATGGGAAAAATAAGACCCGCCCGGCATTGAATATTGAAGAAATCTACGAGTATGACCTGAACTCCACCCCGGCGGAGCTAAATGAGTACTGCCGTAAGGCAGACTTTGTGTTCAATCTGGCTGGTGTGAATCGTCCGGAGAATCCTGAGGATTTCATGAAGGGCAACTTCGGCTTTGCATCCGACTTGCTGAACTGCCTGAAAAAGCACAACAACAAGGCGACCATCATGCTGTCCTCCTCCATTCAAGCCACGCTGGCAGGTCGGTTTGGCAACAGCGAGTACGGCCGCAGCAAAAAGGCTGGCGAGGAACTGTTCTTCCAGTATGCTCAGGAGACGGGGGCAAAGGTTGCAGTCTACCGCTTCGTCAACCTGATGGGTCACAGCCGCCCCAAGTACAATAGTGCCGTCAGCACCTTCTGCTGGGCGGTCGCCAATGACGAGCCCTTCACTGTCAACGACCGCAGTACCGAGTTGGAACTGCTGTACATCGACGATTTGGTAGAGGGAATGTTTGACCTGCTGGAAGGCAAGGAGCAGCACTGTGAATTTGACGGTGTGGAGACTGTTCTGAAAGCAGACGGTCGCTACTGCTGCGTTCCCGTGACCCACAAGGTTACGCTGGGGGAAATTGTGGATCTGCTGCAGGAGTTCAAGACACAGCCGACTACGCTCATGATGCCCAAGATGCCAGATGGCTCCTTTGCTAAGAAACTGTACTCCCTGTACCTGACCTATCTTCCCACGGACAAGTTTAAGTACGCCCTTAAGATGAACGTGGACAACCGTGGTTCCTTTACCGAGCTGGTACACACCGCCGATTGCGGGCAGGTGAGCATCAACATCAGCCGTCCCGGAATCACCAAGGGGCAGCACTGGCACAACTCCAAGTGGGAGCTGTTCATTGTGGTCGCCGGTCACGGCTTGATTCAGGAACGGAATATCAACACCGGGGAAACGGTGGAGTTTGAGGTTTCCGGGGATAAGATCGAGGCTGTCCACATGATTCCCGGCTGGACTCACAATATCATCAATCTGTCTGAAACAGAGAATCTGGTGACAGTGATGACCTGCAACGAAATCTTCAACCCGAACCACCCGGACACCTTCTTCGAGCCGGTGTGAGAGAAGCTGCTGGTTGACGTTAGGAGATTTTTATGGAACACAATTTTACATGGAAAAATGATGGGCGCACCAAGGTCATGATTGGTTGCGGTACCCGTCCGGAGATTATCCGACTGGCTGCGGTTATCAAGCGTTGCCGGGAATACTTTGACTGCTGCGTGGTCTACTACAATCAGAACTGGGACAGAAACCTTTCCACCGTGTTTTGGGAGGATTTCGAACTGAAGAACACCTTCGGGGAATATGGCCCGGACATTCTTGTGCCTGTGGTTGGCGAGAATCTGGGTGTGACCTGCGGTAACATTCTGGGACGTAGCTATGAGCTGCTCAGCGAATTGCAGCCGGAGGGCTATCTGGTGCTGGGCGATACCAACTCCTGCCTGTCTGCCATCTCTGCGAAGCGACTGCACATTCCTCTGTTTCACATGGAGGCCGGCAACCGCTGCAAGGATGAGTGCCTGCCTGAGGAGACTAATCGCCGCATCGTGGATGTGATTTCTGACGTGAATATGTGCTATTCCGAGTTTGCCCGGAAGTATCTGGCGGACACCGGACTGCCCAAGGAACGCACCTACCAGACCGGCTCTCCCATGGCGGAAGTCCTGCACATGAATCTGGAGAAGATCCAGAAAAGCGACGTGCTGGAGCGTCTGGGACTGGAGAAGGACAAGTACATTCTGCTGTCTGCTCACCGTGAGGAGAACATCGACTCTGAAAAGAACTTCCTGAGCCTGTTCACCGCTATCAACGCACTGGCAGAAAAGTACGATATGCCCATTCTCTACTCCTGCCATCCTCGCAGCAAGCACCGTCTGGAAAAGAGCGGCTTCCAGCTGGACCCTCGTGTCCGGGTCAACGAGCCGCTGGGCTTTAACGACTATAACAAGCTGCAAATGAACGCTCTGGCAATCGTCTCCGACTCCGGCACTCTGCCAGAGGAGAGCAGCTTCTATCTGTCCATCGGTCACCCCATCGCCGCCGTGTGCATCCGCACCAGTACGGAACGCCCTGAGGCGCTGGAAGCCGGTGATTTCATCCTAGCTGGCATCACTACCCGGGAACTGCTCAACGCCACCGATATGGCGATTGAAATGAAGAAGAAGGGCGTCCTGGGCAAGCCCTGCCCCGATTATGTGGACGAGACCGTGTCCATGAAGGTGGTTCGCATCATTCAGGGTTATGTAAATGTCGTTAATAAGATGGTGTGGAGAAAAGGGTAAGGGTGATAAAAATGGGTAAAACAGTATTCATTACCGGTGCATCCGGTTTTATCGGCTCCAACCTTGCCAAACGTATCCTGACCACTGAGCCGGATACCAAGGTCATTGGTCTGGACAACATGAACGATTATTATGACGTCCGCATCAAGGAGGCTCGTCTGGCGGAGCTTCAGAAGTTCGAGAACTACACCTTTATCAAGGGTAACCTTGCGGATAAGGCACTTATCAACAGCATTTTTGAGCAGTACCATCCGGATATTGTGGTTAATCTGGGTGCTCAGGCTGGTGTTCGCTACTCCATCACAAACCCGGATGCCTACATCGAGAGCAACATGATTGGCTTCTACAACATTCTGGAGGCCTGCCGTCATTATCCGGTGGAGCATTTGGTGTATGCATCTTCCAGCTCTGTCTACGGCAGCAACAAGAAGGTGCCCTACTCCACCGATGACAAGGTGGACAATCCGGTTTCTCTGTATGCGGCTACCAAGAAGTCCAACGAGCTGATGGCACATGCTTACTCCAAACTCTACAATATCCCCTCTACTGGTCTGCGGTTCTTCACGGTCTATGGCCCTGCTGGTCGTCCGGATATGGCATATTTTGGCTTTACCAATAAGCTGGTGAACGGCGAAACTATCAAAATCTTCAACTACGGCAACTGCAAGCGGGACTTTACTTATGTGGATGACATCGTGGAAGGCGTTGTCCGTGTGATGGCGAAAGCTCCTGAAAAGAAGAATGGCGAGGATGGTTTGCCCATTCCGCCCTATGCAGTCTACAATATCGGCAACTCCAACCCGGAGAACCTGCTGGACTTTGTGCAGATCCTGTCGGAGGAGCTGGTGCGTGCCGGTGTACTCCCTGCGGACTATGACTTTGAGGCTCACAAGGAACTGGTTCCCATGCAGCCCGGTGACGTGCCTGTGACCTTTGCTGACACTGAGCCGTTGGAGCGTGACTTCGGTTTTAAGCCCCATACCCCACTGCGTGAAGGCCTGCGGAAGTTTGCTGAGTGGTATAAAGAGTTTTATATGGAATAAGAAGAGAGGGGAAGACTATGAAAATCGCAGTTGCTGGTACCGGCTATGTCGGTTTGTCCATTGCTACGCTGCTATCGCAGCATCATGAGGTCATGGCAGTGGATATTATCCCGGAAAAAGTTGACCTTATCAATCACAAGAAGTCTCCGATTCGGGACGAGTACATTGAAAAGTATCTCGCCGAAAAAGATCTGAATCTGACTGCCACACTTGATGCTGAAGCCGCCTACAAAGATGCGGATTTTGTTGTCATTGCAGCACCTACCAACTATGACAGCAAGAAAAACTTCTTTGATACTTCTGCAGTAGAAGCTGTCATCAAGCTGGTGATCCAGTATAATCCTGATGCCATCATGGTCATCAAGTCCACGATTCCGGTCGGATTCACGGCTTCTGTGCGTGAAAAGTACCACTGCGACAACATAATTTTCAGCCCGGAGTTCCTACGGGAGTCTAAAGCTCTGTACGACAATTTGTACCCGAGCCGTATCATTGTTGGCACTGACGTGGACAATGCCCGTCTGGTGAAAGCCGCCAACACATTTGCGGGTTTGCTGCAGGAGGGTGCTATTAAGGAGAACATCGACACGCTGATCATGGGCTTCACGGAGGCAGAAGCTGTTAAGTTGTTTGCCAACACCTATCTGGCCCTGCGTGTCAGCTATTTCAACGAGTTGGATACCTATGCAGAGATGAAGGGGCTGAACACCCAGCAGATTATCGAGGGCGTCTGTTTGGATCCTCGCATTGGCAGCCACTACAACAACCCTAGCTTTGGTTATGGCGGTTACTGCCTGCCCAAGGACACCAAGCAGTTGTTGGCCAACTATGCTGATGTTCCGGAGAATCTGATTGAGGCCATTGTGGAATCCAACCGTACTCGTAAAGACTACATTGCCGACCGTGTGCTGGAAATTGCGGGCGCATACGAAGCAAACGAGGCTTATGATCCCAGTAAGGAACACAATGTGGTGGTTGGTGTATATCGCCTGACCATGAAGTCGAACTCCGATAACTTCCGTCAGTCTTCCATTCAGGGCGTTATGAAGCGCATCAAGGCAAAGGGCGCAACGGTCATCATCTATGAGCCGACGCTGGAGAATGGTTCTACCTTCTTTGGCAGTGAAGTCGTGAATGATCTGGCGGAATTCAAGAAGCGCAGTCAAGCCATTATTGCCAACCGCTACGATAGCTGTTTGGACGATGTTCAGGAGAAAGTATACACGCGCGATCTGTTTCGCAGAGACTAGTTTAGCGCTGAGGCATCTTAGTCGGCATGTACTATTAAATTTGCAGAAAAATGGTTTTTGCAGACAAAGCGAAAGTTGATTTCCTCATTTCCACATATATTTTCCTACTATAAAACCAGCATTTCAAGGTTGTACTTGTTTGACGAATTAAGATGGCATGAAGGAAGGAATAATCCAAAATCTCCGAAATGACCTGAAGGAGTACATTTTATATGGTGGATATTAAACGAAAACTTCAAAAGATGTCAGAGAGTGCGAAGTCGGCGATTGTCTATACACTGTCTACAGTCTTTTCAAGAGGATTGGCGATTATAACAGTTCCAATCTTCACCAGACTGATGACAACAGATCAAATTGGCGAAGTTAACCTGTACAATTCATGGTATTCCCTGATAAGTGTTGTTACAACGCTCTCGTTGACATCGGGTGGCTATTCAGTGGCAATGAAGGAGTATCCGGATAAGAGAGACCAGTACCAATCTTCTGTGCTGTCACTGACATCTTTGATTGCTCTTATTATTGCCATCATATATTTTATTACTCCTGATATTTGGAGTAGATTGTTGGGACTGCCAAATGGATTGATGGTTTTGATGTTGATTGGATTCCTAGTGGCCCCGGCTCGTGATTTTTGGCTGGCACGTCAAAGATACGAATATAAATATAAGTTATCAGGATGCGTAACGATAGGATCTGCGATATTGGCATCAGTATTGTCAGTTGTTGCAGTGCTTGGCGCAAATAGCGTTGGACATGAGAATATTGCAGAGGTACGACTTTACGCAAACTATCTCGTTGTATATGGTGTGGCTGCAGTAATTTGGGTGTGCCTGTTTTGGAAGGGAAAGACACTGTACAATAAAGAATATTGGAAGTTGTCTTTATCTCTAAGCATTCCGCTTATTGGATATTCAATAGCCGCACAAATTCTAAGTGTATCTGACCGAATGATGATTAGTCAGATGGTAAATAATAGTGCAGTTGGAATTTATAGTACCTTGTATACAGTGAGTTCGCTGTCCTTGATGCTTTGGCAGGCAATTCACGCTTCTTTTGTTCCGTATCTATTTCAGAATATAGAGAGCAATGTAAAAGGTATAAAGAGGATATCGTCTCAAATTATGCTTTTGTATGCAGTGATGGCAGTGATGATGACCTATATGGCACCGGAAATTGTTAGAATACTCGCAACAGAAGAATATTATGAGGCTATCTATATTATGCCGCCGATTGCTGCGGGAGTCTTCTTCACGGCATTTGCCAATATTTATTCGGATATAGCTGTGTACTACAAGAAAACACAGTATGTGATGTATCCGGCAGTGATTGCAGCTGTGGCAAATCTTGTGTTAAACTACATCTTTATCAATGCTTATGGATATATGGCTGCGGCATATACAACGCTGTTCTCTTATATTCTGATGGCACTCTTCCAAGGAATTTGGGCTAGAAAATTGTGCAAAGAGAATGGTATTGCGGAATCTTCTGTTTTTGAAGATAGAAAACTAATATTACTCGCATGTGTAACAACGGTTCTGTGTTTGCTTGGTATAGCTTTGTATAATTTCTATATTATCCGGTATTTGATTATTGTACTTATGGCAGTGCTGAGTATAGTTTTTTATAAGAAATACAAAACAGCCAAGAAAAACTGATGTAAAATAGGCCATGTGTCCTCAAGCACATGGCTGTGCTGCTCAAGTGTGCCACCTCTCCATGGTGAGCAGCAGGCAACGGATAATTATCCGGCTAAAGCATATATACGTAAATTCACTCTTTGGATGAGGAAAAAACTATAATGGGAAAGTATTTTGGAACCGATGGCTTCCGTGGAGAAGCTGGTATTGACCTGACCGCCGACCATGCCTACAAGGTTGGCCGCTTCCTTGGCTGGTATTATAACGCACTGCGCGAGCGCAACGGCAACAACGAGCCTGCACGAATCGTCATTGGTAAAGACACTCGTCGCAGCTCCTATATGTTCGAGTATAGCTTGGTTGCTGGTCTGACTGCTTCCGGCGCAGACGCCTATCTGCTGCACGTCACTACTACGCCCAGTGTGGCCTACATCGCCCGCGTGGACGACTTCGACTGTGGCATCATGATTTCTGCCAGCCATAATCCCTACTACGATAACGGCATCAAACTGATCGACTGCTATGGCGAGAAAATGCCCGAGGAAATCCTGTTGCTGGTAGAGGACTACATCGACGGAAAGCTCCATGTGTTCGACAAGGACTGGCCGGAGCTGCCCTTTGCTCACCGTGAGCACATTGGCTGCACTGTGGACTATGTTTCTGGTCGTAACCGCTACATGGGCTATCTGATCAGCCTCGGTATCTACTCCTTTAAGGGTGTCAAGGTCGGTCTGGACTGTGCCAACGGCTCCAGCTGGAACATTGCCAAGTCTGTGTTTGATGCTCTGGGAGCAGATACCTACGTCATCAATGCACAGCCCAACGGCACCAACATCAACAACAATGCGGGCTCCACCCACATTGAGGGTCTGCAGAAGTTCGTGGTGGAGAACGGTCTGGACGTTGGTTTCGCTTATGACGGTGATGCGGACCGTTGCCTGTGTGTGGATGAAAAGGGTAATGTGATCACTGGCGACCATATCCTGTACATCTACGGCTGCTACATGAAGGAGCGCGGCAAGCTGCTGACCAATACAGTCGTTACCACGGTCATGTCCAACTTTGGCCTGTATAAGGCTTTTGATGAGCAGGGCATCGGCTACGCAAAAACCGCTGTGGGCGACAAGTACGTCTATGAGTATATGGCTAAGAACGGCTGCCGTATCGGCGGTGAGCAGAGTGGTCATATTATTTTCAGCAAGTATGCCAGTACCGGTGACGGCATCCTGACCAGCCTGAAGATGATGGAGGTTATGCTGGCCAAAAAGCTGCCCATGAGCAAGCTGGCTGAGCCGCTGAAGATCTACCCGCAGGTGCTGGAGAACGTTCGTGTGACTGACAAGAAGGCCGCACAGGATGACGAAGCAGTGCAGGCAGCAGTCAAGGCCGTAGCCGAGGCACTGGGCGACACTGGCCGTATCCTTGTCCGTGAATCTGGTACGGAGCCTGTTGTGCGTGTGATGGTGGAAGCACCTGACCACGATACCTGCCAGAAGTATGTAGATGAAGTTGTGGAGACCATCAAGAGCCGGGGTTACGGAGTTTGTGAGAACTGCTGAGCCAGATCCACTACGCCACATCTGCAAACCTGTCGCCCTCGGAGCTTGTGCTTCTGGTACTACTGGGTACGATTGCGTGGCACAACCGCAAAGATAAGCAATGGCTCCCAGTTGTGTACTGTGTCTTTCTGATCCTCTATATCACGCTGCTACGCCGTGCGCCGGGATATAACGAGAGCATTCGACTCAGGCTTAAGCTATGGCCGAATGCGGGTGTATGGGCAGGCAACTTGCTCAATTTGATTCTCTATGTGCCGTATGGGGTAACAAGCTGGCAGTGGAAGCGGGAAGGCAAGAAGATCGTCGTTGCCGGGTTTGCCTTATCTGTGTTCTGCGAAGTGCTCCAGTACTTGACTGGGCGTGGAATGGCAGATGTCAACGACGTGTTGTTCAACACGTTGGGGGCGGCTGTGGGAGTATGGTTGGCCAGGAGAATAGCTTAGTAGTCACTGTCGTCGTTATCCTCCTCATCTTCATCGTCCTCTGGTTCTATGCCATTCCATCCGATGAATTCTTCTGTGGAGGACGGACGGGATAGTCCATTTCGCCCTCGTCCTCGTCGATGATAGAATTGTTGATGTCGGATTTGTAGAAATCTGTGTTCATTTTAAGTCACCTCTATGGATAAGCATAAAGGCGAAATTGGAACATTATGATGTATATATGCTTGATATCGTAAGTTGACCTTGAAAACAATGGACTGAAAGTATAATATTGAGCTGTGAGGACCTGTGTCTCACAGCTTTGCCGCTCGAAACTTTGCACACCTCTACGCGGTGAGCGGCAGGCAACACAAATGATTGTGGCTAAGAATGCAAAGTTTTTAGCAATTCAAAATATTTAGGCAGGTGAATTCGACTATGGCAGAATACAGAATGACCTATTTGGATGCAAAAAAATTTATTGATGATTGTGCCGATAAATCTAGCACGCCTGAACTTATTAAATCACATTCACCGGAAATACTTGCGGCTTTAACGGCGAAAACAAGTGTGGATTGCGGGATGAATGAGAAATCTCTAGATGAAACAGTAACACTGTGGAAAAACCAAATAGGAAATCCCAGCGAATTATTACTTGGAACAAAGTATTTTTCAATTAAGAGTAGTATGATAGAACTGGTTGAAGGAATGGCTGGATCGGGAATACTGGACTTAATTATTTCGAATTGCGTAGCAGGTGTCCCGTTTAGTTTTCAGGGGATTACGGTGGGGGCAATTGCTAATTTGGTAATCACCTTAGAACATATTTTCAAGGCAGCCAGTGATTTGGTAGATCATGATTTTTGTGTCTACATGCAAGCAACAACACACTTTAGAGAATATAGAGAATTTACGCATGATGATTTGGTTCATTGGTTCCCTGATGAACCGGACAACATCTGTAATATGCACAATTCAACATGGGATTGCGAGTATTACATAAATGATGATAAGTGTGATATGCTGAAAAACGGCCACCTTGATTGTGCTTTGGCATCTTTGAAAGGAAAAGGAATCCTGTCTTTAAAACGAAAAAATGGTAAGGATTACTATTCATTTGTGTGGTAAATATGGTGTAAATATGAATGACGAAAAAGAAAAGTACACAGCAGATGATTATAGGGAAACTTCGTTTTTAGTTATTGACGATGAAGATTCCTCGAAGGTGATTCACGATTTTTGTGATGCTGTATTCGCCCAACAGTTGCCAAGTGAAAATGATAAGAATGAAGATGTTAAAGAGCAACATGATGCGGAAGAGCTCATTCTTTCTGGAAAAGAATTTCTGGCACATTTTATAATTGATTTACCAAAACCAATTACAATTGTCCAGGAAGTCTACCATATAGATCGGAGCTTTAGAGATACATACTATATGTATTTCTCAAATCAACATTTTCAAGTTGAACGGTATTCGCGACGCTTATCATTCTTTTTTGGATCATACGGCAGAAAGAAATTCTTGGGTAATAGTAGTAAAATACAGACAGAACTGGAGAATAATTTCATTGGATGTTGTGTCATAAATCCTCTGGTAGCAGGCGGTTTGGGAAGAACACTGATAAATCCAAAGTATGTCCTTCCAAAGAAAGAACTGCCGGTGTATATGAGACTGTCTGATTTCTGTGTTCATATTTATGGAAGAACATTGAAGGTAAGAGCATTTCCGTACAGAATGCAAGATCAGGAAACTATGCGTTGTGCGGAAGTGACTCTTATGAAAATATATTGGAATATTATTCGAATGGCTACAACGACTATAAGAGTGCTCTTCCCAGCGAAATTATTGAAAAAGAAAGAGAGTGTGCTTATGAGCGTGTGCTTCCGTCAAGAGGAATTACATACACGGTCTTGACAAAGGTTCTTTCTGAATTTGGATTTTCTCCAAGGCTATATCATATTTCTGCTATTGATGACTTTGAGTACTCATCGATACGGCGAGAAAACGAATTGAGAAGATGGTTGCACTATTACATTGAATCTGGCATTCCTGTGGCAATAGGACTTGGTTCAGTGGAGGGAAATGAATCGGGCCATTCTATGGTTTGTATTGGACATGGAAAAGCAAAAGATACATTGAAGAATCAGGCGTACAGAAACAGATGGATCTCGTGGGAAAATCGAAATCAAGCCCATCCTATTATCAATTCAGCGGATTTTTATGAGGATTACGTTGTGGTAGACGATAACCAGCCAGTTTATCAGGTTAGAAGCTTTGACAATCTTTCCCTCTATCCCAATATGAGAGTTGAGAATTTAGCTGTTCCACTGTATAAACGTATGTTTTTAGATGCACCGGATGCGACATCAACTATTAGATCACTGTTAAACGATGAGAGATTAGGTCTGAATGTGTGGGCAAAGGATTGTCTTCATGAAGGTGAAAGTGTTGTAGTCAGAATGTTTATGGCTTCTTCACGCAGTTATAAAGCTTTTAGGGCGAAAACACTGTCAGGTGTGCTTGTAAAAGAACTTTATACACTTATCCCTATGCCACGATTTATTTGGGTCTGTGAATTATATAGGATTGGCGATTATGACAACTTAATGGCTTTTGGGGAAATCGTTATAGATGCAACATCTGCGCCTAATCGTAGTCATCAAAGCCTTATTTTAATGCATTATCCAAAATTGATTGCATATCGCGAACCGGACCAGAATGAAGCTGGATTTAGTAAAATGGCAGAATTGCAAAGTGATCAATTGATTCCAGGATATAGACGAAATCTGGACGAGATCACTTTGGAATGATGCGTATTTATGTCGAAGCGAACTATAATGGCGTTTGAAATGATAATTTGCACTCCTACGAAAAAAAGATTGACGTGACCCGGAGAATGTGCTATAATAGTACAGCGTTTATTTGAAGCGTCGGAGATTTTTGATCGTTAGAACGACGAGGTGATTTCATGAAGACTAGTAGTATGATTGAGCGAGAAATGAGACGCAGCGGCGGGCGGGTTAAGATTATCTCGGTTCCTGCTAGTATGCGACCGACTAAGGCATCATTGAAAAAACTTGACAGAGAAATTTCGGCGCAGGTGCGTGCAAATGAAGCGATGAGTACGAGAAGCATTTTGTACTCGTCTCAGTCTTCTTTGAAGTGACAGGTGCGGGGATTGGAGTGCTAGTAGCATAAATGATGGTGATATGGCATTTTGCTGTTGCGCTATCAGCACCTCGATCGTTTTTTTGGTGCTGATTAGTGGCATGAATGCAGACGAGATTCTCGCCAAGTTGAAGTTAGCATAGTAGCCGTGTGAACTCCAGAAGTTCACACGGTCATTTTTAGAGGTATCTATATAGTTAGTGATGGAAATAAAAGGAAGAGATATCCTGTGGCTAAGACGCGCAAGCCCGGCGGTGGGCGGAAGCCATCAAAGCCAGAGTACAGTGCAGCCAAGAACTTAACACAGCAGATGAAAGCAGCTACTGAACTTTATACGGAAAAAATGAGCCTGCAAGCCATTGCAGACGCCCTGTCCCTCAACCCCATCAAGGCTCGGAAGTTGCTCATCACAGCCGGGGTCTACAAGTCGGACACGGCAAAGCTCGTCCAGCAGACGTTCGGTTCTTTCAGAAGTACGCAGAGTTATTCTGCTGCTGTCACCTCCACCATGTCGGCTTTGCAGTTGTCCCGTCCCTCTGTGACCTCTTATCTGCCGTATGAGAAAGGCGTGTACTTCCC
>OLPY01000833.1_pt1 | contig 24450 bp, 19 predicted proteins | sample 1672481 | NCBI WGS metagenome assembly OLPY01 (sample SAMEA3136691, study PRJEB25190) | human gut metagenome | biome: human gut; feature: human-associated habitat; material: faeces | place: Austria | collected 2013 | reverse complement strand
GGGGCAATAAACGGCCTTCATGGGCACCTCTTCCGAAAGGGTATTTAACGGTTCCGGAAAAGGTTATCTAACTGCGGGAGCGATAGGCAACCGGACACACATTCTGTCCGAGCGGTTAAAAGCGGGCACGGAATTTAAACGGCTGAAAAAGGGGCATCGACCTGCGCCGATGCCCCTAAAGCAGACACACATTTTGTCCTATAAGCCTAAATTCGGCAATTCGCGAACAGCACTGCAGCTGTAAACATATTAAGAGCGAGTCTTAAGCGCCTCAACCGCCTCGGAAATGGATGGCGCATCTTCAAATAAATCGTTCTGTATTTCCTTCGCAGGCGAGACGCCGCAGGCGGCGAGTAGCGAAGATTTAGCGCGATCGATAAACATGAACACCGCCGCTTTATAACCCTTTAGCTCGGCAACAAACGAATAAATGCTTGATGCGCCAAACGAAGACGGGCCATCATGATCAAGAAGCTGCTGATAAAACTTCAAGATTCTATCGCCTGACAACATTTGGGCAATCTCATCAATCGTCAAATGCTTGGACAAAATGCGCTGTAGCTCGCTTAGGAGTTCTTTGCGGTCTTTCTGATCTTCAAGATCAAGAATATCAAAAATGAGAAAGTCTGCAACAAAGAGCAGCATGGAACGGCCGGACTCTCCTTCGAATCTCCCCTGCTTGGCCCAATCCGCCATGATTCGATCAACCACTTGCAAATGCTTCTGCAGGCGCAGATTCTCATCCTGCGCCATCACGCACATCGCAGAGTCCTTGCGAGATAAGCGGTATTCGTAAAGTGAATCAGAAAGAAGCTTTGTGCGAGAAGACCTTCCAAGAGTAGCGAACGAAAACACCTGGTCCTCGCCAAGAGTCAATCCGACAGGAAAATAGAGCTCATGGTCGCGCAAGAAGGAAAGGCGATAAGCTCCATTCCAGGGGAACGGCCTAGTCTTAGCATAAAAGACGAGCTTATCGCTGTAGCCGAAATACTCTTCATCATCTAATGACAACGTCGACGTAAGCCACGGATTGGAAAGCTCGATCGGAAAGGGATCGGCGGAGAACTTTAAAATATCCACCTGGCTGTCATTGTCGAAGGCCTGGCGAACGACATCACAGGCATTAGGCTTAAGCAAGTCATCGGCATCGACAAAAAGGATAATCTCACCACGAGCCTTATCGATACCAAAGTTTCTAGCAGCGGAAACTCCCCGGTTAACTTCGTGATAGATAGCAAATCGAGAATCGCGAGCGGCATACAGGTCGAGCAGCTCGCCCGACCCATCTGTGGATCCATCATCAACACAGATAATCTCAATATTGTTGTATGACTGAGCCGCAATCGAGTCGAGGGTATCCAGTAAGTAGCCGCCGACGTTATAAACAGGGACAACGATCGACAGCAACGGGCAATATGAAGAAGACATATTAACGACGAAGCTTTCTCTTCATCATACGAACCACCATAGAAAAGCCGCCAGCCGCAAAGTACTCGCGAATCGTATTGAATTTACCGGACCCCATAAGCGAATACTGGACCGCGAGAAGATCCGCATTCTCAGCAAAGTCCTTAGCACGAGCAAACTCAACAGGATTAAACCCATAACGATCAAACGGAGCCTCGGCACAAATAATGTTATTCGACTGCAGCTCTTCGGTCATTTCAGACGAAAAGACGGCGATGAAATCACGACGAAGTTCAGGAGCCAACCTATTAAGATTCCAATCGTAGTTATAGAACTTTACCTTTGCGCGAATGGGATCCAGCGCCGGTTTGAGATCCGGGCGGTCCTCATTAAGGAAGCGCGTCATCTCATGATGCTCATCGCAAATACAAAATACCTTGCCCGGATTATTCACCGACGAGTGTTCATTGTCCTGGCGATAGTGCAAAAACGCCTTTCCCGAATACATTGCGCGCCGCGCACAGGCAAGGACCTTAAAAGTGAAGCTCGTGTCCTGGAAGGATGCTCCTGGAGTAGGAAGAAACGAGATGTTATTGGAAGCCAAGAAGTCTTTCCGGTACAGCGCAGACCAGATGGACGGCTTGGCCCAGAAGGCGTCAGGCGCATCGATGGGCCTATGAACGCCCATGCCGATCAGCTCTTGGCTCATCGCGGGAAAATAGGCGTCATGACGATTAAGCCTGGAACTATCGCAAGACGACCAATAGAGCCAGAAATTGCATTTAAACAGATCGAGCGCGTTGTCCTCAGCATGCTGAACCATAAACTCAAGGGCATCGGCATCCAGGAAATCATCAGACTCGAGAATGGCGATGTACTTACCGCGCGAAATCTCAAGACCGCGATTCATTGAGTCCCCGTAGCCGGAATTTGGTTTATCGATAATAACAAAGCGAGAATCTTCGGACGCATATTTATTCATAATCTCAAACGAAGAGTCCGTAGAGCCATCGTTAATGCAGATGATTTCAATATCGTTGAGCGTCTGATTCTGCAGAGAGCTGAGGCACTCGTCGAGATATTTCTCGACATTACAAATGGGCACGAGAACCGATACAAGCGGCTGGTTTTGCGACACAATGACTCCTATGCAAGCACGACACATATGATATGCAACTCAAATGAATCGATTATAACAAATGGCCTCGAACGAGACCGAATCCCCAAAGGCTGCGCCCTGCAAACAAGGAGACCGTAAGCTAAACTCAATAGAAGCAGTTAAACATCTATTGAAATGCCCACGTTAACGGCGTGAACGGACAAGGACGTTGAAATAATCTCGACCCCCGATAAGGAGTATTCAGTGAAAAAAAGATATCCCGAGTTTGATGTCGCAAAAGCAATAGCACTTGCCGGTGTCATCATTGGCCACTCAACATATCTGGGGACACCAGACCGGCTTGCCTCCGTTTTCTACTCATTTGATATGCCTCTGTTCTTTATTGTCAGTGGATTCTTTAGCAAGCCCGAGGCTAAACTCACACCCGACTACGTTAGAAAGAATGCCAAATCGCTTCTGATGCCTTATCTGATTACTTGTATAGGCGTTATTGGATGCTCATTCTTAGGGGCAATCTTAACGGGGAAGACTAACCCGGCAGAGATAGCAAACCACTGGTTTATGGCAGGTCTTTACGGATGCGGAGGAATCACACCCGCAACCCCGGCGTTCGTATCCGCCATTGGTGCCCTTTGGTATCTCTTCGCGCTGTTCTTTGGCAAAATGCTCCTGGCAGTCGTAAACCAATTTCGACATCCCGCAATTTTAGTTCTGGGCCTCTTCTTCTGCGGCAACGTTTTGGCCCAAATCATTTGGCTTCCCTGGAGTATCCTTCAGGCCTTGAGCGCAACGCTCTTTTTGTACATTGGACAAATTATTAAAAAGCATGCCCTGCTTGAAGAGAACTCGATTGAGCCCATCTGCTGGTTATTCATGGCGGGAATCTGGGGCTACTCAGCCCTACGCTTTGGAAAGCTCTACATGGTAACAAACACCTACGTTAACGGGACACAGGATGTCATCGGAGGCATTTTTGGCTCATTGGTAATACTCAAGCTATGTCAAACGGCTTGCAAGCATATTCCAAGCGTCACGAAACCCATTGCCTGGATCGGAAAGTACACACTCCCGCTCTTCTGCATGCACCTTATTGAGTTGAATGTGTTTCCCTATCAACACGTTTCTGGAATCGTCGAGAGCCTTCCACTAACGCCGTGGATCGGATATCTGATTGTCCGTTTCGCTATCATTGCACTACTCACGAGCATCCTATACATGCTTCCACGCCCGATTTCGAAATGGTATTTCCAGTCAAGACAAAAGAGTCAAGCAAGGCGATAAAACCTAAATACCCCCGAATTGAGGACAGCGCTTCTATTCAATTAAGTAGAGGCGCATATCTTTCTCGCTTAAAACAAGTGAGAAGCCGGGGGTGGAATCATCAATCGAATCAATGCCCGTCCAGCCAGACTTGTGATAGCCAGGCATATCTACGCCCTCACGGCCGTTCTCGCCATAATCCAGAACAAGAAGATACTTACCACCAGACTGTTTAACGTCACGCGCAATCAGCGAATCATATGAAATGCGGTCGAGTCCATGGCGGATTTGCTTGCTGACCGTTGTCTCGTCCTTGCCAAAAGAGCCGAACTTTCGATACATAAGATTAAGGTCGTTTGTGGCATATCCGTAGACACTGCCGTCAAAGGGATTGTTGATAATCAGCTCATCACCGGCTATTTGCTTGACCTCGCCAAGAAACGCCAACTCATCGGACGTCAGATTATTATCGACATCATAAATGCTGTACGTGTAATTAAGTACGCTTTTAGTAAATCCGACCGGGGAATAGTTGTTAATGGACGGGTTGACACTTTCGGGCCAAAACAAGCCGCAGGCAATCAGGACGATGCAGAACGCCTGGGGGAGATACCTGGCAGAACGGTCCATCCCAACAGAAACGGAAAATGCGCTCTGAACTTTTCTCAAGATAAAGTCGAGACCAAGCGTCGAAAGCGGAATGCTAAACAGCGCGGTCATCCCAGCTACACGATATTGGTCCGTATACCAAAAGCCCGTAAGAAAATGTCTGATAAAGCCTTCCTGAGTAGCATCGACAACAAACAGCATTATCGAAAAAAGGTATACAAAGAAATAGCCTCGGTAGGACCTGTTGCCCAGCGCGCAAAAGCTACCAAGAACGACCAGGCACGCAAGAAGAATACACGGCGTACTTTCGTTAAAGGAGAACGAGAATGCCCTCCATAAAGCATCAAAGATGTAAGTGAATGAAGGCCAGTGAAAGTTGATGACTCCCTGCAAAAAACTTGCTTTCGTCATTAAAAACCAGATGACAGCAACAGCCAAAAGCACAATGCCGCGTGACGCATAATAGGCAAACTTAACCGAGATCGATTGGATGCGAAGCAGCTGGCGTTCAAATAGGCCCCCCAAGCAAAGAACAATCGAAGGCACTAAAAGAATACCGAGCGTGAATAACGCATTCGGCTGCAAGGACACGAGAGACGCCAAACCAAAGAGCATGGCAACCAAGACGGGACGATCAGTCAAACAAACAGAACGACGCTCATCAAAGCCCTGCATAAACCAAATAAAAACGGAGGCAACAGCAGGAACAGTACAGAACGCTGCGAAATTAGGGTAAACGGGGCCCCAATAAAGCAGAGTCCAAGGAAAAGCAATCGCAGCAACCGTAACAACCGCGGCGCAAATACCCTTTTGCACATCGCCCTTGGTAAGAACTGCAATTAAAGACTGGACACCCAAAGGCAATACGAAAGCAACGAACACAAAGTTAGTGAGATTAATTGACGCCATGACAGAAATATCAAAAGCACGCGCAACCAAAGCGGCAACAATATGCCAAGCGGCGGGATAAAAACCAGCACTTGCATTAGGGCTGAACACTTTGGATCCAGCCTCGAGATAGGACCCAATAGATAGAATCGAATAACTAGAGGCATGCTTCATACTCTGAACAACACTCAAATGAAACGAATTGTCATATACCTGAAGAAAGTTATCTGGCAAGCCAATACCGCGAACAAAAAGATAAACCGTCACAGAAACGGACAAGGCAAGGGTACACAGGTATGGCAGTAGAGAAACGATATCGGTGTCAAAAAAAGCGCTTCGTCCGTGAAATCGAAAAAAGCATGCCACGCCACTGACCGCAGCAAAAAGGAACAACGAAATCAATAAAGCAAAATAGCCCTCGGCAACACTAATTAACCGGAGAGCGATGCCCATAAAGACCAAAAAGAAGACAGTGACTGCAGGACCAAAGGAAAGAGATTGTTTAAAGGGAACACCAAATGCCCGAGAAGCCAACATGCCTGGCAAAATCAAAACAACGGCGACAACAAAAGCCTCGCCGAATAACATCGACCAACTCATGAAATACCTCAAGAACGAAGTGAATAAACAATTTGTAAACTAATTCTATTTCAAATGGACAACGCCCGAGAGATCAGATGCTACACAAAGCAAAACAGCCATAAAGAGAAGCAAAAAGGATGAATGAGATGCCAAGACACTAAGAGAGTCTTGGCAATAATTAAGACACTTTAAGATACTCAATATAGTATCGAATAAACCAAACTACTTCATTTCCTCTTTGCATCAAGCGCCGCAGCCTGAACTAACGAATTAAGGCGCTCTTCCTGCTTTGACAGTCGTAACGAAATTCTGAAATCACGAACCACTAGGACTGCTACAACATATAGAAAGACAAGATTTGATTCAGACATAAATCCCAACAAGTTTGAAAAAAATGAGGCAATTTCCGGGAAAACGCCAAGCACCACGAAGCTCGTGCTAAATAAAAGCCAAAAAACAGAATCCAAAACCTGCATTCTGCATCTTTTGAGGTTGTGTACAACGAAAATAAAAACAATCACAGCGCAGGCAACAAGAAACACGCGCAAGGAAGTTGACATGCAATCACCTAAACCATTGAACAATAAGAAGCGTGACAAATACTCGAACCATGTATTGAATCGACCTAATTGGATTTAAATAGCTCTCTCCACCCTGCCGCTCGCGCATGGATACCTGTATTTCCGATACCTTATAACCTTGCTTGATAAAGAAGGCGATGGACTCGGGTTCAGGATTGAGCGTATCGTTGCAGGAATATTCTTTTAAAACGTCTCGATTGAAAAGTCGAAATCCAGACGTAGGATCGCTAATCCTTTTACCAGTTAACATTTTAATAAGGAAAGTAATCATTCTCGAACCAAACATGCGCATTGACATATCTTTACGCATCGACAAAAAACGAGAACCAATTACTATGTCAGCGTTGTCAAATTGAGCCTTCGAAACAAGCTCCGAAATATACTCAGGCCGATGTTGTCCATCCGCATCGAATTGAACCATGTAGTCGTAATCATTCTCCAGCGCATAACAAGCTGCCGTTTGAAATCCAACCGTCAAGCCGCAGTTAATTAGCATATTAATAACATTGCATCCCAAATTCGTACAAAGCTCGAGAGTGCAATCTCGAGAGCCGTCGTTAATGACGACGAAGTCAAACTCCGGGGCCACTCTCTTTAGTTCAAGAATAGTGCCCTCTATGCATTCCTCTTCGTTATAAGCAGGAATCGCAACAAGAACTTTTGGCAAATTCGTCACGTACGAACCGTCCTTTAATATCAACATGATGCTTTACGGCATCATCTAGGTGATTCTTTATACATTCGATAAACAAGATAGATGATAACTCTTAGTACAATAGCAAATTTACGGCTGTTTGCACTCCTAACAGCATCCATATCAGTCTTCAGATACCATAGGCACTGTAATAAAACTCAAAATGCAGCCAAGCCGTTGTCGACAAGAATTACAAGTGCGACAGCTCGCTCGCGGAATCCAGCCAGTAAAAATCAGATGCACGCTGGAGTAAAAGCTCCAACAAGCCCTCCTAGTCTTAGCCTGACACAATGAATGAATGGAATGGCCTTCGGTAGCGCGCCTCGGTGGCCTCCTTGACCGGGCGCCACCAGGACTCGTTGGCGACGTACCAGTCGATGGTCTGCTTCAGGCCCTCGGCGAAGTCGGTGTGCGCCGGCCTCCAGCCCAGCTCGCGCTGCAGCTTGGTGGAGTCGATGGCGTAGCGGCGGTCGTGGCCGGGGCGGTCGGCGACCCAGTCGAAGTCCTCGGGGTCGCGCCCCATGGCCTCCAGGATCATGCGGAGCACGGTGATGTTGTCCTTCTCGCCATTAGCCCCGATGAGGTAGGTCTCCCCCATGCGGCCCTTGGTGAGGATGTCCCAGACGGCCGAGGAGTGGTCCTCGGTGTGGATCCAGTCTCGGACATTCTCGCCGCGGCCGTAGAGCTTGGGGCGCACGCCGTCGATTATGTTGGTGATCTGGCGCGGGATGAACTTCTCCACGTGCTGGTAGGGGCCGTAGTTGTTGGAGCAGTTGGAGATCGTGGTGCGCAGCCCGTAGGTGCGGGTCCATGCGCGCACGAGCATGTCGGAGGACGCCTTGGTCGAGCTGTACGGCGAGGACGGCCTGTAGGGCGTCTCCTCGGTGAACTTCGCCGGGTCGTCGAGCGCGAGGTCGCCGTAGACCTCGTCGGTGGAGACGTGGTGATAGCGGACGCCGTGCTTGCGGACGGCCTCCAGAAGGCGGAAGGTGCCCTCCACGTTGGTGCGCAGGAACGGCTCCGGGTCTGCGATGGAGTTGTCGTTGTGGGACTCTGCGGCGTAGTGCACGATGGCGTCGTGGCCCGGCACCAGCCTGTCCAGCAGCTCGGCGTCGCAGATGTCGCCCACGACGAGCTCCACGCGGTCGGAGGGCAGCCCGGCGATGTTCTCGGGGTTGCCGGCGTAGGTCAGCTTGTCCAGGACGGTGACATGCACGTCGGGGTGGTTGTCCACGACATAGTGCACGAAGTTGCTGCCGATGAAGCCGCAGCCGCCCGTGACGATGATGTTCTTGAGAAGCAATGGTGACATGCGATCGTTTTACCCATTAGTTCCAGAAAGCACTTTTTCAACCAAAGACGCCGTCTTATCCCATGAACTCTCATTTTCAACCATGCGTCGACATAAACGAGACTGCTCAGCCAACTTATCAGGGTTTTTGACAAGCGAATAAATGGCCTGCTCAACATTATCGGAATCCATAGAGCTAATAATTGTTCCGAAATGCTCGTTTGGAAAAAGCTCTCGCGCCCCGCCCACATCCGTAACAACAGAAGGACACCCGCACGAAGAAGCCTCTAGCAAAGTTGTAGCAAAGCCCTCCGACCGTGTAGGGAGACACAGCAGATCGGACTGCTGAAGGAGTGAGGAGATGTCGGAAGATGAAAGCCGTCCAACCCATCTAAGCGATTCACCTTGAGCATCATCAACTTCTTTTGATAATGCACCATCACCCGCCAGAACAAAGACGACGCCAGCTTCGACAAGCCTATGGCTTCTCGAAGCCTCAAGAATGGCCTTGATGCCTTTTTCAGGAATTAGCCGCCCTACAAAACAGACCAAGAAGGACTCGGCGCCCACACCAAGCTCATTACGAAAGTCTCGTCCCGACGACATCTCTCTGAATGACTTAGCATCGATTGAGTTGGGGATAACTCCCTTTGCTGCAATACCAAAAGACCTAAGCCACTCAACACTCTTGCTCGAAACGCCATAATAGTCTGGATGGAACCGCTTGCCCAAGGCCGTTATTAGGCGCTCATATGTACGGACCAAGGGATCTATCACTGGATTACAGAATGAAAGAAAAGCCGATCCGTGATCAAGGACAGCAGGTGTTATCCCCATGTTCTTTGCAAGCCTAATGCCGTCAAGCGAATGAATATAGAAACGAGCATTTACAAGAACGCCATCGAAGTGCTGGCACTCAATACACTTCCACAATTTACGTGATACAGCATTTAACTTAGGAACGGGAAAACGACCCGCAAATAAGGGAAAACAGGGCAGGCGAAGAACCCACACTCCATCTTCATCTGTAATACCGGCACCTAAACCATTTGTATCGTTCGTAACCACCAGCACCTCATCGCCACGATCAACCATTGCGTGTGCCAAACCGTAGGTGAAGTTTTCAATGCCACCCATATGAGGTGGATACAGCGCAGAAAATAAAACAAAGCTACCGGCCATGCAAAACCAATCAAATCTCAAGCGATTAAAAACTGTGGACAAGGTTGAAAGACTCAGCGTATTCAAGTTCTTCTTAAATTACAAACTATAATACACTCGATAAATAATTGATTATTTAAGGAGCCCCATGAAACGCCTAGCTGCAGACCAGATTAAACAAATTGAATACGAAATATTGATCGAATTCGACCGCATTTGTAAAGACAACGGCCTCACTTATTGTTTAGCATACGGCACTGCCCTTGGAGCCGAACGGCACAATGGCTTTATTCCTTGGGATGATGATATCGATGTACACATGCCTAGAAAAGATTACGAGCGCCTCTTTGATCTGTTTTCTGAAGGACTAAAATCAAGCTGTGATCTTGTTTCATATAGAGACGATTCATCTATCTATCAGTTTGCTAAGCTTGTCGATAAAAAAACGACAGCATACGAAACATTTGTTGGCCCTAGCCGTTCCATTGGACTCTGGATTGACATTTTTCCTCTTGAACCACTGGACTCAATAAACGATAAAAAACTGAAGAAGACGCTTAAACTGAATAGCTTTTTTAACTTATGGCGCAATTTCGCCGTTGCCGACACCAATACGGGCTCAACGCGAATGATCGTGCTGATTAAAAAACTCGTCTGCCCCTTTGCAAAGCATCTTAACGTTAAAAAAATGAACGAAAAGCTCGATGCTATTGCACGGGACTTTTCAACCCATAACTCCGAAATGTCACCCTATCTCATTGACTGCATCGGAGGAGGAATTATTTATAAACGCAGCTCTATATTCCCCGCAAAACCAGGAACATTTGAAGGCAGAGCATTTCCATGCCCCGCAAACCCTGACGACTACCTTGCGACGGTATACGGCAACTGGAAGCAGGTGCCGCCTGAGGATAAGCGAGTCGTCCATTTTCCCAATGCTTTTCTAAAAGACGAGGAGTAGATGTGACCGACACTGTCCAACCACTATCTCTAAAGAAAAATATGCTTTGGAACTCCTTGGGGTCGATGTTCTACCTTGGCTGTCAGTGGCTTATTACGGTTCTTGTAGTAAGACTGTCAACGAGCTTTGATGCTGCAGGGCTTTTTTCACTAGCGACGTCTGTCGTAAATACGTTCGGAACTTTTGCAAACTATAAAATTGGCACATACCAAGTCTCCGATATTAATCGACAGTATTCTTTTTCCGAATATATGGGGTTCAGGGCGTTCACTCTAGCCCTAGCCTTCATTGCATGCCTAATCTATGCAGTCATAACATGCCCCGCCTACTCAATAGCGACGGTTATTATTTACTACATTTATAAAGCTGTTGGCCTAATAATTGATATCTTGCACGGAGAAAATCAGCTCAATCGTCGTATGGACTACATTGGCAAGTCTTTTATCCTGCAGGGCGCTTTTTCCATTGGAGCTTTTATAGTTGTATTTATTGCCACTCAAAATCTAAACCTGGCAATAATCGGAATGACCCTAGGTGTAACACTCGTTCTCCTGTTTTTCGATCGCAAAAAAACATCTCAATTTCAAGATTTTCGCGCGCGTATTGGAATAATTAAGGCACTGAATCTCCTTAAAACCTCTCTGCCTGCCGTCATTGCATCAGTGGCTGCGAGCGCGCTATTCACGATTCCCAAGCAATACTTGCTAAGCGTCTCCGGCGATGCAGCTTTGGGAATCTATTCCTCAATTGCAGCCCCCGCCCTCATCGTCCAAATGGGAGCACAGTACCTATACGTACCGCTATTGGATATTTTTCCAAAGAAATACTTCAATGAGGGTCGCAAGGCTTTCGACAATCTTCTTGTTCGAACAGTAATTTCCATCTTAACCGTAGCCGCACTGTGTTGCATTGCCCTATTGTTCTTAGGCAAACCGCTACTCATGCTGGTATTTGGAAATACCATCGAACCATACGTTTACTTACTACAGCCTGTTCTTATTTCAACAATAATGACAGCATTTCTTTGGTTTTTCAGCGATCTTCTCATTACTATTAGAGATTTCAAGGCCAACCTTATTGGTAATCTGATTGCCTTCATTTCCGTTATCCCCTTATCAGTATTTTGCATAAACAACTGGGGCATGAATGGAGTAAGCATCGCAGGAGCAGTTTCATGTGGTTTAGGCGTTTGTTACTTGTTCTACGCGCTAAAAAGAAACGAAACAACCCAAGAAATCCCAAACGAAACTATAGAGGAATAGATTCCAATGAAGTCAACCGCAGAACCAATCCGAGTATTACAAGTTATAGGTGCAATGGACCGTGGCGGAGCCGAAACGCTGGTCATGAACCTTTACCGCAATATCGATAGAAGTAGAATTCAATTCGACTTTCTAGTCAACGAAAAACGGGAATGCGATTTCGACTCAGAAATCAAGGAACTTGGCGGCAAGATTTACTACATTCCTAGATACAAAATATTCAATTATTTTCACTACAAAGCGGAATGTAGAGAGTTTTTTTCAAATCATCACTACAGCATTGTTCATGGACATATAGGACTGCCCGCCGCAATCTACCTTAATATCGCCAAACACAATGGCGCTTACACGATTGCCCATAGCCATCGAATGAAGTTTCCGATAACACCCGCAGAGATTGCATTTAGAGCTTGCTCTACCCCAGTCCGATTTGTAGCCAATTACTTCATGGCATGTTCCGAACAAGCTGGCATCGATCGTTTTGGCGCTAAAATCACGCAAGGAGCAGACTTTAAAATTATAAATAACGGAATAGATATTCAAAAAGGACGCTTTGACCCAATATCTCGCTCCAATATCAGAGCTGAACTAGATATCAGTCCAGACTCACCAGTCTTTGGTCACGTGGGCAGATTAACTGAGGTTAAAAATCATCGTTTCTTATTAGAGTCTTTTAAAATCATTGCGGATAAATTGCCAAACGCAATTCTCCTTATATGCGGTCGAGGGGAACTAGAAAAACACCTGAAAATGAAAGTCGAGGAACTTGGAATAGCACACTCAGTGAGGTTTCTTGGAGTGAGAAATGACGTTTCAAAGATTCTGAGTGCAATAGATGTATTTATATTCCCCTCTATTTCCGAAGGCCTGCCACTTGCTGTCGTGGAAGCACAGTGCTCCGGTTTACCTTGTATCGTATCAACAGGAGTATCTGAAATGGTGAAAGTTCGTAAACAGACTAGGTTCCTCGATCTATCTTGCGGTACCGCCACATGGGCAACTGAGGCCATTAGGGCTCTTGGCGAATCTGATGCCACAACAAGATCTAAAGCCTATTTCGATACTCAGGCTGCAGGATTCGACATAAAAGACACCGCCGATTGGCTTTCCAATTTTTATCTCAATCATTTTGTCTTTTAGACTTGGAATTTTTCATTTGAATTCAAGATGGGCATTTGCACGTTTGAGCATTGCTGAATATCGCGAAACATCACGGCCGATATCGTGCTTGACCACCGGGCTCGACATAGACCTCGGTACTTTTTAATCCTAACATCCGGCGTCGCGGCGCCACCAGATGTTAGACTCGCCCATGCCGTTCCAGAACACGATGTGGAACGGCATTCCTACACAGACGACGAAACTACATCCCCACATCTGGCTCGACGCGACCTACGTCAAGTGCCACCGCGGGAGCCGCATGGCTTCAACCGCGGTGGTCACGGCGATAGGCTGCGACGAGTCCGGCTGGAGGCAGGTGCTCGGCGCCTGCAGGAAGGCGAGGTCTTCCAGGAGGCGGCCTGGCAGCGATGCGCCGTACACCCGGTGCGCAACTGTATACGCGAGGTCGGCTCCTGGCAGCTGATGCGCCCCGTGGGGCGCATCATCTCGTCGGTCTTCCACGCCGGGGACGCCGCCACCGCCGTGGTCATGTACCACGCAGCGTGCGAGATGTTGGAGGGGTGCTGCCCGAGGGCGGAAAGGGTGCTCGAGGAGGCAGAGCCCGACGCGCTCGCGTACCTTGACTTCCCGACGTCGCACTGAAAGCGCCTGCGCACCAACAACGTGCAGGAGCGCGCCAACAGGGAAATTAAGCGCCGCTCGCGCGTGGTGCAGATCTTCCCGTCGGAGAAATCGCTGCTCAGGCTCGTAGGCTCCGTCATGTGCGACCATGCCGAGACATGGTTCGGCTCGCGCAACTTCTCGGAGAGGAAGATGGTCGAATCCAGCCTTGAATTTGCCGACAGGGTGGATTCGACCTAGGATATCGATAGATTCCGGATTCTGGACACAGGGGCCAAAGAGTCCATTACACCACCTTTCGCGACACTACCTCAAGTTCGATTTTCGCACGCTGATCAGAGACTATCTCATGCCAAGAGCGAATTTAAAACCCAGCCCCACTGAGGCATAGCAGTAGTGTGGTAGTAGTTCAGCCACCAGGCCAATGATATCGTCCTAATGTAGCCGATGTTATCCATAACCATACCGTTACCGACGTAAATAGCAAAGTGTCCCCAGCGAGCCTACGCATTAGTATGTGTATGAGTAGTAACCGCAACAATCATTCCAACCTTAAACTTCGATATATCTCGACTGTGGCACCCATTCCAAAACATGTCGCATGCGTCACCGTTGGGATAAGACCCTAGCACGGGATAAAAAACCTCACTAACCCACTCCAAGCACAATCCTACTCAAGGAGAAGGAACGTTGTAGCAGCGGCTAACAATTTGAGACTGTAAGGAAGTACGGGAAGAACGCTCGGGCTCTACCCAAGCACCAGCAGCAGTAAAGAAATACTCGCCATTATCGATACTATCCCAACCAGTTGCCATTAGACCTGACGACATAAGGTAACACCATGGCCCGTCATCATCGCGGAACCAGCCTGTATTCATAACGCCAGACTCGTTGTCGAGGTGATACCACCTCTCGTCAATTAATTGCCAACCGCGCTGTAACACCCCGTCTGGACCTACGTAAAACCACGTCTGAGCAGCGGAGGACCAATACCAGCCTACTATGGGGCTTTCCTTCGGCGTCGTTGACGCCTAATTGCGCCCACGCTGTCCGTGACACCCATTAATACAATTGCGCCACTGCTGCACGCATAATATGCGTATGCATCTTGTGAGAAGACCCAGGCGTTGCACTCTAATGCGCCGCCACTATCCGAATACAAATAGTAGCAATTACCATTTACAGATTGAAATCCTTCGAGCATGGCGCCATTATTATTGGAATCAAGCAAATACCAGTTAGAGTCGAAGTAAAAACACCCTGTACGAATCGCCCCAGAGGCATTGGCGCAATACCATGTCCCATCGTTAACAAACCAACCAGTGTTCATGGATCCAGATTGAGGGAAATGGTGCGACACGCCGTTAACAAGCTTAAAGCCTGTAGCCATTAATCCAGAAGGCTCAAGCCAATACCAAGTATTGCCAAGGAGCAGCCATCCGGTCTTCATAGCACCAGAACCGTCCAGGTAATACCAACTACCATTAATTAAAACCCAGCCGGTCTTCATTGAACCTGATGTTTCGTCAAGGTAGAACCAGTAACCGCCGGTGGAAGCCCGGCCCTTCAAATGCGCACAGAACTCAGAGAATGAGTGCCATCCATCACTCAGATATCTACAGCCAGTAGCTGCGTAGCCTTCGGAATCAAAATAATATTCCGCTCCCCCGATAGTCAGAAAACAGTTTGACGGCCAACCATCGGCCTCATATCTCAACCACAATTTGCCATTTTGATAGGCCCAAGAACCAGGAAGAGCGATGCTATTGTCAGGGGAACGAACAATTTGAAACGAAAGCCGCGCGAAAATGCCAGCATAATCCCCTAGTCCATTTACACTTATAGCGGCACGTCCAGGCGCAATATTATTCAAATAAATAACTTCATAATCGATTCCGCTTGTCAGCGCAGACCCGTTAACAACAAAAACCGAAACCTCTGGAGAAATCGTATCACCGGTGTATTCATGTGTTGACGAATCGATAAACACTTTGAAATCAACTGAATCTAAAGCCAAGCGATCGCCATCCGATGACGCAAATGCCTATTGCCCCGATTGAGCTAAAGAGACATCAGCACCCTCAACAACACAATCTTCGCTTAATGAGAAGGCAACCGTGGGGCTTAAAAGGGGAACGATATTAATTAATGGTATGCAAACCGCACTGATAAAACTGAAATAGCGATTTCCCGACATTTCACTCTTTCTGTCGCATTAAAGCGTTGTCGTGCATATATCAGATTCTAGGACGAATTCCCTTCATTAAACGGGCGCTAGGGCCACGTTCTCATAATAAGATTTTACCTGATCTCGAACGGTTAAGCCAATTAGGCGAAAGTAGTTACATCAACCAAATAATCAATACGTAACAACCTTTGTTCCATAAGGAATATTGTCGTAAATCCATTTTGCATTCTGAATCTCAAGACGCACGCATCCGGCAGAGGATGGGACCCCCATTGTGGGATCCATCACGCGATTGCTGTTAACATAGTAGGGTGAGGAATGGAATAGGTAATCACCATAGAACTGCGTGTAGTAATAGCAAGTATATCCATGCCCAAAGGAGTATCCCTTACCGTAGACCTGATACTCCCCCTATCACCGTAGGCGTGCTAGCTTTTCCCGTCGAACATACATATCGACGGTTTAAGGACCAGTTATTCCAGGATCCAGTGTAAATACTCGTAACGCAACGTGATGTATCGACAAGTATCAGCCAATTTGTATTGCTTGAATAACTTTGAGCCTTAGCATCCATATAGTCTGACACCCACGCGCCGTTGGCCATGAAGTAATTCCAGGATCCGTCCACAACGCGCCAGCCAGTAGCCATGGCGCCACTAGCGTCAAGCCAATACCAGGTACCCCCCAGGTTAAGCCACCCTGTTTGCATATAACCAGACGAATTCAAGTAATACCAAGATCCGTTAACGGCAACCCAGCCGGTTTTCATAACGTAGGTAGATGGGTCCAAATAGAACCAGGAGCCATCCTTGTACAGCCAGCCAGATCGTGCATAGCCAGCGGTCTCATCAAAGAAGTACCATTTTCCGTTAACGTTCTTCCATCCAGCACAGGGGGAGCCATCGGTTGGATCAGCATAGAACTTGCACCCTCCAAGCGTCACAAACCCGTGAGCTTCGGTTAATTCGCCATCACCGTTTGTTGTAAATAGCTTTCCACTACGCAATGCTCCACACAATGAGCAATCAGAACCAGCAAAAGCCTTAGACGGCTCATCCTGAACCGAGTCCTGGACATCTACCCATTCACGGCAAACAACAGCGCCTGAAGCTTTTGCATAATAGCTTTTCCCATTTACAGAAAAATGACCTAGCAGCATTTTACCGTCGGCAGCAGGATCGAGATAATAGTATTGGCTATTGTCCTTCAGCCATCCCGTCTTTACAATGCCCGACGCATGAGAAGGCTCAGCGTAATACCAGTCTCCATCGCTCATAAACCAGCCGAGTGACAGCGCTCCCGTTGAAGAAAAATGATACTGATTGGATCCGATGACAAAAAAGCCGGTAGCCATTCTATTGTCATTTGCGACATCGAGCCAATACCAAACGCCATTCACCAAACGCCAGCCCGATGCAAGTGCGCCGGAACCGTCAGCGTAATACCAGTCCGTCCCATCAAACGCCCAACCAACAGCCATTGCGCCGGAATCCGATAAATAGTAACGAGACGAACCGACAGAAACGATTCCTCTAGACATAACACCATCATTGGCGGGATCAAGCCAATACCAGTTATTGCCAGTTTGAAGCCAGCCGGTTAAGACTTCACCATTGCTACCCCAATACCATAAACCGTTATCAAGGCACCATCCATTAATCAGTCCATAGGTTCCAAGAAGATAAGGGTGCCCATCAATAACACGTCGACCAGTAGCCATAGAACAGCTGTTAAGGGAGTCAAACCAGTACCATTGGTCTCCAATAAACTGCCAGCCACTTGCCAAAGCGCCTGACGGACCCGCGTAATACCACTTATTTTCAGTAAAAATCCAGCCGCAGCTCATTGCGCCGTCACGAGCGGGGTCCAAGTAGTACAGCGAGTCGTCAATATTCTGAATTCCGGTCAAACGACAGCCATCTAGATAGTAATACCAGGACAAACCGTTCCATTGCCATCCAGATAGTTGTTCTGTAGTCGACGGGTCATGGCTTTCGACAACCTGCAGGCTCGAATCTTCCGTTGTTTTGCCGGCACAATCGCTGGAGTCTTGAGAGCAACCGCCACCGACCAATGCTCCCGGCCCTCCTGTCGAGTCGCGCTCTGCGACACCGTTATCCGCCCCCTCTTCCACGGCATAAGCAGTGCAAGAAAATGCGGGGGCTGTAACTGAGAGTAAGGCGGAAAATAGCATCAAGCCAATTACTCGCCAGCAAATTCGATGATCAATCCGAGCATTCATTTCAGGCCCCCAACCGGTACCGACTGTCTTGCAGGGAATCTATTAAATAAACGGACGAGCTGCGCCGATTACATTTCCCCTTGCGCTAATAGGACGAATTCCGACACCTTGATGAGGCCAGGAATCAATCATCAAGCCGCCGCCAAGTGCAATTGCAATATGACCGCGGTAATAAATCACATCGCCGCGTTGAATCGAGCTCGTGCTCACGGGCATAAAGATATTGCTTCGATACCAATTCATGGAATTATAGGTTTGGCTTGGATCCCAGCGATGGTTATAAGGGTTGTAAACACCCATATCCATGCCAGTAGCATAAAGGCACTGCAAGACAAAACCAGAGCAATCAACAGCTCCACCGGGAGCGGTAGACCAAGGCTCAATATATTGCGTACCAATATACTCATAGGCGCGCTGGATAAAGGCGTTCACGCAATCTTCCCGCGTTGCTTCGACAGAAATGCGAGAAGGGGTCACATAGGTAAAGTATCCGGTGCAATAGCTAGGCAGCCGAACAGTCCAAGAACTGACCTGAGGATACTGGGATGGATTTTGCCAGCCAACTTTGTCGCACTGTCCATCGCTCCAGAAAACTCGACGAACGCCATCGATGGTCCTTGCGCCCGTTGCCATAGCGCCGCTGCCGTCTAACCAATACCACTTACCCGAATCTTTAAGCCAGCCAACATGCATGCTTCCATTGGACTCAAGGTAATACCATGTTCCATTCAGGCATTTCCAACCAGTTGCCATTTTTCCGTCAGCGTTTAGGTAATACCATGCACCGCCAGTAAAAACCCATCCGGTCTTCATCACGCCAGAATCGGCATCAAGCCAATACCAATCGCCGTCAATCTGCAGCCATCCAAGATGAATGGCACCCGTTCCGGGCTCAGCGTAAAACCTAAGATTTGCGACATTAACCCAGCCGGACGCAACCTGCCAACCATCAGCTCCAGCGGTTTTTAGGATAGTGCCATTTTCGCGAATCACATCCTTGCAAAGATATCCATTATCATTAGCGTATCTTTGAACGCCGTCATTAACGGTAACCCAGCTTGAAACCACAAGTCTACCGCTCTGGTTTGCAAAACAATCGTTGCCGCCCACCTCAAATAAGCCCGTTTTCATGAGATGGCTAACAGGGTCCAGGTAATACCAGCTCGTGCCCTCTTTATACCAGCCAGAAATAAGTGCACCAGATTGGGAGGCGAAATACCAGCCATCCTCGACCTGAGCCCAACCAACAGCCATAGCCCCGTTAGGCTTTAAATAATAAGCTGCATTGCCAAGGTCTAAATACCCAACGGACATCTTACCATCGGAGGCTGGGTCGAGATAATACCAAGCGCCGTTAACGAGTTTCCAGCCAGTGGCCGCAATACCGTTAGAGCAGTAATACCAATCTGCTCCGTCTTTGTACCATCCATTTGCGAGGCCATAGTCACCAAAAATGTAGGTTCATCCATCAATCTTTTGACGACCCTTAAACATGATGAACGTCTGTGGGTCAAAATAATAGCGAGCCCCACCTATCGTTTGCCATGACGAAGCAGGGGCACCCGATGAATAAGCCCAGTACCAATTCCCGTCAACGAGAATCCAGCCGGTTTTCATAGCACCAGTGGCATCTAAATAGTATTTCCCGCTCCCGAGGTCGACAAAACCAACCTGCATTATATGGGTGGCAGGATCCAGGTAATACCATGTGCCGTCTTGATAAAACCAACCAGCAGCTAAATCGCCTCCAGCATTGGCATAAAACCAATTTCCATCTGAGTTACGTAGCCAGCAGTTCTGATATAGCGCGCCAAAAGGCGTTGCGGCATTGCCGTCATTCGCATAAAACGAAACAGTCGATCCGCCAGCATCGGTCACATTGAAATAACCTGTCTGCATTGCACCATCATTGGCTGGATCAAGCCAATACCAATAGCCCCCGCTTTGCAGCCAGCCAGTTTGGTGTTTACCGTTTTTTCCGTAATACCAAACTCCAGACGACTCGTCTCGTTGCCAGCCATCTTTTATGACGGTAGAATTATCAGGTTGCAAATCATCGGAAACCACAGAAGAAAAATCCGCTTTTGACTCAATACTCTGAGCCTCAACGGAATCCTGTGCAAACGCGACATTCGCACTCAGGGGCAAGCAGCAAGCAGTGACTAATGACGCAGCAGCACAAACAAGCGTGGCCTTCTTTTCGAATCGATACATAAGCGACCCTCCCAGATATCTCATTTATTTATTTTAATCCACATTCCAGGATTGATTTTCGTTACTGTCTGTTCAGTCTATGTAGATAAATATATTAAATTGAACAAAACGTTCAATCATTCTATTCTTTCCCTAAGCAATGAACATCTTAATTGGAGGCCTGCAGTGGAACTGACCAAGCGTAACTTTACTGTTCTGTACGAATACCTAAAGAACCCATATGCCAGCCAGCGAGAAGTTGCCGAGCGCACTGGCCTCTCACTTGGATCGGTAAACGCAGCAAATAAAGAGCTTACGAATGAGGGCCTTCTCGAATCGGACAGCCTAACCGACAGCGGTTACGAAGCACTTCACCCCTATAAGGTTGAAAACGCAGTGATATTGGCTGCGGGGCTTTCGAGCCGCTTTGCTCCCATTTCGTATGAAAAGCCCAAAGGCCTTTTAAAGGTACGTGGTGAGATTCTCATCGAACGTCAGATTAGGCAGCTGCAAGACGCAGGTATCAGCAATATCACCGTCGTTGTCGGCTATAAAAAAGAATATTTCTTCTATCTTGAAAGCAAGTTCGGCGTTTCGATTGTCGTCAACAACGAATACGCATCCAAAAATAACCACGCATCACTTATGTGCGTAAGGGAGCGACTTGGCAACACCTACATTTGCTCAAGCGATGATTACCTTCTAAACAATCCGTTTGAGGCATATGTTTGGAAAGCATTTTATTCTGCTCAATATGCTGAAGGCGCCACCAAAGAATGGTGCATTCAAACGGGAGCAATGGATAGAATCACCAATGTTACGATTGGCGGGTCCGATGCATGGTACATGCTCGGGCATGTCTACTTTGATAAAGCCTTCTCGCTTGCGTTTAAGCAGATTCTTGAAACGGAATATAACAAGCCGGAAACAACGGACAAGCTTTGGGAAGATCTGTATATCGAGCACATCAAGGAGCTCGATATGGTGATCAAGAAGTATCCTGAGGGCGAGATCAACGAATTCGATTCTCTTGATGAGCTGCGTGCCTTTGATCCGCATTTTATCGAAAACGTTGACTCCGATATTTTCGATAACATCGAGCAAGTGCTCGGCTGCTCCAAATCAGAGATTCACGACGTTTATCCCCTTAAACAAGGTCTTACGAACCTATCGTGCCACTTTAGAACCAATGATGGAGAGTACGTTTACCGCCATCCGGGAGTCGGAACCGAACTGCTTATTAACAGAAATGGAGAAGTAGCCGCACTTAAAAAGGCCAAGGAACTCGGCCTTGACGATACGTTCATCCATGAGGACCCAAAGCGCGGTTGGAAAATTTCGAAGTTTGTACCCAACGCAAAGCAGCCTAATCCACACGATGCTGCCCAAATGAATCGAATGATGCAGATGTGTCGTTCGCTTCACGAGAGCGGTGCTAATGTCGAAACCGAATTTGACTTCTACCTCGAAGCGAAGCGCTACGAATCACTTCTTCTGGAAAAAGGTCCCATCGACATTCCAGGCTACAGGGAAATGGCCGCCGAAATCGATGAATTGGAGCGCTTTGTTCAGGCCGACAATGCGCCAAAATGCCTTTGTCACAATGACTTCTTCTACCTCAATTTTCTTATCGATGAAAACGACAAGTACTATCTCATTGACTGGGAATATGCTGGCATGAGCGATTACGCGAACGATTTTGGAACTTGCAGTGTCTGCTGTGAGCTTTCCGAAGATGAAGTCGACCGCGCGCTTGATGCATATTTTGGGCGCAAGGCAACAAACAACGAAATTGCGCATAACTATGCGCACATTGCCCTTGCAGGATGGTGCTGGTACCTCTGGTCTCTTCTGAAAGAAGCCGAAGGCGACTTCGTGGGCGAATGGCTCTATATCTACTTCAATTACGGTGCCAAATACCTTAAAAAGGCACTGGAGATCTATCGGAAAGGTGAGTAACGATGCAATTCGGCTTTTTTAGCGGTCTTCTTTGGGGCCTTGATACAGTAATTCTTGGAATCGGCTTGGCGCTTGCGCCCTATATTGGATCGGCGGAAGCGCTTGCATGCGCCTCCATTGCGGGATCCTTTCTCCATGATGCCTTCTGTGCAATCTGGCTCTTTGGCTACATGGGAGTTAGAGGCAGACTGAAAGACACGCTCGCTGCACTTAAAACTCGTTCGGGCAAGGTCGTCATCGCCGGCGCTCTACTCGGTGGACCTATCGGAATGACCGGCTACGTATTGGCAATTAATAACATCGGAGCTGCCTACACGGCAATCATCTCCGCCTTCTATCCCGCAGTCGGAGCATTCCTTTCTTTCGTGCTGTTGAAGGAGAAAATGGGCAAAGGCCAGATTCTTTCCCTTCTCGTTGCTCTTTGCGGCGTAATGACGATGGGCTATCTATCGGCCGGGTCGAGTGAGATTGCAAATGCCCCCCTCGGCTTACTCGGGGCGGTGCTTGCCGTTATTGGATGGGGATCCGAAGCGGTGCTGTGCGCATGGGGAATGAAAGATGATGCCGTTGATGACGAAACGGCTTTGCAAATCCGCGAAACTACAAGTGCACTTGTTTATGGAGTGCTCGTACTCCCCCTCTTCGGAGCATGGCATTTCACGCTGGGTGCTATGCCGAGTATGCCCACATTGATTATTGCACTCGCCGGACTCGCAGGAACTGCATCCTATCTGTTCTATTACAAGGGCATTGCGGCAATCGGAGCAGCGCGTGCGATGGCTCTGAATATCTCCTATTCGGCATGGTCGGTGGTCTTTGGCCTGATCTTGCTTGGAACAATTCCCGACATGGCATCCGTAATCTGCTGCGTTGTAATTGTGTGCGGAACAGTTTTGGCAGCCAGTAACTGGGACGAACTATTTGGACGAAATAAGACGGCGTAGCTTGATTAACAATGCAGTAAAAAAAGGGAGAGCTCGTCGAGCTCTCCCTTTTTTAGCATTATGGCTATTCAATTACCACGGCCTGGCTATCCATCTGTTGCCACGTGCCGAAGAAGACCTGGGCATTTCGCGTAACATTGCCGTTAATCGAATCCGAAAGATAGACAATTCCCCGCTCGTCATCATAGCCTTTAAGGACTACGGCATGATTACCGCCCCACAGACCATAGGAATGCCCGTTATACCAACGAGCAGCATAACGGCCTCCTGGCCAACTTCCCCACTCGGTATTCCACATCTCAACAGGTTGACCACAGGTCAGCTTGTTCTTAATGGAAGAAATTGACGAGAAAGAAACGTCTTTTGCCTGCTTGCCACTTCCAGCAGCACGCAGAAAGTTATTTCCAGCAATAGTAATCGCAGGGGCGACGCATCCCATGAGACCCCCGCTGCTACGCCTTGGGTTGCCATCAAAAGCGGTAACAAAGTTGCCGTTGCTTCCCTTGGGCAAGTAATAATCCGCAATAATCGTCTTACCTAAACCGAAACCATAGTAGTTAAGCAAGTTTGTAAGGGCAACCGACTCACAGCCAGTAGGAAGTTCCGGGTACTGCGAACAGCAAGGGACATCGACCCAAGCGCCAACCATTGCGCCGGATGAGCTGAACTTGTAGTCAGTAGAGCCGATCCAATACCAACCGTTGCTCAGCATTACTCCCCCACGTGCGGCATCAAGGTAATACCATGTGCCCCCAAGGGAAAGCCATCCCGTTTTCATTGTGCCAGAAGCGGAATCTAGCCAGTACCAGTTACCGCCATCGTTAAGCCAGCCGGTCGCCATTCGACCATCCGAGTTAAAGTAATACCAAGACCCAGCAATTTGCTGCCATCCAGTCAGAATTACCCCATTAGCAGAACAATAATATCGAGAACCCTGACTCTCAATCCAGCCCGTTCTGGCATTACCGTCATCGTCAATCAGCTGGATTCCCGAATCGGTCATTATGCCTTTAAGGTCAATTGCGCCGCTGGATGACGAATGATACATCCAAGACCCATCACCGTTTGACCAGCAATTAGCCATCATCTTGCCGGTACTATTAAATATGTATTCACATGATCCGATAGTTTGAACGCCCGTGGTCATGGCATGCGTCGAGGGGTCGAGCCAGTACCATGCACCGCTTAGGCTGAGCCATCCGGAGGCGAGGGCACCGGAGCCCGTCGCGTAGTACCAGGTCCCGCCGTCGAGCACCCATCCGGTCGCCATCGCGCCGGAGGCGCTGAACCAGTACGCTGAGTCGTTGCACGCGTGAAGGCCCGTCACCATGGCGCCGCCCGCGTCGGGGTCGAGCCAGTACCAGG
>OLPY01000828.1_pt1 | contig 24477 bp, 17 predicted proteins | sample 1672481 | NCBI WGS metagenome assembly OLPY01 (sample SAMEA3136691, study PRJEB25190) | human gut metagenome | biome: human gut; feature: human-associated habitat; material: faeces | place: Austria | collected 2013 | reverse complement strand
GACAGACAGACAGACAGACAGACAGACAGACAGACAGACAGACAGACAGACAAAGCCTAATTAAGCTTTTGCAGTATGTGTTTGGCTATGTTGCCTTGCCTTTCGGAGAGATTGCAACTATCGTTAGAGGTGCATCGCCAAGACCGATACGAAGCTATATCACTACGGATAAGGATGGCGTTTGTTGGATAAAAATTGGCGATGTTAAGCCAAACACAAAATATATCGTAAGTACAGCAGAGAAGATAACAAAAGAGGGCGCTGAAAAATCCAGATACGTCAAAAAAGGCGACTTTATACTCTCCAATTCGATGAGTTTTGGCAGACCGTATATATTGAAAATAGACGGCTGTATTCATGACGGTTGGTTAGCAATAAGCGATTATGAAAACTGGCTCTTGCCGGATTACCTGTATCATCTGCTAAACTCGAATGAAATTCAGCAAGAAATGAAGAAAAAAGCCTCTTTTGGAGGAGCAGTACAAAATCTAAATGCAGATATTGTACGAGAACTTGAATTACCAATCCCATCATTAGAAAAGCAATCCGATATTGTAGCCATCCTTGACCGTTTTGACACCCTCTGCAATGACCTCACCACCGGCCTCCCCGCCGAAATCGAGGCACGGCAAAAGCAATACGAATACTATCGGGACAAGCTCTTAACATTTAAGGAGTTGGGTGCATGAGCACTTACAATGTAGTTGCTGCCAGCAACGAAAGCACGGTTGTAACAGAATACGAACCGCAAAGCAAGCGTTCTGATGCCTACCAGAGCGAGGCTGCGCTGGAGCAGGCATTTATCAAGATGCTGGAGGAGCAGGGCTATGCCTACCTCCCTATCCATGATAACGCTGACCTTGTGGCAAACCTGCGCCGTCAGCTGGAGATTCTGAACAATTATACCTTTACGGATAAGGAATGGGATAACTTCTTTAAGGATAAAATCGCCAACGCAAACGATGGTATCAAAGAAAAGACCCGCCGCATCCAAGAGGACAACATTCAGAACCTGACCCGCGAGGACGGCTCTACGGTCAATATTACGCTGCTGGATAAAAAGAACATCCACAACAACCGCTTGCAGGTCATTAACCAGTATGTGGAAAACAGCGGCAACTATGATAACCGCTATGATGTCACAATTCTGGTAAACGGTCTGCCGCTGGTTCATGTGGAGTTAAAGCGGCGCGGTGTGCCTATCAAGGAGGCATTCAACCAAATCAACCGTTACCAACGGGACAGCTTTTGGGCGGGCAGCGGGCTGTATGAGTATGTGCAGATTTTCGTTATCTCCAACGGCACGAACACGAAATACTACTCCAATACGACCCGCGACAGCCACATTAAAGAAAGCGCCGGAACGACCCGAAAGAGCAGCAAAAAGACAAGCAACAGCTTTGAATTTACGTCCTTTTGGGCTGACGGGAAAAACCGTGTCATCCCCGATTTGGTGGATTTTACCCGCACGTTCTTTGCCCGCCATACGCTGTTGAACATCCTGACGAAGTATTGCGTCTTTACGTCCGAAGACCTGCTGCTGGTGATGCGTCCGTACCAGATTGCGGCCACCGAGCGTATTTTGTCCCGCATTGAGGTTTCGACCAACTACAAGCAGACGGGAACACTGGCGGCAGGCGGGTACATCTGGCACACAACAGGCAGCGGCAAAACGCTGACATCTTTCAAAACGGCGCAGCTGGCGTCCAACCTCCCCTATATTGATAAGGTTCTGTTCGTGGTAGACCGCAAGGATTTGGACTACCAGACCATGAAAGAATATGACCGCTTTGAAAAAGGGGCGGCCAACGGCAACACCTCCACGCAGGTGCTGCAGCGCCAGCTGGAAGACCGGGATGCCAAAGGCAACCCACATACTTATAAAATCATCATTACAACGATTCAAAAGCTGGCGCTGTTTGTTGCCCGCAATAAGGGACATGAGATTTTCCAAAAGCACATTGTCTTGATTTTTGATGAGTGCCATCGCAGCCAGTTTGGCGATATGCACGAGGACATCACCAAGTATTTTAAGAACTACCACCTCTTTGGCTTTACGGGTACGCCGATTTTTGCGGCCAATGCCAGCACGCGCGGCAAGCCCACGCTGAAAACTACACCGCAGGCGTTTGGCGGTGAGCCTGATGCAAACGGCAAAAAAGTCTTGCCGCTGCATACCTATACGATTGTTGACGCTATCAACGATAACAACGTTCTGCCGTTCCGTATCGACTATGTGGATACGGTCAACCGCAAAGCAGGCATCGGCGATAAGCAGGTCAAGGCCATCGACACCGAAAAAGCACTTGCCGACCCGCGCCGCGTAAAGGAAATCGTCAAATACATCTTAGAGCATTTCGACCAGAAAACAAAACGAAACGGTAAAACGTATTCTTTCCGTGCGCTGCGCAATATCGAGGCAGTAGCCACCGATAAAACGCGCGGGCAGGTCGCAGAAGTCAAGGACAGTGTACGTCTGTCGGGCTTTAACTCCATCTTTGCGGTCAGCTCGATTGCGATGGCAAAGGCGTACTATCTGGAATTTAAGCGCCAGATGCAGGACTTGCCCGAAGCAAAGCGCCTGCGCGTGGCAACGATATTTAGCTACGCCCCCAACGAGGACGTGGAAGATGCAAACGGCATGCTGGGCGAGGAAAATTCCGATGATACCAGCCAGCTTGATGCAAGCTCGCGGGACTTTTTGGAGTCTGCAATCAAGGATTATAATGCACTTTTTAAGACGCATTATGACACCTCGGCCGACAGATTCCAGAACTATTATAAAGACCTTTCCCTGCGCATGAAAAACCGCGAGGTTGACATCCTGATTGTCGTAAATATGTTTCTGACGGGCTTTGACGCTACCACGCTAAATACGCTCTGGGTGGATAAAAACCTTGTCATGCACGGCTTGATACAGGCGTTCTCGCGCACGAACCGTATCTTAAACTCCGTAAAGACATACGGCAACATTGTCTGCTTCCGCAATCTGGAGGAGGAAACCAACAAAGCCATTGCCTTGTTTGGTGACCGCAATGCGGGTAGTATCGTTCTGCTGAAAAACTATAGAGCCTATTACGATGGCTATGACGAGGACGGCAAACACCACGACGGCTACGAAGACCTGATTGCCAAGCTGCAAGCAAAGTTCCCGCTGGGTCAGCCCATTGTTGGAGAGCAAAACCAAAAGGACTTTATCGCGCTGTTTGGCGCAATCCTGCGGCTGCGGAATATCCTTACCTCGTTTGACGACTTTGCGGGCAATGAACTGCTCTCCCCACGCGATATGCAGGACTATCGGAGCAACTATATTGACCTATACCAACAGCTGCGGCCTAAGAACCCTGATAGGGAAGTCATCAATGACGATATAGTTTTTGAGATGGAGCTTATCCGTCAGGTGGAAATCAACATTGACTATATCCTTATGCTGGTTGCCAAGTATCACGATAGCAACTGCGAGGATAAAGAAATCCTTGTTGACATCCGCAAGGCCGTGGACTCCAGTATGCAGCTGCGCAGCAAGAAAGACCTGATTGAAAACTTTATCGCAACCGTCAATACGGCCACCAAGGTAGATGACGACTGGATAAAGTTTGTCACCGAGCAAAAGAAAACCGACCTTGATACACTTATCGTGGAGGAAAAGCTCAAGCCGGACGAAACGCGCAAGTTTGTGGATAATTCTTTCCGGGATGGTGTATTAAAGACTACCGGCACAGATGTTGACCGCATCCTGCCGCCGGTCTCGCGCTTTGGCGGCGGCAACCGAACGGCCAAAAAGGATGGCATTATTGCAAAATTGCAAGCGTTCTTTGACAAATACTTCGGACTTGTGTAAATATTTCAATTTAGTTGCCGTTTGTGCGAAATTGTGGTATAATATATATGTAAACTCAGTAAGTGTCTAAAGACTTAAAGAGTGTACTTTAAAACCAAATATCCAATATTCTGAATAGTAAAGCTCATCAAGAGCCAGTACAGAAATTACGACATTATCCCTGCGGGGATAGTGTAAGTAACGTTTGTGCTGGCTCTTTTTTTGTACCTTGAAAATAAAATAATACGCAGCATCGGCAACCCTAAGATGGCTGACAATCGCAAAATGGTTGCAACGTGTCAAGGTTCTACTTGCCGGAAGATACTAACTTCCGGTGTCGAGGAAAACGCTTACGGTAACTGGGCGTTCAGTCCAGAACACAAAGAAACTTACCCACTGCCGCGACTTTACGGGATGGTCTGGATGTTCCCCTCCACAAGAAACATTTCACTCGGACAAAAGAACACCCCGACTGAGTATAGTGCTTATGGGAAAGCCACAAACTGCTGACGGCGGGGTGGGTACGTTCCCCCAAGCCGCAGCGGCAAGGCAAAGGTAGTCACTAACCCCCATAGAGATTACTTATAGTTTCCTATTTATCTCGCGGAGCGTGAAATAATAGGAACAAATAAGAGGCTCATTATCAACTCTTATTTTTTCCTATCTCTCCGCGAAGCGTGAACTTATAGGAGCAAATAAGAGGCAACCGACAGGCAGCAGAAATTCTACGGGTTGGCTGTATGTTTCCCGCGACATTTCTTATTTTATCAATGACATTTCATGAAATGAATTAGCATTGAACAGATAAGAAGAGAGACTTGACATTTGTGAACGGCAGGAATGTGAAATATAGCGATATATAATCAAATATTTCGCATGGAAACATTTTCCAATAATACGCAAAGTATCACGGAATCACCCCTAAAGTATCAAAGGAGCAATACAATGAAAAAAACGAATAAGCAAAATATTGAGACTATCGTGCTGGAAAATTCCAAAACGGGCGAGACATTAGAGCTACAGCACGAGCAACACAAGGCAGAGTACGGCGCAAAACACTTCTGGAAAGCAGACAAAAAATTCTTTGAGTTGCTTTCAGCGTTTTCAGCGGCAGAAAGTAAGGTACTGGCATATATCCTGCAAAAGACGCAGCCCACAAAAAATGAATTTATTGGAGCCTGTAAGACCATTGCCAGAAAGCTGAACTGCGATGTTACAACAGTTCGGAGCACTTTTAAAAAGATGGCCGAAAAAGATATGCTGGCAAAGACCGATAACGAGCGGATTTGGATGCTCAATCCGAGACTTCTGGTAAAGGGCGATATTATTGTTCAGGCGCGGTTGATGTCAAAGTATGATACATTGCTTAAACGCCCATTAAGCAATTTGATTATTACCGATGATGAGGGCAATGACCCGGTGTTCTTGCCGATAGAATACCAAACGCCGGAAAGTTTGGGTAATGTCAAAAGTGACTTTTTTAGGGTGTTTGATTCATTTTTTGAGACGGTTTCCGGCCTTGGCGGCAAGGAATCCGAGGTGTTATACTTCCTCGTGTGCGCAATGCAGACCAGTAACAATACATATATCGGACCGATGAAAGAAATTGCAGTAAATGTAAATTGCTCGAAAGCCACCGTACAGAGGGCAATGGATACGCTCGCAGATAAAGGCTTTGCGGCAATGGAACTTGATTGTGTTTGGCGGATTAACCCCTCTATGGTTATTAAGGGAAACCGCCGCAAGGAAAAGGTACTTACGGACGCGTTCCTTGTGGTTCAAAAGCAGTATGACGAGAAGCGGAAATCCCGTAAGAATGGCAAAAAACGGGAGGATGCTACGGGAAAAGAGAAAGCAGTGGCATAGAATATACTGATAAATAAAAGTAAACAAGCAGATTCCTACGGACTACAGGAATCTGCTTGCTTTTATAGATGCGTCATTACTTTACTGCAAGAGGCCGAGCTTTGTTAATTCTTCGTATACGCTTTTTTCTACGAGAGTAAGAGAGGTGAAATCTCCGATATATCCGATGGGGATGTTGCGGCGGGCTGCAAGGTCTTTAATGGGATTGTACTCTTTATGTCCCATAGAATCCGTTTTAAAGAGTACGGCATCAGCAGCTTCAAGCGGCTGGTTAGCTAATACAGCCTTATCATGAGGAATTACCACTGCATCGGGGTACTTTTGCGAGAATTTGTTCATAATGTTTTGGTGGCCCCCGATAAAGACTATCTTCTTATTAGTGAATATTGCCGCAAGCATATCAGCATAGTTGATTTCGGGTTCCACTTTGGCAGGAGCATACTTGGGTGATTCAGGAGCAGGCAATATGTGGCGGAGTTCTTCGTTCTCTGCTCTCAGCAAAGAAAGCTCTTTCTGCAACACATCAATTTTACTTTGCTGGGATTCGACTTTAGACTGGATAGCTGCATAACGGTTACGGGCTTCAGTTGCGGATTTCTCGGCAACATTGGCGCGGACAGTTAATGATTCAAGGACTTCTTTCTGTGACTGAATAAGCGCCTTGTCCCGCTCAATCTGCCTATTGCACTTTTTAAGTTCAGCATCAAGCTTTAAGCCTTGTGGGTTAAAGAAATAATTGTTTAAATTGCTCAAAGATTGACGGCGGCATTACTTGCAAAGATAATGATAATAAGTTGCATTGAACAAGGCGTATTCAAATTCTTGCCGTAGCCTTTTTGCCTGCTCGACATCATCAGAATCATACTCATTGGAACTGTCGCCATCGCAACTTGCCCAAATTTCTTCAAGGGGAAGCTGCTCTTCGTCAAGGTGAACAGCATTGTATGCAACGGAAGCAATAGCCATAACGTCAGCTTTGGTAAGGACAAATTCCTCAAGCGAGCCACCATTAAGCATACCATCATTGGAGAGTGTCCCACCAAATGACTTTAGATTGATTTCCCATCTGCTTGCGATTTCGTTGTTGTACAGGCTGAAATTTCTCCCATTGCTGGGACGGCGTACATCAGTTAAAAGGATATGTTTTAGATTCTTGTCATGAAATCTATCTTTTACTGTTGTATGCATTAAATACGCGAAACGGGAGCTTTTCTTTGCAGGAGGGACGATTGCAGAGCGAACATCACTTTCGACAAAAGTACGGATAACAGCCTCTTCAAAAGATTTGTTAGGAGCAACACTTAGAAAATAAGCAAAAGCAAACGCTCTGGTTTCATCGTTTATTTTCCCGGATTGAATATCGAGTGAAGCTCTGGCACCGGTTTCTGCACATTTTTTCAGTACATCAATGAAAAGACTGTAAATTTCAGTTTGGAGAAGATGTAACTTTATGATTTTGGGACTATTGGAATATGCGGTAACCATTGTAGTTAAGAAGTTTTTATCATGCTTGCTACCACAACACAAAAACGCGGCCATACCAACTGTAACGGTTTGCATTTGAGTGCCCCCAAGGCCAAGGAGATATTGCAATTCATATTTTCCCATACAGATGTCTTTTATGTATTTAGTGGTGGCATCATAATTGTTTTTGCGATAATTGTTTATAAGGTCAACACATTCGGGAACTATGGATGCAGCAGTGGCCATCATTTCAGCATACTGCGCAACGATTTTTTCAAAGTCACTTTTTGGCATTATAATGTCAACTCCTTTAGATAATGGGATGACTCCAATTATTCATATTATAACGGATAATTAGAACAGATGACAGATGAAAGAAAAGTTCAAAAGTGATTTCTCTGCCGAAAATGTAGTTGAAAATTTGTGCATATTGGATATGTATGTAATATAACTTGCTATTTCACCCATCGCGCTACAGTTTTTGCATCCGTGCCGTACAGCTGCGCTATATGGTACATGCTGGCTCCTGATTGATACATTTCTTTCATCTCGGTCTTATAGTCTAGCACGGCATCGGGTGCGTGCAGCAGGTCATAGAGCGTCAGTCTCAGCAGAACGGCAAGTTGCAGAACATATCGCGGCGCAACGGACTTGTTGCATAGTGTGGCGTGCAGCTGCTTTGCGGATATGTCAGTCGCAGGAACATAACTGCCATATAGGTTTAAAAGTGCATTTTCGATTTTGGTGGCGTATGTACGTCCCCCGGTCAGGGAGCGCCAGCCACGGGAACGTAATGCGCAGTCAAGGACGGCGTGGTAAACAGAGCCGTCACGATAATCAAAACTTGAATCTAAAGTATCATGCAATAATGAATCTAACGCCAGCAGACAGCCCGGTACGGGTTCTGCTGGCTGTTTTTTAAGCCGCATGGTGAATGTTGCAGGAAATAGTTCCTGCTGCCGTGTGCTGTTGTATGTGACATCGGTATCGACCAGCCAGCAACGATGTTTGGTACAAATCTGCATATCTGGCAGTTGGTGGCTGCGATGCCAATAAGGCTCACCATACAACTGCAAGTCTTCTTGGTAGCACGCAGGACAATAGCGCATTATAGAGCAATGATTCCCGTTAGCCTGTGAAATGCCCATCCGATGTACAGCTAATGGATTGCCATTGACAACATAGGCATAGGTGGAACGCTTACGCTGCGTAGGGAAAAACCGCGCGTAATAGGGATAAAATGTGTGCTGCATTACAACATCCTTTGCAGACAAGAACCCTTGCGGAAGCTGTGCCAACAGCGTATTTATAGGCCCGCAGAGCATTAGACTGGGAGCACAGAAATTGTCCTCATATAGCTGCCGCAGGGTGTGCTTAGCACAGTAGTTGCCACTGTGAACATGGTAGCGGCAAATGACGCTGTACCATAGTTCATCAGGGTACGGCGAGGAAAAGAAGCTAATCATATTGCTACCTCGCCCTTGATATACTCAGCATAAGCAGATACAGGTGATTCGCCGCACTTTTTCGTTTTTTTGAGCAGCACCCGTATATCGTTTCCAACAATCTTGGTGGGGGCTACAAAACCTACAGACACCTCCGGCGTGGTCTTTGCCTGCCGCTTAACAATGGGCTTGGCGGAAAGCTCGCTTATGTATTCTGACACCATCTCCAGATTTTTTATAAATGCACTTTCAAAAACCTCTAAGTCCAGCTTTTCGCGTCCGTCAAGGATGGCTTGCTTTTGGGCGTTATACAGCAATTTGGAGAGTATATCCGGGATGCCCTGTGTCTTGCGATATAGCCAGTTTGTAAGCTCTGGAGTCAGGTCGGTGACATATTGCGTGTACTGATAATACCATAGCCCATGCAGGAGCAATGAAAATTCCTTATCGTTGGGCAGCCGGTCATAGACAAGCCCAGTGGTACGCCGTGCGGCGCGAAACTCCTGCTGCAATACCTGCAAAACGCGCGGTGTTCCGACCATGCAGACACTTACCCCTGCCCCGTTGATAAGGTGAACGAGAAAATTCAAAAAGCGTATACCGCCATCACTTTTATGATAGGTAATGTTCTGCAACTCGTCTATCACCAGTAACCCTATATGATTGACGCGCACAATTTGGTTAAGCTGGCTGACAAGAACATCAATGCTCAACCTGCGCGATAGGGCATCTTTTTGATAGGTGGTTCCAATCAAACTGTCGATTTGCAGGTAAATATCCAGTATCAGTGCTTTAATGGACGCATCGTGCGGGGTCTGCACAACCAAGTACGGGATTTGGTGGCAGTAGAACTTTTGCCCATGATACTCAGTGTGCTCAATGACCTGCGGATATAACGATAATACACGTTGCAAGGCGGTTGACTTGCCAAGACCCGACACGCCGACTACAGAGAAAGAATTGCCGCCGCCGATGGATGCGGCAAGAGCATTGCCGTGCATCAGCGAGTAACTATTCTGCATGGCGGCAGTTTCGCTGTGGATTGAATACTGCCCATAGCAATGCTGCATAGCAGTGTAGATTTCACAGTATAAGTCAATCGTCATGCATAGGGGCTGGTAAAACTCATATAGCGAGGACAACAGCTGCAAACGCTCCCCGGTGCTGCGGTCACGGTCACTATCGCTATAGGGCGGGATGACCGCCAGAGCGTGAATCAAGTCTCTGCCAGACAGCATCGGCGGCAGAGCTTCGATGAATGGGTTGTTGTCATAAAGCGGATTTACAATATAATCAGCGTGCATCGAAATCGTCCTCCTGTTGCTCGGCCAGTAAATCCATCAGAGATACGCTTTCTTGCTTGCGGGCTGTGCTGCGGTTTCGTTGTATCTGCTTGCTGATATTGCTGCGGGCTGGCATTGTGCGTTCGGAGCGGTCAGCAATGGCTTGTATATCGCTCATAAGGTCAAGCTGTGCCTGCAATTCCTGCTTCTTCCAATCGGTGCGTTCTACTTTTTCCTGCTGCTGGGCATCTGCAATTTCCGCCAGCGATTTGCTCAGATAGGCTTTTTGCACCAAGTCAAAAGCTGAGTAAGTACCGTTTTCATACAACCACACGGTATCCATACATTCCGGCGCATAGGCAACCTGTACAGTCTCCCGCCCGCCGAGACCGGCAGCGACAAAACGCTTTTTAAAAGTGCAGTTTGAAAAACGCAGACCGAAGATTTCCAGACCGCGTTGCGTGATTCTTCCCTCGACACGGGGCAACAGCGTATAAAGCAGCTTTTTATCTGTGGCCTCATGCACAGGACAATCATCCTGTGCCTCACAGAACGACCAGATACTTGCTGCCAGAGGCGGTGTGTTGGCTTCTATCATAGCGGGTATGCGAGTAAAGCCCGTCTGTACAGATTTTGCATTATAGAACAGGACGCAGCGCAGAACAACGGCTGTAAATTGCTCTAAATCCAATGTGCCTTGTCTGCGGTAGTCCGGCGCACCGCGTTCTTGTGTGTCGGTTTCGATGACACCCTTGCCTTTAAGTAGCGGTTTGTAGGCACTCTGAACCAAATCAAACAGTTTTTCAACTACACCCTTTAAATCCGGACGGTATGCAGGAAGATTTTCAATTTCAATATGGTAACTCTCGCACAGGTTTTCCAGCGGGCCGCTGGTGAACTCGCTGCCTCGGTCTGTAATAATTTTGGTGGGAAGATGGTGACTCGGCCAGTCGTGCGGGTCAATGTCTATCCCGTGCTGATGGCAAAAACTGACCTTGTCCGTAAAAGTGTTCTGAAGCAGCAGACGCAGCGCGTATTGCCCGCCCTCTAAACCAACATAAACGCCGGTAATCAGGCGGCTGTAGGCATCGACCATTGTGTAAATGACAGGTCGGCCAATAGGTTTGCGGGAAAGGCGGCTGACAATGTAGATGTCGGCAATGGTGGCATCAGTCATGTACACACCAATAGTATGTGCGTAATCGCAGACCGAACCGGTAAACGGACGGTGATTGCGCTGGTAGGCTTTAAGCCCCTGTCTGCTGATGGTCTCGTTGATGGGGTCGCGGTTCTTGCGAAAGAAATAGCGGAACTGCCAGAACGTGGGATATTCCGGCTTCAATGTACCGTGTGTGTCGCAATATTTCGCCCGTAACATCATCTTGTAGGCAGTCTGCAAGCTCTGCCGCTGTGGGGTGTAGTAATACTTGTTCAGCGCCCAGCGGATGGCCTTTTCATCGGCAGTAAGCTCATGTTGTTCTGGCGCGGGACGCTCTGCGGGTAAAAGTGCATTTTTACTTTGGTATACCCAATAGCGCCAAAGGTATTGGAGTACCGTGCGGCGGGCAATGCCATGCTCGGCAGCAATCTGGCGGACAACCTCGTTGCGATGGGATTTATCATAGATACAGGCATCCTCCAACAGCGGCGCAATCAGGTCGAGCTTGCGATTGCGCCCCTCGCGCTGGCGGTTGGTGATGTCCTCGTCCAGAACGAAAACAGAGTATGTTTCGGCAGGGACGGGCTGTAATTCTGCAAGCAAATCCGATGCAACGGGGTACGGCATCCGAAAGTGTTGGCAGCTGACAACATAGCTCTGTTCTTCTCTGCAAAGCAAAACGCGGACGTGTTCGCCGCTTTCAGCGGCAAGGATGTCAAGATTCCTCATGGATGGTATCCTCCTTGTCAATGATGATACCCCAATCGGATATGCCTTGCTGCTGCCAGTATCGGCGGGACAGTTCCAGCTTTTCAGCAACCGAGGGGCGGCTTAAATAAGACCGAAAGACAGCCTCACGGACTGCCGTGTGCCCATCGTCATAGTGCAGAACAAAATCTGTGGTGTAGGTCTCGCTGGGAAGATTTAAGTCGTTGGCAGGAATATCATTGCAGAGGATAGGAACATTACATTCAAATTGAAAAATTGCCGGTTCTGCATCCAGCATTTTCGCGGCGGCAAGCTGCACTTTGTCATACAGACAGCAGACAGCCTTACATTTGGTGAGCATGATTTTGGTACAGCGCTCTTTTTGGACTTTTTTTCGCATTTCTTTGACGCTCCCTGTTGTAAATTTGGGGCGTCCTTTCACCGAAGAAAAAAGAAAATCACCTGTGCCCTTCTGGGGCAAACCTCTGTTCCACATTTTCCAAAAATCGAATTGAAAAGAGCGAAATTTGGAAAAAGTGGAATTTCAGTGTGCCTTTTGGGAAATCTTGAAATTTTGCTTGCCTCATGGATTTATCGCTGTGATGGCATAAAGACGTATTAAGAGGCAAAACAGGATTCCACATTTTCCGATTTTGCATTGACCGTACTATATGCGCGGGCACACGAAAAAATCCAGAAAGGCGCAGAGAAAATCAAGACAGCGCATAGGAGCTCGCTCCACTCCGTTCCGCTCGCAATCCGCCTAATCTCCAAGCCAACTCCAAGAACATTCCAAGTCCACACCAAGCAAAATCAACGCATTATCTCATGTTTTCCCGCATGGGACAGAATGAGAGAGGATTGGAAACAAAAAAGAAAGCAGGCCCCGGAGCCGGATGGCGGAGGGGCCTGCGTGTGGATTCTTAACTTGTCTCTTTGTTCTTCGGTGAACGCCCTGTATCAAATTTTGCCCTTAGTGCTGGGGGTTCAGGATGGTACGCCAGTCAAGGTCGCCGTGCTCCAGGCCGTGGATCAACACTTCGGCAGTGGCAATGTTGGTGGCAACCGGAATATTGTGCACATCGCAGATGCGCAGCAGGTTCATCTCGTTGGGCTCCGAGGGCTTAGCGCAGATGGGGTCACGGAAGAAAAGCAGCATGTCCACTTCGTCGCAGGCGATGCGGGCAACGATCTGCTGGTCACCGCCGTGGCCGCCCGGCAAAAAGCGCTGTACGTTCAGGCCGGTGGCTTCGGCCACAAGCCGCCCCGTGGTACCCGTGGCGATCAGCCTGTGCTCGCTCAGAATCTGCCGATAGGCAATGCAGAACTGAACCATCAGTTCTTTCTTTGTATCATGTGCAACAAGGGCAATCGTCATAAGAAATCCCCCACTTTCTATCAGTTACAGCATAGCATGGCTATGCGTTTTTTATCAAAAACAGGTCAGCGGAATGCGCTCGCCCAAAATGCGGCCCGCAAGGGCGTGCCCGGCAATGGCGGCGGGGCAGTCCTGCGGCAGGGCGGTGCCTGCGGCACCGGCGCGCTGCAAGGTGCGGCTTTCCGGGATAGCGGCAATCAGCTGCAAACCAACGGTGTCAATGCACTCGTCCAGGTCAAACACCGCAGCATCCTTGCCAAAACTGGAACGGGACACACGGTTCATCACCAGCCGCACGGCGCTGGCGGGGCGGCCGCTCTGTAACAGGGCATCCGCCACAATGCGCCCATCCCGCAGGGCGACCGGGTCCGGCGTTAAAACAACCAGTGCGCGGTCCGCCAAGCGGTTGGCGGCGGTAAACGGTGCGCCCATGCCCGCTGCAGTATCCAGCAGGATATAATCAAAATATTCCCGCATGGCCAAAATCAGCCCGGCCAGCGGTGCTGCGCGGACCTCACCGCCCTCATAGGGAGCGCTGATGACCGACAGCCCAGGGTACAAGGGGCTGGGCACAATAGCTTTGCTGCCATCACACCGACCGCACAGAACATCCTCGATATCGTAAACCGTCTTGCCGTATACCCCGGCAATCATGTCCACACTGCGCAACCCGGAGTCCAACTCGATCAGCAGGACGCGGCGGCTCCAGGCACCCAACTGGGCACCCAGCAGGACCGATACGGTGCTTTTGCCCGTGCCGCCCTTGCCGGAGCAGATCATAATGGTTTGCGCGTTCATATGGTGGAAGTCCTCGCTCTCTTGTAGGTGTTGCCCTACAAAAGAGAACACACCCCTTTTATTATTCTATCACAAAGAATACAGCGAAACAACTGCTTTAACTATGGAAAATTGCTGAAATTTGTGCATCGGTTGCCGACAGTTCCTACAAACCCATAAGTTTAATGGAAACCCCCGCAGCCGCACAAACACACAGATATATACTATTATAAAGGAAAAGCAGGGGACAGTGCAAGTAGTTTTGAAAAGTCATACTTTTGACTTTTACAGAAACAGTTGTCCGCCGATGAACGGCTATTACAAAATGCAAACGTTTGAGCAGTTACAGCGGGTGCGGTTGGTTCCACGCACGGCGCAGGCGGGCAAGGGCGTGCTTTTCCAGCCGGGATACATAGCTGCGGCTGATGCCGAACTGTGCGGCAATCTGCTGCTGCGTCTGCGGGACGGCGCCATCCAGGCCGTACCGCAGGGTCAAAATCTGCTGCTCGCGCTCCGGCAGGGCGGTAACCAGCTGGCGCAGCTGAGCGGCGGCATCCCGCAGTTCGCAGTCTTCTTCCATTGTGGCCAGGTCGGGCAGAACATCCGCCAGGGTCAGCATGCCGCTGTCCGCGCCGGTTTCCAGCGGCTCCTGCAAAGAAACGGTGCCTGCTTCGCGTCGGGTGTGGCGCAGCTGCATCCGCAGCTCGTTTTCAATGCAGCGGCTGGCGTAACTGGCAAAGCGGGTGGTGCGGGTGCAGTCATAGGTATCCACTGCTTTGATCAGGCCGATGGTGCCGATGCTGATAAAATCATCCTGCCCGCCGGAAACGGTATAATACTTTTTTACAATGTGTGCCACCAGCCGCAGGTTGTGGCAGATCAGCGTTTCACGCGCGGCGGCATCCCCAGCGCGCATGGCGGCGAAGGCGGCTTGTTCCTCCTTGGCGGAAAGCGGCTTGGGAAAGCTGCCGGTTTCCAGCCGGAGGGCCAGGTAGAGCAGATGCGAAGCAGCCGACTGCAAAAAAAGCCATAAAATCCCGATCATAAGACTTCACCCCTGCACCATGGGTATGCACCCGGCAAAAGAAAGATGCTGCGGGATTTTGGGGGCGGGAGAAATGTGGTAATGCCGATGCGCTGGAAACGCAGTCCACCAACTGCGGCAATAATATTACCTACCTGCTGGAGCTGCTGGAACGGGAAAAAATCCCCTGCCGCAGCATCATTCTGTGCCAGGATGCCACGATGCAGCGCCGCATGGAGATGGGGCTGCGCAAGTACCGCCCGCAGGGGATGGAAATCATCAACTATGCGGCATACCAGGCCGAAGTGGTGGCGCAGGGCAGCCAGCTGACCTACCGGGAAGTAATCCCCGGCATGTGGACGGTGGATTGGTATGTGAACCTGTTGATGGGGGAAATCCCCCGTTTGACGGATAACGACGCCGAGTACGTCCCCAACGGCAAAAATTATATTGCGCATGATGACATCCCACCGGAGGTACAGGCGGCATTTGAACGGCTGCAAGCGGTTTATGGCACCCAGACCCGCGCGGCCAACCCGCTGTATGCCAGCAAATAACCGTTGAACATTCTTGCTAATTGTTGTATAATATTGAACATTCTGGATTGAAACGTGCAACATATGGCACGGGCACAGAGGGAAAGGAAAACAGAATGGAAGTTACAACAAAAAAGCAGAACAGAAGAAAGATTGTCATTGGCGTGTTGATTGCCATGGTGGTGCTGGTGGCGGCGGTCATTACGTTTGCCAGCAGCTACCTGGTCAATTATGCCATTGGGCGCAGCGGGGACGGCGGTGACCGTGAGGTGGCGCTGGATGTGGAAGCCCCCACGGATGGCGTGGAACAGTTGATTGCCGAAAACCGCGCCGTACAAAAGCAGGCCAATGAGGAATTTTTGCAGCAGAATCCCGGCCAGACGGTGCAGATCACGGCAGCGGACGGCCTGCGGCTGAACGGCGTGTATTACCCCAATGCGGGCAGCCACCTGTGGGTGATTGCCCTGCACGGCTACCGCGGCAGCCATACCGGCGTGACCAACCTGGCCCAGCACTACCACGATGCAGGCTACCAGGTGCTGACCCCTGATCTGCGCGCCTGCGGCGACAGTGAGGGCGATTATGTCGGCATGGGCTGGCTGGACCGCAAGGATGTGCTGCAATGGATCGACTGGGTGCTGGCGCAGGACAGCGAAGCTGAAATTGTGCTGCACGGCGTTTCCATGGGTGCCGCCACCACCATGATGACAGCAGGGGAGGACACCCCGGAACAGGTAAAAGTGTTTGTGGAGGACTGCGGCTACACCAGCGTGTGGGATATTTTTTCCAGTGAGCTGAAACTGCGGTTCGGCCTGCCGGAGTTCCCAATTCTGTATACCGCCAGCGCCACGGCAAGAGCCAAAGCGGGCTATGGCTTTAAGGAAGCATCCGCCCTGCAGCAGGTGCAGAACTGTGAAAAGCCGATGCTGTTCATCCACGGCACCGCGGATGATTTTATCCCCTATGAGATGATGGGTACCCTGTATAACGCCAAACCCGGCACCAACAAGGCCACTCTGACCGCCGAGGGCGCAGGCCACGGCGAGGCGATGGATGTTCTGGGTGATACCTATTGGAATACCGTGTTTGACTTTGAAGGCCAGTACATGGCCGGCTGAGCGTTTGCCAAACAAATAATTACATAACAAAAAGGCCGTTGTGCAGTTTGGCTTGCACAACGGCCTTTGAATTATAATTTGAACGATGAAAGGGAAAGCCTGAAAAATCAGAACTTGAAGCTGTCCTTCAGGGTGACGATGCGGTTGTAAACGTGGGGGTTCTTGCTGTCCGGCGTAAAGTAACCGGTGCGCACGAACTGGAACCGCTCGCCGGGCTTGGCATCGGCCAGGCTCTCTTCCAGCTTGGCGTGGTCAATGACCTGCACGCTGTCGGGGTTCAGGTAATCCTTGAAGTCAGCGCCATCGGGAATGCCGTTCATGTTGGCTTCGGTAAACAGCTTGTCGTACAGGTGGATCTCAGCGTCCACGCAGTGCTCGCAGCTGACCCAATGGATGGTGCCGCGCACCTTGCGGCCATCGGCGGGGTTGCCGTTGCGGGTTTCCAGGTCGGCTTCGGCATGGATGGTCACCACATTACCGGCTTCGTCCTTGTCCACGCCGGTGCAGCGCACTAGGTAAGCGCCCATCAGGCGGACTTCGCTGCCCAGGGTCAGGCGCTTGAACTTCGGCGGGGGAACCTCAAAAAAGTCGCTCTTGTCGATCCAGACTTCCTTGGTAAAGGCAACCGGGCGGGTGGTGGTGTCGTTGGCATCGCGGTTGGGGTTATTGGGCAGGTCAAAATACTCAACCTGGTCAGCCGGGTAGTTGTCGATCACCAGCTTGACCGGCTCCAGAACGGCAACGCGGCGGGCGGCGTTCAGCTCCAGCTCGGCGCGCAGCACGGCTTCCAGCTGGCGCATATCCACCAGGCTGTCTGCCTTGGCAACACCGGCGGTGCGCACAAACTCAAAAATGCTGGTGGGGGTATAGCCGCGGCGGCGCAGACCGCACAGGGTGGGCATGCGGGGGTCATCCCAGCCATCCACAATGTTCTTTTCCACCAGTTCGCGCAGGTAGCGCTTGCTCATGACGGTGTTGGTCACATTCAGGCGGGCAAATTCGCGCTGCTTGGGGAAGCCGGCGCCAAAAATATTGGTCACGACCCACTCATACAGGGGGCGGTGGTTCTCAAATTCCAGGCTGCACATGGAATGGGTGATGCCCTCAATGGCGTCCTGAATGGGGTGGGCAAAGTCATACAGGGGGTAGATGCACCACTTATCGCCCTGGCGGTGGTGGGAAACATGCTTGATGCGGTAAATCGCCGGGTCACGCAGGTTCATGTTGGGGCTGGCCAGGTCGATTTTGGCGCGCAGGGTCTTTTCGCCATCGGCAAACTCGCCCGCGCGCATCCGGCGGAACAGGTCGAGGTTTTCTTCCGGGGTGCGGTCGCGGTAGGGGGAAGGACGGCTGGGCTTACCGGCATCGTTGCCGCGGTATTCCTGCATCTCCTCGCGGGTCAGGTCATCCACATAGGCTTTGCCTTCCTGAATGAGCTTTTCGGCGTATTCATAGCACTTTTCAAAGTAATCGCTGCCGTAAAAAATGCCGCCGTTGGGGGTGGCACCCAGCCATTCCAGATCTTTCAGGATGCTCTGCACATACTCGTCGCCTTCGCGGGCGGGGTTGGTATCGTCAAAGCGCAGGTTAAACTTACCGCCATAGGTTTTGGCGGTCATGTAGTTGATGTAAATGGCCTTGGCGGAACCAATGTGCAGGTAGCCGTTCGGCTCCGGCGGAAAACGGGTATGGATCTCCTTGACCTTGCCCTCGGCAAGATCCGCGTCAATGATCTCAGTCAAAAAATTGGAAAACTTTTCGTCAGCCATGTATTCCACTCCAATAAAATATTGTAGATTGTAATATTGTCGATTTTCTTATTTTACAATAAGCGGCAGGGTTTTGCAATATGGGGAACAGGGGCAAAATGCAGAATTGAACGTGCAAAACCGCTTTTTAAGCAAAAAAACGCTTAGCGATAGTCAATGGCAAGGGTGGGCAGACCGTTCAGGGTAAGGTCTGCAATGTTGCCATCCTTGAATTCATAGTAGCCCTGCGCGGCGATCATCGCGCCGTTGTCGCCGCAGTATTTCAGTTCCGGCAGATACACTTTCGCGCCGAGCTTCTGGGCACCATCGTTTACCAGCTGGCGCAGACGGCCATTGGCCGCAACGCCGCCCGCCAGGCAGATGGTTTTGGCGTTGGTATCCGCTGCGGCGGCCAGCAGCTTTTTGGCCAGAATCTGTGCAATGCGCTCCTGGAAGCTGGCGGCCATATCGGCCACGCGCACTTCCTCACCGCGCTGCTGGGCGTTGTGAACCTCGTTGACAACGGCAGTCTTTAAGCCGGAAAAGCTCACGTTGTATTTACCCTCCACATGCGGGGTGGGCAGCTTGTAATAGTGCGGGTCGCCGGTTTTGGCGGCCTGCGAAACGCTGGGCCCGCCGGGATAGGGCAGCCCCAGGGTGCGGGCAACTTTATCAAACGCTTCGCCCGCGGCGTCATCCACCGTGCGGCCCAGAACATGGTACTTGCACCAGTCCTCTACCTGCACAATATGGCTGTGGCCGCCGCTGGCCACCAGGCAGAGGAATGGCGGCTCCAGCTGTGGGTGGGTCAGATAGTTGGCTGCAATGTGCCCGCGCAGGTGATGTACCGGCACCAGCGGCTTGCCCGCGCCGTAAGCCAGGCCCTTGGCAAAGTTGACCCCCACCAGCACGGCCCCAATCAGGCCGGGGGCAAAGGTGACGGCCACCGCGTCCACATCCGCAATGGTCATGTTGGCATCCTGCAAAGCCTGCTGCACCGTTGCGCTGATGTATTCCGCATGGCGGCGGCTGGCAATTTCCGGCACAACACCGCCGTAAAGCGCCTGTTCTTTGACGCTGGTAGAAATAACGTTGGAAATTAAATGTTTTCCATCCTCCACAATCGCAGCCGCCGTCTCATCGCAGCTCGATTCGATGCCTAAAATATACATTGTATACCCCCGTGTGAAGTTAGGAGTTAGGAGGGAGGAGTTAAGAGTTAATAGGAACGAAAAGATTTTAGCAACCTTTTATTTTGATCTGTAGGGAACGGTCTTGACCGTTCCGAAACCTTGCTACAGATGCCATGACGGGATTTGCAGCAAGGTTGGCGGGAGCATTGCAATTGCTCATTGCTAATTCCTAATTAACTCCTAACTCCTACTTCCTACCTCCTACCTGTTAATGTGCTTCCAGCCAGGTCTTGCCGGTGCCGACTTCGGCGGTGAGGGGGACGGAATAGGATACCACCTGCTCCATCTCCTCTTTCAGAATACGCTTGACCTGTTCCACTTCGTTTTCCGGCGCTTCCACGATCAGTTCATCGTGTACTTGCAATAGCAGGCGGGCCTGCAGTTTTTCGTCCCGCAGGCGCTGCCAGACATGCACCATGGCCAGCTTAATGATATCCGCCGCGGTGCCCTGGATGGGTGTGTTGCGGGCCATGCGCTCGCCGGAGCTGCGCACCTGGAAGTTGGAGCTTGCCAGCTCCGGCAGCGGGCGGCGGCGGCCAAACAGCGTTTCTACATAGCCCTTCTCTTTGGCGTGTTCAATGCAGTTCTGCATGTAGCCGTCCACTTTCGGGAAGGTATTCAGATACGTTTTCAAGAAAGTATCTGCCTCCTTGACCGAAATGCCGAGGTCCTTGCCCAGAGAGAACGCTCCCTTGCCGTACATGATGCCAAAGTTGATGGCCTTGGCGGAGGTGCGCAGCTCATGGGTGACATCCGATTCCGGGATGTGGTAGATCTTGGCCGCGGTGGCGCGGTGAATGTCTGCCCCGGACAAAAACGCCTGCTGCATGGCTTCATCGCCTGTAATGTGGGCCAGAATGCGCAGTTCGATCTGGGAATAGTCGGCGTCCACCAGCGTTTCGCCGGGGGCGGCCACAAAGTAGCCGCGCAGGCGGCTGCCCAGCTCGGTGCGGATGGGGATGTTCTGCAAATTCGGCTCAGTGGAGCTGATGCGTCCCGTGCGGGCTTCGGTCTGGATAAAGGTGGAATGGATGCGTCCGTCCGGCCCCAGGGCTTTCAGCAGACCCTCCACATAGGTGGAAAGCAGCTTGGAATAGGTGCGGTACTTCAAAATATCATCCACCGCTGGGCTGTAGGCGCGCAGGCTTTCCAGCGTTTCGGCGTCGGTGGAATAGCCGCGGGCCGTTTTTTTGCGGGGCGGCAGGCCCAGCTTGTCAAACAGGGCTTCGCCCAACTGCTTGGGGCTGTTCAGATTGAACTCGTACCCGACCTCAGCATAAATGTTCTGCAAAATGCCGTTCAGCTCGGCGCGCAGGCTATCGCCGAACTGGCGGATGCCCTCGGCGTCCACCGCAAAGCCGATGCGCTCCATGTCGGCCAGCACGCGGGCCAGAGGCAGCTCCATCGTGGCCAGCAGGTCGTGGCCGCCCTGCTCGTCCAGCTTAGTGGAAAGCACATCCAGCAAGGCGGAAAGCGCCCCGGCATCCGGCGCGGCGGCGCAGGCAAAGGCGGGGGCAGCAGCGTATTCTGCCGCCAGCTGCCCGGCCTGGTAATCACTGGCCGAAGGATTCAACAGGTAGGCGGCCAGCTTGCCATCAAACACAATGGCCGCGCCAACGCCGCCATGCTCCAGTGCAATGTGGTACAACGGCTTTGCATCAAACACACGCAGCTGCACCCCGGCGGCATCCAGCAGAGAGGGCAGGCGGTCGTTATCCAGCAGGTAAACGGAATCCCCCTGCACGGCGTACCAGCTGCCGTCCTTGTTCTGGGCCAGGTCATATCGGCCTTCCGGCGCAAGGGGCAGCAGGTCGGGCTGCACTTCCGGCAGAGTCTCTGCGCTGGCGGCAACCGCTGCCGGGGATTCATCCAGCCCCCAGCGGGCGGTCAGCTTGTGCATTTCCAGCTCAGCCAGCAGCTGGGCTGCGGCAGCCGGGTCCCCGGCAGTGCGGCAGTAGTGCTCCGGCGCAGTTTCGATGGGAGCGTCCTTGCGGATGGTGCCCAGCATGTGGGAAAGCTCGGCCAGCTCCTTGTTGGCTTCCAGCTTTTCCCGCTGTTTGGGTTTGATGGCTTTGTCGTCCAGGTGCTCATACACGCCCTGCAAACTGCCGAACTTCTGCACCAGGGCAAGGGCGGTCTTTTCGCCAATGCCGGGCACGCCGGGAATATTATCGGAAGCATCGCCCATCAGGCTTTTTACTTCGATCAGCTGCGGCGGGGCCACGCCGTATTTTTCCTGGATGGCGGCGGGGTCCATGGGCAGCGTTTCGCGGTTGGTGGCAAGCAGCACCGTGGTGGCATCGTCTACAAGCTGCAGGCTGTCCCGGTCACCGGTCGCCAGCAGGGTGGTGCCCCCGGCGGCCTCGTTGGCGGCGGCCAGCGTGCCCAGGATATCGTCCGCTTCCCAGCCGGGCTTGCTGACCTGCACAAAGCCAAGGTCGGTCAGCAGCTGCTTTAATACCGGCATCTGCTCCGCCAGCTCCTGCGGCATACCGTGGCGGGTGGCCTTGTAGCCGTCATAGGCGGTATGGCGGAAGGTGGGGGCTTTTTCGTCCCAGGCAATGGCCACAGCGTCCGGGTGGTGGGCGGAAAGCAGGTTGAGCAGGATATTCTGGAAGCCGAAAATGGCGTTGGTGTAGCGCCCATCCTTGGTTGTCAGCAGCTTGATACCGAAGTAAGCCCGGTTCACCAGACTGTTGCCATCCAAAACCAGCAGTTTCATACAGGAACCTCCGAAAAAACGAAACACATCGATCGCAATAATAAAAATAGTATATCACAAATTGCACTGGTGTGGGGAGTGTGGTAAAATAATATTTTAGCTGAAGCAAAAACAAAAGTTGGGAGAGAGGTAGGAGGTAGGAGGTAGGAGTTAGGAAGTAGGAGTTAGGAGTTATTGGTGTGCGCTGGCGCGCACAATTTTGAATGTTAGGTTTTATTGTTTTACCCCAAAAATTCAAAACGCGGCGTAAGCCGCACCTTTAACTCCTCACTCCTAACTCCTCGCTCTTCACTCCTGCCTATCAAAAATATGCAATTACGCAATCTAACCATTTCATATGCACAGCCTGCGGTGTTTGCGCCGATGGCGGGGTTTACGGATGCGGCGTGCCGGCACCTGATGGCGGACCATGGCGCGGCGTGGACGGTAAGCGAGATGGCCAGCGCCAAGGCCATTACCTTTGGCGATGACAAAAGCGTGCGCCTGCTGCGGGACAAGGCCTCCCACGGCATTTATGCCGTGCAGCTGTTTGGGGCCGAGCCCGAAACGATGGCGCAGGCGATCCGGATCATTCAGGAAAAAGGCGTGCAGTTTGATATTCTGGACATCAACATGGGTTGCCCGGCCCCCAAGATCATATCCAGCGGTGCAGGCAGCAAACTGATGCAGGACCCGGAGCTGTGCGGCCGCATGGTGGCCGCTGCCCGCGGAGCCCTGGGGCCGGATAAGCCTCTGACCGTTAAAATGCGCATTGGCTGGGATGCCGAGCAGCTGACCGGCGTTGCCGTGGCCCGGCAGTGTGAAGCAAACGGTGCAGACCTGATCGCCGTGCATGGCCGCACGCGGGAGCAGATGTACATCCCGCCCATTGATGTGGATGCCATCACGGAGATCCGCAAAGCGGTCGGCATTCCGGTGCTGGCAAACGGCGATATCACCACGGCGGAAGACGCAAAGCAGATTTTGGAGCAAACCGGCTGCGCGGGCGTGATGATCGGCCGCGGCGCGCTGGGCGACCCCTGGCTGTTTGAGCGCATCAACGCCGTATTGACTGGCCAGCCGGAGCCCGGCGAACCCAGCCTGAACGCCCGGATGAGCGCCCTGCGCGCCCAAATCTACGAAATGTGCGAAGAAAAAGGCGAATGGACCGCTATGCCCCAGGCCCGCGGCCAGGCCATGCACTATATGAAAGGTCTGAAAGGCGCCGCGTCCCTGCGCCGTTATTGTTCCATGCTGGAGCATTTTACCGATGTGGACAAGCTGATTGAGGCGGTATATAAGCTCCAAGGGTAGTTAGGAATTAGCAATGAGAAATTGTGATGCTCCGTAGGGGCGCACATTGTGCGCCCGTCACCTTGAGGTAAATCCCGTTGTGACGTAGTTAGGAGTTAGGAGTTTATGGTGTGCGCTGACGCGCACGATTTTGAATATTAACCTTTTCTTATTTTCAAATTTTCGAAAATGTGGCGCAAGCCGCACCTTCAACTCCTAACTATTTACTTACTTTTTCGTTAGCTCATCCAGGTTCTGCGTATAGCACGGCAGCATGTGCTCAATGAAATAATCGGCTTCGGGGCTGTGCATGGCGGCCAGATCGGCTTTTTGCTGGGCGAGAGCGGCGGTGAACTCGCGGTTGCCGCTTTCCACCTCCTCCATGCACTTGATCAGGGCCGAAAGCCGGTCTGCGGCTTTCAGCAGCTTGTGCTCGGCATCGTTCAGCACACTGCCGGTCAGGTAGCTGCCTTCGATCTCATGCAGCTCCGGCGGCAGCAGATACGCCATGGCAAGGGCGCTTTCCCGTTCCACGGCTTTGTAGGCGGTGCGCAGGGCTTCGTTCTTGTATTTGACCGGGGTAGGCATATCGCCGGTCAAAATTTCCGGCGCATCGTGGTACAGCGCCGCGGCGGCCACGGTGTCGGGGCGGATATCGGCCCCGGTGTGGGTGATGTTCCGGGCGATCAGGCAAAGCGCATGGGCCAGCAGGGCGGTATCCGCCGTGTGCTCACTCAGGCTTTCCTGCCGCATGCAGCGCATCAGCGCCCACCGCGTAATATACTTCATGCGCCCCAAAAGAGCGTGAAAAGGGTATAGAGACAAAACAAAGCACCTCACTCTTGAAAAAATCAGGAATTAGTAATTAGTAATGAGAAATTAAATGGTGGGCAATGGGGCAGACCTTTTGCTAAGGCAACACCGCATAATTCTAAGTGCCGATACGGCGAGCGAGGTGCGGCAG
>OLPY01000827.1_pt1 | contig 24552 bp, 26 predicted proteins | sample 1672481 | NCBI WGS metagenome assembly OLPY01 (sample SAMEA3136691, study PRJEB25190) | human gut metagenome | biome: human gut; feature: human-associated habitat; material: faeces | place: Austria | collected 2013 | reverse complement strand
GCACTTTACGGCACTCTATGAACTAAGACAAAAGCTACGCTGTAATAACAATAGGTGAGTGCTAATTATAATGTGAAGAGTCTGTGACGATGAAAAATGAAAAGGCGAAGAGCCGGAGCAGGATTCCCGCTCCGGCTCTTCGCCGCTATCTCTTCAGTGTTAATTGAGGGCTGAAAAACTATTCTGCCGAGAACTGGTCTTTTCCGACGGAGCACAGAGGACACTCGAAATCCTCCGGAACGTCTTCCCATTTGGTGCCCGGTGCGATTCCGCCTTCCGGATAACCCTTCTCTTCGTCGTATTCCCATCCGCATACATTACATACGTACTTCATGATTGTACCTCCTTTTATCGATTAATAATTCTCCGCATGAACTTCAAAGTAGCTCTGCGGGTGACTGCATACCGGACATACCTCCGGCGCCTTGGTTCCTACCACGATGTGACCGCAGTTCCGGCATTCCCATACCTTCACTTCGCTCTTCTCGAATACCTGAGAAGTCTCGATATTTTTCAGCAGCGCCCGGTATCTCTCCTCGTGGTGCTTCTCGATTGCCGCTACTGCACGGAATTTCTCCGCTAATTCCGGGAAACCTTCTTCGTCCGCGGTCTTTGCAAAACCGTCATACATGTCGGTCCACTCGTAGTTCTCGCCGGCAGCGGCCGCAGCCAGGTTCGCCGGAGTGTCGTTCAATTCTGCCAATTCCTTGAACCACATCTTTGCGTGTTCTTTTTCGTTGTCCGCGGTTTTCAGGAAGAGGGCCGCCATCTGTTCGTAGCCTTCCTTCTTCGCAACGGATGCAAAATAGGTGTATTTGTTTCTCGCCTGAGATTCTCCGGAAAATGCTTCCTGCAAATTCTTTTCCGTCTGTGTTCCTGTGTACTTATTCTTAGCCATTTTCTTCCTCCTTCTTGAAATTGTGCTATTTTGTCCGGCAATCCGGGCAGATTCCTTTAAAAGAAATATCGTAATCCAGAAATTCCATTCCCCGAGGTCCCCGAACCTTCGACATCAGATCCGAAAGCACGTCCATCTTCACATCGAAGACCTCGCCGCATCGGATGCACCGCACATGGTAGTGATCCTTCAGGGTAAAATCAAATCGATCCGGGCCGTCCGGGATTTCCACTCGGCGAATCTCGCCTTCCTCCGCCAGAATCCCCAGATTCCGGTAGATAGTTCCCTTGCCGATGTGGGGGTGATTCTTTCGAATAAATTCAAATACCTCTTCGGCGGTAACGTGACTCTTCATGGTGCGGATGGCTTCCAACACCAGATTTCGTTGTATGGTATTGCGTCGTTTCATCGAGCCTCCTTATTAGGAATGATTCTTTATAAGTATAATATACTACATGCGTAAAGTTGTCAAGGTAAAAAATAAACTATTTTTGTACAGAATGTCCGAAGAAAAATTGCAGGTTCGTAGACAGCCTAAGTTTAAAACTAGGGTGATACAGTTTTTTTATCGGTGGTTTTGGTCCTTTTTGTTCTAAGCATATTGCGCTTGAAACTAATTCTGATAGGATGGAACCATGAAATTTCAGAAACATAAGCGCGCGCTCGTCGTTGATGTGAATCTAATGTGGTTTCAGTATTTGCCATTAAGATTTGACAGGAACTATATTTGATTTTAAAATAAGGAGAGACAGAATAGATGAGTACGAAAAGGAAGTACAAAACCTACAAAGAATTGTCGTTTACCGATGATTTTTTGTTCTGCAACATTATGCAGAACAATCCGGATATTTGCAAAGAATTGGTGGAGTTACTGCTGGACCGAAAGGTTGGCAAAGTGGCTTACAGTGAAACTCAGAAATCCATCGATCTCGCTTTGGATCAGAAAGGGGTTCGCTTAGACGTCTACTTTGAAGATGACCTCAGCACCGCATACAACATCGAAATGCAGACTACCAATACCGGAAATCTGCCGAAACGAAGTCGTTATTACCAAGGGACCGTTGATTTAAATATGATTAGCTCCGGGGCCGGTTACGATGAGCTGAAACAAAGTTACATTATTTTCATCAACACCTTTGATTTGTTTGGGAAAGGGTTCCCGAAATACACCTTCGAAAATGTCTGTCAGGAATCATCGGATCTTCATCTGGATGACGGTACGGTTAAGGTGTTCATCAATGCCAAAAGCACGATTCCGGGAATGCCCCCGGAACTGCAAGGCTTTCTCCGCTACCTATGCGGGGAGAGCCCGAATACACCGCTCACCGATCGAATTCAGAACGAGGTCGTTAAATCCCGAAATAATGTACGATGGGAGAGGATTTATATGTTGCTGGAAGATAAATTCAAAGCTTATTTCGCAGAAGGTCGTGCAGAAGGTCGTGCAGAAGGTCGCATAGATACCATCCTTGAAATGTTTGAATCCGGATACCTTCCACTGGAAGTAGTCCTCAAAGAAACCGGGGTTGCGACCGAAGTTGAACTGCAAGCTTTTGTTGAGGAGCGAAAGAAGGCAGAAGATTGCCCCAATGAAGAATAATTAAATAATACGGATAATTTGAAGAGCGGAATGGAGATAGGACATTCCGCTCTTTTCCTTTCGAGAATTCGAATTGCCAGAAGAAAACAGGCTCCGAAAAACGGAACCTGCTCTCTCATGTGTGATAATATAATGAATGAAACTTAGGTTGGCAAAGGTACCAATAGTCCCATCACTATGCATATGCAAGGCCGGAAACGCAATTTGTCAGTGGAAGGTTGGACGCTTCCGACGAGGCGATATATTTCATCAATGACTACAGCGAGTCTGCAATCTTGATGTTGGCGCGGATGGCGTTGCAGCTGTCGTTGAACTTGTCAAGTTCTTCCTGCGTCAGCGGGAATTCCACGACGCGCTCCACGCCGTCTTTGCCGATGATGCACGGAACACCGGCGTAGACGTCGCGCTGGCCGTACTCGCCGTTCAACTCGGTGCTGGCCGGCATGAGAATCTTCTCATCGTGAAGAATTGCTTTTACCATGCGTGCGGCGGTGGTAGAAACGGAATATTCGGTGGCATGTTTCCAGCTGAAGGTGACCCAGCCGCCGTGGCGACCCAGCTGCTCTACTTCCGGTCGGTCGAAATCCCAGCGAGGGTCTTGTTTCGCCATCTCGTCGATGGACAGGCCATTGACGGTGACACAGGACCAGGCAGCAAACATGGAATTACCGTGTTCGCCGAACATGAAGGCCTGAATGGAATTCGGATCCACGTTGGTCTTTTTTACAATCTGGGTAACCAGTCTGGCGGAATCCAGTCCGGTGCCGGTGCCCAGCACGCGGCCCTTTGGGAGGCCAAGGCCTTTGGCGATCTCTCGGGTAACGACGTCGCACGGGTTGCTGATGTTGAGAACCACGCCGTCGAAACCGGCTTTGCGAACGCGGTCCACCCAGGTGTGAACGGCGGGAATCGTGAACTTCAGCTCTCTGGACCGATCGTCGGATCCCAAGAGCAACTCAATGTGACCGGCACTGTTAACGATTAAATCGCAATCGGCTAAATCCTCATATTCTCCGATGGACACTCTGGTGCGGTGCGGCATATGAGGAAGCGCATCCAGCAAATCCTGATATTCACTTTCCACTCTGGCGGTGTCCGTGTCCGCCAGCACCAGCTCGTCCACGATGCCCTGAATTGCCAAGCTGTACGCAACATGAGCTCCTACATGACCGACACCGATGATTCCTACTTTTCGATTATTCATTTCCTTATCTCCTTCTATCCCTGTTTAATATATCTTTTTGAACCCGCGGAGGAGTTCACACCCTTCGGATGATCTGCGATCCCTCCGGGTTGTTCGATTGTTTTGATAAACTATATTATACTCAAGAATTTGTGGAATGCAATAAAAAATAAGCCATGTACACAAAATAGAACAAATTATTTGTGTACATATACAAATATGAGCGGCGCCGCCCGCCGGCGGGCCGCAGTAAGGAAAAGTGGGCGGGACTTGGTGCAAAGGAAACGGAATAATAGGGGTTAGCGGGGCTCCTTGCACCAAGTCCAGCGCCGCGCACCAACGAAAAGAGGATGAAACTTGGTGCAAAGGGAACGGAATAATAAGGGTTAGCGGGGTTCTTTGCACCAAGTCCTGAGCTGCGCGGCGGCGAAAAGAGGATGAAACTTGGTGCAAAGGGAACGGAGTAATAGGGGTTAGCGGGGCTCCTTGCACCAAGTCTTGAGCCGCACGCCACCGAAAAGGCAAAAAAAGCTGCGGCCCGAGCGGGAATCCATCTTTCTCGCCCAAAGCCGCAGCCATTTGCATCATTTTCTTTTGAAGTTGCCAAACCGACGACGTGAAGTCGCCAAGCCAACTATTTTACCTTGTACATCTCGCCGGAGTAAATCTTATCTTCCGGAATCTTCTCCCCAACATCCCGGTTCCAATTTTCCGGTGCAACATCCTCAACGGATACGGAGAGTGCTTCCGCCGGGCAGCCCAGCGCTTCCTGTGCGCACTGCAGCAGCTTGTCCGCAAGATCCTTCTTCTTCTCATCGTCCCGTCCCGGGAACATCTTTACATTAATATGTGGCATGGTGTGCCTCCCTTCCTTAATTTAAAATCCTATCACCAGTATGTCCGCAAAACCCGGTTCTGTCAATCGGATTTTTCCGTTGAGTTAGGCCAACAGGCCCAGCTTTCCGCAGTTGAGAATCTCAACCCGATACTTTTTATTAAAAAATTTTAACTATATGAAGGATTCTTCACATAACTCGTATTGACACCGTCGGGAACCGGGTGTATTATATTCAAGAATTTTAGTTAAAATATTTTATTTAAATTTCTTTACAAAAAAATATTTTAACCAACAAACATACCGAAAAAAATATTTCCAAATTAAAACCAAACGAAGAAGGAGAAAAGAAAATGACATTTGACAGAGTAAAAGAAGTGATGATAGACACCCTGAGCTGTGACGAGGACAAGATCACACCGGAAGCATCCATCGCGGAGGATCTGAAAATCGACTCCCTGGATGCCGTAGAGCTGGTAATGGCACTGGAAGACGAGTTCGGCGTGAAGATTCCGGATACCGAGCTTCCGAACATGAAGCTGGTCAGCGACGTTGTTGCTTGTGTTGAGAAATATCAGTAGGTGAATTATGGACAGTCAGAAAATCGTCAAGGATCTTCTGAACGAATTCAAGGAATCGGATTTGACGGAATTTGAAATGGAGACTGCGGAACTGCGGCTTCGGTTCGGTCGAGGCGTGAATGCCGGAAGCGGAATGGCAACCGGCAATTCCTTTGCCCAAAATAATCCGGCCGCGGAACGGGTTTCCGGCAATGCCGCTGCATCGGCAGCAAGTACCCCGGAGCTCGTAAAGGAAAACGCACCGGCAGCAAGTGCCCCGGAGACCGTAAAGGAAAATGCGCCGGCGGCAGGCACCGACGACAATCTGGAGCCGGTAAAAGCACCGCTGGTGGGAACTTTCTATGCGGCACCGTCTCCGGACGCCGATCCTTTTGTTCAGGAGGGCCAGAAGGTATCCAAAGGGGAAACCCTGTGCATTCTGGAGGCCATGAAAATGATGAACGAATTAACCGCACCGTACGATTTGATCGTTCGCCGCATTCTGGGAGTGAACGGAGAGATGGCGGAATACAATCAGGTGCTTTTCGAGGTTGAAAAATGTTAAAGAAAATTCTTGTGGCAAACCGAGGAGAAATCGCGGTTCGCATCATTCGGGAATGTCAAGACTGCGGAATCCCCGCAGTAGCGGTGTTCTCCGAAGCGGACCGAAATTCCCTTCACACCCTGATTGCGGATGAAGCGGTTTGCATCGGTCCGGGGAATGCCTCCGGAAGTTATCTGAATATGGACAATATCCTGCAGGCGGCCATGTCCACCGGATGCGACGGCATCCATCCCGGGTTCGGCTTGCTGTCGGAGAACGCGGAGTTCGCCCGGAAGTGCCGGGAGAACGACATCAAGTTCATCGGCCCGGACGGAGATACCATCTCCAAGATGGGGGACAAATCCACGGCTCGCCAGATGATGATGAAAGCTGGGGTTCCGGTGGTTCCCGGTTCGGACGGCGCCGTGAAGACGCCGGAAGAAGCTCTGAAGGTGGCGGAACGCATCGGGTATCCGGTGCTGGTAAAAGCATCCGCCGGTGGCGGCGGCCGCGGCATGCGGAGAGCCGACTCTCCGGAAGAACTGCCCACCGCGATGGAACAGGCGGGAATGGAAGCGGCAGCGGCCTTCGGCGACGGCACCGTGTACCTGGAGAAGCTGATCATCAACCCGCGGCACATCGAAGTGCATGTTCTGGGCGATCAGCATCATAACGTGATTCATCTGGGAGAGCGAAACTGCTCCATCCAGCGGCGGAATCAGAAGATGCTGGAAGAAGCTCCGGCCTTCGGCCTTCAGGAGAGCACCCGAAAGACCCTGTGCGAGGCGGCGGTTGCGGCGGCAAAAGCCTGCGACTACGAAGGTGCCGGCACGGTGGAATTCGTCATGGACGACCGGGAGAATTTTTATTTTATCGAAATGAACACCCGAATTCAGGTGGAGCACCCGGTAACGGAAATGGTGACGGGAATTAACATCGTGGCGGAGCAGCTGCGGATTGCCTCCGGCGCGCCCCTTCGGTATACCCAGGATGAGATTCAGGTAAAGGGACATGCCATCGAATGCCGAATCTGCTGCGAGGATCCGCTGAATGATTTCGCTCCGTGCCCGGGAAAAGTGGACTTCGTGCACTTCCCGTCGGGTTTTGGAACCCGGGTGGAGAGCGCCCTGTACAGCGGTGCGGAAATCAGTCCGTACTACGATTCCATGGTGGCCAAGGTCATCGTAAAGGGAGAGAACCGAATCGGTGCAGTGCGCCGCATGAGAAGAGTGCTGGGAGAGACCATCATCCGTGGTCCGAAAACCACCCAGCCGTTACAGCAGATGATCCTCTACAACCGGAAATTCCTTCGGGGAAATTACAACACCGGTTTCATCGGAGAGGAGCTGCCGGAGCTGACGGAAATGATTCAGACGGCAGGAATGATAAAGGAGTAAAGAATGAATCCGTTTCAGGAACGAAAGGGTGTAATGAAAGCCATTCACCGGCTGGCCCACGCCAAAGAGCCGGCGGCCAAGATTCGCCGGGACAAAGAACCGGTGGAATGCCGGGCCTGCGGTGAGACCGCTATGCGGGAGGAATGGCGAGACAACCTGTATATTTGCCCCCACTGCGGAAATCACCGGGGGATGACGGCCGCATCGCGGATTCGCATCACCGTGGATCCCGGAAGCTTTCGGGAATTCGGCCGCAGCATTCGCGGCGGCAATCCGCTGGGTTTCCCCGGATACACCGAGAAGATTCAGGGAATGCGGGATAAAACAAATCTCAACGATGCGGTGGTGACCGGAACGGCAAAGATTCACGGACGGCGCACGGTGTTGGTCGTGATGGACAACCGATTCATGATGGGCAGCATGGGCATGGCGGTGGGAGAAAAAGTCACCCGCGCCTTTGAATATGCCACGAAGAAAAAACTGCCGGTCATCGTGTTCTCCACTTCGGGCGGTGCCCGGATGCAGGAAGGCATGATGTCCCTGCTGCAGATGGCGAAGACCTCCGCGGCGGTGGCCAAACACGATGAAGCGGGGCTGCTGTACGTATCGGTTATGACCCACCCGACTACCGGCGGCGTTACGGCAAGCTTTGCGATGCTGGGAGATATTCAGCTGGCGGAACCGGATGCCCTGATCGGTTTTGCGGGTCCCCGGGTCATCGAGCAGACCATCGGGGAAAAGCTTCCAAAGGGCTTTCAGCGGGCTCAGTTCCAGTACGACCACGGATTCCTGGATCGGATCGTGGATCGCCGCGAAATGCGGGATACCCTGGGACGAATTCTGGAGCTGCACGCATAGGTGATTGAAGGAGCAGCAATGATGATGAAGATAACGGAACGGCGGCCGGCGGACCGGGTGCGGATTGCCCGGATGGAATCCCGGCCGACCACGAAAGAATATATAGAAGCGATGATTGAGGATTTTCTTCCCTTGGGCGGAGATCGGGCCTACTCGGAGGATGAGGCGATTATCGGAGGCATCGGAAACTTTCACGGAATTCCGGTGACGGTAATCGGCCACCAGAAGGGCCGTTCCCTGGAGGAAAACCTGAAAAGAAGATTCGGCATGCCCAACCCGGACGGGTATCGGAAGGCCCTTCGTCTGATGAAGCAGGCGGAGAAATTCCACCGGCCGATTATCACCTTTGTGGATACCCCGGGAGCATATCCGGGAAAGGAAGCGGAGGAGCGAGGCCAGGGCAGTGCCATAGCGGAATGTCTGAAGACCTTGTCCCGGGTGTCTGTGCCGGTGATTTCTGTTTTTATCGGTGAAGGCGGAAGCGGCGGCGCGCTGGCCATCGGTATCTGCGATCGGATGATCATGCTGGAGAACGCCATCTATTCCATCCTGTCGCCGGAGGGTTTTGCCAGTATCCTGTGGAAGGACGGAACCCGGTGGGAGGAGGCCAGCGAAGTGATGCGGCTCACCGCACCGGATCTGAAAAAGATGAACGTGTGCGACGTCATCGTGCCGGAACCGGGAGAGGGGGCGCATGAGCAGCGGCCCTTCGTTTTCGCAGAAGTGGAGAAGGAAGTGGCGCAGGCGCTGACGGAGTTTCAGCGGATTCGCCGAAAGGATATTGCGGAACTTCGGTATCGGAGACTCCGGAACGTGGGGCGGGAGCTCCTTCGGGAGAATCCGTGGGATTCAGGAGAAGAACAGGAGTAATTATGGCAGGAATGAAAATCCTCGGATGGGGCAGTGCCCACGGAGACCGATGCGTTTCCAACGAGGAGATGAAACAGTATGTGGATACCAGCGATGAGTGGATTCGAAGCAAGACGGGAATCGGCCAGCGGTATTTCGCAGAGAATAAAAGTAATTTGGATATGGCGGCAGAGGCCGGAGCGAAAGCGGTGGCCCATCTGACACCGGAAGAGAAGTCGGAAATCGACGGACTGATCGTGGCTACTTTTACGCCGGATATGGCGACACCGTCCATGGCGGCGGAAGTGGCGGGTCGGCTGGGCATTTCCGGAAAGGTGATGACCCTGGACGTGAATAGCGCCTGCTCCGGATTCGTGTACGGACTGGTGCTGGCCAACGCGCTGATGAGCAGCGGTTTTCGGCGGATTTTGCTGATTGGAAGCGAGAAAATCAGTCCCATGATGGACATGGAGGACCGGAGAACCTGCGTCCTCTTCGGCGATGCGGCGGGAGCTGTGGTGCTGGAAGCGGATCCGGACGGGGAGTTTGAACATCTGGAGGGAACGGAACCCAACCACGATATCCTGTGGTGCGACCGATTCGATCCCAATATCCGGATGGCGGGACAGGAAGTGTATCGTTTTGCGGTATCGGCGGTGCCGGAGTGCGGAGAAGAGCTTCTGCGCCGGGCGGGCAGAACCGTGGAGGATGTGGATCGGTATATCTTCCATCAGGCCAACATGCGGATTATTCGAAGTGCCGTTCGGAAGATGGGCATTTCGGAGGAGAAGTGCTTTCTGAACGTAGAGCAGTACGGAAATACCTCCGCGGCCAGCGTAGCGGTGGCATTGGCGGAATGTCTGGAAAGAAAAGAAATCAAGCGGGGAGACCGGATGATGGCAGTGGGCTTTGGGGCCGGACTGACCTACGGCGGTGTTCTCATGACAATCTAAAGGGACAGGAGAGAATATGAAACTGAATCAGATTTTGGGAACGGAATTCCCGATTATGCAGGGCGGTATGGCTCAGGTGGCAACCGGTGCTTTCGCGGCGGCGGTATCCAATGCGGGTGCGCTGGGAATCATCGGCACCGGCGCCATGGACGGCGAGATGATGCGAAAGGAAATCGAAACCGCGAAATCCCTGACGGACAAGCCTTTCGGTGTGAACCTCATGATGATGAATCCGGACGTGGAAGAGATGGCGCAGATCATTGCGGAAGAGAAGCCGTCCGTTGTCACCACCGGGGCGGGAAATCCGGGCAAATATGTGAAGATGTGGAAGGAACAGGGCATCAAGGTGATTCCGGTGGTTTCCTCCGTAGCCCTGGCAAAGAGATTGGAGCGGGAAGGCGTAGATGCCATCATCGCGGAAGGAACGGAAAGCGGCGGCCATATCGGAGAGCTCACCACCATGGTGCTGCTGCCTCAGGTGGCGGATGCGGTTTCCGTACCGGTAATCGGTGCCGGCGGCATCGCTTCCGGAAGACAGATGAAGGCGGCGGAAATCCTGGGTGCAGTGGGCGTTCAGATCGGTACAGTGCTTCTGGGAAGCGAAGAGTGTCCGATCCATGCGAACTACAAGAATGCCCTGATTAAGGCAAAGGACCGCGCCACCGTGGTGACCGGCCGAAGCGTAGGGGTTCCGGTGCGAGTGCTGAAGAACGGTATGACCCGAGACTATTTGGAGCTGGAGCAGAGCGGCGCCGAGAAGATGGAGCTGGAGAAGTTCACATTGGGTGCCCTTCGGAGAGCGGTGCACGAGGGTGACGTGGACCGGGGATCGCTGATGGCGGGACAGGACGCTTCCTACATCAAGGAGATCCGTCCCCTGCGCGTGATTCTGGAAGAGATGATGAAGGAATACGAGAGCCTGTAGAGATTGCAGATGGATAGAATCGAGGAATGAATATGTACAAAAAATGGCAGGTGCCGATCATTCAGGGAGGCATGGGTGTTGGAATTTCCATGGGCTCCTTGGCGGGAGCCGTTGCCCGGGAAGGTGGCATGGGGGTCATCTCCACGGCGGTCATCGGTTTTCGGGAAGAAGACGCCTGGACCCATCCGGTGGAAGCGGGCATTCGCGCTTTGAAAGAGGAAATTCGAAAAGCCCGTGAAATCTCGGAAGGAAAGGGTGCCATCGCCATCAACGCCATGGTGGTTACCACGGAATACAAAGAGCTGGTGAACGCGGCCATCGAGGCCGGCGTGGATGCGGTTATCTCCGGCGCGGGGCTGCCCCTGGAGCTTCCGGAAATTGCGGGAGACCAGGATGTGATGCTGGCGCCGGTGGTATCCAGCGGCCGGGCGGCGCGCTTGATCGGCCGGGCGTGGAAGAGACACGGCCGGAAACCGGATTTTATCGTGGTGGAAGGTTCCGATGCCGGCGGTCACTTAGGATTCTCCAAGGACGATTTGCTGGCCCACGAGACCCAGTCGCTGGAAGACATCGTAAAGGATGTGGCGGCATTGGATCCGGAAATACCGGTGTTTGCGGCCGGCAGCGTCTTCGATGCCCGGGACATTCAACGAATGACCGACGCCGGAGCGACAGGCGTGCAGATTGCCACTCGGTTCATCGCTACGGAAGAATGCGATGCCTCCCCGGAATTCAAAAAAGTGATTCTGAATGCGCAGGAGAAGGACCTCCGTATCATCCAGAGTCCGGTAGGACTTCCGGGAAGAGCGGTGGATTCCCCGCTGCTGCAGCGGGTGGACCGGGAAGGCCGCATCGCGCCGAAGCGGTGCCGGAATTGCATTCAGAGCTGCGATCCGAGCAGCACCAAGTACTGCATCAGTCAGGCGCTGATTCAGGCATTCCATGGCAATTGGGAGGAAGGACTTTTCTTCTCCGGGGCCAACGTGGGCCGAATCCATGGGATGACGACGGTAAAAGAACTAATGGATGAATTGAAGCAGGGCTTCCGCCCGGAATAGGGGCGGATTCCTGCAAAGGAGTAAAACATGAAAACAGCAGTTTTGTTCGCCGGTCAGGGCAGCCAGACCGTGGGAATGGGAAAAGACCTTTATGACAATTACGAAGAGTTTCGCCGGGTGTTCGACCTGCTGACTCCGGAGGAGCAGCAGATTGCGTGGAACGGACCGGAGGAGCAGCTCAGCGACACGGCCTACACTCAGCCGATTCTCTTGGCATTCGGTGCAGGCGTCTATGAGATTCTTCACAAGGACGGCTGGACACCGGATCTGGGCGCCGGACTGAGCCTGGGAGAATACACTGCGCTGACGGCGGCACAGGTGCTGACCCCGAAGGACGGGGTGGAGCTGGTTCGTTTTCGGGCCGAAGAGATGAAGAAAGCCGCTGCCGGTATCCGGCCGGAAATGGTGGCCATCATGGGACTGGATGCAGATCGGGTAAAAGAATGCTGTCTCCGAGCCGGGGAATCCGAAGGGGTTTCTGGCGTGGCGGAGATTACCAACCTGAACTGCCCGGGTCAGATTATCGTTTCCGGTGAAGCCGGAGCGGTGCAGCGGGCGGCGGAGCTGGCGCAGGAAATGGGCGCTCGGCGCTGCATGAAGCTGAACGTAAGCGGTCCTTTCCACACTTCTTATATGAAGCCGGCGGGGGACGCTCTCCGGGAGCGATTCGGACGCGTGGACTGGAACGAACCTGTTTTTACCCTGATGTACAACTTTATCGGGGATGAGAAATCGGAAGGGGACGCAATCCCGGAACTTTTGGTGAACCAGGTGTCCAACGGCGTGAAGATGGAAGCCATCATTCGAAATATGTTGGCGGCCGGTGTGGAGCGAATCATTGAGATTGGACCGGGCAGCACCCTGGCGGGATTTGTTCGGAAGATTGACCGGAAGGCGGAGTGCATCAGCATCAGCTCCTGCGAGGATGTGGAGAAGGTGCGGGCACTGCTGAAGGAAGAGGCGTAGTGAAGCGGCGGAAGTGTCGATAAAGGAGAGATTATGAAGCAGACAGCGATAGTCACCGGAGGCAGCCGGGGCATTGGAAGAGCCGTGGCGGTGCGCCTGGCGAAGGACGGAATGAACCTGGTGATCAACTACCGGGGGAACAGCGCAGCGGCGGAAGAGACGGAGCGGATGTGCCGAGAGCTGGGAGCGGAGGTGCTCCTGGTGCAGGGTGATGTGTCCCGCGCAGAGGATTGTGAGAAACTGGCGGCGCAGGCCAAAGAGGCGTTCGGCCGGGTGGACGTGCTGGTGAACAATGCGGGGATCACCCGAGACGGGCTGCTGGCGCGCATGACGGAAGAGGATTTTCGGGCGGTACTGGATGTGAATCTGGTGGGTCCGTGGAATATGATGAAGGCCGTGAACCGCATCATGATGAAGCAGCGGTACGGCCGAATCGTGAACCTGTCCTCCGTAACGGGGCTGATGGGCAATATGGGACAGACGAATTATGCGGCGGCCAAAGCCGGAATCCTGGGCATGACGAAATCCTACGCTCGGGAAGTGGCCAGCCGGGGAATCACGGTGAACGCCGTGGCACCGGGTTTTATCGATACGGATATGACGGAAGCGATGCCGGAAGGCGCCAAGGATAAAATCATCACCGGAATTCCAATGGGACGCACCGGAAAGCCGGAAGACGTGGCGGAAGCGGTGGCTTTCCTGGCGAGCGAACAGGCCGGATACATTACGGGCGAGGTCCTGCGGGTAGACGGCGGAATGGCGATGTAGAGGCAGAGATAAGGAGAGAACAGGATGAAAAGAAGAGTTGTGATTACCGGAATGGGTGCCATCACACCGGTGGGACTTTCCGCAAAGGAGACCTGGACGAACGTTCGGAACGGCGTGGTGGGAATCGCCCCGATTGAGACGCTGGACACCGAAGAGCGGCAGGTAAAAGTAGCCGGCGAGGTCAAGGGCTTCGATCCGACGGAAATCATGGACAAAATGGAAGCCAGACGGAGTGCTCGTTTTACCCAGTTCGCCATCAAGGCGGCGCTGGAGGCTTTTGAGCAGAGCGGTTTGGACATGGCACAGGAGAATGCCCTTCGCTTCGGTGTAAATATCGGAAGCGGAATCGGTTCCCTGCAGACCATTGAGCAAGAATACCGGAAAGGACAGAAGCGGGGCTTCGACCGAATCTCTCCGCTGTTCGTGCCGATGGCCATCGTGAACATGGCGGCGGGTTCCGTTGCCATCCGCTTGGGATTCAAGGGAAGCTGCACTTGCTGCGTGACGGCTTGCGCATCGGGCACCAACTCCATTGGCGAGGCCTTCCATGCCATCCGGGACGGATACTTTGATGTTATGGCCGCCGGCGGTTCGGAAGCCTGCATCAGCGACCTGGGGCTGGGCGGTTTCACCTCTATGAAGGCACTGACCACGGCGGAGGACCCGCTGCGGGCGTCCATTCCTTTTGACCGGGAAAGAGGCGGCTTCGTCTTGGGCGAAGGTGCCGGCGTGCTGATTCTGGAAGAGTACGAACATGCTGTGGCAAGAGGTGCGGAAATCCTGGGAGAAATCGCGGGATACGGCGCCACCTGTGATGCTCACCACATGACCGCTCCGCTGGAAGACGGAAGCGGTGCGGCTGCCTGCATGACGATGGCGATGGAAGACGGAAATGTGCGCCCGGAGGAAGTGGGATACATCAACGCCCACGGAACCGGAACGCCGCTGAACGATCGATGCGAAACCGCTGCGGTAAAGCGGGCCTTCGGAGAGTCCGCATCCAACGTGGTGATGTCCTCCACCAAGTCCATGACCGGCCATCTGCTGGGCGGCAGCGGCGGTGTGGAAGCGGTGATTACCGCCAGCATGCTGCAGGATCAGTTTGCACCGCCAACGGCAGGCTATAAGGTGCCGGATGAAAATTGCGACCTGGACATCTGTCCGAACGAGGGCAAAGCGGTGGAGACGCAGTACGCGCTGTCCAATTCTCTGGGCTTTGGCGGACACAATGCCACCCTGCTGTTCCGGAGAGTGTAATCATAGAATCAAGGATAAATGGAGAAAAAATGGAACTGAATTTTGAACAGATTAAAGAGATACTTCCCCATCGCAGCCCGTTCTTGTTGATTGACCGGGTAACCGATCTGGTGCCCGGCGAATCGGCAGAGGCGGTAAAATGCGTCAGCGGCAACGAACCTTTCTTTCAGGGGCATTTCCCGGAAAAGGCTGTGATGCCGGGGGTACTGATCCTGGAAGCGCTGGCGCAGACCGGTGCGGTGGCAATCCTGTCCCTTCCGGAAAACGAAGGAAAGCTGGCTTTTTTCGGTGGCGTAAAGAACTGTCGCTTCCGGAGACAGGTGGTGCCCGGAGACGTACTGACTCTGCGATGCTGCCTGACTCGCATGAGAGGCAGCGTTGGTTTTGGGGAAGTGGAGGCCACGGTGGACGGCGAGACGGCCGTTACCGGTGAGATTTCTTTCGCAATCGGCGAGGCGTAAGCTATACTGAATCCGTTTTTTCTGATATAATCACGGATGAGGTGAAACAAAATGCTGGAACGAAATTTTCAAAGGGTCTATAACCGATTCAAATTATCATTATACGCCCGGATTTTTAAAGAGGACCGGGACGGGGGAAAGGATTCTCTCACCACACAGGAAGTGATTTCCATGGAAATCATCAACTGCATGAACGAACCGACGGTGAACGAATTTGCCGCCATGGCCACTCTGTCCGCGCCCAATGCGGCGTACCGGGTGAACCAACTGGTGAAAAAAGGCTATATCGAGAAGGTTCAGAGCGACACGGATAAGCGGGAGTTCCATCTCCGGATTACGCCGAAATACGAAGAGGATTACGGAGATATCTTCAACTACATCAACATGGTCTGCCAGCGGATTCGGAAACGCTTTCCGGAGGAAGACGTGGAAAAGCTGGACGAAATGCTGGGCATTATCGTGTCGGAGCTGATGAAGGAAACCGATGTGCTCCGCCTGGTTGCCGGACGAGGCAGCGGCCGGGGAAGCGAGTAGCATGAGAAAATGAACCGAGTTCGGCCTCCGACTGAAACCGGAAGCCCGGCGCAGCCGGATTGACTCGCCAAACGAGTTCAAAGCACCCTCCTTTTGCGGGAGGGTGTTTTTATGGGATGAAACCGGCCGGGAGAGCAACAGCTTTCTTGTGAGTCTCTAATTCCAGCTATTCCTGTTGAAATCGGTAGAAATTGACGACGGAACGCTCTCCCCCGAGGTCCCGTCGTCAATTTCTCCGCGGCCGCTTGGTGGATTAGAGTTCAATGCCCGGGGCAGAGGGCGGGATGAGGCCTCGGAAGCAGGAAATTCGGTCGAAAAGATGTGTTTTCTAGACTGGGTTGGATTTACATTAGAGGTAAAGGTGCGAAGATAAAATTAGATTGACGACAGACTGCGGAGAAGCGCGGGTCTGTCGTCAATTTTTGTGACGTAGAATGCAGATTAGAGCAGGAGGCGTGAAGGAATGATTAGAATTGAAGACGAAGGGGAGAGATGGGGCGTTCGTCGTCAATTCTTTCCCTCTAGGACTTATAATGATGGGATCTGATGCCGACGGCGCCTTTGGCCCCAAAGACGTGGTGCCCGTCGACGAAAGAGCAAGGGTTTGCGGGGGGTGAAGCACCACGTCCGGCTCGCCGGCAGCGCCTTTGGTCCCAAAGACGTGGTGCCCGTTGACGAAAGAACAGGGTTTTGCGAGGAATCGTGCACCAAGTCCGCGCCGGCCGAGCGCCTTTAGTCCCAAAGACGTGGTGCCCGTTGACGAAAGAGCAAGGTTTTGCGGGGAATCGTGCACCAAATCCGCGCCGGCCGGTCGCCGCCGCGCAAAGCCCTGCGCCGGCCGCGCCAAAAAATAACAAAAAGCGTGAAAACACCCGGAGCCTCCGGGTCCGTTCCGCTTTTGTCGGGTCTAGCCGCCAGTCAATATTTCCTCGGTTTTGATGGGTTTAAATTCACCGGTTCATCCTATTTCCCGGAACTGTCGATTTCTTCCTGGATGTCCTGAACCCTGCGCTGATTCATATCGGTGTAATCCTCGCTGATGCAGGTGTACCCTCGGTTGAAGAAATCGCTGTGAACCATAAAATCCGCTGTGGATCGGTTGTTGGCAAAAGGCACATCGTACACATTGGCGATTCGAAGCAGTGCCTTGATATCCGGATCGTGAGGCTGGGCTTCCAACGGGTCACTGAAGAAAATCACCATGTCGATTTTCCCTTCCGCAATGCGGGCTCCCACCTCCTGGTCGCCGCCCAAAGGACCGCTCTTCAGCGCTTCTACCGGAAGTCCCGTGTTCTCGGAAATCAGCCGCGCGGTGGTTCCGGTTCCGCAAAGGAAATGCTGTCCCAGGATGTCCCGATTCTTCTGACACCACCGAATCAACGCTTCCTTCTTGTGGTCGTGAGCGATCAGCGCAATCCGCTTCTGCAGGCCGAGTGTTCTTGTAATATCCGCCATATTTTTTCACCTCCTTGTATGCGTTCAGTATAGCACTATTCGGAAAATGTAATATCCCGAAATTGTATTTTTGCAGAAAAATTTCTGTAAAAAAAGGGACGAAAAGTGTGGAGGCGACCGACACATTTCTGTGGAAAACTATTTCTGTTCGTCACATCATTTCTTCACAATGCGACCATTTACAAAACACGGGATGTGGTAAAATTCTAGTGTATAGAAATGTAGAGTATTGATTTTTTATAGGGAGAATCCATGATTAACAAAGTTGTGGGATTGTATTTCAGCCCCTCCGGCGACACCGCGAGGCTGACCAAAAGAGTAGCAGAGGAAATCGCGGCGCGCATGGACGACGCCTGCATTGAGAACCTCTCTGTATCATATATCGATTTGCTGCGCAATCCTCTGATGGAGGACTGTGCTTTTGATGAGGAAACAATTGTGGTGATTGGGATTCCGGCGTTTACCGGACGGGTGCCCCTGCCTTGTGTTAAGATGATTCAGAAAATGCACGGCAAGAATACCATGACCGTCTGCTTGGTGGATTACGGCAACAGCTCCTACGGAGATGCGCTGTACGAGTTGTATACCTTTATGGAGGACCAGGGATTTTCCGTGCTCAGCGCCGGAGCATTTGTTTCCCAGCACGTGATTTTCAAAAAAATAGCGGCGTGCCGACCGGACGTCCGGGATCTCCAGAAGGTAAAGGAATTCTGTGAGCTTACCTCCCGCAAGCTGCACCGGTTCTGCGGCACCATGATTCAAGAGCTGCGGGCGAAGCCGGCACCACTGGACATCAAGGGGTCCATTCCCCACAAAGCCCCTCTGCGCTTGCCGCTGCACCCGACGCCCAACAAGCATTGTACCAACTGCGGAGCCTGTGCACAGATTTGCCCCATGGGGGCCATTAATCTGAGGGACGTGCGGAAGGTGGATGTGCGGAAGTGCATTTCCTGCACCGCCTGCATCCGGGCATGTCCGGAAGGGGCGCGGGATTTTCACGGACCGATGTGTGCGGCTTCCGGCCTGGCGCTGGAGAAGCTGTACAGCAAAAGAAAGGACCCGGAGTGGTTCTTGTAAACATTGAATACAATCTGCGGCAACCGGAAACCTCCGGGGCTGCGGATTTATTTTTTTATTCATTTTTTTACAAAAATAAACATAAAGCATTGTTTAAAAAACCATTGACAGGAGAAAAACAGGGGTTTAGAATACAAGTATACAATTTTAAAAGAAGGGGGCGCATGGTGCCAGAACAGCGTAAGAGGTAAGAGATATGAATGAAATTAAACTGAACGAGCGGACCCATCTTTTGCAGGAAGAGCCGTACAGCTATCAACTGCAGGATGTGGAAGAGCCGAATTTGATGCGGGAGTTCTTCGAATATACGGAGATTCCGAAAGTTTCGTTCAACTTCCGGCGGAGCCCGTACAACATGCCGGAGAATATATGGATTACGGATACCACCTTCCGGGACGGACAGCAGTCTCGGGAGCCGTATACCGTGCAGCAGATTGTGGATATCTACAAAATGATTTCCAAACTGTCCGGGCCGAATGGCATTATTCGCCAGACGGAGTTTTTTGTATACAGCGATCGGGACCGAGAAGCCATCGAAAAGTGCATGGAGCTGGGACTGAAGTTCCCGGAGATTACCACGTGGATTCGGGCAAAGAAGGAGGACTTTAAGCTGGTGCACGATATCGGCGTAAAGGAGACCGGCATCCTGGTGAGCTGCTCGGATTACCATATTTTTACGAAGCTGGGTATGACGAGACGGCAAGCCATGGAGCATTACCTTTCCGTTATCAACGATGCCTTTGAGGCCGGTGTGGTGCCGCGGTGCCACCTGGAGGATATTACGCGGGCGGATTTCTACGGATTCGTGGTGCCGTTCGTGAGAGCCATTCAGGAAATGTCGGAGCAGGCGAAGATTCCGGTGAAATTCCGCATGTGCGATACTTTGGGATACGGAATTCCGTATGTGGGAACGGCGCTTCCGCGAAGCGTGCCGGGCATCGTCTACGGCATGCAGAATTACTGCGATGTGCCCAGCGAGATGCTGGAGTGGCACGGGCACAACGACTTCTACAAAGCCGTAGCCAACGCGGCCAGCGCGTGGCTGTACGGATGCGCTTCGGTGAATACCACTCTGTTCGGCATCGGAGAGCGCACGGGAAATGTCCCGATGGAAGCCATGGTATTCGAGTATGCACAGCTGAAGGGAACCCTGGATGGGATGGACACCACGGTAATCACCGACCTGGCGAGATACTATGAGAAGAAGATCGGATTCAAGGTACCGCCGCAGACTCCTTTTGTGGGAGAGAATTTCAACGTGACCAAAGCGGGCATTCACGCAGACGGATTGCTGAAGAACGAAGAAATCTATAATATTTTCGACACCAAGAAATTCCTGAAGCGTCCGCCGCTGGTTTCCTTGAACCAGAATTCCGGTGCGGCCGGCGTGGCACTGTGGATTAACGAATCCTACGGACTGGAGGGAGAACACCGGGTCGGCAAGCACAGTCCGGTGGTGAAATACGTGAAGAGCTGGATCGATGAGCAGTACGCTAACGGCAGAATGTCCATCATCAGCGGAAAAGAAGTGGACAAGAAGATTGATGAATTTATCGCCTCCGATATGGGGACAGAAGGAGAACAGTAAAAATGGGTAAGACAATTGCAGAGAAGATTATTGAACAGCATCTGCTTTCCGGGGAAATGAAGACCGGGGAGGAGATTGGTCTTCGAATCGATCAGACGCTGACCCAGGATGCCACCGGAACCATGGCGTATCTGGAGTTTGAATCCATGGGCGTGGATCAAGTTCGGACGGAGCGGTCCGTGGCCTATATCGACCACAACACGCTGCAGTCCGGTTTCGAGAATGCGGACGATCATCGGTACATCCAGAGCGTTGCGGCGAAGCACGGCATCTGGTTCTCCCGTCCGGGAAACGGTATCTGCCATCAGCTGCAGTATGAACGCATCGGAAAACCGGGAAAGACACTGATCGGTTCCGATTCCCACACACCCACCGGCGGCGGTCTGGGTATGCTGGCCATGGGTGCCGGCGGAATGGACGTGGCGGTTGCCATGGGCGGCGGTGCGTATTACATTCCGATGCCTCGTATGATTCGGGTGAACCTGAAGAACCGGCTGGGCGACAATGTGAGCGCCAAGGATGTGATTCTGAAAGTGCTGAGACAGCTGTCCGTAAAGGGCGGCGTGGGTGCCATCGTGGAGTACGGCGGGGAAGGAATTCAATCCCTCAGCGTGCCGGAACGGTGCACCATCACCAATATGGGTGCGGAGCTGGGTGCCACCACCTCGATTTTTCCATCGGATGAGGAGACTCGGAAGTTCCTCAAGGCTCAGAACCGGGAAGAGGATTGGATTCCGCTGTCCAGCGATGAAGATGCGGTATATGCAGAGGAGTACACCATTGATTTGAGCGAGCTGAAACCACTGGCGGCATGCCCTCACAGCCCGGACAACGTGAAGCCGGTGGACGAATTGAAGAAAATAAAGGTGGATCAGATTGCCATCGGATCCTGCACCAATTCCTCCTATGCGGATATGTTGAAGGTAGCCAGAATGCTGAAGGGAAAGAAAATCGCCGACGGCGTCAGCCTGGGGATTTCCCCGGGATCCCGCCAGGTGCTTTCCATGCTGGCGGAGTGCGGCGCTTTGACGGATATGATTGATGCCGGTGCCCGGATTCTGGAATGCACCTGCGGTCCATGCATCGGAATGGGCTTTTCCCCGAATTCCGGCGGCGTGAGTCTGCGGACCTTTAACCGAAACTTCCTGGGCCGCTCCGGAACCAAGGACGGACAGGTGTACCTGGTGAGCCCGGAAACCGCAGCGGCTTCCGCTCTGACGGGATATATCACGGATCCGACGACCCTGGAATCCGTAGGGAAGGTAGAGATTCCGGAAGAGTTCCGGATTAACGACAGTGGTTTTATTCCGCCGCTGCCGCCGGAAGAGGCGAAGGATGCGGAAGTGCTTCGGGGACCGAACATCAAGCCGTTCCCGGAAACCCACCCGCTGGAAAACGAAATTCAGGCGGAGGTCCTCCTAAAAGTGGGCGACAACATCACCACGGATCACATCATGCCGGCGGGCGCCAAAGTGCTGCCGTACCGTTCCAATATTCCGAAGATTTCCACTTTCTGCTTCGGCGTAGTGGACGAAACCTTCCCGGAGCGGGCCAAAGCGGCGGGCAAGGGAATCATCGTGGGCGGATCCAATTACGGTCAGGGATCTTCCCGAGAGCATGCGGCATTGGCGCCGCTCTACCTGGGCATCCGGGCGGTGATTGTAAAGAGCTTTGCTCGAATTCACATGGCCAACTTGGTGAATGCAGGAATTCTGCCGCTGGTATTTGAGGATCCGGCGGACTACGATCGGATCCGGCAAGGCGACGTGCTGACCATTTCGGATATCTTCGAAGGGTTAAAGGAGAATCGGGTGATTCTTCACGCCGGAGAAAAAGAAATTCCGCTGCGAATGGAGCTGGCGGAAAGGCAGAAGGAAATGCTCCTGGCCGGCGGATTGCTGAAATATGCGGCAGCGACGGGGAAGCAGAGATAAAAAGGAAAGAAGGAAAGACAGTGGACTGTGGAGTTGAAAAGGATATTCAGAAAGCGGTGGCGGAATTTGAAGTGCTGCTGCGGGAACAGGTAGCGCGAAATGAACGGATTCGGAAGAGCCGGGAATCCGCCGGAAGCGGCAAAGAGGAAGGCTGGGGCGTGACCATCGGCCTGACGGCGGGAGACGGCATCGGGCCGGTCATCATGAAAGAAGCCCGGGCAGTGCTGGAAAAACTGCTGGCAGAAGAGCTGGCATCGGGAGAGGTGCGCCTTCGGGAAATTGATGGCTTTACTCTGGAAAACCGGCTGGAGAAGGGGCAGACCGTTCCGGACGAAGTGCTGGCGGAGATGCGGCAGTGCGACGTGCTGCTGAAAGGCCCCACCACCACACCGAACGCATCCATGAATACCAAGAATCTGGAAAGCGCCAACGTGTACCTGCGGAAAACCTTTGACCTGTATGCCAACGTGCGCCCGGTTTCCATTCCGGAGGAGGGCATCGACTGGACCTTCTTCCGGGAAAATACGGAAGGGGAATACGCGTTGGGAAGCCGCGGCATTCGAATCGGCGACTCCCTAGATGTGGATTTCAAGGTGACCACCCGGGAAGGAACCCTGCGAATCGCTCGGGCTGCCTTTGATTTCGCCCGGGCCAACGGAAAGAAACGGGTGTCCATCGTGACAAAGGCCAATATCATGAAGAAGACCGACGGCGATTTCCTTCAGATTTGCCGGGAGGTGGCGGAGGAATATCCGGAAATCGAGACGGACAACTGGTTCGTGGACATCATGGCGGCCAACCTGGTGAACAAGGATATTCGAAACCAATTCCAGGTGTTCCTGCTGCCGAACTTGTACGGGGACATCATCACCGATGAAGCCGCGCAGATTCAGGGGGGCGTAGGAACCGCCGGAAGCGCCAACATCGGACGGGATTACGCCCTGTTCGAAGCCATTCACGGAAGCGCTCCGCGCATGGTGGAAGAGGGCATCGAAGGCTATGCCAATCCGGCCAGCCTGATGAAGGCGACGGCGATGATGCTGGCCCACGTGGGATATGTGGAAAAAGCAGAGCGTCTGGAAAAAGCTTTGGATGCGGCGGATGCGAAGCTGGGACCGAAGATGACCGGACTTCCGGGCGGCGGAACCTGCCGGGAGTTTGCGGACGAGGTGCTGGCGGCGCTGTAGGAAAGGTGTCGGAAATGTTCGCCTCCCCAAAACCTCTTTTTGTGGTACAATATTCCTCGTGAATGAAAGAGGAATGGGGGCAATTGATGATACATAATTTTTTAGTATGCCTAAATGCGGTCATCCCGCTGGTGCTGTACCTGGTAGTTGGAATGCTGGTGCGGAAATACAGCGTGCTGACGGAAAAAGACGTGCGGAAATTCAACAAGATGGTGTTCGTGGTGTTTTTTCCGGCACTGATGTTTGAAAATCTCTATTCGGCGGATATTTCGGAAGCCTTCGACGGGCGGCTGATTCTTTTTGCCTGCCTCTTCGTGCTGGCAGTGTGCGGAATCACCTGGGGAATCGTAGTCCGCATGGACATACCGGACCGAACCCGGGGCGCCATGATTCAGGCGGTGTACCGGAGCAACTTCATTCTCATGGGGCTTCCGGTGGCGGAGAACATCTACGGCAAGGGCTGCGTGTCGGTGACGGCGGCGCTGATCATGTTCGTGGTGCCGCTGTACAACTTCCTGGCGGTTATCGTGCTGGAATACTTCCGGGGCGGCCGGGCGAATTTGAAGTCCGTGCTGAAAAAAATCCTGACGAACCCGATCATCCTGGGTGCGGTGGCGGCGATTCTGGCGCTGGCGCTGAACATTTCGGTGCCGTCTGCGGTGAACAAAACCATCTCCGGAATGTGCGATGCCACCACTCCGATTGCCATGATTTTGCTGGGCGCATCCTTCAACAAGAGCAGCGTTCATGCGGGTAAAAAAAATCTTACGATATGCGTTCTGGCCCGGCTGGTCATCGTACCGGCGATTGGCTTGGGGATTGCGGCGGTGCTGGGCGTCCGAGACGTGGCGCTGGTTTCCCTGATTGCCATGATGGCGGCGCCGCCGGCGGTTTCCTCCTATACCATGGCGGAGGCGATGGACTCTGACGGCGAGCTGGCGGGAAATGCGGTGATTTTTGCAACGCCGCTGTCCTGTGTGACCATCTTCCTGTGGCTGTTCCTGTTCAAGAGCTTGGGAATGTTTTAAACAAAAAGCCTGTTTTTCACAGGTTGCCTATTGAAAACTGCATTTTTGGCGGAATAGAACGACCGAAGTCAACAAGACGAAAAGAGCTGCGGCGGCAGCTCTTTTTCTATTCCCGATTCAGGGCGCGCGGGCTTCCATGTTGGCACCTTGCTCCCCGCAAGCCCTTGCGCCTTCGTCGGGCCACGCCAACATAGGCGCCGTTATCCCGGCGCGCGGGCTTCCCGGTTGGCGCCTTGCTCCCCGCAAGCCCTTGTTCCTTCGTCGGGCCACGCCAACCCCGGCGCCTTTTTTCCGGCGCGCGACCTTCCCTGTTGGCGCCTTGCACCTCCCAAGCCCTTGCTTCTCCGTTGGACCGCGCCAACAATGCGCCTTGAAAAGCGGCGCGCGGCCTTCCATGTTGGCGCCTTGCACCCCGCAAACCCTTGCTTCTCCGTCGGACCACGCCAACAATGCGCCTTGAAAAGCGGCGCGCGGCCTTTCCTGTTAGCGCCTTGTACCCTGCAAGCCCTTGCGCCTTCGTCAGGCCACGCCAACAGAGGCGCCGTTATCCCAGTGCGCGGCCTTTCCTGTTGGCGCCTTGCTCCCGCAAGCCCTTGTTCCTTCGTCGGGCCACGCCAACCCCGGCGCCTTTTTTCCG
>OLPY01000823.1_pt1 | contig 24655 bp, 20 predicted proteins | sample 1672481 | NCBI WGS metagenome assembly OLPY01 (sample SAMEA3136691, study PRJEB25190) | human gut metagenome | biome: human gut; feature: human-associated habitat; material: faeces | place: Austria | collected 2013 | reverse complement strand
TGTATAAGCGAGTATTCAAACCGCCGCGACTAAAGTCACAAATATGCTTTATTTAGCTTCTGGAGTTCGTCTGCTTTGCAGCCTCACAAATCAGAATTTATTTGGGAGCGTCTCCTTTGCCTGCGGCAAATCAGAATTCTTCCGAAAATCTTTGTAAACTCACTATTTGACATTGCATAGTACCTAGTATAATATAGTATTAACAGGAAAGGAGCGAATCAATGAATGCACAGTTTAAGAAAGGGGTTCTGGAACTGATTGTTCTTGCAGCGGTAGAACAAAAGGATATGTACGGATATGAACTGGTTGCAGAAGTTTCAAAAGTAGTGAATGTAAAGGAAGGAACCATTTATCCTATTTTGAAGCGACTGACGAATGAACATTATTTTGAGACATACTTAAGAGAATCCACAGAAGGACCACCAAGAAAGTATTATCATTTGACTGCTGCGGGGATTCTTCATTTAAGAGAATTGGAGAAGGAGTGGGAAGAATTTTCCCGGAATGTGAATAAGTTTTTAAAGGAGAGATAAAGGATGACAAAAAGGGAGTTTTTAAAAGAGCTGGAAGATAGGCTCCAGATGCTTGATGAAAAAGAGCGGAAAGATATGATAGAGGAATATTCACAACATATCAGTATGTGCATGAAAAGTGGGATGAAAGAAGAAGAAGCGATTGAGGATTTTGGAGATATGGATGATTTGATTGCTGAGATTCTTGAAGCGTATCATCTGGATCCGGAATATGAAGTAAAGAGCAGGGAAAGAAGCGGAAAAACAGGAATTGCAGATTTATTGCCAAAAGATTTTTTCAAGAAAAAAACGAAGATAGCTAAGGCCGGTAATAAAAGCAATGTCAATGATGAAAATAATAAAAGTAATCCTAGAAAGAATAGAAGAGTAGAAGGAACAAAACGCTTTAAGGAAGAACAAGGACGAAAAATAGAAAATATAACGAGTAAAGCTGTGAAAACGAGTAGTAATGCCGTTTCATGGAGCTGGGATAAGATTAAAAAATTCTTTTTTATTTTTATAAAAATAGTATTAGTTTTCCTGGCACTTCCGGCAGTATTTTTTGATCTGGCCGGGTTATTCGGATTGGGAATATTAGGTGTTATGGCATTTCAGGGATATCCGGTTATAGGATGCGTCATCATAGCATTTGGAGTGGTTTTAAGCATGACAGCATATATTCTTTTTTTATTTACCTATGTATTAGGAGGAAGGGGAGCAAAAGCATGAGTTTTAGAAAAATACTGGTAGGAATTTTTATGGCAGGGATTATCTGCTGCGGAATCGGAGCAGGAGTAACATTTCAGGAGTATTCTTCATTTAAATATATGGGAGAAAAAAGAATAGGGAGCAATAAAATCGCAGAAAAAACACTGACTGAGAATTTGTATACAGATAAAACGAAGAAGTTAAATACGTCATTTATAGCATACAATAATGAAAATGAGAATATAGAGCTAAAAACATCAAAATCTGTTCCTAAAGATAAAATACAAATCAAAGTACGTTATGATGCAGATAATGTAAAAGATATACATATTGATAAGAATTTATATAATGATGATGAGTATATAGGGGACGATATATATATTGATGATGACTACGATGAAAACAGTATGGATAATGTGGCGTTGGAAAATATGACACAAACAGATGAAAGTGAATCTGAACAGAAGAATCCAACAAGTCAGGAATTTTTTATTAGTGCAGTGGGACGTATGTCTGATATAGAATATGTTCTTAGTTACAAAGATGAAATTTTGAAAAACATCAAAGAAAGAAAAATTTACAACTATGTTTATCCACAAATTATTTCTGTAGAGATTACGGTCAATCCAGAGAATAAAAATCTAATGAAAATATAAGTCCTGGTTTGCGTAGCAAAACAAACAGACGCCGCTACAGAAGCATAGCAATTAAATTTTAGTGGACTGATACTAAAATAGATGTGAAAAGCACTGAATTTTAGCCATATTTTATTGAGATTAGTATGAGAAATGCTGTAGTGGAACAAGATTGATTTGCATATGTATTAGAGCGTGTTTGAAACTTAGTTTATTATTGTAACACAATGATAACAGTTTGAATGTCAGTCCTTTCAAGTTTGATTTCTTAAAAAGTCACAGCCGTCTGAAGCCTCCCTCAAATCTCTTCAACATGAATTCTGATTTTCCTCCAATCGCCAAAGACAGCTCCCCAAGAGAGACCATACCCTATATTTGTGACCTCGGAGCAAAGGTTGGATGTAAGCGGTTAAGCGAACATTCAACCTGCAGCGACTAAAGTCGCAAATATAGGGTATGGTCTCTCTTGGGGAGCGTCTCTTTGCCTGCGGCAAATCAGGATTTCTAGGAAACAAATGGCAGTACATATGTTACCCAAAGATGACTAAGTGGCATTACCAGCACCATTGCCGGTATCATGTCGGCTATCGGGAATTCTTTTACTTTCATCATTCGAAAGCCAGTTGCGACAAGAAGCACGCCACCACAGGCTTTGAAATCACAAATCATAGTTTCAGTGCAGAACGGATAAATCGCACCTGCAAGTAAGAAAAGTACCATGAATATGATAAACTGCGGCACTGCGATTACGCAGGTAACAACTCCAAGAATACAGGCAAAGATTAAAGCAGTGGCAAGATCAAGTACGGTTTTTGCTAAAAGAATACTGTGGTCCCCAGTCATTCCCGCCGTAATACTTCCGTAAATTCCTGTACCACTTGCACAGAATAATACGATAGCAGTAACTAATACACTCTGGTATTCTGCATCTTTTTTACTTTGTCCGGGAATGATTTTAGAAATGATTTTTTCCATTCCCATTCCCATTTTTTGTGTAAGATTTCCGAGATGAATAATCAGCCCGATTACGGTTCCTAAAATAACAGAAAGAATAACGGCAGGCATATTTTTCATTAGGGAAATAGAACTGATACCCATAGTCATCGCACAGGCACCAAAAACTAAGTTGAGATTTGTCTTGAAAGATTCAGTTAGTCGCGGTCCGATAAAAGAACCAGCAATTCCACCAATGATAATTCCAAGACAGTTCGCAATAACTCCGATTGGCATAAAGATTCTCCTTTTTTGAAATAGTAATTAATGTGGCTAACAGACGAAAACAGGGAAATCATAGCATTGCATCTGTGACTTTAGTCGCAGCGGTTTGAATGTTCGCTTAAGCGCTCGCATCCAAACCTTGCTCCGAGGCCACAGATGCAATGCTATGATTTCCCTGTTTCGTCTGTTCATCTTAATGAATTAAACCAAACCCATTATACTAGTATGGAACGTTTTCTGCAACATCTACTGGTGGTTCGAATCCTTCTTCTTCTCTTTTTGCAAGGAATTCTTTCAGTTCCTGAGCTGGCATATCAAGTCCTGTATACAGTTTGAATGCACCGGCTCCCTGCCATAAAAGCATACCTTTTCCACCGATAACGTTCTCTTCTTTACATCCATTTGCTACAGCGTCAGCCATAAGTTTTGTTACTAATGGATGGTAAATAACATCGTATACAACCATGTCTTCGTGGAATACGCTCATATCTGTAACAAGGGACTGTCCATCAAGGGCAGGAGCCATTCCTACGCAGGTTCCATTAATAAGAATGTCACATTCTCTTACCTTATCATGCATAAAATCTGTGTCACTTAATGAATGAAACTCTAACTTACATTTTACTCCATCATCCATCATTTTCTGGCCGATACCAGCAACGTGGTCAAGACCTTCTTTACTTCTGTTGAATACAGTGATGGACTTTGCTCCGTCTAAAGCACACTGTACCATGATAGCGGTAGCAGCTCCACCTGCACCAAATAAAACAATATCTTTATCTACGATTGATACGTTATGATCTTTTAAATCTAAAACAACACCCATACCGTCTGTGATATGACCTGTTAAAACTCCATTATCATTAACAATAGTATTTACAGCACCAACGAATCTTGCAGCATCAGATAACTTATCCATATTGCGGCATACTTCCTGCTTACATGGCATAGTAACGTTGGCACCACGCATGTTCAGTCGTCTCATTGCAGCTAAGGAATCTTTTACCTGGGATGCATCAGTATCAAAGGCAAGATAAGCACAATCAATTCCGTAATAATCAAAGCAGAAGTTATACATAATCGGTGAGCCGGAATGTTTGATTGGGGTGCCGAATACACCTAATAATCTTGTTTTGCCTGAAATTCTTGTATCCATAATAATTCCTCCATAAATTTGAAAAACTAGCACCTGAGAAATTAACACTTTAAAGCATTCAAGTGCTTGGTTGTTAAAATACCATCTTTCGACAGGAATGTCAAGAGAAAATACGCAATTTAATTAAAAATTCTGACTTGCCGCAGGCAAAGGAGACGCTCCCCAAGAGAGACCATACCCTATATTTGTGACTTTAGTCGCTGCAGGTTGAATGTTCGCTTAACCGCTTACATCCAACCTTTGCTCCGAGGTCACAAATATAGGGTATGGTTTCTCTTTGGGAGCTGTCTTTGGCGATTGGAGGAAAATCAGAATTCATGTTGGAGAGATTTGAGGATTCCCCGAAAGACTGTGATTTTTCAAACACGCTTTAGTACATCAACAAATCAATGAAATATTAAGGATTGACACACAAAATATTATTATAATATCACAGCAATTTTACAATAATAAGCCAGAGTTCCTATTTCTTCTGTCCCCATCCCCAAATTTTTTCAACTGATTTGTAGGACTGAAATACACAGAACCCTCCTCCCCTGTAATCTATAAAAATGCGCCTTAGAGCAAGTTCAAGTTGCGGATGAGCAGCTTGGACGCAGTGAAACGAAGTATTTTTATAGATTACAGGGGAGGAGGGTTCGTCTGTTTATTTCTCCAACTCTACAAATCAGGATTTTTAACCAAAGCGGTATTCTTTGTTTAGCTTACTCTGTTCAATAACATATTTTTTAAATTCCTCAATCAGCGGTGGGTGATATACATCTTTAAGAATCGCCATATAGAAGTACCTCTTATAAGAAGGCTGCGTCAATTTCAGCACTTTTACATCCACATGGTTAAGCCCGTCAAACTTTGGAGCAATCATAATACCGAAGCCTTTGGAAACAAAACCGGCACCGACAAGATCTTCTTCAATCTCGCAAAGAATATCCGGGTATGCATTGATACTTTTGAATAAGTCATCAATAATCTGGCGCAGTCCGCTTTTATGCCGGAAGATAATCTGCTGATAGGCAAGGGTCTCTTTTAAAGTTACACTGTCTTTGGCGGCAAGAGGATGGTCTTTTGGAACAATGACAACAAGTTCCTGAGTCGCGATAGGGATAAATTCGACCATTGGACTATTATTTAACTTAGAGCAAAAAACCATGTCGTATTCTCTGTCTATAAGACTGCGGACCAGATCGACAGAGAGCCCATGTTCACAACTGAAATTAAACCAGATATTTTTATCTGGATGAAGATCAAGAAAGTTTTTTACGGTAGTTGGAACATAGTCTGTTCCGAGTGTACGGAGAAAGCCGATATTGATTTCACCTTCACCGTTTGCCACTAATTTGATGTCTCTTACTGCATTATCTAAGTTTGCGAGAATTTCCTTTACATTAGAATAAAATGCCTTACCATATTTTGTCAGTACAATGTTACGCCCACGCTTTTCAAAGAGCTGTATGCCCAGTTCGCTCTCCAATGTAGAAATAGCGTAGCTTAAGCTGGGCTGTGTGATAGAAAGAATCTCAGCGGCCTTGCTGTAATGTTCTGTTCTGGCAAGTGTTTCAAAATAACGTAAGTGAAATAAGTTCATTGAAAAACCCCCTTCAATAAAAGTATTGTTTAAAGATTTCAGTATTATGTTAGATTCGTTTTGTTTATAGAATGTAGTCTGTAAAAACAGATTCATAAAATCAAAATTAAAGTACAAAAAATGACGTATCAAAATGATATATCTGATTGTGGATATTAAAATCATATTACCAGATCATTTTACTTAAATTTATTAGAAGTATTGCCATAAATTTTTAAGAAATTCACCTTAAAAATTTCTATGTTTTACCTTACCATAAATGATAAAAAAAATCTATGAATTTACGAATATTCTCGATTGGTTTTATTGAATAAAACGAGTTATAATCTAAGTAACTTAAAAAGTTAAAAAAATAACAAGTAAATTTTTTAAAGCAAAATTATATTTTTTTCAAATGAGAAGGAGGACATATCATGTCAAAAGAATTTCCTATTACCGTTAGTTCATGGACACTTGGAGACCAGTGCAAATTTGAGGAGCGTGTAAAAGCAGCTAAGGAAGCAGGATACGATGGAATCGGTCTTCGTGCTGAAACTTATGTAGATGCATTAAATGAAGGACTTCATGACGAAGACATCCTTGCAATTCTTGAAAAATATGATATGAAGGTTACAGAAGTAGAGTACATCGTACAGTGGGCTGAGGATGCTCGTTCTTATGAGCAGAAATACAAAGAGCAGATGTGCTTCCATATGTGTGAACTCTTCAACGTAGGCCACATCAACTGTGGATTAATGGAAGATTACTCTGTAGAACATACAGCTCAGAAATTAAAAGAGTTATGTCAGAGAGCAGGCAAATTAGTTATCGGTGTTGAGCCAATGCCATACAGCGGAATCCCTAACATGGAAAAAGGATGGGCTGTTGTAAAAGAATCCGGATGTGACAACGCTAAGTTAATCATGGATACATGGCACTGGGTAAGAGCTAACCAGCCAATCGACCTTGAAGTAATCAAAGATATCCCAGCAGATAAGATCGTTTCTATCCAGATTAACGATGTTTGGGATCGTCCATACGCTAAGAGCATCTTAAGAGATGAGTCTATGCATGATCGTCTCGCTCCTGGAACAGGAATCGGATGTACAGCAGACTTCGTTAAGATGGTACGTGAAAAAGGTATTGAGCCAAAAGCAATCGGTGTTGAAGTAATCAGCGATGCTATCCTTGCTAAGGGTGTTGCAGAAGCTGCAAAACATACATTTGACAATACAAAGAAAGTTCTTGAGCAGGTTTGGCCAGAAGTACTTTAATCTTTAATTATTTACTTGAATTATATAGTTAACTTATCAAAAGCTAAATTGCAATAATAGACCGCAGCCCGCAGGTTAGAGGCTGCGGTGCGGTCGTGTGAATAATTAGGAAGGGGTAAATTATGAAGTTTGAAAAAATGTTTTCACCAATCCAGATTGGACCTATTGAAGTAAAGAACCGTTTCGTAGTACCTCCAATGGGTAACAACTTTGCAAACACAGACGGAACAATGAGTGATCAGTCTGTTGCTTATTACGGCGCACGTGCAAAGGGTGGATTTGGTTTAATCACACTTGAGGCTACGGTTGTTCATAAAGGAGCAAAGGGTGGTCCTAGAAAACCTTGTTTATATGATGATTCTGCAATTCCTAGCTTCAAGAAAGTAATTGATGCCTGCCATGCAGAAGGAGCTAAAGTTTCCATTCAGTTACAGAACGCTGGACCAGAAGGTAACGCAAAGAATGCTGGCGCACCAATCCAGGCAGCTACAGCAGTTACATCTGCAGATGGAAGAGATATTCCAGAAGCAGTTACAACAGAACAGGTTTATGAATTAGCAAGAGGATATGGAGAAGCTGCAAGAAGAGCAATGGAAGCTGGTGCAGATGCTGTAGAAATTCATATGGCACATGGTTACCTTGTAAATTCTTTCATGTCTCCAAGAACAAATAAACGTGTCGATGAGTTTGGTGGTTCTTTCGAGAACAGAATGCGTTTCTCAACTCTCATCATTGATGAAGTTAAGAAAGCAACACAGGGCAAGATTGCTGTACTCGCTCGTATCAACAGCACAGAGGATATGTTCGGTGGACTTGACAACCATGATATGTGTGCAATCGCAACTTATTTAGAGTCTTGCGGATTAGATGCACTTCATGTATCTCGTGCCGTTCACTTAAAAGATGAATATATGTGGGCACCTACAGGTATTCACGGTGGATTCTCTGCTGAATATGTAGCAAACATTAAGAAATGTGTATCCATCCCTGTTATCACAGTTGGACGTTACACAGAGCCACAGTTCGCTGAGGTAATGGTTCGTACAGGTAATGCAGACTTAGTTGCATTTGGCCGTCAGTCTCTTGCAGACCCAGCTATGCCTAAGAAAGCATTTGAAGACAGATTAGAAGACATGACACCATGTATCGCTTGTTTACAGGGTTGTGTTGCTAACATGTATGCTGGTAAGCCAATCTGCTGTTTAACAAACCCAGTTCTTGGCCGTGAGAGCGAAGGAATGAAAGAAGCAGAAACTAAGAAGAAGATTTATGTAATCGGTGGTGGCCCTGCTGGTATGTGTGCAGCATTTACTGCAGCAAGAAGAGGACATGACGTTACATTATTTGAAGCAAGCGACGTACTCGGTGGAAATATGAGACTTGCTGCTTACCCACCTGGAAAAGGTGATATCACAAACATGATCAGAAGTTACATCACAAAATGTGAAAAAGCTGGTGTAAAAATTGTTCTTAACACAGAAGTAACAGCAGACCTTATCAAGAAGGATGCTCCAGATGCAGTTATCGTAGCAACTGGTTCTGAAACGCTTGTACTTCCATTCATCAAAGGTATCACAGCTCCTGAAATTGTTCATGGAGGAGACTGCTTATCTGGTAAACGTCCGGTAGGACATAAAGTACTTGTTGTAGGTGGTGGTATGGTAGGTGCTGAAACAGCAGAGTTCCTTGCAGAAAAAGGACATGATGTTTCTATCATCGAGATGAGAGATGCAATCGGACCAGACGTAATCCACGAACATAGAGTATTCCTTATGGAAGGTCTTAAAGAATATGACGTTCATCAGTATGTAGATGCAGCAGTATCTGAGATTTACCCTGATGGCGTAAGCTACAAGAATGCAGCCGACAAATCTGATGATACAGTTTATGAATTAAGAGGATTTGACACTGTTGTTCTTTCAATGGGATATGTTTCCAAATATACACATCGTGAAGGTCAGGAAGTTGTTTACGATTTCGTTGACGAATTAAAAGCTATCTGTCCAGAAGTACACGTAGTTGGTGATGCTATCAGAGCTCGTCGTGCTTTAGATGCAACAAAAGAAGCTTACGATGTCGCATTAAATATCTAATCGTATCAGACATAAATATACAAACTGATATCAGATGTATTCTTGGAATCTTAATCTGTCTGCTGATGAATTTTGCCCGGTCGGGCAGGAAAGATTCTGAGAGTGCATCAGCAATTATGGAGGGAATAACAAATGGAAAGACGTATTAACGGACATACAGGACTTTTAGCACTGTTTGGAACACCTGTAGGACATTCAGGATCACCTGCAATGTATAACTTCAGCTTTCAGCATGACGGACTTGACTATGCATATATGGCATTTGATGTAAATGTAGAGCAGATGCCAGCTGTATTTGACAGCATTCGCTTATTCAAGATGCGTGGTGGTAACTTTACAATGCCATGTAAGAACATTGCAGCAGAGTTAGTTGATAAATTATCTCCTGCAGCAGAGATTATCGGAGCTTGTAACGTATTCGTTAACGATGACGGAGTAATCACAGGACACATCACAGACGGTGTTGGTTTCGTAAAGAACCTTGAAGTTAATGGTGTTGACGTTAAAGGTAAGAAAACTGTTGTTCTTGGAGCGGGCGGAGCTGCTACAGCAATTCAGGTACAGCTTGCATTAGACGGAGCTTCTGAAGTTGCAATCTTCAACATTGATGACGAGTTCTACGCAAGAGCAGAGTCTACAAAAGAAAAACTTGCAACACGCTGCCCAGAATGTAAAGTAACTGTTGAGCATCTCGAAGACAAAGAAGCTCTTGCAGCAGCAGTAAACAATGCAGATATCGTAATCAATGCTACAATCATGGGAATGAAACCTCACGAAGACGTAACATTAATCGATAAATCTTTATTCCGCAAAGACTTAGTTGTTGCTGATACAGTTTACAATCCTGAAAAAACTAAGATGATTCTTGAAGCTGAAGAAGCTGGATGTCAGGCAATCGGTGGAAAAGGAATGCTCTTATATCAGGGTGTTGTTAACTACAGTTTGTTTACAGGAAAAGATTTCCCAATCGAGGAATATCAGAAATTCCAGGCAGAACAGGCAAAATAGTTCAAATTAAATGAATGCCAGAGGGGGAGAGGAAAATCACCTCTTCTGGCAGGATGTTAATTAGTAGCACAAAACTACATTTAAAATTTCAGAGGAGAAAATGTATGAAAGCGAAAAAATATATCTGGTCAATGATCTGTGTGTACATGGCTTATTTGACACACGGTATGCAGGCACTTATTTTTTCACAGAATCAGGTAAACTTTGCAACTAAATGGGGATTTGATATGACTGATCCTTCTTCTGCAGCTTATGCAGCGGGTGTTGCAGCAGTTTCCACAGCAATCGCATGGACTGGATTTGGTAAATTCATTTCTGTATGGATTGGTGGAGAGATTTCTGACCGTGTCGGCCGTAAGAAGTTAATGATTGGTGGAGCAATTCTTTATATCATCTGCTTCGCAACAATGTTTGTAACGAACAATGCAACTGTAGCTGCAATCATGGGCTTATTAGGTGGTATTGCTACATCTGGTTTCTGGGATGCATCCGGATATCCGGCAGTACAGGAAGCATATCCTGCAGCACCAGGTTCCGCATTAATTATGATTAAGTTCTTCGTAGCGTTATCAAGTATCTTCTACCCACTGATCTGCGTACAGACAGCAGCAGCAGGTAACTGGAAGATCAACATTGTAATTCCTTTAGTATTATCTTGTGTTGTATTAGTATTTGCATGTATCGCAAGATTCGTTTACGATGATGAAAAAGCAGCAAACGCTGGTTCAGGAAGCGACAAGAGAGCTGACCAGGCTGAAATCGATGCAGCAAAAGCAAGACAGCTTGTTGCACCTGGAAAGTTTACAGCATTCCTCACATATTTCTATGCATTCTTAGTAATGGCAGTTATGTATGGTGCTCAGCAGTATACAAAGGCTTTCGGTCTTGCATACTGTGGACTTAGTGAAATGCAGGCAGCATCTATGACAACAATGTATCAGGTTGGTTCTATCGTTGCCGTAGCATTCTGGGCTGTAATGATGAGTAAGTTAAAATGGCATCCATTAAAAGTGTTAATCGTTGATGCGGTTATCACAGCAGGATCACTTTTAGCAGTACTTTTAGTACATCAGGTAGCAATCGTTTATATCGCAATCTTAATTCTTGGATTTGGTTGTGCAGGCGGTGCTTTACAGACAGGTCTTTCTGTATTACAGGAATTCGTACCTGGACCAAAAGGACGTAACACAGGTATCTACTATACATTCATGGGTGCTGCTTCTTATCTTATGCCTGTAATTGTAGCAAAATTAACAGTCATTTCCGGTGAAAGTAAAGCGGTATACACATTAATGACTCTTATGTTTATCTTAGCAGTTGTTCAGGTAGTAGCAACACTGTACCTCATCTTAAGATACAAGAAGGTATTTGGAACTACTCCATTAGCAAAAGCGGAATAAAGTTTAAGATAAATAGCTAAACAGCGATTTTAAAGTAATTATTTTAAACCCTTATGAAGTTGTTTTAAATAGTTATGGGAATTTAGATGATTACAACTAAAAATAAATGGTAATCAGCCTGTATATGGTACAAACTATATACAGGCTCACCATATTTTTAGCTGTTTATTTTTTTAATATTGTTAGTTAAAAAATAAACAAAAATCTATTGAAACCTATAAATTCATAGAATATATCTATAAGTACTGACCGATGCACAAAAGGGGAGTCAAAACAAAAAAATTTGTTATTTGTAAGTATTTTAGAAGATATCTATGGTAAATCTGTTGTAGTAATACACTGCTGTTTCAATTTTATTTTCTGAAAAACAGATGTAGACTGAAATAGATTTAAACAAAGGATAATTTTGTTTTTTGGTGTGTTAGTACACAAGTATTAGAAGAGGAGATATTATGAAGGTATTAAAGTGGCTGGATAACAATTTGGAACAGGCCATACTCCTGATTTTATTGTGTGGAATGACAATCGTTATGGGAGGGCAGATCATTGCCAGATATGCTTTTTCAGCTTCCCTGTCCTGGTCTGAGGAAATCACCAGATATATGTTTATTATTTCCGGTTTTATCAGTGCCAGTTATTGTATTAAACACGGATTATCCGTTAAGATTGACCAGTTAGTAGGTATGCTTCCGGGCAAAGGAGTACATTATATGCGGCTGGTAAGTTATCTTATACAGTTACTCTTTTTTGCTTATCTGGTTCCTTTTGCATGGAAATATGTGAAGGCAGGAATGGCAAGTGGACAGCTAAGTCCGGCTTGTGGAATTCCGATGTATCTGATTCAATCATTCACAGTAATCAGTTTTGTTTTATGCTGTATCCGTCTGATCCAGAAATTTATACAGCGAGTTGAAATCATCACAGGAAAAAGAGAAGCGGAGGAGAAATAAAGAATGTCACCATTAGTAGTATTTATATTATTCTTTGTATTTTTATTAATAGCGATTCCAATCTCTGTATCACTTGGTCTGGTTGCAGTATTACCGGGAGTATTTGATCCGTCTTTTACAGCGAGTGCTTCCTATGTTATCCGTTCTATGTTTGGTGGAATCGACAGTTTCCCACTCCTTGCAGTACCGATGTTTATTTTATCCGGTATCATTATGGCAAGAGGTGGAATCTCAAAAAGACTTTTTGATTTATTTTCATTTTTCATTGGAAAACGTACAGCAGGTCTGCCATGTGCGGCAGTAATTACCTGTCTGTTTTACGGAGCCATCTCCGGTTCAGGAATTGCCACAGTTGCCGCTGTGGGTAGTATGACAATCCCTCTGTTAGTAGAGCTTGGCTACGATAAAAAGTTCTGTACTGCCTTAGTTGCAGTAGCAGGAAGTCTTGGTGTTATTATTCCGCCAAGTATCCCATTCATCATGTATGGTATGGCATCTGGAGCTTCTGTAAGTGACATTTTCCTTGCAGGTATCGTTCCAGGAGTTCTTATCGGACTGCTTTTAATGGTATATGCTGTATTTTACTGTAAGAAACATGGAGAAGATAAAGAAAAGATTAATGCAAAGATTGATGTCCTTCATGAACAGGGACTCTGGAAAGTATTTAAGAGCAGTTTCTTTGCAGTACTTTCCCCAGTCATCATCCTTGGCTGTATTTATTCTGGTGTTGCTTCTCCTACAGAGGCAGCCGTTATCTCTGTATTCTACTCACTGATTGTCAGTATTTTTATTTACAAATCACTTCCGATTAAGAAAGTTTATGATGTATTTGTAGAAGCAGTAAGAACATATGCGCCAATCTTATTTATTTTGGCAGCATCCATAGCATTCTCCAGAGTACTTACACTGATGCAGGTTCCACAGCTTATCAGTGGATGGATTCTTGCTCATTTTACAAGTAAGGTTGTTGTATTAATTGTAATCAACCTTGTATTATTACTTGTAGGTATGGTTATGGATACTACTCCTGCCATCCTTATCCTTACACCAATCCTTCTTCCAATTGTAGAGGGCTTTGGAATGAACCCAATTCATTTTGGTGTTATGATGGTTGTAAACTTAGCGATTGGTTTTGTTACACCACCAATTGGTGTAAACCTTTTCGTAGCAAGTTCTCTTACCGATATTCCGGTTGTGGATATCGCAAAAAGAGCAATGCCGCTCATTGGTTTCTTTTTAGTTGCATTGTTACTTATTACATTTATTCCACAGATTAGTCTGTGTCTGCTTTAGGATAGGAAAGGAGAAGCAAAATGAAAGGAAAATTTACAAGCGTTATCCTTGCAGTTGTTCTTGTCGTTATTACCGTAGGAACTGTATTCTTCGGATATTCTAAGGCAAGTGGTAAGGCAGCAAAATCAAGCGTAGAAGGGGAGCAGAGATATGCATGGCCTCTGGCAACCTGTAGTACAGAAGATACTATTACACATATTTTTGCGACACAGTTTGCAAAAGAAGTAGAAAAACTCAGTGATGGTAAAATGAAAATCAATGTTTACCCACAGAGTACATTAGGTGGTGACCGAGAACTCATGGAGAGCTGTAAAGACGGAGACATCCCATTCGTTGTACAGTCTCCGGCACCACAGGTAAGTTTCATGCCGCAGCTTTGTGTATTTGATACTCCATGTGTATTTGAGAACATTGATGATGCACGTAAAGCGATTGATAATGCTGATTTCCAGAAAGAAATTCAGAAAATTTATAAAGGTGCAGGCTATGATTTACTTGGAATCGCAGACCAGTGTTTTCGTGTAATGACCAGCGCCAAACCATTTACAGGAATAGAAAGCTTCAAAGGGCAGAAAATCCGTACAATGGAGAACGCATATCATCTTCAGTTCTGGAAACAGATGGGTGCTAATCCAACTCCAATGAGCTTCTCCGAAGTATACATCGGACTCCAGCAGGGAACAATCGATGCCCAGGAGAATGCCTACGAGATTATCGTAAGTGCAAAACTCTATGAACAGCAGAAATATTTAATCAGTACCAATGCCGTACCTGATTACACAACATTGATTGTCAGTGATGAATTCTATCAGGGACTGACAAAAGAACAGCAGAAGATTATTGACCAGGCTGCAGAAATAGCCCAGGAAAAAGCCCGTGAATCCGCCGATGACCGTCGTGTACAGCGGCAGAAGGTTCTTGAAGACGAAGGTATGCAGATTGTAGATGTAGACCAGAAAACCTGGAAACAAATGCAGGAAAAATGCCAGCCAGTATATGATTCCATCCGTAAACAGGCAGGAGATAAACTCGTAGACCTGTATATGGGAAAATAGTAATTTGCTGGGGAAACAGACGCCGCTTTAGTAGAAGATATTGAGTTGAATTGTAGTAGTCTTCTAAAGAAAAGAAGAATGGTTATAAGTTTGATTTTGTTCCGTTGCGCTAAGCATTCCATTCTGCCCAGAAAAACAGGAACTTGGGAAAAACGAGTCCCAAGTTCCTATGGTCAGAATTCCATAGCGCAAAGTCACAAAATGCAATACTTATAACCATTCTTTTTTCTTTACCATAGTTTTCTTACAATTCAGCAGGAAATTTTGTTTCAGCGGCTGTCTGTTTTTAATAGCAAATTAGTGATTTCTGTTGAAAAGAGAAGGGGATTCTCCAAAAGATTATGTGAGCTAACCAGAGAAAAATTCTCCATGAGGTAGGAGTAGTTAAATGTAATTTTTATACAATCAAGTAAGAAAGTATCTTCTTCTAGAGATGTTCATTCTAATGAAAACCATAGTCTTCTGGGCAATCCCCATTCTCACCAACTGTAGATTTGGATAGTCAGAAAAAAGAAATAATACCATATCCCAGATGCGGCTTCGGAGCGTGTTTAAGATGCGAATGAGCATTTTAAACACAGCGACTACAGAGCAGATGGGATATGGTATTATTTCTTTCTTCGTCTACACCAAATCTACAAATTCGTATTTTATATGGTATAATAAAATAATTAGACGGAGGAGGAAAGTTATGAAAAAACTATTTAGCAGGTGCAGTTGGCTTATAACTGTGCTGATATGTTTAGGTATTCTGTTTTCAGTAAAAACATTTGCTAAGGACAGTGCTGCTGATGATTCATTAAGTGGATCTTTAGGGAAGAATATTACATGGACGTTAGAAGGAAGTTCTGATTCTGGATATACTATTCGTATAAGTGGTAGTGGAGATACACCGGATTACGATTATACTAGTGATATTCCCTGGTATTCCCATATTAATGAGATCAAAAGTGTTATCGTTGAAGATGGGATTACAGGTTTAGGAAAATCATCTTTTTATAAAAGTACAAGTATCCAATCTGTTAAATTAGCAGATAGTGTTCGTTCGATTGGAGAAATGTGTTTTTTTCGGAATGAATCTTTGGAAAAAATTGAATTGGGGAACGGCCTGACATCTATTGGGGAAGCGGCTTTTTCAGTTAGTAACCTAAAAAAAGTTTCTTTACCTATAGGGATTACACATATTGAGTCAGATACATTTTATGGCTGTAAACAGCTTGAAAGTATTAATCTTGAACATGTAAAAAGCATTGGTAGGAGAGCTTTCTATTTTTGCTCTAATTTATCTGGTATTAATTTATCAGCAGATATTGAACAACTGGAGTATGCAGCTTTTCGTGGATGTAGTTCTATTGATAAGGTTAATATTGGAAGTAAACTGAGTGAATTAAACGAGCAGGTATTTGCTGAGTGTTCGTCTTTAAAAGAGATTTATATTCCTGATAATATTACAGCGATTCAGAGGGGAGCTTTTTATCAATGTACTGCTCTTGGACAGGTAACTGGAGCTAAGAATGTAGAGGTGCTGGGAGAGATGGCTTTTAATGGTGCAAAATCTCTTGAAACATATCCTTTCGGGAATAAAGTTCGGTCTATTGGAAACAGTGCATTTTCTGGTTGCTCATCATTTAAGATTGATAAGATTCCTGATAGTGTAACATTTATGGGAACATGGGCTTTTGGCAGTACAGCAATCGAAACTATCGAGTTTGGCAGTGGATTGACATATATTAATTCTTATGCTTTCTCATATTGCTCAAACTTAACAAAAGTTACGTTTCCATCCAATATTGAGTCAATTAAAATATATGCCTTTTCTCATTGCCCCAAATTAAAAAATGTAATTTTTACAGAAGGTTTGAAAACAATTAATGAAGGAGCCTTTACAGGGTCTATTATTAAAGAAGCTGTAATTCCTAAGTCAGTATCTGCTATAGGCAGTAGAGCATTTCCGGATAGTACAAAGCTGACTTTACTCAATGACAAATTGACAAATATGGGTGGAAATACATATAAAGTAATTCATAAGGCGAAAGCCTCTTTTTACTATAATTATGATTATGCCTATGAAGTTCTTAAGTTGGTGAATAAGGTTAGAAAAGAAAATAATCTTGAGCCGGTGACTATGGATGTTGATTTGCTTGATAATGCCATGTATAGAGCTTCTGAACTTGCTCTATATTTTAGTCATCAATCACCTATGGGATTTACAGCAATCGGTACAACAGAAAATTGTGCATTAGGTCAGAAAACTCCTCAGAAGGTTGTAGATGCTTGGATGTCGGATGAACACAAATATCCTATTCTCTCATCAGATTTTACTGCAATAGGCATTGGAGCTGTCGAATCAAACGGTCAGCTACACTGGACACAAGAATTTTTATCTAAGGTATCAGAAGAAGCGATGCAGTCTTCTTATAAAAATGGGAATCAGATTAATACGATTAAATATACAACAGATATTGTAAATAATTTTTATCCTGAACAAGAATTGGTCAAGATTAAGGAAAAAGGAAATAGTTCTATCGTAAGTATCCTAAAGCGAGCGGTTCTATTACCAGATTCCGTACACTATGTATCTTCGGATGAAAAGGTATGTACAGTTTCTAAAGATGGTAAGCTTACCGGAAAGACAGCCGGAAAGGCAACCATTACAATCTATGCCGCAGATAATGCGGATGAATATGCTTTGCAAACGACAGTTCAAGTGGAAGTAGAGCATAACTGGCAGTCAAAATATACAGTTGATAAAGAAGCAACTTGTACAGAGAATGGCAGCCAAAGTATTCATTGTGATGTTTGTAATGCAATCAATGAAAATAGAGTAAAAGTCATCAAAGCAACGGGCCATAAAGCAGAAAAGATAGCCGGAAAAGCAGCAAGTTGTACAGAAGACGGCATAACGGAAGGAAGTAAATGTTCCGTCTGTGGAGAAATCCTTAAGAAACAGGAAGTCATCAAAGCAACCGGTCATAAATGGTCTGCTTGGGAAGTGACAAAAGAAGCAAGTGAGACAGAGGAAGGAAGCCGAAGAAGAGTCTGTGAGAATGATAAGACACACGTAGAGACAGAAGTCATCCCTGTTTTAGCACATGTGCATAAGTTGACGAAGACAGAAGCGAAAAAAGCAAGCTGTACAGAAAACGGAAATAAAGAATATTATATATGTTCCGGCTGCAAGAAACTCTTTGCTGATGCGGACGCTGCAAAAGAAATCAACAAAGAAGACACCGTAATCAAAGCAACGGGTCACAAAGCAGAAAAGATAGCTGGAAAAGCAGCAAGTTGTACAGAGGACGGCATAACAGAAGGAAGCAAGTGTTCCATCTGTGGAGAAATCCTTAAGAAACAGGAAGTCATCAAAGCAACCGGTCATAAATGGTCTGCTTGGGAAGTGACAAAAGAAGCAAGTGAGACAGAGGAAGGAAGCCGAAGAAGAGTCTGTGAGAATGATAAGACACACGTAGAGACAGAAGTCATCCCTGTTTTAGCACATGTGCATAAGTTGACGAAGACAGAAGCGAAAAAAGCAAGCTGTACAGAAAACGGAAATAAAGAATATTATATATGTTCCGGCTGCAAGAAACTCTTTGCTGATGCGGACGCTGCAAAAGAAATCAACAAAGAAGATACCGTAATCAAGGCAACAGGTCACAAAGCAGAAAAGATAGCTGGAAAAGCAGCAACGTATACAGAGAATGGCTTAACAGAAGGAAGTAAGTGTTCTATCTGTGGAACAGTTATCGTTGCTCAGAAGGTAATTCCTAAAAAGGATATTAAAGGAGATGTTAAAAATCCGACTTCTGTTAATAGGGTAGAAAAGAAAATTACAGGAAATAGGAGTGATGGAGATATTAAAGATTCAACATTTAACAGTCTCCAGTTAAGAGCTAAAAAGGCAGGAAAAAATTATATCAATCTGTCTTGGACAAAGGTTAAAGGTGTTTCTGGTTATATTATCTATGGTAATAGATGTAATTCGAATGGAAAAGTATATCCACTTAGAAAAGTTATAAGTACGGCAAAAATGTCTCAGAAAATTATGAAGCTGAAGAAAGGCACCTATTATAAGTATGTAGTTATTGCTTATAAAATGACAGGGGCAGGTCAGAAAGTAATTGCATCTTCAAAGACTATTCATGTGGCAACTGCTGGAGGCAAGGTTGGTAACTATAAGAAAGTGAAACTTAACAAGAAAATAGTCAAGTTAAAATGTGGGAAAGTCTTCAAGATAAAGGCAGAACAGGTACCTGAAAAGAAGAAGCTAAAGGTAAAAAGACATAGGGATCTTTGTTTCGAGTCATCAAATCCTGCCATTGCTGCAGTGAGTGCTTCTGGTAGAGTGGAAGTAAAGAAAAAAGGAAGATGTGTAATATATGTATATTCACAAAGTGGAACCTTTAATAAAATGACTGTTAGAGTTAAGTAACGATAATAACAGAAAGTGTTAATATTAAAGAACATGATAAGAAGAGGATAGCATTTGCTTTCCTCTTCTTATTATGTTTTCAGAAAATCCTGTTGACCATGTAAATTACCTGTCCGTTTATAAAAATAACAGAAAGAAACTTTGTGATGGAGAAAAATAATGTTGAAGTGACAAATGAAGTTTCTGTGAACTGTAGTAAAAATATTGACAGCAAAAAAGGTTTTTTATATGATAAACCTATCAAAATAGTAGGTTAAAACTGTTATGATAGAAAAAGTCTATTGTAACAGTTTTTTTTCTTAAAAGAGTTTTGGTTTTGCAGATTTTACTTTTGAACATGAAGAAAGTAAGCACTCAGGTTAAGAGAGTTTAAAAATTACTTTTGTAAATTTTTTTACTAGAAAGGAGAACATCATGGAACGCAGGCAATTATATATTGACGGGATGACTTGCATAAATTGTCAGAAGAAAATAGAGAATTGTTTGAGAAAAAGAGTAGAGATTAAAGAAGCTTCTGTTTCTTATGAAACAGGAGTAGCAAAAGTTTTGTATGATGCGAATAAAATTACATTGCAGGAAATTATTCGTATCATAAATGATTTAGGATATGATGTGAAATTTGAAGCAAACACTCAGAAAGACATTGTATTGTTGGCAGTGAAAGAACTGGTTGTGATTTTAGCAGTATTTTTGCTTTTACAGCATTCTGGAATACTTAACCGGCTTGCACCGGATTCTCTGGCAGATGCAAGTATGAGTTATGGAATGCTTTTTTGTGATAGGGTTGATTACTTCGGTGCATTGTATTGCGATGTGCGGTGGGATTAATTTATCGCAGACATTGCAGAAAGAAACATCAAAAGATATTAGCCGAAAAATGTTCCAAAATACTCTAATATACAATATGGGACGTGTTGTTTCTTATACAATTATCGGCAGTATACTTGGTGCGGTAGGAGGTCTGGCTGGAATTGGTGATGGTTTGCAATCTTCGTTTTTATTACAGGGAAGTTTAAAGTTATTTGCAGGAATCATTATGATAATTATGGGAGTAAATATGCTTGGGATTTTCCAAGGGCTTAGAGGCTGTTTGAAAAATCATTCCAGTAAGCTACAAAAAATCAGTAAGATGCATAAAATACAGACTTCATTTCTCCATAAAAAAATATCAGGCGGAAGAAAAACACCATTTATCATAGGAGTATGTAATCCGTGGCCGATTCTGGAAGAAGATAAAACAGAAACAGATAGCGAAATAAAAATATCCTACGACTTTTTAAAAGAGTCCTCGGATATTTTTGAAAACTGGAAAGCGAATTAGCTTCTGAGTTGTGAGAGATATTAATGTCAATATGAGTGTATCCATTGTTAGATTCCGATAAAGTAAAAAATTATATAGCAATCTGAAATAACATTACCATAAGAGGCATTGTAACAATAGCAAGCAGGGTAGTCACAACATTAATCGCACTGGCGTATTGTGAGTCATTTCCATAGACCTGGCACATCTGTGTGACGGTAGAAGCAGATGGTGTAATGATTGCAAGAAAGACAATCATCATAAGCTTATTTCCATTTGAAGAAAATGTGGAAAGCTGACTGCATTTGATAAGAAAAAGTGCAATTACAGGGACAATAATTAAGCGAAAAAATGAAACGAAATATACTCGTTTATTTGCAAAAATCTGCTTGAAATCCATGCCGGCAAAAAGCATACCAGTTACAATCATGCTTGCGGGTCCAATCATGGAGCCAACCGCACTTAACGTATTATTGATAATTGCTGGTAAATGAATTCTGGTTAAGAAAAGTACGATGCCAATTGCGATGGAAATCATATTAATATTTAATACAATCTTTCTCCAGTCATAAGTGGATTCCCGGCTGATAATTTTCTTGCAATGTGTCCATATAAATACAAGCTGTACACTCATAAAAACACAGCCATAAAGAACCCATTCTTTTCCTAAAATAAACATCACGATTGGTACAATTAAGTTGCCGGAATTAGAATAATAGATTGAAGCAACTTCCACTTCATTCAAATGAAATACTCTTCCCAAAATAGAAACAACAATCAAAAGAATTACCTGTGTCATAACAGAACCAGCAAGGGCAATAAGAAGTCCTTTTACTGTCTGCGGTGTGTAATCTACCTGAAAAGCATTAATGATTACACAGGGAATAATAAGATAAAGTACAATTATTGATAGAATCTTACTGTCTTCTGAGTTTAAAAGTTTTGCTTTTACAATTAAAAATCCCATGAAAATCATAAGAAAAAGCTGTATGATCTGTTCCATGAGAAGAATGCTGATATGCATGAAATCATCTCCTAATCTTTATATATCATAGCCAAAAGTATTATATAACACTTTTGGGATTCTGTCCTTAATAAATTACTATTTAAGAAGTAGGTTAAGAATGCTATAATTTTATTTAAAGACCATGAGGAGGAAACAGTAATGAATTTCACAACACTTTGTTATATAGAAAAAGAAAATCAATATCTAATGCTTCATCGAGTATCAAAAAAGAAAGATGGGAATAAAGACAAATGGATTGGGGTAGGAGGACATTTTGAAGAAGGCGAAAGTCCAGAAGATTGTCTTTTAAGGGAAGTAAGAGAAGAAACAGGATTAGAACTGGTTAATTATCAATTCCGTGGAATTGTGACGTTTATCTCTGATAAATGGGAAGATGAATACATGTGTCTCTACACTGCAGATAAATATATCGGAGAAATCGGAGTATGCGATGAGGGAGAACTTGTCTGGGTAGAAAAGGACAAAATTAAAGATTTAAATATATGGGAAGGTGATAAAATTTTTTTAAGACTCCTCGCAGAAAATGAACTATTTTTTTCACTCAAATTAGAATATCAGGGAGAAAATCTTATAAATGCGATATTAAATGGAAAAGAATATAATTAAGAGGCTGTAAAGACAGGAAATAGTTTTTAAACTACTCATCCCAAACGTGACCTCGGAGCAAGCGCTGGATGCGAGCGCTTAAGCGAACATCCAACACGCCGCGACTAAAGTCACATTTGGGATGAGTAGGTGGTTCTATTTTTGTCTATTTAGACAAGCAAATTAGATTTTATAAAAATCCCTTCTGCTCTAATGTGAAGACAATGTTACGTCCTTCGAATGTACCGTCAATGATACGTCTTGCTCTTACACTGTCACCGATATTTTCAACACGAACATTAGTGTCTTTATAAGCTTTGGATACTTCTTCGTAAACTTTGCTCTGCGCTCTCATACCAAGACATACGAATCCATGATCGAATGGAAGCTCGTAAACTTCGCCTTCAGGACTCTTAACAACGAAGCAGTCTTCTTTTACTTCCTGGAGAGCTGTGCTTGTAAGCTGGTTTACATTGTATTTTTCCATCATGCACTTTGTATCGTTCTTTGTTACAGGGTCAAGGTCACGTCCGATTGCTGGCATCATTTCAACGATGGATACTTCAGCACCTCTTGGAGCGAAGAATTCTACTACGTCAAGACCTACAGCACCACCACCGATTACAACAACTTTCTGACCTGTCATATCTTCTGGGTAGTCTGGTACATGTTTGATCATGCTTAAGATAGATTCAACTTTTCCGCCTTCTTTATCAATGTTCTCATGAAGTCCTGAGATAGGTGGGAGAAGAGGAGCAGAACCAGTAGCACAGATGATGATGTGTGGGTTGAATTTTTCGATTACTTCAAGAGTAGCTTCTACGTTCTTGAAAATGTAAAGGTTATCAAGAGCTGCAGCGCGTCTCTGAAGATATACAGGGAAATCATTTAAACGGTGTTTTGCGGGAATCTTGGAGATTTCTGTAGCAAGTCCACCGAGAACATCTTTTTTCTCAAGAAGGAATGTAGTACATCCAACTTCTGCTGCGGAACATGCTGCCTCAAGACCAGCAGTACCACCACCGATTACAACTACGTTACAGTTCTTGTTTACTTTACGTCCAAGATGTGTGTCTCCTTCAAGAACAGATGGGTTAACTGTACAACGGATAGGTCTGTTTCCGCCGATACGGTTTCCGGCACATCCGATGTTACAAGAAATACATTTTCTAAGCATACATTCCTGGTCGTTTGCTACTTTATGAACCCAGTTAGGTTCAGCGATAAGTCCACGTCCCATACCGATTAAGTCACAGTCACCTCTTGCAAGAGTATCTTCTACAACCTGTGGGTCACGGTAGTTACCCATGGAGATAACTGGCTTGCCGAATTTCTCTTTTACAGCTTTAGCCATGTAAGATCTCCAGCCATCTTTCATGTAGTTCGCATCAATCTGGTACTGGATAGAATCGTTAAGACCACAAGATACGTCAAAGATATCTACTTCATCATTTAAATATTCAAGATATTTTAAAGTATCTTCTAATGTGTTTCCACCTTTAACGAACTCATCAGCGGAAAGTCTTAACATGATTGGCATATGAGGTCCAATCTGGCTTCTTACTTCATCAATGATCATACGGCAGAAACGAGTTCTGTTTTCGATGCTTCCACCAAATTCATCTGTTCTGTCATTGTATACAGGGGAGAGGAACTGGCTGATTAAGTAAGAATGTCCGGCATGAATCTCAACAGCATCAAATCCAGCAGTCTGTGCACGCTTAGCAGCTTCTCCGTATTTCTTTACGATAGCGAGAATCTCGTCTTTTGTTAATGGACGAGGAGTAGCTCCGCCTGTCTTAGATGGAATATTAGATGCGGATACTGGCTGAAGTCCGCCGATACGAGAAGACATTGCAGAAGCACCAGCATGATTAATCTGGATAGAAACTTTTGTTCCGTAACGATGCATATCTTCGCAGAACTTGTAAAGACGTGGAAGATAGTTATCATGGTCGATACGAAGCTGTGTAGTACCGTTAGAACCCTGTGGGAAATCAACGTTTGCATTTTCAACGATTAAGAGACCTGTGCCGCCCTTTGCACGCTGTCTATAGTAATCGATGTGAAGAAAACTCATTTCACCATTCTGCTCGCCATAGTTTGTTCCCATTGGCATCATACAGATTCTGTTTTTGATTGTCATTGTGCGAACTGTTAATGGCTCAAAAATATGTGTATACTTGTCTTTCATTATGAAACCCTCCTAAAAATTATTGTCATTCGTAGTACAAAAAATTGAGTTAAAAATATTAGTTAAACATACTATTTTAACGGTGTTCAATAACTCTATTATACGTACTATTGAGGAGGATTATCAATCGAAAACACTATGTAGATTGATAGAAGTTATCTATTAAATTTATTAGAGAACAGACGCCCGAGAAGAGAATCGATACCCTATATTTGTGACTTTAGTCGCGGCGGTTTAAATGCTCGCTTTATGCG
>OLPY01000815.1_pt1 | contig 24787 bp, 20 predicted proteins | sample 1672481 | NCBI WGS metagenome assembly OLPY01 (sample SAMEA3136691, study PRJEB25190) | human gut metagenome | biome: human gut; feature: human-associated habitat; material: faeces | place: Austria | collected 2013 | reverse complement strand
AAGGCGAGCACAGCTCATTTTTGTGCGCAAAGGCAAACTCCATGTTGTCCGTCCAACCTGTGTGACCGGTAATGAACAGCGGATGCAGCCCACGTTTTCTCAGCTTTTTCTCCAGCAAAGCCAAAGACTTCACAGCCAGCTTGTTATCCTCTGCCAGCGAAGAAATAAAACTGTATCCGCCGTCCGCACCGAACCACAGCGTGTCGCCGGTGAACAGATACTTATCGTCAATGAGATATACCATGTGCCCCCAGGTATGACCGGGGACAAGGAAGCATTCGATTTTGATGCCGCCAATATCGAAAACCTCGCCGTCATGCAACAGTACCTTTTCGTTGTGGATCGTGACCTGCGGCAGCTTGTAAAGGCGGTAAATGACCCTGCGGCGCACCTCGCCGGTCAGATAGCGATTCTCAATTTCGCCAATATACAGCGCAGCATCCCGAAACAGTCCCGGACTGTCCGCCTCCACCGCACCTACATGGTCGGTGTCCTGATGGGTGATGAGGATGTGCCGGATGGAATGTGGGTCGATACCGAGCCAGCTCATTTTCTCCGCCAGACGGTCATAGTTGTATCCGGCATCAATCATAATGGTGGTATCGCCCTTGCGGTAGAAGAAGATATTTGCCACCCACTCCCGCACACAAGCGACATTTTCATCGATCCAGCCGGTGTTCAAAGGCTTAAAGATCTCCTTGCCCCGGTACATCCGACTCATTTCTTTTCTTTGAAATTCCGTTGCTTTTTTCGACATGATCGCACCTCATTTTTGTGCTGTGACGCACAGCCAGCCCTTTTTATTTTTGTGACTCTGAACCCTGCCAAAGCCTGCTTGCTCCAGATACACTTTCAGATCAGCATCCGTATAGATGGTCATACCGTTAATGATTCGCGTCCATTTACCGTTAACAATGCAATGCTTTTCACAAGCTGCGCCCACTGCTCCGGGCGACAGGCCAGCAATTCCTCGTGCTGCAAGTTCTGCTCATGGAGAACCGGATGTGCAAAATGCCGCTGATACCGGGCACGATATTTTTTGCCCATCTTCAAAGCGTAGAAGATATGGATCTCGGTGCCGGGCACATGGATTTTATCCGGCAGCGGGGTAATAAGATCGGAGTAGAACTGGTTTTTGCAGCTCTGCATGGTCACATAGGGGCGGGCATCGCCGAACATTTTCAGAAAGGCCTTGACATAATCCCCCGACTCTTTGGCACACTTGTCCAGACACTTTTGGAGAAATTTTGCCTTAATCTTTCCGTCCCTCACCACAGGGTAGATCAATGGCAGCAGAAGATTTGTCTGTAAGCTTGCCGCCAACGGCGATGCTTGATCCAAATCGGAGCTTCCCAGAATGCCGTAGTCCATGTGGATGTTCTGCCGCGCCGCCAGCAGCCCCACGAAGGAACCGCCCAGAGAACAGCCGTAAGCTGCCCGGATGTGACCACCGCAGTGGGTCTTGAGGTAGGCTTCGATCTTTTGGGTTTGCTCCAGCATGGTGGAAAATTCGCTCTGCTCGGTTTCATCAAAGCCATCGTAGCTGACACACAGCACCCGGAAACTGTCTGCCAGAAGTGGAATCACCGCACCAAAATTGCTTTTCCAATGGCAACAGGTACCCGGCAGCAGCAACAGCACCGGGGCATCCTCTGCACCAAAATGGTAGATCTTCATCCTGATACGCTCCTTCTGCTTTTAGTTTCTGCCTGTAAGAAAAAACACATTTCTTCGGGCAGGACAACGCCAAAAGTTAGATAAAGCTAACTTATGGTGCTGCAAAAAGCCGCTGCTCAGCGGCTAGTCTGCCCAAATAATACGCCCTGCTGCTAACTCTGTCAAGAAGTTTCGGTGCTTTCAGAGATTCTGAGAGAGGCTCCCGCATCATAAAGTTTTTGAACGGTTACGCATAGCTAACTATATAAAAGTATACTGCACATCGGCAAAAGGTCAAGGGCTTTGCGGCAGAAGAAATTTATCTGAAGCGAATCATGGTAATCTGATTGAATGTGAATTTACCCAATACGGTGCGAATAATGCAGCCAATCCGCAGTATGTGGCAGAGAATGTATTCAGTCGTGATTTCCATGCGCCAAGACCGAATATGAAGTGGCTTACCGATGTTATAGAGTTCAAATGGTACGAGGAGTTCACAAAATCTATCTGAGTGCCATCCTTGACCTGTACGACAGACGTATCGTTTCGTATGTTATTAGTGACCACAACGACAACCCGATTGTGTTTGACACATTCAAGGCTGCAGTGAAAGCCAATCCTGATGCACATCCACTGTTCCACAGTGACCGTGGTTTTCAGTACACCAACCAAACCTTTCACCATATGTTGGAGGAAGCCGGTATGACGCAGAGTATGGGTCAACGGGCTGCAACTGTAAACCACACTTTTTATCAAAAAATCTGCCTGCACGAATGAGATCTCGTGCAGGCAGATTTTTACTTATTCGTCAGATTAACGCAGAGCACAAATTCACACTGCAAAACCGGTACGGTTACTTCCTTTTATTTTGAACGGCATCGGTATCGAAATCATCGTGATAGTTCAAAGCACTGGCACCAGCTTGCAGCGGGCTTTCTATTGTATCCACAACCCGGTATGCAGGAGCTTTATAGTGACCGTTCTTGTGCTGGCTGCGCAGCAAATCATAATAGGCGCTGGCACGGCTGGAGCGCGGTGTATTTGTGCCGGTGATAGTATTCTTATTACTTTTTTCGTCATGTAGCAGATTTTCTGTCAAGTCCGCATCCGGTTCTTCATTTTCCGCACACTGTCTGGAAAATCTGTTGGGCTTGCTATCACCATTTAATAGTAAATCTGTTGCTGTGTTTGGTTCTACTGTTTGCGCCTTCAATTCCTCGGCTATGTCCTCGCCGGTCTTGAAAAGTTCTGGCATTGTACTTTGCTGGGTAAATAAATCTGACATTATTTTCCTCACCTTAAATCGGCAGCACTTTATGAACTATCGGTAAAATTCTATGCAACGCTTGACATAGTATATATCTTGGTATATACTATGGTTACAGGAGGTGCGTTATTATGATGACTGCAAAACTATTTGAAAATGGACGAAGCCAAGCTGTTCGACTTCCTAAAGAATTCCGGTTTAATGGGAACGAAGTTTCCATTAATAAAGTCGGAGATGCCGTAATCCTTCTCCCAAGAGAAAACAAGTGGTCTGGCTTTCTTAGCGGATTGGACTTATTCACAGATGACTTCATGAAGTCTGGTCGTGAACAGCCCACGGTACAGGTGCGTGAATCATTATGAAGTATATGTTAGATACCAATATTTGCATCTATGCCATTAAGCACAAACCCCCAGAAGTTATCAGGAATTTTTTGAAACACGACCCAGATGATATGTGCATCTCTTCCATCACTTATGGCGAACTCATGCACGGTGTAGAAAAAAGTCAATCCGTGGAACGAAATCGCGTTGCCATCACGCTCTTTTTATCATCTATTGAAATTTTACCCTTTGATGCAGAAGCGGCAGAAGAGTATGGAAGAGTTCGTGCCGATTTGGAACGCAAAGGTACCCCCATCGGTCCAATGGATATGTTAATTGCTGGGCACGCAAAGTCTGAAGGTCTTACCCTTGTAACAAACAACACAAGAGAATTTTTTCGCGTCAACGGTTTGGAAGTTGAGGATTGGGCAAAGTAATCTTATCAGAAGATAACTGAAGGCACTCATCAAAGTGATTTGATGGGTGCTTTTTGTTTTGAAGAATTCGGATTCGTATCCATCAGACGGAAAAGCCCAGTGTCCTGCGGGAAAGTATTGTTGAAAGGCACCACCACTTTATCTGCAATCAGCAGACCTCTGCCAACCTCGGCATTTTCAATATACCGCTTTTCTTCATCGGAGATATGCAGCAACCGGGCAATGTCGTTCGCATCGTCCTGAGCCTGATTCAACAGCTTGATGTACCGGGATAAAAAAAGAGCACCTCTTAGATTTCTCTAAGAGGTGCTCAAAAGGTTTATGCAAACCCAGTGCGTATTTCTATTGACATTCACCACGCTCCGTGACGAATCGTGATTATCCACAAATTTGCTGTCAAAATGATGTCAAAAAGGAGGTGACACAGCCATTTTTGCATATCTCGCTTTTTGCATTTATCGCATCAGCGTAATATTTTTGGCTGATTACTGGTCAATGGGCTTCATCGTGGGGATTGGGCCAGACAATTTTATGTAAGTCTTTATATCCCACCAAAACCCGTTGCAGCAGCATTTTTTCGTTTGCGGGGAGTTATGTATCTCTACATAACTTATTATATATCAATCCGAATCTGGTGTCAATATTGGTGTCAATGGTGTCAGACGCTTAGTAGACATCAAATTTTCCGGAAATGTTCTGCACGGAGCGTTCCTTCAATTCCTTCTGTGCTTCCGCATAGATTTCCATTGTCGTTTTGATGTCCTTGTGGCCCATGACTTCCTGAATCACTTTAATATTTGGTTCAATCTCGCAATAGCGGGTACAAAAAGTGTGCCGCAGTTGGTGGCAGCTGAAATCCGGCAGGATAACGGGAGTGCGGTTTTCTTCCGCTGCCTTTTCCATTTCCTGCGCATTGTAAGCAAGTACAAGCCGGTCAATTTCGCGGTTAATTGCTGCCGGATTGTGGGGTTGCCCGAAGCGATTGAAAAAGACGAAATCAGTATAGCCGTCAATTACAGTTGTACACCTAACACCTAATTCCTGCTGCCGAATCTTTTCATCTTCAAGTGCCCTGCGGACACCTTTCATCATCGGGATAGTCCTGCATCCAGCGCTTGTCTTTGGTGTCGTCACGGAAAAGTAGCATTTGCCATCTGTATGTTTCCGATAGACCAAGTTGTGATTGATGGAAATCGTGTTATTTTCCCAATCAATATCACACCAGCGCAGGCCGATAAATTCTGCAATGCGGCAACCCGTTCCCAGCAGGACGGCAAACAAAATACTCCAAGAGTAATACAGCGGCTTGGATTTCAGAAACTTTACAAATGCGTTCTGCTGTTCCAAAGTCAATGCCTTGCGTTTCGGACGTTCGTAATTATTTGCCTTCTTAACTTCCCGCAAAGCGCCCTCTGTCGGATTTTTACGGATGTAGTCATCATCCACCGCAACCTGCAAGACCTGCCGCAGCACGTTGTGAATAACTTCCAACGTGTTAATTGCCATCGTCTTGCCAATATCGCTACTCCTTGTCAGGTCATTATAAAGACCAAGGACTGTCGATTTACGAATATCCTTGATTTTCATCTTCCCGATTTTGGGGCCGATAAAGTGCTCATACATATACAGGTAATTAACATAAGTGGACTGTTTCAGACCGACCTTGTTCTTTTTCCAGAGATTGTACACATCATCCAAGCGCAGATTACTTCCGGCACTGCTGATGCCGTCACTTTTATTGCGGTTGATTTCCGCTTCCTTCTTACGCAGTTCGCGCAACGTCTGTGCATAGGTACAATGACGCTTCTTGTCGCTGTCAACCCACCTATACATATAACGATGCTCTTTTTCGCGGTAGCTTTCACCATCTTTCAGCACATGATTATTCTTATCCTTACGGCGTTCCATAGTAGGCTCCTTTTCTACTCTATAAAGCAGAAAAGGCTTTACATCTGTTATTATAACAGGCGTAAAGCCTTTTTGCCAGTCTATATATTACGTTTTTCTACGATTCTGGTGTCATGTGATATGTTCAGATAAATCCCTGAGTGGGCCGCAGGCCCAATCAGGGATCCATTCTGAATTAAATCACATCTGTATCAGCGAGACATTCTTCCAGTTTCTTGCGCTTGATAAGGCGCTTCGTTCCATTGAAGACCACAAACGTGCAGGTTGAATCATCCGTCATTTCCCGCAGTTTGTTGATGCCGATGCCAAAGTAGGCGGCGGCTTCATCCAGCGTGAGACAGTATTTTTCCCAGATAGGGACTTCGTACTTCATAAGTGTCCCCTTACTTCAAACGATAGCCGAGCAAAAGCGTCGTCTTCTCGCTACCGTCACGAGGACGCTTGCGGACAACAGTTCCAATCGCCTGCAAGGACTTCTTAAAGTTGGTGCTATTCTCCGGCAGACAACCGTTGACCTCACACCACACTTTATAGTGAGCATAGATTTCCGAAGTACGAACTTCACGATTTGCATCGGGTTCCAGATTGTCCTCTGCAAACAGTGCAATCTTGTTGCTATCGTGGCTGTATTCCTTGGTGGCTTCCACAACTGCTGCCGGAGAGTTCAGGCCTTCCTTCTGCAACAGCTGCCAACCGGCAATCAGCCAATTCAGGATAGCGCTCTTGGCATCTTCTTCCGCAAACACATGCTTCAAATTCGGGTCCTGCTCCTGCGGCTCAAAGTGGCGGTCAAACGGAATGACACGCACACGATTAGAAGAAAACAGGGACATATCATCCACGCTGGGCAGATAGTTGGTATTGATGTACAATTTGAACTGCGGACGGAAATCGAACGAATTGCAGTGCAGGAAGCGGGCATTGATGCTGTCATTGCCGGTCATGCTTTTTACCTGCGCAGCGTTCAGCCGCATCCCGCGCGAGGGTTCGGAAATATTGGCAAGCCGTCTACCCGCAAGGCGGGCAAGGTCTTCGCTCGGCCCGGAACTGTTGCGCTGCTTTGCAGCAATCGTCTCCGGAGCCACGGTCAGACCGTAATCGCCAAACACGCGCAGAACGCTTTCCATCAGGGTACTTTTGCCGTTGCGGGTGGTTGCACCATACAGGAAAAACAGACATTCAAACCGGGAATCACCGCTAAGAGCGTACCCCAGTGCCTTTTGTAAAAATGCACTTTTATCGGCATCACCGCTCATAACTTCGGTCAAGAACTGGTCGAAGCGGGGGCATTTTGCATTGGGGTCGTAAACGACATCGGCAATCTTGGTGATTTTATCGTCAGGGTTGTGGCTGCGAAACTGCATGGTTTTCAAATCCAACGTGCCGTTTTTGCAGTTGAGCAAATTCACGTCTGCGTCAAACTCGCCCATGCCGATGTTGTAAACACTGGCGGCATCGTCAAGGATGGTTTTGCGATAATTGCGCGTCATCCAGCGCATGGTGTACTTCAGATACTGATTGCGCTCATTTTCATCCTGAATTGCAAAGGCGTAATGGGTCAGTGCATCGCCAATGGCCTTGCACATTTCCATCGTTGCCATGTTGCCTTCATCGGGTGTCCAACGAGCTCCGTCATAGATGAACCACGATTTGCGGCTTGCCACATAGCGAGCCTGCCCCCTGACGATGTCAGAAAAGAGCCGTCCGCTTCCGTTATCGGTAGTAGAATACTTGGGGTTGGAGTGAGGGTCAAATTTCTTGATGACAATGCAATAATCGATGTGGGTTTTCAGCATCAACGGGGCAGACGTGGCAGCTACCGTAGCAGTCGCCGTGCTGCACTGCGCAGCGGGCACAGCCTTTACGGCCGGAGCCGGTTTCTTGTTCCGGGTCACGACATCGAGAGTTTCTTTCAGTTTTGCAACTGCTTCCTCGCCCTTTGCCGCTATATAGTCGGAAACATCGCCCTTTTCGGGGATTTCCGGCCACCAGTTATTCAGCTGCATAATGCCCGTGTTGTAATTCGTGGGCTTAAGTGCCTTGAGTGCTGCTTTTGCGTAGCCACGACCTGCACCATCGTTGTCCGGCAGGATGATAATCACCTTGTCGGAAAAGTATGCGACATACTCATTTTCCCAATGGGCGCCATTCGGCAGGCTGACCGCCGGGAGACCATATTTCGTGAGCGTGTCAACATCCTTTTCGCCCTCAACCAGAAAGACTGCTTCCGTCTTTTCCAGTACTGTTCCATTATACAGGGGAACATTCTTCGGTTTATGGTAGTCGTAGCTGCCGTCAGGTTTTTTGCTGCGCCAGAAGAAGGTTTTGTTCGTATAACGGACTTTCTCTGCAACGAGTTCTCCGTTTTTGTCAAGGTACTGGTAGATGGCGGCAACCTTCCGTTCCGGGTCAGAGCCTTTAGGCTCTGATCCGGAACTCCCACCATCCGGGAACAGGATACGCATCGTCAGCCCGATGGCCGCAAGAATATCTTCGACCTTGCCGCCACCGTGGTCACACATAAGAATGATGCCATCGGGTTTCTCGGTGATGTACAGGCTGGGTTCCTTCTCATCACGGAGCGGGCTGTAAGCCCGATAGGTGTTCTCGCCAACCTTCTTCACGCCTTTCAGGCGGGAGAGGATGGTCTGGAGGCGGTCACTTACGTTTTCATATACGATTTTCATAATTCAATTTCATAGCGCGCCATGTTTTCCTTTCATAATTTCTGTGCACGCTAAAATTATAGTGCCATATAGGGGAAACAACTATTAGCGTATAACGGCAGTATGCTGTAACTTTACCCGTATAGTGCAGTATGCTGTTAAAGTTGCAAAAAATAAGGAGCAGCTGCTTTCACAGCCACTCCTTAAAAGTGTATTTTTAGTTTTACAGATGCATTTGAATGATGCTCAGGCGGTCAATTTTGTAATTGGTTGTCCTACACGCCGTTTATGGCTGCTCCCGCAGTTCCTTATAAACCTCATGCAGGAACACACCCAGCACACGGTGCTTGATGTCATCATTGCTCAGCAGCAGGCTGAAGAAATCCTGATTCTGGGAAAGTCCCTCAATCAGCGCGTCATCTGTATTGTCGTAGAAGCTGAACTCGAAGTCCTGCTCGGTGTTGTTCTTGGCAGATGTCTTCAGCTTATCCGAATGCAGCAGCAAGTCCTTGATTTGCAGCATAACTTTCGTCATAGCATTGCTGTCGTAGCCCTTGCCCGCGCGGGAGTTCACCTCGTCAATAATTTCCGACAGGTGCTTTACCTCATCCACGGTCAGACCAACATCGGCTCCGCTCAACTTTACGTTCGGGGCGCTGGCGTGGCGTTGCTTGTTGCCTTTATCGCCCTGACTTTCCTGCCAAAAATTCGTAGCTTGAATCTTATCTTTCAAGCTGATGCCGCCGCTGTTGCCTACGACCAGATAGGTCAGCAACAAGTTGACAAACATATATTTCTTGTGCAGTTCCGGGTCGCCAAAGCTGGAGGCCATCGACAGGAACTCATATAGGCGTACAAACCCACGGCAGTTTTTGGTAAAGGCACGCTGGTGGTCCTCGTTGAACTGATTCTTCAGCACATTCACAGCACGCTGGATGCACTGGTAAACCAGACGGTCCTCTTTGGCTGTGGTGCGCTTTCCTTTCGGGTTGTAGACGATGCTTGCAACCGTATCAACATCGCGGTCATCCAGAACATTGTAGCCGTCAATCTTATTTTCCAGTTCGCGGAGCTGGGCAATCGTAGCTGTGTTGGACAGCACCGTTGTGGTGTAGAACGGCGCAAAGGCTTCTTCCATTTCCTCTGCATGGTTCACAAAGTCCATGACCACGACCTTTTTGTCAAAGGGCGGGCATACACGGTTCAAGCGGGAAAGCGTCTGTACTGCATTTACGCCGCGCAACTTTTTCAGCACATACATGGCGCAGAGTTTCGGCTGGTCAAACCCAACCTGATACTTGTTTGCAACCAGCAGGACGTTATACTCGTCACCGTCAAATACTTTCGGTAGTTTATCCTCCGCAAAACCGTTCATGCTCGGCTCGGTGTATTCGGTATCGTCAATTTTCACTTTTCCGGAGAACGCCACCAGCGCCTTTACATCTTTGTAATTATGTCGGGTGACATAGTCCTCGAACGCCTGACGATACTTCACTGCCGCCTCGCGGGATGCCGTGATAACCATTGCTTTTGCCTGCCCGCCGAGTTCCTGCATGACGGTGGAGCGGAAATGCTCGACAATGATATTGACGCGCTGATTGATGTTATCGTCAAACAAATCAATATAGCGTGCAATCTGCCGTTTGGCGGCAATCGTCTTCATCTCCGGGTCGTCTTCGATGGTCTTGTTCAGCTTGTAGTAGGTCTTGTATTCGATATAATTTTGCAGCACATCAAGGATATACCCCTCCTCGATGGCCTGCTTCATGCTGTACAGGTGGAACGGCTGATACACGGGATGCCCGTCTGCATCAATGCTTTCACGACCAAACAGGCGCAGCGTCATCGGCTTGGGCGTGGCAGTAAAGGCAAAGACCGACACATTGGGGGCCTTGCCGTGGCGCTGGATTTCGTTCTCGATAGCATCCTGCGCATCGGCTTCTTCGGGACCCTCGTTCTGCCCCAGCGTGTTTTTGACCGCAATCATATCCTTGCCGGACGTAGACGAATGGGCTTCGTCAATGATAATGGCAAAGGTCTTGTTGTTCTGATTCTGCGCCAGCTTCCAGAAATCCACATAGAGGAATTTCTGAATCGTGGTGACAATGATTTTATAGTTTCCCTTCAGCGCATCGGCAAGGTCTGTAGAGGTCTTTTTATCATCAATAGTGCAGACAAGGCCGCTCTTGTGGTCGATACCCTTGATAGCGTCCTGCAACTGGCGGTCCACCACAACACGGTCTGTAATGACCAGAACGCTGTCATAGACAATATGGTTTTGGGTATCGTGCAGGGATACAAGCCGATGCGCCAGCCATGCGATGGTGTTGGTCTTGCCGGAACCTGCGGAATGTTCAATCAGATAATTAAGCTGCGTGCCGTTGTACTCGGCATCAGCCAAAAGCTGACGGACGGCATCGCGCTGATGGTAGCGCGGGAAAATCAGCTTTTCTTTGACGGACTTTTTCCCTGTCAGTTCGTCCACGACCTGTTCACGCTGGATGAAAACGAACTTTGTAATCAGTTCAATCAGGCTATCGCGGCGCAGAATATCATCCCACATATAATGCATCGGATAATCGTCCACGCCGTCATCCAAGGGGTTGCCTTCCCCGGTATTGACACCCTCGCCGCGCCCACGGTTGAAGGGGATAAAGCGTGTGCCCAGACCGTCCAGCTTGGTGGTCATATAGCAGGTGTCGAGGTCCATAGCAAAGTTGACCAAAGCACCCGCTTTGAACAGAAACAGACGGTTCTTCGGGTCGCGGTCCTCGGAATACTGCCTGACTGCCATGCGGTAGTTCTGACCTGCGCTCTGGCATTTCAGCTCAAAGGTCGCAATGGCAAATCCGTTGAGGAACACAACAAGGTCGATGCGCTGGTCATCGTTAATCCAGACTTCCTCCATGATGGAGAAAATGTTGGCATTGTACTTGGCAACAAGGTCGATGTTGTAGTCGGTGGCGGGCTTACCGTACAGCAGGTCCAGATGCATATTGGAAATCTCAATGCCGGATTTCAGCGTTTCGATAAGGCTGCTGCCCTTGTTGTCGATGCTCTGGAGTATAAATTTAACGATAGTTTCCTCGGTCTGCCCGTTGTAGATTTTCCGCAATGCCTCCATTGTGTCCGGCTGTGTCGTGTCCAGAAAGCGAAACAGCAGTTCGCGGTCCATTGCTGTGGTGCGGTCATAATTCGTTTTGCATTTGCGCTCTATGTAGCCGTTATTATCAATTAAATAGTCGATGATATAACGCTGATAGTCGCGCTCTGTTCCGATAATTTTCACGGAAACACCTTCTTTCTTTTTCCTCAAGCAGATTTTAGACGCTTGATTAGCTGCTTTGCAAAAAGCAACGCTATTTGGTCACAGCTATACTTATCGGAAGGAATTCCCTGTATATCTGCTACGGAAGGATACTTTTCTTTTAGCTGTTCTGCTGTAATATTGTGCAGAATCGGCAAAATTAGCTTTTGCCCATTACGGTTTTGCCGATTAAGAAACTCATTCAGTTCTTTCTCTGTCCATTCACGGTCAAAGAAATTTTCAGAGATGACAATAATTGCGAATTCAGCCTTCTGCGTTCCATCGACAATTTTGTCTTTCCATTTGTCGCCCCACTCAAGCGATTCTTTGTCATAAAAAATATCAATGCCAAGAGTTCTCAAGGATTGATAGAGTTCTTCAACCAAATCTTCTTTATCTTTACTTGCGTGCGAAATAAAGACATCGTATTCTGGAAGAGTTCTTGCCTGATATTTCGGAACACTTACAGACGGAATACCGTTCATTTTGTCCACAAATGCACGGTCACTTTCTATGCTTTCCATGCAGGCAACGGCTTCACTAAATGCATTGGAACCGCGATGAAATAATATGGTGTATAGCCTATCTCCCAAGGGATGTTCTTGTAGGAAATTGTTATAGAAAATTTGAGCATTATTCATCCAGACATCCGCTTCGTGCTGGTGCTTGAAAATATCATCGTAGCTATCGGCGGCTTTATGTGCTTGTATTTCTTTTGCACGAAGTAAAAGTGCATCCAATCGTTCTTCAAAATCTGCCATCATATAACCTCCTTTTTACCTGTCACATATTCATAGATAAGTGATTTTTTGTAAGAATCAATAACTGTAAGCTGTTGCTTTTTGCTTGCAATTATTGCTTCAATTTCTTTACACTTAGAATCGAGGAAAGCAACTATCTTGGATTGTTCCTCTATTGAGGGTGTTACAAAATATTTCTTCCCCAGTTCAGAAAAATCAAGCGTTTTCCTTACGCCTGTTCCCATATTATGGAATGCTTTTGCATAATCCCACGACTTCAACTGATAATTGGCATATTCAGAAACAACTCTACTTCCGGGGACAATAGCTAAATAGGCCGATGTGATAGCGCCTCTATCCTTCACCAGACCAACGCGCTGACTTACAAAGTCATAATTTAGGTTTAAACCGTTAATCATTATTGTTCCCGGATAGACCACTGTATAATTCGTCATCGTATTCGCAACATATTCATCACTATCAGAATCAAAATTTGTCTTTTTTATAATCGTACCGTAAGTGAATTTTAGTGCGGTCTTTTCTTGATTGAGAATGTTTTTCAATCTGCATTCTGCAAATAAGTATCGAATTGGAATAGTATCCCAATGGACAGGAATATTTCCGACCCACTCAATCCCGCTATCCTTCATTTCCACATCCGGGTTCAACCCCTTGGTCACAGCCTCGGTGATAACAGACCGCTTGTACTGCTCCAAAATTTCGATTTCTTTCTGGATGTCAGCCGAGATGGCATCAATTTCGGAACATTTGGAATCGAGAAAATTTGCAATTTTTTCTTGCTCAGATTTTGGTGGAACAGGAATATATGTGTTACCAAAATCATCAAATGCAATGTTTTTACCGTCCCTCAATGTCATAGTGTAAGAGTTCATCTTATCTATGAAACTTTTGTCTTTGAAAAGGTATCTATAATATCCATCGCATAAGTTGTCACCAATTGCGCTGAAAATTTGATAGGCAGGTGACACAACGCCCTCATAACGCGAATACTCAAAACCGCCTTGAAAACTTCTTAAACTAATACAAAAATCACCAACATGTACTGTTTTGAAATCGTTAAGATTTGCTTTTTCACTCACTTTCACAACATTTTGCGTGGTTAGTTCTTCAAGTAATGTTTGAGGAATCACTCCAAATTTTTGTGATGGTGAAAGCAATTGAAGGCATTTCAAATTACCTCGGTTGTTGTGTTGCTTAAATAAATATTTTCCCTTTTTTAACTTCCAATTGTTTGGGAATTGTCCAACCCACTCAATTCCGCTATCTTTCATTTCACGCATAGCTCCACCACCTTACCCGAACAGCTTCGCAATGCGCTGGCTGACAGACTGCTCCAGTTCCGTGAACTGCTTTGCCAGTTCCTTGCTGGGTACAGGCTGCTCGTACTTGTAGAAATACTGCGTGAAGGGAATCTCTGCGCCCGTCTTGATAACAGGCTTTTTGGCATCGACCTTTTCTTCCCAGAACGCCTTTGCATCCGGCACATAGGGCAGGACCTCCCGCGCCATATAATCATCGATGGATTCCTCATAAGCTACAAACTCGGTATCTTTGGAATCCTTGTCATAGAGTATCGCACCGTGCTTGTCCCGCTGGATTTCGGCGTTCTTATCCATCACAGACAGCCCATCCGAAATTTTGTCCAGCAACTTTTTATCATCGGTCACTTCTGCCAGCACTTTACGCAGTACAGGCACGAATGCCTCCGGGGAAAGATAGACTTCGTCCGAAACCGCGTTCTGCAAAGCAGAGACAATGCCCTCGTAAACAGGCTTCTGCTCATACAGCTTGTCCAGCTTCATTTTGTCCTTGACGGAAATCTGCGAGCCCTGTTCTTCCAGTTCATCGACCTTGGCGGGGTCATATACGGAATTCAGTGTGCCGTCCGCCAGCATCTGCTGGATGCGCTCCTCCGTGATGGCATAGCTGCGCTGCAACGGCTGCATGACCGTATACTCACGATACATAAATTCTTCGTTTTTGAAGATTTTGCAGTATTCGTTCTCTTCAAACGCCGTGTACAGCTTAACGATTCTGTCGCGGTCCTCCGGCAGCAGTTCGTTTTTCTTGTTGCCTGCGGCTTTGCGCAGCTTGTGGAAGATGCTGGTGGCATCAATCAACTGCACATAGCCCTTGCGTTCCGGGCGCTTGTTTTTAGACAAAATCCAGACATAGGTGGCAATGCCGGTGTTGTAAAACAGGTCGGTGGGCAGCGCGATAATGGCTTCCAGAAAATCCTGTTCCAGAATCCAGCGGCGAATCTGGCTTTCGCCGGATGCCGTACCGCCTGTAAACAGAGGGCTGCCGTTCTCGATAATCGCAGCGCGGCCAACTTTGTCGTCCATCTTATCAATAGCCGACTGCATAAAAATCAACTGGGAATCGCCGCCGCTCGGCAGACCTGCGCCCCAGCGTCCATCCTTGCCGCGCTTGAACTCGTTGCGGACAGCATCCTCCTGCCCGGCCTTGGCGTCTTTTCCTGCCCACGGCGTGCCGAAGGGCGGATTTTCCAGCACGAAGCGCATCTTGATGTTGGTGAAGCAATCCTCTTTGAAAGTATCGGCATTGCGGAAGTTTTCAATGTTCTGCCCTTTAATCATCATCTCTGCCAGACCGACAGCGTAGGACTGGGGCATAAACTCCTGCCCGAACAGACGCACATCGGCGCTGGGATTGTAATGCTTGATAAAGCTGTACGCCGTGCTGAGCATACCACCCGTTCCGCAGGCTTGGTCACAGACAGTTACAACCTTGCCATCGTCGAAAATATCGTCACAGCCTTCGCTGATAAGCACAGCCACAAGGCACTTGATAATGTCACGACCTGTGTAAAACTGACCTGCGTCTACATTCTGATAGAACTTGCCAATCAGATGCTCAAAGATATAGCCCATCTTGATGCTGTCATAGGTCTTAGGGTCCAAATCCAAGTCGGAAAACGCCTGCACCACGCTGAACAGACATCCGTCCTTATCCATCTTGTCGATATGGCTGAACATTTCAAGGCCATTGAAGATTTCCTGCACTTCGGCGGAGAAGCCTTGAATGTACACTTTGAAATTGGATTTAATGTTGTCCGGCTCGTTGCACAGTTCTTTCAGTGTATAGGGCGAGGTGTTATAGAACTGATAGCCGGAAATGCGGTACATTGCCTTCGGCGGATAGTTCGGATTTTCTACAAATTTGGCCAAAACCTCTTCCTTGTGCGGCTCCAAGGCGCACTCCAAGCGGCGCAGAATTGTCATAGGGATAATGACATCACCGTACTTATCCGGCATATAGGAGCCGCGCAGTTTGTTGGCGATGCTCCAAATAAAGTTTACTTCCGGGGTGACATCAATTGGGGATTCATCCCACAGTGCATCAAAGGCAATTTTGTTCGACATTGTTTCCTCCGTTTGCTTGCTTTTCGATAGTCCGTCTTTTTTCAACGGTTTCAAATCCAACAATACGCCTCTGTATTCTGTCAGACCGTAGTTTAACAGGGTTGGGTATATGGATAATGGGATTCTGAAATTATGGAGATAGATTTCCGGCACGGCTTCTGTTTTAACCGCTGGTGTGTTGATTTTTGCAATTGTTTTGAAGGTTTCCGTTGCAAAACACATTGCCTCATGTATTGCGTATTCTTCGTGAGATTTTTCGTTTGGCTCTTGTGCTGCAAAATAGTTGGCCATCATGGCAGCGCCGTACAAAACGCGGGCACGAATCATCTTAAAAGATGCTGCCCGCGACCAAAGCGCAGATTTACTTGCGCCGGTCAGTCCGACATAATTTATCAAGGGGCTTTCCGCTTCCAATATAGCCTTTTCATATCTGTTACGGTCAACGCCATTGTACTGCACTGCAAAGCGCACAACAGGCTCCTGCGCCTGAATCATATATTGCTCTAACTGTTCATACGGCAGGATATTGTACTTGTCGCTGGAAATCCAATCGTTCACTAGCTTGCACTGGCCCGTAGTTTTACGGTAAATATCCATACCGGCTTCTTTCAGCCAGTATGCATCACCCACGTGGGGGAATGCATTCAGCACTTCCTTGAGAAAGACATAATCCTTACTGTTGGCCGGGATTGCCTCTTCCACATTTTTTAGCAACTTCCAATGCCGCCGCAGTATGGGAAAGTCTTGGCTGTCATCGTTGCCTTTTTTGACCGTTTCCAATCCGTTCAGCAAGCGCTTGCGAACATCCAGCCTATCTACCATAATTGTTTTGATAGGGAAATTGGTTTTGGCGAAATTAAATGCCGCGCTGTCTATGCTGATAAAAACATGTTGGATATTCTGCTTATTCTTTAGCTTGCTCAAAAAGTTTGCTGCGGCCTCTTTGTCCTCGTAGGCGAACAATTCAATCAGACTTTCAGTATCCACGTCCGCGCATAGGCAAAAATTTGTTTGTTGCCCCTGCACATTCAGTGTTACAGTGTACAAACCGAGCGTAGAAATATCATCCCAATTGCGCCTTTTTTCATACTCCGCCAATGCTTTGTCAAAGCAATTTTTGACTGTATGCGGGGAAATATCAAATATTTCCGCAAGCGTATTTATCTCCATATGCATAGCTTGCTGCCCAAGATATTTCTTCAACTGCAAGGTCAGCTTTCTATCTTTCTCATCCACAAGTTGGGAATCATCCTGCATTTTCGCGTTGTATGTTTTCAGCTTGGAATAGCAGTTATAGCACATCCAGCGTATACGCCGCAAATAGAGCGTTGCCGGGTGAATATCGTAGGTAGGCTTTTCCCCCTCGTGCGGGATTGCTACTCTGCAATAATGCGTCAGCTTGGATTCCGACACGCTGGCAATCGCATCCTCCAGATAGGGTGTACCACATTCCGGGCATTCGCCAATACTTTGCTTACACACCCAGTAAGCAGCGGGTTTTCTCCCACTGGATGGTTCATAACCGTAAATGGCATAATCATCCGGCAGGTCGATTTCCTTCAACCTTGCAGTGTATTTAGCGGTATCAGCCGCTTTAAGGAGCCGCTTATCACGGAGAAAGTGAGCCGACAGTTCCGGCTTCGGCCTTTTGGTTGACATCCTACACCCCCAACTCCCGCATTTGGGTACACTTACACGATATTAGAATTGTACCATAAATCCATAAAAATGGGAACCTTTTTCCAGTTACGTTGCCAAAAAACGTTCATTGGGGCAGTATGTGGCAGGTATTTTCATAAAAACTAAAAAAGCAATCTTTTTTAGAAATGAACCAAATCACTTGTCCCAAGCTGCCCCGGAAAGATTTACGCCAAAGAAAAAGGAGCAGCCCACTTGGAGAAATCCAAGCGAACTGCTCCCGGTTGCCGCTTACGAAACGTTTTTTGGCAACGTCATTTGAAGTAGAAGTTCTTGTGTAGCCGCACGGCCCCGTCATCACAAATGACGATAAGGTCTTGTTCCAAGTGTGCGAGGTCTGCGGGCTTGATGATAGGCTGCGGCTTCTGGCTGGTATCGGCGACCAACAGAGTGTGTTTTTCTCCTATCATTTTAGAAAAGTATTCCTGTGTTTCGGTATCCTTGCAGCCGAGCAGAACGGTAAACTTAAAGTTGCCCAGCATAGCTTTCCGTTCGTCCTTGCCGTAAATCATATCGAGGTCGGCCAGCGATTGGGTCAGCACCATAATACGGATGTGGCGCTTCCGTAGCTTGCGCAGGGCCTCGGTAATTTGCAGCTTGCCGAACGAGGCAAATTCATCAAGACAAAATAGAATCATCTGCTTGTGTTCCGGCGGTCTGCATGAAAAGTATTCCATCGACTGGGCCGTAATAATGCGCAGCAGGTCGCCATAGATTTTGAGTTTTTCGTCCGGGATGAAAATATAAATGCTGTTCTGCTCCAATGTGGCCGGACAGATAGATTTTTCATAAGTTGGGACTTTTCTAAGTGCATTTTTAATTTTGCTGTTGGTTGCAAATAGTTTGAGTGCGTCATCTGCACTTTGTTTGCAGCCTGCGGTATTTTGCTCACTGGCCCCGGCAAAGGAACTAATATATGCGTTGGCTGCGGTGTTTTCCTGTTTGGCAATATCGTTCAGCAGGGAGCGCCAATCGTGACCGAGGAAAAATTCGCAGATTTCAATGAAGCCCCAGCCCATTCCATAGTAACAGATAAGCGCTGCTGTTATCATCTTGCGCCCGTTCTTGGTGAAAAATACGCCCGCCTCGCTGTCGTTGGCCTTGTCCGGCAGCAGCAGATAGGCCAGCTGTTCCAAGCGCTCCTGCCGCTCGGTATCATCCGGGGCAGCATCAATGGACGCAAACACATCATACGGAATACAATCCTTTGCCGTGGGGTCAAAAATGATTTTGTTCTCTGTATGTACATTAGCCGATATGTCGCCGGATATATCTACCACAAGAGCCGTGCCCTGCCAACTCCGCAAAGTCGGAATCAGCAGGGCACTTGTCTTGCCTGTGCCGGATGGCCCCATTACAAGGATGTGTCCCTCGTCCTGTTCGGGGGAATAAGCCAGCAGGCCGAATTTCTTCCCCAACAACACGCCCTGTGCCTTTTCTTTGTGGCGATAGACGATGTTCCTGCGGGCAAACGGGTTGGGCAGATGATTAGCCTGCCCACGCAGATACACCAGCAGTGCCAGCACAACCAGTAGAATCACCGTAGCGCCATATAGATAGCCGTTGATAATCCATACAATCTGCTTCATGGTTGCCCCTTAAAAGTGAAGTCCCTGTTCAATTTTGGATTCTCCAAAATACAATGCGGGACGCTCTACTTCCTGCTGGTATTCCTGCTCGCGCTCGGCTTTCAACTGCGCGACAGTGCGGTTGCCGCCCTGCCGCTTTGTCACGCCAGTCATAACATGGGCATCTTCCAAACCGTGCTCGTCCAGATAGCGTTGCAGGTCAGGGTGAAAATTGCGCAGTTCGCGGCGGTCAAGAACATCATTAGCACAGATTTTGCAGCCCTGTTCGTGCTTCAAATCTTCCTCGACAGGAATAAAGCAGAAATGCAAATGCGGCTGGCCGCCCTCGTCATCATGGACGATGGCCTGTACGACATTTTCTTTCCCATAGCGATTTGCCATGAAATCGTATGTGGCACAGAAAAAATCGTCATAGCGGGCAGGGTCTAAATCCTGCGGGGCGGTTACTATCCATCCTGCCATAACTTTCACATCATCGCGGTTATAGCAGTACAGTTCGGATTTGCGGTGTAAAAAATAGTCGTACTCGGTCATGCCCCTATCGGGGGACAGAACATAGTCCTGCCCCTGCCGAGACGGGTCTATGTCAGGATTGCCGGAATGTTCGATTTCTCGGCGATTGTGCCGCAGTTGATTGCGGACTGCACCCGCTGAAAACTTCTCTACACTTGCCATTGTAATCTCACTTTCCTATACGGGGTTCATGTCCCCTCTGCCCACACCTTGAAATGCCCTGCACAACGAAGCAGCTCATTTAGTCGCGGACTGATGTGCCATACAAGGTATGGCAGTTTCCCCGGAAACTCCCACCGCCCTTGCGGGCTTACCTTGCCAAAGGGGCGTGACCCCTCTGGACTCCCCGCTGCCGACAAGGCCCGCTTGCCGTCAGTGGGGGCTGCGGCCCCCATCAGAACGACTTTCCGCCGTTCTTGCCCCCTTGGGTTTGCAGCCGTCTGCCGTGATGCACCATCACGCATCACACCACTGCTGCCATGCTGCAAAGTCAATGAGATGCAGCAATTTCAGACCGTCATACCAGTCAAAATCTTTTTTCGGCTCGTTGGTGTATACAATCGTGGCCAGCACACTGTATACGATGGCTTCGTTCCAGATGTACTCCCAATTTGCAAGAACATCTTCCACCAGCCCGTTATATCCGTTCTTCGCGGATACATAACCGGAAACACGCTCCTTCAGCAGTGCAACCACACTATCCATATCCGACTGCACACATTCGTTGCAGGTAGAGATTTTCCCGTTGTCTTTCGTGTCAAACGGGAAGTGTCCAAGAATCTGTTTCAGAATGGCGCAGTCACGGATAGGGTGCTTTCCCAGCCAACGGATTCCACGGGAGATGCTCTGTTTGACGAGCCACGCATTCAGCGTTCCGGCTTCATGCTCCTGAAGGATGAAGCCTGCTTCAATCCCCAGCTTTTCCGATACCGGCAGGAACTTGTCAAGGAAAGCGTTGTTGGCGAACTCGCTTGCGTCCACCTTTTCTTCCTTGACCACGCGGTTGAGCAGTGCATTGTTTGTTTCGGACAGTTTGATAGTAATTTTCATTGTTGTACCTCAACTTTCTTCTTAGCCCTTTGCAGGGTGCTTCTGGAAATGCCTGTCATGGCCTCTACCTGTTTATAACTATACTCACTTAGTAACCCAAGTGCGTGTTTCACCTGCAATGCCGTGAATTTTTGTGGGCGTCCATCCCGGAAGCCCGGTTTTGCCATTGCTGCCTGTCGGCCACTCTGAGTGCGCTCGATTATCTGCGCTCTTTCAAATTCAGCAAAAGCAAGCAGCATCGTTGCCACAAGCCGCCCCATAGGGGAGTTGTCCAACAGGCCCATATTGAGAATGTGGACGGCAACACCTTTATCCCGCAGCAAATCCACATACTGCAAGCCTTCCTTTGCTGACCTGCAAAACCTATCCATTTTGCAGACCACCAAAGTATCACCCGCCTGTAAGGTTTTGCACAGGTTATCAAATGCCTGCCGTTCGTGAGCGCCGGACGCGGCCTCTTTTACAATAGTCGCAGTCGGATAGCGCTCCTTTATCTGCTGCTCCTGCTCGGTCAAAGAGGTTCCGGGCACCTGCCCTTTGGTTGACACTCTGATGTAGCCATAATAGGCCATTTTGTACGCTCCTTTTGAACATAAGTTTTGACGCGGCCCAAATACCTGTTTTATACGGGGCCGCTTCTGCGCACCAAAAGTTCAAACTTTTGGGCTTTTTAAGGAAGGTTTGGACTTTGCGCCGTTTTCCGGCACAAACAGGGGAACGACGGGGGATTGTCCCAACCGCGCCCAGTATTATGGGCAACTCTCGGCTTTGGGCAAGGGGCTTTCGCGGCATATCCTCGCTCAGCTTCGGTATTCCACGTTCCCCTTGCCACAGCCTCTATTTGCCTCTCTTTTTGGTCGCCGGTTGGGGCCAATAATTCCCACCCCCGCCAAAGGCGATTTAAAAGTGAACTTTGAAAGAGAGGTTTTCAAAATGAAAAAGACCGTCAAGACCAGCCGCGTTGCAGGACAGCTTGAAAAAATGTACCGTCTGCTGAACGCCAGATTTTTCAACGGGGAACTGCCCGAAGTCGTCATCAGCCTAAAAAAGACCGTGGGTGCTTATGGTCATTTCACTTGCAATAAGGTCTGGCAGGCAGGAGACGAGCGGCGATATGAAATCAACATCAGCAGCGCCACACTTAGCCGCCCAATCGAGGAAACCTGCGCCACGCTTTTGCACGAAATGTGCCATTGTCTTGCGGCAGAAAAAGGTATCAAAGATACCAGCGGTTCCGGGAACTTTTACCACAATCGGAAGTATAAGGAGATTGCCGAAAGTCACGGGCTTTGCGTTGAGAAGCATCCAAAATACGGTTGGACGATTACAAGCCCCGGACTTCCGCTGCTGGACTTCATCGAGGAACAGGGCTGGCAAGACCTTCAAATGTGCGAGGCGGTCAGCTTGTGGGATGTAATTGGAACGCTCCCCAAAGGGGCAGGCAACGGAACAGCCCCCAAGACCAAGAAGCCCAGCAGCACCCGCAAATATATTTGCCCCTGCTGCCACCAGAGCGTGAGAGCCACAAAAGCCGTGAACATCCTTTGCGGTGATTGCATGGAGAAGATGGAACCCACCGAGTAAGTGACCATCAGACAGAGACAACAGCCGAGTGAGAGTAGGCAATTTTTATAATGCACATTTTAACAGGAGCTTTCAAAATGGATTGGAAATATGATTATTATAATTGCCCCGATGACCCGGATACCGGCGTTCCTGCCTGCGGTGACCTGCCGGAATGTAAAAGCTGCGAATGGTATCACCTCATTGCTTCCGCGCAGAAATGCACAACTACATAAACAAAAAAGCAGAGAGTCATCCGTAAAGAGGATAACTCTCTGCTTTCTTGTAAAGCCTTTTCTGCACATGTTTGGTGTCAATGTGGTGTCAAATCAGCCAAACGCGGTTGATAAAAGGCGTGGAATCAATGCTTTTTAGTCGATGGGCTTCATCGTGGGGATTACAACGATGAATACTTGTAAGTCTTTATTTCTTGATATTACTATACGCGGCAAAGATTATCTTTTGTCCTTTAATTTACATCTCTACATAAGCCTTTATCCGAATTGTATCGTTTGGCGTATGAAATGGCGTAAATGGCGTATGGCGTATTTGGCGTACACTTTGCTTTACTCTTCAGGTACTTTCCATTGTGCAAACTGGCGGTCAAGATTTTCAAATTCGGACTTACGCAGTTCCTTAGTCACATCCGCATAGATGTTCAAGGTCGTGGAAATATCCGAATGTCCCAGCGCATCCTGAATTACCTTGATATTCACGCCCGCTTCGCACATCCGGGTCGTGAAAGTATGCCGCAGGGTATGGCAGCTGAACCGCGGCAGGAGTACGGTGCTGTTCGGGTTCTTCGCCAGTACTTCATCGTTGCAGTCCCGGATAATGCGTCGGATTGCCTTGTTCAGCGTCCCCTGATGCTGGCATTCACCAAAACGGTTGACGAAGATGAAGTCCGTGTAACCGTCCACCGTTACCGTGCAATGAATCCCGGATTCCTCCTGATAGGCACGTTCCTTTTCAAAGGCTTCCTTCACGAAGTCCATCATCGGAACGGTACGAAAGCCAGCTTTTGTTTTAGGCGAGTGGCAGTTGAAGTAGCAACCTTTCTTGCCTCCGTTGTTCTCACGGTGGTCGTAGTTGACGAGCGTGTGATTGACGGAAATCGTACTTTCCTCAAAGTCAACATCACACCAACGCAGACCAGTGGCTTCTCCTACGCGCAAACCCGTTCCCAGCATAACCGCGAAAATCGGATACCAGTGCTGGTACTTCGGTGTTTTGGAAAGGTAGGACAACAGTAGATTCTGCTCCGGAACAGTAAGCGCTTTGCGGTGGGTGGTTTCAAATTGGTGCGCTTTTTTCAACTCCCGTAGAACATTGTCCGAAGGGTTGCTCCGCAGATAACGATCATCCACTGCCATGTCCAGCACTTGATGCAGAACCGTGTGTACACTGTCAATTGTAGAAATCTGCAAACCGCGCTCATCTGCCAGTATATTATAAAATTGCTTCATGTCCGACTTTTTGAGCGCAGACACTTTCGACTTGCCGAAATCCGGCTCCACGAACTGCCGATAAAGGTACAGATAGTTTTGAAAAGTGTTATCTTTCAGGCCTCGTTTCACCTTTGCCCACAGAGTGAACATATCGTTCAGGGTAACATACCGTGCTTCTGCTTTAATGCCTTCAAGCGAATCTAGTTGCAGGCCTTTTTCCTTTTCCCGAAGTTCTTCCAAGGTTGGCGCGTAAATAGAATGTCGTTTACCATCCGGGGAGGTCCAACGGAAATCGTATTTGCCATCTTTGCGCTGGGATTCTCCCTTACGAAGAACGACACGCGCCTTGTCTTTGCGTTTTGTATTTCGAGTTGTTGTCATAAGCGTTGTTCCTTTCCACATAGTAATGCAGAAAAGAGCGTTGTTCCGTATTTATAATACCACAAACCTATCATTTTCTGCAAGCTATTTTGACAACATTTTAGCTTTAAAGTGAAAACATTTTTTCTGTATATTCATCCAATTTGCGCCGCTTAATGAGTCGTTTCGACCCAACCCAAAGTACAAATTGACAATGCTCGTTATCGGTTAATGTCCTCAACTTGTTTATACCGATGCCAGAATAGGCTGCGGCTTCCTCAAGTGTAAGATTTGATTTCTCCCAAATGGGAACTTCTTTCATAGGCGTTACCTCCATTTTATTATACTTTTATAAGGAAATATATTCTTTGTGAATAAGTGTATATCAAAAAACAACGGTGGTATATACAAAAGATGCGCGGATGTAATGCGGACACTATGCTTTTATCATGTGAAATCCCGCCATCTTGACAGGGCGGACCTTCTTGTGCTATACTCCACCTGTAAATGATTTTTGTGCTATATGCACACGTTGTTTTTAGATTGTATTTTGTGCCAGCAGCCTTGTCCTGCCCATTCTGGGCGGACGCTGCCGGCACTTTTCTTTTTATACCGGGTGAAAATACCCAACCATAGCGAGAATGATCGTGGTTCACGGTTTGCCGTGAACATCAGGCATAGCCTGCGGTCATTCTCGCTTTTTTATTTTGTTTCAGAGCCGACAGGCTTTGGAAAATACATTTTATATAGGAAAGGTGGAACACCAAATGAATGAACAGGCAAGACCCAAGGCAATCGCACGGCGCATCACGCGCCCGCGCAAGGCAAGACCCATCCCGCGCAATTTGCAGTATC
>OLPY01000796.1_pt1 | contig 25258 bp, 17 predicted proteins | sample 1672481 | NCBI WGS metagenome assembly OLPY01 (sample SAMEA3136691, study PRJEB25190) | human gut metagenome | biome: human gut; feature: human-associated habitat; material: faeces | place: Austria | collected 2013 | reverse complement strand
CGGAAGCGCGGCCCCCACGCCCACGCCAAAGCCCAACTATTCAGAAACAGCCAAAGACCCGGAGACGCCCAAGGGGGAACCAGGCGACTCCATACCGGGAGACCAGCCGAACCCAGTTGGCCCGAATACCCCTAAACCGAATGGAACAACTACTAATCTATTTGTTATTCCATCCTCTAAGTATCCGCTTTATGCAGGACAATCTGTTTCGGCGCTGGATATTTACCGCGCATTGGACACCTATGTTACGGATCTGGACATAGGTAACTTTACAGTCAACACCTACTATTGGTCAGAAAGCGACTATGGTACGCTGTTCCGCATTGACGGTATATCCTTTGACGGCGGAACAAACTACAAAACGGACTTTCCGGTAACCATCCCGGCAGGCCTGGCAGAGGGGCAGATCAAGGTCCAGGTTGCATACCGGTTCAGCACAGAGGAGGAATGGACAACGCATATCGCAGACTACTCCGTCAGCGAGGTTCGCCTCTATGTGTTGTCTCAGCAGCTTGAACGGGAGGATCAGACGCTGGAAAGCGCGAACATCCTGAACAACGACATCCTTTCTCCAACGGTTGGTGAGAAACTCAACCTGTTCCGGTATCAGAAGAAGCTGCTTTCCTCTTCTGCCGACAAGGATGGCCGACTTACGAAACTCTTCCCTGGATGGGAGGAAAACGGACAGCTGGTCCCATTCCTCTATCCAGCGAGTAGCGGACGCCATGTGCTGGAACCTGCGGACTCCGTGGCGTATGACAATGACCTCTATGACGTTTGGCTTGCCTCTTACTATGTCAGCAGAACCGATTATACCGATTATCCCGTCTTGAAGGAAGTGGATAACAGCAGTCAGCTGCAACATTATTATGACTGCCAACTGCAAACGCTGATGGATTATGGAAGTGTGCTATCGAGGACCCAGCTTGACCGTCTGACGGTTCCTGACTATGTGCAGGCGGTGGATCCCGTGTGCCTGTTTACCTCGATCCAGACAGACTGGCTGGAACTGCCAGCCTCCGTGATCTATGTGGCGACGGATAACGATGATTTGGTGGTGAAGGAGGGCTACTCCGTTGCGGCGGAGAACCCCTGTTATACTGCGCAGGACGGCATACTGTTTAACAAACAAAAGACGAAGCTGCTGGGCGTCCCCTTTGAGCAGGAAGAACTGGACGTTCCGGAGACGGTGGAACAGGTCGTTCTGCCGAAAAAGAACAGCGTGAACAAACTGGTGTTGCACAGCACAACCGTCGATTCCCTGCCGAAAATCAACTATGACAATCTGACGAACGGCAGCACCATTTCGGTTCCCCTGGAACTGCTGAACGGTTTTGTGGCGGCCAATCAGGAGTTGTTGGCAAACCGTGACCTCAATGTTACGGTCTCCGGTGGCTCCGGTACGAATTATTTTGTGCAGAACGGCGTGGTCATGAGTGGTGACGGCAACGTAGAGGGGATACTCTACCACGGGAAAAACGCGCTCTACTTGCCGAAGGGGACGCTCCGGCTGAGTAAAACGGCGATGGATGGCCACGCCGAGGACATCACCACGTTGGTTCTGCCCGCAGACGGCCAGTTGGTCGACCTGAAGGAAGCGCTTGCGGAGAGCGCTGTCCAGACAGTGTATTGCTACACGGCGGAACAAGCCGCTTCTGTAACAAACCAGTTGGACGGTACCGGAATTACGGTTTCTATGCTGACGCATACAGAGTATGGTTACATCTACTATGAAACGACAGAGGGCATTGTCCTGGTTGCGGTTCCGCCTGATCTTACGACCTTTGATGGAACGCTGGGCGAAGCAGTTGCTCCGGTCAATGAGGCAAGCGCTTTGATTGCCATTGCAGACGGCGCGTTCGCGCAGTGCAGCCAGTTGCAGTGGGTCAGGCTACCGGAAAGCGTCAAGAGCATCGGCACGCAGGCCTTCGACCGTTGCAGCAAGCTGGAGGGTATTCTGATCGACAGCAAGGACACCATCACCATCGGCAAAGACGCCTTTGAAAATTGCCCTGCCCTGCGCTTTATCGCTTCCAACGCCAAGAAAGCTGAGATGCTGAATAACTATCAGCCCACGCTTTCGGAGACGTATTCCACAGGAGACAGAACGATAAATCGCAGCTTCCTGTTCTGCCTGGACGGTTCCGAGGGATATCCAAACAACTGGGACTCGTTTCAGCATCAGGAGAGCAACAACACTTTTACGGCAAATGGCTGTCAGCGCTTTGATCTGATAGCAATCGATGAGGCCGGATCTAGCTATGCCTTATTCGGATGGAATGAGCCGGAGGGCGACTGGTTGGTTCTGCGTGCCGGAAAAACCCTGCCGGATACCGCCCAATTGCCTGAGGAAGCCTATTGGTTCTATGATGGTTCCTTTGCAAACACGCTTTCCCGATCCGGCAATGGATATACCGTGAACCTCTTTACAAAAGAGGAGCCGCTGAAACATTACTGGGGCTTCGGTACGGCGGCGTTTTACCGTTCGGATATAGCCGGTTCCCTGCAACTAAGCGGCTTTATGTCGGTCGGAAGCTATGTATTTGCCGACAGCACCAAACTGGAGCAGGTCGAGCTGCAAGCGGGTATTTTCTATATCGGCCGGGGTGTATTCCAAGGTTGTACCTCGCTCAAAGATGTCCTTCTCGGTACGGCAGAAGAATCATTCAACAGCATGGAGTGTTTGATGTCGAATTATATGTTTGCGGGATGCAACCAGCTCAGCCAGATTACGTTTGCATTCCCTACACCACCCGAGACGGAGATTTACGGCATTGGCGACCAATATACCTTCAATTCCAGTTGGGAAGAGGAAGAGAAGGCAAAGCTCAAGCTGATCGTTCCAGAGAAATATAAGGAAGCCTATTTGAAGGCCTGGCGCGACGCCGCCATGGGGACCACGGAGGTGGAAAATTCTACGCCATATTTGGAGCTTCGCAAATGGATGAACAAAAACGGGCGGCTGACCGAGGAAGAACTGGACCAGGCGCTGGTAGAGCGTGCGCTGAATGCGGAAAATCACCTGCGACAGCTGCTGGGAATGGACTGCATCACCATGGAGCAGATGGACACATTCTGCAATATCAACTGTTCGCTGGATGACGGTATTCTCACGCTGACCAGCGTGTACACACAGGAACAGAGTGTTACGCTCGACCCGGATACGATCGGGATTCCGAATAGCTGGTGCCTGGACTATATCGGTGCGAATGCGTTCAAACACGCACCGAAGCTCAACCAAATCATTGCCGAGAGCGATCTGGCAGGGATACAGAGCGGCGCATTTGCCGACAAGGAGGAGGCCCCCATTACGCTGACGCTGGAGGGGGAAGAACCGCCTGAGCTGGTGCTGGCGGGAGAGCCGTTCGATTTTACCGGTCTGAGCAGGATCGAAGTCCCGGAAAACTGTAAGCAGAAGTATCTGAACGCATGGGCATACCCTGCCGCAGGCTACGAAGATTATGAGGATATGTACTTTGCGATTTTCAGTGAAAATGAAGAAGCCACGCCTGAAGAGATCCATGATAAAATGGCGGAGATTCTGCTTCCCTGTGAAAACCAGCTCCGAGAACTGCTGAGGATGGAGCCGACAAAGGAACTGACAGTTAAACTGGGCGTGGAGCCTACGCCTTCACCGGAACCGGGGGATTCGGAAAATAACGGCGGTGACGGTAACGGTGGTGATGAGAACAACGGTGAGACCATCGAAGAGCTTCCTTCCGACCAGACCAACCAAAACCAGACCGCCCAAGACCAGACCGGGGAGGACAAGAAACCGGAGGAGACCGAGGGGGAGGACGCGGACCGGCAAGACCCGCCGAAGCCGGAGACCACTCAGCCGGATGGACCGGAGGCCTCCCAGCCGAGCGGACCGGAGCCGGCGGAAACGCCCGGCAGCACCACAGAGACAGAGGAGGCTGCATCATGATCGTGGAACAATCCAAGCAGATCATCGAGGAGGTCGGCAAGGCCTTCATCGGGAAGACGGACCTGGTGGAAAAGGTCCTCATGACCATTTACGCCGGCGGCCACGTCCTCTTGGAGGACTGCCCCGGCGTGGGCAAGACGACGCTGGCCATGGCCTTTTCCAAGGCGTTGGGCCTGCAGAACAAGCGGATCCAGTTCACGCCCGATACGTTGCCCTCGGACATCACGGGCTTTACCATGTACAACCGGGAGAGCAACCGGTTCGAGTACCGGGACGGCGCGGCCAACTGCCAGCTGCTGCTGGCCGACGAGATCAACCGGACTTCCCCCAAGACCCAGTCGGCCTTGCTGGAGGTCATGGAAGAGCACACCATCACCGTGGACGGCAAGACCCACGCCCTGCCGACCCCGTTTTTGTGCATCGCCACCCAGAACCCCCTGGGTTCGGCCGGTACCCAGCCCCTGCCGGAATCCCAGCTGGACCGGTTTATGGTCTGCCTCTCCATCGGCTACCCGACGCTGGAGAACCAGATGAAGATCCTCAACGCCCAGCGGTATTCCAACCCCCTGCTGGACCTGCATCCGGTCACGGACGCCGGGAATATCATCGAGGTGCAGAATTATCTGGCGTCTGTGCGCCTGGCCGACCCGGTGCTGAAATACGCCATCCGGCTGTGTGAAGCCACCCGTGTCCACCCCCTGGTGGAGCTGGGCATCTCGCCCCGCGGCGTGGCGGCCCTGGTGAAGATGGCGCGGGCCAACGCCGTTCTGCGGGAGCGGAACTATGTAGTCCCGGAGGACGTGCAGAACGTGTTTTTGGACGTGTGCGCCCACCGCCTCATTCTGCGCCCCCAGGCCAGAGTGGACGGCCTGACGGCCAGGGAGGTCTTGGAAGAGATCCTGACCGACGTCCGCCCGCCCCGGCCGGAGGACCGATAACGCCATGCGGAAACGACGCCTGGCCTATTGGCTCGTGCTGGCGGTGCTGGCCGTGTTTTTGTTCTTTTTCAGCCGGCCCTTTTTCTTGTGGGCCCTGGCGGTGCTCGGCGTGCTGGCCCTGGTGGTGGCGGTCCTGCTGCGGCAGGATGCGAAAAAGCTGACCCTCCGCTTAGAGGTCCGCTCCGGTGGCCGGGAGGGAAGCCAGATGCCCCTGACGATCGTGGTCCGCCCCAGGGGGCGCATCCTGGTGTCCCGCTGCATGGAGGTGGACCTGAGCATAGAGAACCTGATGTTTGGAAGCGTCCGCAGCAGGAAGCTGCATCTTCGCCTGGGGCGGGGGGAGCAGCGCTATCAGCTCCCCATCCCTGCCGCCCAGTGCGGTCAGGTGTGCCTTCGGTGCGACGGCGTTCGGGTGCTGGATGTGCTGGACCTGTTTTCCGTGGCCTGTGCCCCCGTGCGGGAGGTGCGGACGACCATTTACCCCCGCCGGGTGCGGGTGCAGGTGCTGCTGTCCCAGGCCACCGTCGGCTCACCCAGGGCGGACAGCATGATGCAGAACCGCCAGGGCAACGACCCCAGCGAGCTTTTCGACATCCGGGAGTACGTCCCCGGCGACGACATTCGCTCCATCCACTGGAAGCTCTCCAGCAAGACCGAGCAGCTCATCGTCCGCCAGTCCAGCGAGCCCTTTTCCTATCACATGGCGCTGCTGCCCGACCTGGGCCGCAAGCAGGGGGAGCGGAGCGTGGATCAGGACGAGCTCAACGGTGCCGTCGCCCTGGGCAGCGCCATCGCCCAGGGTCTTTTGCGCCAGGGGGTGGCTTTCTGCGCTGCCCTGCCCACGGCGGAGGGCCTGGAGCTGTGCGAGATCCGCACCCAGAGCGATTTTGCCCGGTGCATGGACTGGTGGCTGAGCTACCCTATCCCGGAGAACCCAGGTGCGTCGCTCCAGGCCTTTTTGGCCCAGCATTGGGAGGGGTATTTCACCCGTCTGCTGCTGCTCACGGCGGGGCCCTGCGACTTAGACCTGACGGGCCTGGACGGCCAGATCGGCCTGACCGTGGTCAGCGCCGTGAATGCCTCCGCCCCCGCCACGGCGGAGATGAGCCACACCACGACCATGGTGGAGCTGCCCACCCACCCGGACCGGCAAGAGGCCTGGCGGGTGGTGTGCTGACCAAAAACAGAGAAGAAAGGAGGGAGACCGACCATGCGCCAAGCGATCCAAGAGCTGCAGCCCCAGGGGGCCAAGCCGGGCCAGGTCCGTCTCCTTTGGCCGGTTTTTCTATCGGCCCTTATGACCCTGGGGAGCCTGCTGGGCGTGTACCAGACCTTTGGGGAGCATACGCCCGGCCTGTTCGTTCCCGTGCTGGCGGGGCTGGTGGCCCTGCTTTGCTGTCTGCTGGGGTGGGCGTTTCAGGAGAAACACGCCGTGTTGGCGGCCCTGCCGGTGCTGCCCTGGGTGATCCTGTTTGCCGCGGCCGGTCCCGCCGCCCTGTGGCGGGGCGGGAAGCTGTGGCTCAACGATCTCTTCACCCGCTGGAACCTGGCCCATGACGGGGCCTTGTCCCTCTTCCAGGTGGAGGGGAGCATGGGGGACTTGCTGGCGCTGGCCTGCCTGCTGGCGCTGCTCTGCGGCTGTGCCGTTTGTTTTTTTGTGACGGGGCGGCGGGTGCTGCCCTGCGGTGTGGTGGGGGGCCTGGTGGTCCTGCTGCAACTGCTGGGCGGGACCTTTTCGCCCCTGGCCTGCGCGTTGTTTTTGGGGGCCTTTCTGGGCCTTTGGATCACGCGGGACGGGGGAGCGCCCTCTCGCCGGGGCGTGTTCGTCTGGCTGGCGGCGGTGGCGCTGCTGGCTCTGGGCACCCTGTGGGGCGGCAGCACGACGCTCCCCTCTGTGGACCAGCTGCGGGAGAACATGACCCTGGGCGTCCATGACCTGCGCTACGGCGAGACCGTCCTTCCCCTGGGCGATCTGCGCCAGGCGGAGAAGCTCAACGAGAGCCAGGAGGATATGCTCACCGTCCATACAGGCCAGGAGAAAGCCCTTTATCTTCGGGGCTATGTGGGGGCGGACTACCGCAGCGGCGTCTGGTCCCCCCTGGCAAACCGCACCTACACCGGCGAGAACGCCGGGATGCTGGACTGGCTCCACGAGCAGGGCTTCGACCCCCTCACCCAGCCGGCGGAATACTGCCGCCTGAGCGGGGAGGAGGACCAACCGGAGCAGAACACGCTCTCCCTCCAGATCAGCGGCGCAGCCCGTGACCGGATCTACTTCCCGGCCTCCCTGTCTGCCGTGCCCCAGAAGGGCATGCAGTCGGAGCAGGACACCGCTTTGGCCCCCATGGGCTTTATCGGCAAGTGGAGCTATGAAGAGGAGGAGCTCTCCGGCTCCCGCCCGGCCGAGCTGACCGTGGCAGAGGAGTGGGTCACAGCCCCCGGCAATGAGGCGCAGAACCGCTACTGCCAGGCCGAGGCCGTCTACCGGGATTTTGTCTATCGGACCTACACCACGGTGGACGCCCAGCTTGCCGATCTCCTGCAAGCCATGTTCTGGGACGGGTACGACCAGGAAGGCGACGGCGTCTACCGTGCCCTGCGCCAGGTCCGGGATACCCTGAACGAAACGGTGACATACACCAAAGCCCCTCAGGCCGCCCCGGAGGGAGAGGACCCCATCCTCTGGTTCCTCACCCAATCCCGCCAGGGCAACGACGTGCTCTATGCTTCGGCGGCGGTGCAGGCCCTGCGGGCCCACGGCATCCCGGCCCGGTATGCGGAGGGGTACTATCTCTCTGCCTCGGACGCGGCCAACAGCCCGGACGGGACCGTCACCCTCACCGGCCAGAACGCCCACGCCTGGGTCGAGGTCTATTTCGACGGTGTGGGCTGGCTCCCCACCGACGTGACCCCCGGTTACTACTATGACACCGTGGCCCTCCAGCAGATGGTGGGCACGCCGGACACCGTCCGCAAGACCGCTGCCCTGGAGGACGACCAGACCGGCGCCGAGGGCGTCACCGGCGAGGACAACGGCGGCAGCGAGGAGAAGATTACCCCCCAGGAGGCCGTGAAAAACGGGGCCATTGCCTTGGCAGGCCTGGTGGGTCTGTGCCTGCTGCTGGCCTGCATCGTGCTGCTGGTGCTGGAGCTGATGCGGGCGGCCGTGCTGTGGCGGCTGACCCAGCGCTTCCGGGCGGCGGATGCCGCCGCGCAGATCACCATGCTGGAGGGGCAGATCTTCACCTTCCTGGACCTCTGGGGCTATGAGGCCAGCCTGGGCTGGCACACGGAGGAGCTGGACGCGGCCCTGGCCAAAAAATTTACGGCCATTGAGCCTGGTGAGTTCCGCCGGGTCAGCCGCCTGATGGAACAGGCGGTCTACGGCGGCCTGGAGTTGGAGGAATACGAGACGCGGGCCATCAGAAGCTTCCTGTCGAAGATCTCCCTCGTCAAGCCGGGGGACGGCTGGAAGATCCGCCGCCGGCTGCGCTACGGCTGGCTGCCCCTCTTCGCCAAACGCATCCACAAACGAAAAAAATAATTCCGACTGTGTGCGTAATGAATCGCACTGCGTCGGAATTGTTTTTGCTATTTTTAAAAAAGAGGGGTCAGGGTGTGGCGAGGACCTTGGGGTCCTTCCGGGTGATGATCCGGTAGGCGATGAGGCAGATGAGAACGGACACCAACGACCCGGCCGCCGTGGCCAGGCCCATGGGGAGAAGGGACGCCGGGAACCAGAGGGAGGTCAGGTAAGCGCCGGGGAGCCGGGCCAGGCAGAGGGAGATGATGTTGTGCAGGAAGGAAAACTCCGACCGCCCTCTGGCGCAGAAGTAACCGCTGAAGCTGAAGTGGACCCCCGCCAGGGCGCAGTCTAAAATATAGCCCCGCAGATACTGCCTGCCGGCCACCCACACGGCCTGGTCTGGCGTGAAGAGGGAGACGACCTGAGCGGCGATGAACTGCATGAGCACGGCCATGATGAGGCCGAACCCGGCGGTGATGATGACGGCGTAGCGCAGGGTGCTCTTGGCACGCTCCGGCTTGCCGGCCCCGATGTTCTGGGCACCCAGGGCGGAGACGGTGGAGAGCATGGAGGAGGGGACCAGGAAAAGAAAGCTGATGACCTTTTCCACGATGCCCACGGCAGCCGCATCCGTCAGCCCGCGCCCGTTGGCGATGACGGTGATGACGAGAAAGCCGACCTGGATCAGGCCGTCCTGGAGGGCGACGGGGATGCCGATGCGTAAAATTTGCCCGGTCACGGTCCGCTTGGGCCGGAAGCAGGCTTTCGTGACCGGCAGGCCCGTCCCCTTGCGGCAGATGACGATCAGGGCAATGACCACGCTGATGCCCTGCGAAATGGTCGTGCCCAGGGCAGCCCCGGCAGGGCCCAGGCGCAGAGCGCCCATGAAGAGAACGTCCAGGCAGATGTTGGCCGCGCAGGCGATGGCGATGAAATACATGGGGCTTTTCGAGTCGCCCATGCCGCGGAAGATGGCGCTGATGATATTATAGGCGGTGATGCAGGGGATGCCCAGGAAGCAGATGGTGAGATACTGCGCCGTCCCCGCCACGGCTTCCGCCGGGGTGGACATGACGGACACGATGGGATACACGAACCGCAGCAGCACCAGCGTCAAGACCACGGACAGGGCCAGAAAGATGGTCGCCGTGCTGCCCACGGCGTCGGCGGCCCGCTGGCGCTTCTCGCCGCCCACGGCCTGGGCGATGGTGACGGTGGAGCCCATGGCCAATCCCACCAGCATGACGGTGATCATGTGCATGACCTGGCTGCCGACGGAGACGGCCGTCGTGCTGGCCACGCCCTCAAACTGGCCGATGATGAACAGGTCGGCCATGCCGTACAGCGTTTGCAGAAAATAGGACAGCAGATAGGGCAGGGAAAACAGCAGGATATTCCGCAAAACGCTGCCGGTGGTGAGGTTACGTTCCATAGGCCAAGGCCCTCCTTTTATCCGTGGGTGCGACCACGCTGGCTGAGCCAATGGCGTAGAATATCCAAGACATGGTAAAAACCGCTCCCTTCTGTCGTTTAGTATAGCACAAATAGACGAGAACGGAGCAACCAACGGGAAACTTTTGCCCTTTTGCCTAGAAAAATCGTGGCTTGGTTGACAGTATGCGAAAAATGGTGGTAAAGTGATAAAATCAGCCGCCGGGATTTTTGAGAAATACGGCCTGGACCCTGCCCTGGCGCGGGTCGAAGCCTGACCCTATTGAACGAGAGAACCGAAGGAGAAGCCCATGAGAGTACGATGGATCGCAGCCGCCCTGACGTTGGCGCTGTGTTTTTCCCTGGCCGCTTGCGGCCATCCCCCTGTGTCTGAGGAGCAGGAACAAGAGCTGCCGACCTTGCGCATCGGCAGCGACGACTATGAGCCATACAGCTACCTGGACGAAACAGGAGACTTCACCGGCATCGACGTGGACCTGGCCAGGGAGGCCTGCCGCCGCCTGGGCTATCGGCCGGAGTTTCACCAGGTGGTTTGGGAAAACAAAGACCAGGAGCTGGCCGCGGGGAACATCGACTGCCTGTGGGGCAGCTTTACCATGACCGGCCGGGAGGACCTCTACCAATGGGCCGGACCCTATCTGTACAGCCGACAGGTGGTGCTGGTCCGGGCGGACAGCGACATAGCCACCTTGGCCGACCTGGCTGGAAAGCGCGTGGCGGTCCAGGCGACCTCAAAGCCGGAAACGGTTTTCCTGGAGCGCCCGGAACCGGAGCGCGTCCCAGAGGTGGGAGAGGTCTACTGCTTTTCTACGATGGAGGAGGTCTACTCCGCCATCCGCAAAGGCTTTGTCGACGCCATCGCCGGCCACGAGGGGGCCATGCGGACGTTTATGGAGGATTCTCCGGGATCTTGGCGGATCCTGGACCAGAGCCTCATGGTTTCGGGCCTGGGGGTTGCGTTTCCCAAGGGCACCAACGAGATCTTGTCGGCCCAGCTGACTGCCGTGTTGCAGGAGATGCAGAAAGACGGAACAACGAAAGCGATCGTTGAAAAGTACGGATTCGATCCGGATCAGTTTTTTTTAGGGAGAGGAGGTAGCTCGTAATGCATCACACCAAAGAAATGCCAGCGCAGCCCCTCCGCCGCGCGGGGCTTCGCTCGGTCTCCCTGGTGCTGAGCATGGTGGTGTTGGCGGTGCTCCTGGTGGTGCTGTGGGGCCAAGACCAAAAGAATGTCTTGGCTACCACCGACGAGACCATCGACTTTCTCAAGGAGCAGGTGGTCCGCTATGACAACTACGTGACCAACGACAAGACCAAGAGCTTGATCCGCCTGCTGGATAAAACGGCGGAGCTGAGCCGGTGCCTGGGTCTTTCCGGTACGGCTGACCAGGATATTTTTGATGACTACGTCTACAACCAGCGCCTGACCGGTGCCGTTGTGGTGGACGAGAGCCTGCGTCCGATCCAGCAGTCCAGCGCAGACGGGGATACCTACACCTATTGGTATGACATGCTCCACAGCCAGAATGTGACCTCGATCATCACCTACCCGGCCAAGTCCTACATGACCCGCGTGGAGCGGGACGGGGAAAGCTATGACGTGGCCGTGGTCGCCCGCACGGGGGCCAAGGGCCTGGTCCTGGCCTACTATGAGCGCCACGAGATCGTCACCGGCAGCGGGGAGATCACCATGGACTCACTCTTTACCGGTTACAACTTCAAGATGGACGGTGTCGTCATGGTCACCGATGGGACGCAGATCATTGCCAGCAACCAACAGGATCTGATCGGTCAGACGGTGAGCGAGTGCCTGCAGTTTCTGGACAGCGATACGAAGACCTTGAAAAACGGCCTGCTTTGCGCGAAGGTCGGCGGCAGGAGCTGGTACGGCGGAAAAGCCCAGGCCAAGGGAAACTTCCTCTACGCCTTCTTCCCCTCCAACGAGGTCTACGCCACCTTCCGCACCGTGCTGGGCTATGGCTTGGCGGCCCTGGCGATGATGTGGCTGATCTCTACCCTGATCCGCTACCGGATCGAACAGGGCGACCTGCGCCAGATCCAGAAGCAGTTACGCACCATCCAGGCCATCAGCAGCGTGTACACGGCGGTGGTTCTGCTGGACATCCGGAGCAACACCTGGGAGCTTATCCAGGCGTAAGATCGGCTGCGGATCATCACCGACCCCAAGAGCACGGCCACCCAGATGCTGCAAAGTATCAACGAGCACCGCTTCAGCAAAGACAGCCGGGAGGACTTTGCGGCCTTTAGCGACCTGTCCACCCTGCCCCAACGGATACAGGGCCGGGATTATATCACGCAGAACGTCCAGGATGTGAATGGCCGCTGGTATGTTTCGATGATCGCGCCCCAAAAGCTCGACGAGCAGGGCGCGCTCACGGAAGCTCTGCTCATCTTCCGGGACATCACCGAGCAGCAGTGCCGGGAGCTGGACTACCAGATGGAACTGAAAAACACCGCCGAGGAGGCCAAGCGGGCCAACGCCGCCAAGACCAGCTTCCTGCGCCGCATGAGCCACGACATCCGCACCCCCATCAACGGCATCCGCGGCATGGTCGCCATCAGCCGCTGCTGCATCGGGGATGAGGAAAAACAGGAGGCGTGCCGGGAGAAAATCCTGTCCGCCTCCGGCTTCCTGCTCAACCTGGTCAACGACGTGCTGGACATGTCCAAGCTGGAGAGCGGCCAGGTGCAGCTGGAGCACGTTCCCTTTGACCTGCCGGAGCTGGGCGACGGCGTGTTGAGCCTGCTGGAAACGGAGGCTCAGAGGCGGGGCGTGACCCTCTGCGCTGACCGCCCGGTGCTGCCCCACCCGCATCTGCTGGGCAGCCCCCTGCACCTGCGCCAGGTGCTGCAGAACATCACCGGCAACGCCGTCAAGTACAACCGGGAGGGCGGCTCGGTCCGCACCGGCTGCGAGGAGCTCTCCTGCGACGGCAAGCGCTGCTGGATCCGCCTGACCTGCGCCGACACCGGCCTGGGTATGAGCGAGGAATTTCAGCAAAGAGCCTTTGAGCCCTTTGCCCAGGAGCACAACGACGCCCGCACCGCCTACGAGGGCACGGGCCTGGGCCTGGCCATCACCAAGGATCTGGTGGAGCGCATGGGCGGCACCATCGACTTCACCAGCAAGGAGGGGGAGGGCACGACCTTCTTCCTCACCATCCCCTTCGACATTGCCCCCGACACAGCGCAGACGATGGAGACGGAGCAGCCGGAAGCGCAAAGCTTCTCCATTGTCGGCCGGAACATCCTGGTGGTGGAGGACAACGACCTGAACATGGAGATCTCCCGTTTCCTGCTGGAAAACGAGGGCGCTTCTGTGACAGAGGCCTGGAACGGGAAAGAGGCGGTGGAGCTGTTTGCCCGCTCCGCCCCCGGTCACTTTGACGTGATCCTGATGGACGTGATGATGCCGGAAATGGACGGCCTGGAGGCCACCCGGCGCATCCGGGCCATGGACCGGCCCGACGCCAGGACGGTCCCCATCATTGCCATGACCGCCAATGCCTTTTCCGATGACATCCAGCGCAGCCGGGAGGCGGGGGTGAACGAGCACCTCTCCAAGCCCCTGGACCTGCCGCTGCTGCTGCAGGCCATCCACCGGTGCCTCCATCAATAAGCGAAGACCCAGCCGTTCTGAACACGGCTGGGTCTTTTGATTGCGTTTTATTGCGTTCGGTCAGCCGCATTTTTCTTGGCTTCCCGCTTGGGGTTCTTGGGGAACCAGCCCTTGGCCACCCGCTGCTCCTGCTCGAAGAGCTCCTTGATGGTCCAGAGGCAGGTGATGCCGAAGACGGCGATCAAGATGCTCAAAACTGTGTGGGCGATGAAGAGCGATCCGATCAACGCCCCCGCGCCCACCACGGCAAAGAGCGGCCAGATGCCCTTTCCAAAATAATACTCGCACCGGATGACCACCACATGAAAGCTGCCAATGAGCAGAAACGTGGCCGCGCCGATGAGGATGCCCTGATAGTGCATGGGCTCCGTCCCTCCTTCTCTTTGGGTCATTGTCCGTATCATACCATAAGTCGTCCCAAAAAGAAAGAAAAACCGGCGCTCATCCCAGCGCCACATCCAGCGCCATCATCAGGCTGAACCCCAATGCGAAGCACAGCGTTCCCACGTTGGAGTGCTGTCCCTGGGACATCTCCGGGATCAAAACCCCGTAGACTGCTTCTATTTGGACAAAAAAGCAGGGACGATCTACGGACCGCCCCTGCTTTTGGGTTTGATAGGGAGAAAACATAGGCTCAAACGTAAAGATAATCATTCAGCACCGGCTGCAAGCCCTCCTGGCTCATGTCCTCATACATGGCCGCGAAGCTCCGCCCGTCGTTGATCTCAAACTGTTCATCCCCCTCGTCGGCCCCGGCGTCCTGGCCGGTGTACTTGCTCTCGTGGTCGCCGATGCCGGTGGAGACGCCGGCGGAGACCTTTGTGGCGGCGATCTTCACGATGCCGTCCCGGAAGCTGGCGCTCTCGCGGGAGGAGACGGTGATGCCCGCGAAGGGCAAGAAGATGCGGTAGGCGCAGAGGATCTGACAGAGCTCTTTTTCGTGGACGTCCAAGGGATTGATCTTGTCGTTGTTCACGATGGGCCGCAGGCGAGGGCAGGAGAGGGACATCTCTGCGTGGGGGTATTTGCGCTGGAGATAGTAGACGTGCAGGGCAGTGGCCAGGGCGTCTTTTCGGAAGTCCGCCAGACCCAGCAGGGCGGAGAAGCCCACGCCGCGCATGCCGCCCATGAGCGCCCGCTCCTGGGCCTCGAAGCGGTAGGGCCAGACGCGCTTGTGGCCCTTCAGGTGGAGGGTCTCGTATTTGTCCGCGTCATACGTCTCCTGGAAGACGGTGACGTAATCTGCGCCGCAGTCCCGCAGATAGCGGTACTCATCGGTGTTCACAGGGTAGATCTCCAGGCCGATCATGCGGAAGTATTTCCGGGCGATTTTCACGGCTTCGCCGATGTACTCCACGCTGCTCTTGGCCCGGCTCTCGCCGGTCAGCATCAGGATCTCCTCCATGCCGGAGTCGGCGATGACCTTCATCTCGTGCTCGATCTGCTCTTTGTTCAGCTGCATCCGCTTGATGTGGTTGTAGCAGTTGAAGCCGCAGTAGACGCAGTAGTTTTCACAGTAGTTGGCGATGTAGAGGGGGGTGAAGAGATAGACGGTGTTGCCGAAGTGCTTCTGGGTCTCCCGCTGGGCCTTCCCGGCCATCTCTTCCAGAAACGGCGCGGCGGCGGGAGAGAGGAGGGCTTTGAAGTCCTCCACGGAGCAAGTCTCGTGCTCCAGCGCCGCCCGCACGTCGCGGGCGGTGTAGGTGGTGTAATCATAGGCGCCGACCTGGTCCATGACTTTGTTGCGAATTTCGGGAGAAATTTGCTCCATGCCGGGCTGGTAGGCCATGTGGTCCGTGCGGCTGGCGGGATCGTTCTCTAAGCGATGCTTCCGCGCCAGGGCCTCAGGGCTGAGATACTCCGAGTCGATTAAAAATTGGTTTTCCATGACGATCACGGCCTTTCTGTTGGATTTTGAAGGAGAGTCTGCCAGGGGAACTCAGTCGTGCAGGAACCCGGTCAGGGGGTCCGAGGCGGAAGCCCCGCGGGTCAGCACCCGGCCCAGGCCGGAGAGATAGGCTTCCCGCCCGGCTTCAATGGCCTTTTTGAAGGCGGAGGCCATCTGGGGCAGGTCTCCGGCGGTGGCCAGGGCGGTGTTGGCCATGATCGCCGCTGCGCCCATCTCCATGGCCTCGCAGGCCTGGGAGGGGCGGCCGATGCCGGCGTCCACGATGATGGGCAGGTCGATCTCGTCTACGAGGATCTGGATGAACTCTTTCGTGGCCAGGCCCTTGTTGGAGCCGATGGGGGAGGCCAGGGGCATCACGCAGGCGGCCCCGGCGTTCGCCAGGTCGCGGGCGGTGTACAGGTCTGGGTACATGTAGGGCATGACCACGAAGCCCTCCTTCGCCAGGATCTCCGTGGCCTTCACCGTCTCCTGGTTGTCGGGCAGGAGGTATTTGGAGTCCCGCATGATCTCGATCTTCACGAAATCGCCGCATCCCAATTCGCGGGCCAGGCGGGCGATGCGGACGGCCTCTTCGGCGTTTCTGGCCCCGGAGGTGTTGGGCAGCAGGGTCACGCCCTTGGGGATGTAATCCAAGATGTTTTCGTGGTCTTTCGTGTTGGCCCGGCGGACGGCCAGGGTGATAAGCTCTGCCCCGGCGTATTCCACGGCGGCCTGGATCAGCTTCAGGGAGTATTTCCCGGAGCCTAAGATGAAGCGGGAGGAAAATTCATGCCCTCCCAAGATCAGTTTATCGTTCTGCGTCATAAGAAACGTCCTTTCTGTTTTGTGTCAGGGTTCTCTCTCCCCGGCGATGAGCCGGAGGATCATATTGGCCTCGTGGGCGGCGCAGACCAGCACGCGGGAGGCCACCAAGCCCAGCCCCACGGAGGAATCCGATGTGCCGTCCCCGCAGAGATAAAAGCGCTGGGAGACCCGGCGGGTCTGGATCGTGTTGGCCGAGCCAAGTCCGGCCAGGCCGGAGCCGGCCACGAGATATTTTTCCGGGAAGTGCTCTAAGACCCCGGAGACCAGCATGGCCTTGGCCTCAGCCCGGTCGAACGCTTCGCAGATATAGTCCTCGGTTTTGAGTAGGTCCGGCAGATTTTCCTCCGTGACTTGGATGGTGTCGCAGGTCACGTCGCAGTAGGGGGAGACGAGGGACAGGGTCTCCCGCAGGGCGTCTGTCTTGTACTGCCCCAGCTGCCCCACGGCGTACTGCTGGCGGTTGAGATTGGTCAGGTCTACCCGGTCGAAGTCGATCAGGTGCAGATGCCCCACCCCGGCCCGCGCCAGGGCGATGGCGATGTTGGACCCCAGCCCGCCCAGACCGCACACCGCCACGCGGGCGGCGCTGATCTTGTTTTGCAGGTCCTCTCCGTGGCGGATGTTCAAGGCCTCCCGCATCACCTCGCGGGAGGGGATGGGGTGCGCTTGCAGGCCGGCCATCTCAGCCACCTCCCACGAAGCTGACGACTTCGATCACGTCGTTGTCTTGCAGCACGGTCTCCCCATACAGGCGCTTGGGGACGATCTCCCCGTTGCGCTCCACGGCGATGCGGGTGGGGACGTAATCGGTGGTGTCCAGATATTCCTGCAACGTCTTTCCGGCGGCGATGGCAACGGGGGTGCCATTGACTTGGATCATCGTAAAAACTCCTCTCACAGCGCAAAAAAAGCCGCACAAAAGAACACACCCGTGGTGGTGTGCCCCTTCGTGCGGCGTTACGCTCGTACTCTGTATCCTATTGTATCATGGGGAGAGGATTTGTCAAGGGGTGTTTGGCAGCGGAACGTCTACTCCGCCGGCATTTGTCGGCCCGTGTGGTCGATGGTGTAATCCGTTCCGCAGGTGCCGGGCAAAATGAGCTGGCCGACAGGGACGACTTGATAGCCTTCACCCAACAAATATTCTAAGATGCCCGGCAGGGCTTCGGGGGTGTGGAGTGCGGCGTTGTGGAAGAGAATGATGGAGCCGGGCTGCACGCCCTCGGTCACGCGCTTGGTGATGGTGGCCGCGTCATAGTCCTTCCAGTCCAGGCTGTCCCCCCTGGCAGCGGTTGGAAAGGTGCAGGATCAGGACTGATACAAGTACTGTAAAATGCAGATCAAGTCTTCGATATCAACTATATCGTCACCGTTGACGTCGCAGACGGAAGCGTTGCTCCAGTCGCTGTCGCCGGATTGCGCCTGATACCAGCGCTGGCAGGTGGTGATGTCCAGCTGGTCCACGGTGCCATCTTTGTTGACATCGTAAGAGTTACCCTCGCGCACTGCGATGCTGAGGGAGGGCGTCTTGATGTTGCTGCGCAGCGTCACGGCCTGGCCGTTCTTGTCGAAGCCGGTGACGGTGACGCCGGTCAGCCGGAGGCCGAGGCTGGCGCCGTCGTTGGCGGTGGTGGCGAAGGTGACGCGGGCCACGTCGGTCAGGGCCTCCCGCGTGAGGCTCCCGCCGCGTACGTCGTCCTGCAGATAGCTGAGCATCAGGATGCCCGTGTTGCCGTTCCAGCGGATGTTGCTCGTCAGGGAGGTGAAGCCGCTCTTGCCCTCGGCGGTGCCGCCGGAGATGGCAGCGTCCTTCTCAAAGACGAACGAAACGGTGGCCACGCGCTTGAGCTTCTCCAGCTGGAGATCGACCGGCAGGGAAGCGCCGGGCTGGATCACCGCCGGGGCGCTCCAGGAGGCGAGGACCGTCTCCTCCGTCGGCTCCGGGTCCGGGGTGTCAGGGATGGTGATGTCGGTCAGGGAATAGGACTCGGAGACGGTCTGGTTGTCGGCGTAGTCGATCAGGCCGATCTTTGCCTGCGTCAGCCCGCTGAAGGCCGGGTCGGACAGGTCAAAGGTCACGACGGTCTGTGCCCCTGCTTCCGTCTCGTTCGGGGCGATCCAGCCGGTCAGGGGCTTGGAGCCCAGCGTTGCGCAGACGGCCTGGACGTAGTGGTTGTCTGTGACCGTCACCTTCCACAGGCGCTTGCCGTTTTGAATGACGACTTCGCTCTTCACGACCTCCGGGGCCTGGTTGTCGATGGTCAGGGGGAAGGACTCCGTCTCCGTCTTGCCGTTCAGCGTGGCCGTGACGGTGTAGGTGTACTTGCCCTCCGGCAGGGCCTTGGCGGCGGAAAACTTGGACTTGGTGTAGCCGGTAAAGCCGGTGTTCGCCATCGGGGTGTGATAGGACTGCTGGCTGCTGCTGTAATAGGTCTTGCTCTGGTTGGTCAGCGTTTCCCCATAGACCTTGGTATTGCTCTCGTTTGTAACGGAGAACGTCAGTTCATCCGCGTTGCGCAGCATGGCCATGGCCGCCGTAACGTGATAGTTCGACGTTTTGTTAGACATGGCGATGTAATTCTTGTCAAAGCGGTCGTTGTCCGTGGCGTAGAGGTTGTGGCCCAGGTAGTAGCCGCTGCCGTCTGCACCGAACAGGCCCAGCATGGTCTGGTAGACGGCGGGGCTTTCGTCTGCGTCATAGACAGAAGTGTCAAAGATGGGCGCGGCGGACCAGTTGCCGTAGAAGCCCAGGAAGGGCAGGCCCAGGGAGATGGTGTCACCGCCATTCACAGGCGTCAGAGTCACAAAGCCCTCCAGATAGATGCCATTGGGGAAATCTTCCAGCGTAGCCTTGCCCTTTTCCGTCAGAGCCAGGGAGACGTTGACCGTCTCGGGGCCGCTGGCACGCAGCGTGACGGTACTGGGCGCAGTCACGGTCACCTCGTCTGCGCCCAGCTGGCGCGGGCTTTGGGCGAGATAGGTCTTGCCGTCCTCCTTTACCGTGTTCTCGGTCAGCACGGTCACGCCGACCTCATACTGGATCTCTCTTGTGCTGAGATTATTTGCCTGGAAGGAGAAGGAAAAGCTGCCGCTTTTGCTGTCGCCCAGCTCGGCCTTGGGCAGGCCGCCCTCTGCCGAGGACAGATACGCTTTTGCCTTGGTGGCGCGGCCAAGCTGCACCAGGCCTGCACCCTGCTTGCGGGGAGAGTAGGGCAGGCCCTGCTCGTTCTTCACCGGGACGGCGGTGCTCATGAGGAGCTTGTTGGACAGGGCGGTGATCTCCTGCTGGGCCATGCCTGTGCCGCCCAGCTCCTCTGTGATGTACTGGGCCATGACGACCGCAGCGCCTGCCATGTGCGGCGAGGCCATGGAGGTGCCGCTCATGCTGCCGTAGAGGCCACCGGGCAGGGTGGAGTAAATGTCCCCGCCGGGGGCGGTGATTTCCGGCTTGAGCTTCAGGTCCGGCGTGACGCCCCAGGAGGAAAAGTCCGACATTTTGCCGCTGTAAGCGTCCTGGAACTGTGCAAGATAGCTCTTGCTGAACGAAACATGCTTGTCCGATGCGGCCAGCATGGCTTCGCCGTCTGCTTTGCTGATGAACACGGCGGGGATATTGCCGTCCGTCGACATATTGACCAGATCACCCTCCACATTGTCGTAGATGATGACGGCTTTGGCTCCGGCTTTTTTGGCGTTGGCCTCTTTTTGAGCGAAGGTGAGAATTTCCCCGTTCTCTTCCCCGGCCCGTTGGATGAGCGCGACCTTGCCGGACAGCGCTTTGCCGGTGAAATCACTCGTTGCACCGACACCGCAGGCCACGTACTCATACCTGCCATTCAGACTGGCGATCTGCTTGGAGACTGTTTCTGCCGGGTCGCTGTAACGGATTTTCCGGTCACCCACCAACAGATAGGGGGCCGTGGCCTTCACGTTGTTCATGCTGGCCACGGACAGGGCCGCATCATAGGTAGAGGGGGAGGCAACGGCCCCGTTGTCCGGGTTGGAGGCCAGGGGCAGGTCGGTGCCGCTGGCGCTCTTGTAGGAGGAGCTGTACTCGTTGCCCGCTGCGCACATCAGGCTGATGCCTGCGTTTTTCACGCGCTGGTAGACCTGCTGCATCTTGGCCTCAGCGGCCTGGGAGAAGCCGGCGGTCATGCCCAGGCTCATGTTGATCGCATCCACGCCCAGCATGACGGCGTCATCCAGGGCGGCTAAAATATCCGAGTCATAGGCGCCGCTGCCGTCGTCGCCGAAGATCTTTAGGATCATCAGCTGCGCGTCCGGGGCTACACCGGTCACCTTCCCGCCGTTGGCGCCGACGATGCCTGCCACGTGGGTGCCGTGGGAGTTTCCGCCGGCAACATTGGTGTCGGGCTTGGAATAATCATACGCAAAGGGGATCTTGCTGCTTTTGTACACGGAATCGACGCTGATCTCACCGGCGTGGAGTTCGTTGTCTGAGATTTTTGATTGGATGTTCTCTTTGGTGTACTTTGCGCCATTGACGTCGTTTTGAAAGGCCTCATGGCTGGTGTCCAGGCCGGTGTCTAAGATGGCTACGACCATGCCCTTGCCGGTGTAGCCGGTCTCTTGGGAAATATCCCCGCCGATGGAGGGGACGCTGTCGGCCAGCTTCGTCTCGTTCACCGGCTCGATGAGCTGGTAGACCTGGGAGACATAGGCATCTTTCACGCCGGGCAGGTCCTGGATGGTCTCCAGGTCGGCGTAGTCGGCTTCGACGGACAGGCCGTTGAACACGGTCGTATACTCGTACCGGACCTCTACGTCGTCCAACTTGGTGGCCAGCTGGCTCTTCACGGCCTTGCGGGCCCGCTCCAGCTTGCGCTCTGCGCTCTGCGCGGCGTTGCTGTCCAGAAACTCCGTCACGCTGGCGTACTGGGAGACCTTGTGGCTGTCCAGCAGGGGGGCGTCCTCCAGCTCAATGACGATGCGGACTCGTTCGTCCGGCGCATAGGCCGTGACCTGCTGGCTGCTGTCTGGCTGGAAGAGGGAACTGCTGTCCTCACCGACCAAGGTGACATACAGCGGGACGGAATACGATGTTACCGTCGTTGGCAGCAACGTGTTGAGCAAACTTGCCGGAATCGACGGCGTAGAAACTACGGTTACTATCCCGGAAGGCTATACCTCACTGAAAGGAAATGCTTTTACCAACTGCTACGGACTGAAGGCAATTACGATTCCTAGCTCGGTAACAAGAATCAATTACAATGCTTTTGAGGGATGCAAAAATCTTGCATCTGTTACTTTCGCAGAGAGTAGTTCCAATCTCTCGTTTGGCAACAAGGTATTTCTCGGCTGCACTTCGCTGAATCACATTACTTTGCCTGCTCGCTTGAGTGATTTGGGCGCAGGTGTATTTCAGGGCTGCACCTCGCTGAGCGATCTTACCATTGCAGCCGACAATGCGGACTATCTCATGCAGGATGGCAACGTATATGTGAAAAATGATGATGGCGAAAGCTATACGTTCCATTCCTACGCACCTGCTTCCTCTGCAACCAGCTTCACCATTCCCTCTGAGGTAAACGGGAAACCCGTCACGTCCATTTTTCGGTTGGCATTTCAGAATCATTCCACGCTGCAATCCGTGGTGATCCCTGCCTGTGTGACGGACCTTAAGGCTTCCTGCTTTGAGGGCTGCTCTGCGCTGAAAAAGGTTTCCATTGGCGCAGAAAGCATCACGCTGGGCGGCAGCGCTTTCGTCGGACTGCCCGGAGGTAGCGTCATTGAAGTTGCAAACGAAACGGTGAAGAACGCTTTTGAACCTTCGACTTATTACACCTATTACACTGCGGACAATACAACCATCAAGATCAAGGGCAGCGAACCTGAGGTGGAAGCCACGCCTGCTGCTTCCCTGACGGTCAAGGGCGCTGGCGTGAAGGACGGCTACTCCTACTACAAGGTCACCTTGGACAGTGCCGCCAACGTCAGCACCATGATCGTCAATTTCTCCTTCGATGCTAACCAGGTCTCCAAGGATGCACAGGTCGAGGGGAAAAAGGCCGCTTATGCTAAGCTCAACGACAGCCGTTTTAGACTGCTGACGCAGACTTGGAAAGAAGAGGGCGGTAAGGTCAAGGTCAGCCTGCTCCTCACTCCGGCGGACAACAATGCGATCACTTCTGAGGATGCTTCTAACCTGCTCCTGCTGGCCCTGCCCGTTAAGAGCGGCGTGACCGGTAAGATCGCCATGACCGTGGACAGCGCAGAGTGCAGCGGTGTGGTTTCCGATGTGTCCACCAAGGGCACGGTCACCGTCAACGGCTCCCCGGCCTCCAACCGCATCGCCAACTATAACGTTTATGAAGACGACAAGATCGACATTCTGGACATCACCGAGGCACAGCGCTTCTATCAGGTGTCCAGCAGCGACACAGACAACTGGTCCGTTGCCCAGAAGGCCGACGTCAATGCCGACGGCAAGGTCGACATCCAGGACCTGATCGACATTTTCCTGCAAATCAAATTTTGAACCTAAGCGAGGTACTCTATGATACGTTCCACACAGAAACGACACCTGATGACGCTGCTTGCGCTGGTGCTGGCCCTGTTCGCACTGGTGCTGCTGCACCCGACGGCGAGCGCCGCCGAGGACGAAGAGGAGCTGTCCGGCGCAAACATCCAGGACGGCGTGCTGCTCGGCTACTACGGCACCGAGGGCAACATCACCCTGCCGAACACCGTGACCAAGATCAATGACGATGCCCTCAAGGGCAACAAAAAGATCGTCAGCGTTACCATTCCGGGCAGCGTCAAGGACATTGGCAACAATGCCTTTCAGGGCTGCCCCAATCTGGAAGAGATCATCTTCACCAATCCAGACAAGGCCAGCAACACTCTCATCATCCGCGTCAGCGCCTTTCAGGACTGCCCTAAGCTGACCAAGTGCGAGATCCCCGCCCGCGCCTACCAGGTCGTCGGCAACATCTTCAAGGGCTGCACCAGCCTGACCGAAGTAAAGGTCAATGCCGCCAACCCCTATTATTTCACCCAGGACGGCGTGCTCTTCGGCCCCGCGCTGGTCAATTATCAGCCGCAGTATGAGGATGACTATACCCTGCAATCCTATCCGGCTGGCCGCGAGGGTGCGTACACCATCCCCTCCTCCGTCAACGGTAAGACGATTGACCAGATCTGGACCAGTGGCTTTGAGGGCGCGGCCAGCCTGACGGACATCACCATCCCCGCCTCCATCGGGCGGCTGGGCACGGCGGCCTTTGAGAACACCGGCCTGACCCATGTCACCATCCCGGACACCGTCCAGCAGGTGGGCCCCGCCGTCTTTCAGAACTGCACCTCCTTGGTGTCTGTGAAGCTTCCGAATGGCATCACGGAGATCGACCAGTACCTGTTTGCCAACTGCATCAGCTTGCAGCATGTCGACATGCCAGACACCATCACGAAGATCAACATCTATGCCTTCCACAACTGCACCAGCCTGACCTCCCTGGCCCTGCCCAAGGGGCTGACCTCTCTGTCCGTGGGCTGCTTTGAGAAGTGCTATAACTTGCAGCATGTGGTCGTGCCGCCCTCTGTCATCAACTTCCCCAAGGATGATGATGTGGGCGTCTACAATCCCTTCAAGTATTCCCCGGTGACGGTGTATGTCCAGAAGGGCTCGAGGGGGGACAGCTTCTTCAACAACAACCTGGAGGAATTGCTGGCTTCGGCAACGGCCTCCGGCGGTTCGCTGGCTGTGGTCACGCTAAACAGCGTGGCCGACCCCGCCGCCATTGAGGTTGAATCTCTGGAATTGATCGATGCGGGCCACAAGGTCAGCGTACAGGGGAAGTTCAAAATCGGCTCCTATCTGAACGTCCAGCCTCTGACCTCCGGCAGGGATTACAATGCGTTCGCCGCCAAGGCGAACGGCAAGGCGTTCCAGGCCTATGACCTTTCCCTGCTGCCCAGCGGTACGACGGCGAGCGGTCCCTTCACCCTGACCATTGGCCAGCCGGACAGCTATTCCTCCTCCGCCAAACTGTATGACGCAAACGGAGCGATTGCGACGGATTATATCAGCGACTGCTTCACTGCGACGCTGTCCGCCCTGGGTCCGGTGGCACTCATCGACGTGAAGGAAGCCACCGGCGGCACAGCGGTCACATCCGTTACGCTGAACCAAGAGGACCTGAGCCTGGAAGTGGGGAAGACCGGCAAGCTCTCCGCCACCGTCCTGCCTGCTTCAGCTGCGGACAAGTCCATCACCTGGAGCAGCAGCAATACGGACGTGGCTTCCGTCAGCAGGAATGGAACAGTCAACGCGAAAAAGGCAGGCACGGCAGTGATCACCGCCACGGCCACCAACGGCAAGAGCGCCTCCTGCACCGTGACCGTCACCGGCGGCACGACAGCCCCCGATCCCGGCCAGCCGGAGGCTGTTGTTTCCGCAGACGTGGCCCTGCGTAATGCGGGCCTGGTTGACAGTAAACCCAGCTTCCGCCTGGCGCTCAAGAATGCGAAAAACGTGACCACCGTCCGCGTGCGCTTTACCGTTGATGCCAGCACCGTATCCGTCACCGGTCTGAGCGGCTTCCAAGTCTTGGGTCAGCCCAAGGGCAGCGTGGCAAACGGCAAGTACACCGGCGAGGTCATGCTGGCTTACCTGAACACCGGCCGCACGGCCTTCACCCAGACTTCGGAGACCGGCATTGCCTCCTTCGTGACGACTGGCAGTACGCCCACCCTCAAGATCACCGGCGTGACCATCTCCGGCTGGGACAGCAACGGCAAGGCCATCTTTGGCACCACCGGTTCCATTGACCCGAATGAGGTCAAGTTCGTCGCCGCAAACTATGACCTGAACGGCGACGGCAAGGTCGATCAGCTGGACATCACCGTGGCGCAGGCAGCCTACCAGGCCCGCTCCGCCGAAAGAGACTGGAACACGCCGGGCACCAACGGCGTGGCCCCCTCGGCTTGCGATGTCACCGGCGACAGTGTGGTAGACATTCAGGATCTCATCGCCATTTATCTGAACTTTACGCGTAATTAAAACCAATCAAGCAGGGTGTGCCCGTTACGGCGGGGA
>OLPY01000792.1_pt1 | contig 25299 bp, 28 predicted proteins | sample 1672481 | NCBI WGS metagenome assembly OLPY01 (sample SAMEA3136691, study PRJEB25190) | human gut metagenome | biome: human gut; feature: human-associated habitat; material: faeces | place: Austria | collected 2013 | reverse complement strand
TGATGGAAGCAGCGTAGTTGCCGCCGCACTTGGTAAAGCCGGTCAGGCCCGGGGCGGCACGGATGTACTGGTCTTCGACGTAGATGCGGACGGGGTCCAGACCCTCGGCATAGTATGCGCCGGAGGGAGCAGCGATGATGGCGAAGCGGTAATGCTTGGCAGCATGCACGCCCAGGCCCACATCGGTAGCGATGCAGAACGGGCGGATGTACAGGGAAGCACCGTCCGAACGAGGCACCCAGTCGCGGTCAACATCGACCAGGGTCTTAACGGCCTGGACAAAATCCTCCGGCGGGATGGGGGGCATGCCCAGACGGTCAGCAGAATCGTTGAAACGGTTAGCGTTGCAGTCGGGGCGGAACAGCTGGATCTTGCCCTCGGCAGTGCGGTAGGCCTTCATGCCCTCGAAAATTTCCTGGGCGTAGTGGAACACGGTGGTAGCAGGGTCCATTTCCCACGGGCCGTAGGGGACGACACGGGCATCGTGCCAGCCCTCACCGGCGGTATAGTCCATCACGAACATATGGTCGCTGAAGATCTTGCCAAAGCCCAGCTTCGACTCGTCCTGCGGTTTCTGTTTCGGATGTTCGGTTTTAACAATTTTAATATCCAACATGATTTGCACTCTCCCTTATATTTCCAGGCGCGCTTAGCCGCACAGCAAAGCGCGGATGATGGTTAAATCCATTATAGCGCTGTAAAGCGGTAAAAACAAGTCCCTATTTTATTTCATATTGCACCGGGGCACAAAATGGGGTACAATAACCTTGGTTTCCCCCGCTTTCTTTGAACCCTTACTTTCTTTGAAAAGAAAGTAAGCAAAGAAACTTTCAATATGTTTCCTGGAAAAGCAACGATTATAAAGCAACGATTATTTTAAGGAGTTACCAATGGTCAAAGCAGTCATTTTTGATATGGACGGCCTGATGTTTGATACCGAGCGCCTGTGGGATACCCTGTGGGAGCCTGCCTGTAAGGAGCTGGGCCTGCCCCTGCCCCCGGATATGGCCAAGTTCCAGGCGGGCGGCCGCGGCCTGGCGGGCGATAACCTGCGCCGCCACGTGGCCCAGTATATCCCCGGCGACCCGCAAAAGGTGCTGGACAAGGTCTGGCAGCTGGCCGACGAGCGCTTTGCCCAGGGCGTGCCCTGCAAGCCCGGCCTGAAAGAGCTGCTTTCTACGCTGGAAGACCTGGGCATGCCCCGCATCGTGGCCAGCTCCAGCCCCCGCAATATGATTGAGATGAACCTGCAGACTTCCGGCACCGCCCGCTATTTCCATGATGTCGTTTCCGGCACCGAGGTCGCCCGCAGCAAGCCTGCACCCGATACCTTTCTGCTGGCGGCCGAAAAACTGCACACCAACCCCAAGGATTGCCTGGTGCTGGAGGACAGCTTCAACGGCGTGCGCGCCGGCCACGCTGCCGGCTGTGTGACCGTGATGGTCCCCGACCTCATGCAGCCCACCGACGAGATCAGGGCCTTGTACACCTGCTGCTGCAAGGACCTGCTGGAAGTCCGCGTCCTGCTGCTGGCCGGCAAGCTGTAACCTTATAATAAGAAAGCCCCCGGCGGGTGGAAGATTCCACGCCCACCGGGGGCTGTTTTGTGGTTGCTTACAGGGCTGCGCCCTTCTTGGGGATAAACAGGCGGCTCATATCCGCGTGTTCCAGTTCCAGCAGCTTGATTTTTTTATCAATGCCTCCGGCGTACCCGGTCAGGCTGCCGTTGGTGCCCACCACGCGGTGGCAGGGAATGATGATAGACACTTTGTTGTGCCCCACGGCCCCGCCCACCGCCTGGGCGGAACCCCTGCCGCCCTGCTGTGCCGCCAGCTGGCGGGCAATGTCACCGTAGGTGATAATCTGCCCGTAGGGGATTGTCAGCAAGATTTTCCACACCGATTGTTGAAAACTTGACCCGACCGGGTGCAGCGGTGGCAGGAAGTCGGGCTCCTTGCCGGCAAAATAGATGTCCAGCCAGCGCTTGGCCTCAGCCAGAATGGGCGTGGTCTGGGCACAGTGTCCGACGGGCAGGGTGTTGGCAAAATATTTCTGCCCCTCAAACCACAGCCCCACCAGCCCGACCTCGTCTGCTGCCAGCAAAATCCCGCCCAGCGGGGACTGATATTGTTGGATAGAAACCATAGCGGACACCTCACAGGGATAGCGGCTGTGCCGCTTTTTTGCCATAGGGACATAAAACAAAAAAGATACCCGTTACAACGGGAAGACTATAAATGATGAAAATACATCACAGATAAAAAGTCAGCATTTTTTCAGCGTAAAAGTCAGCGTAAATTCAAAAAGTCAGCGTAAAAGTCAGCGTAAATTCAAAAAGTCAGCGTAAAAGTCAGCGTAAATTCAAAAAGTCAGCGTAAATTATCATTTGTTGATTTTGTACTTTGTTCCGCGGCATTTGCCAACAGGCTGTAATATGCCATCTTTGCACATCTGCCGCAGAATGTAATAGGTTTGGTTTTTATTAAAGCCACACAACTCCTGCGCTTTCTGGTTCGTGATCCATGGCTTATGTTGCAAATACTCCACGATTCGCCCCTTAGCCTGAATTTGATTGACTGTTTTATCCTGAACATAAGCTACGTCGGTTTTTACCGTTTCGTAGACCTTGAGTGTCAGCATATAAGTCTTTCCATTCAATTCCAAGAGTCCCTCGTCTCGCAGGCTATTCAATACTTTATGGGCGTTATTATCGGATTCTTGGATGGTTTTTGCTGCTTGCTTTAAGGTGATTTTTTGATGTTCACGTAGATAGTGCAGAATCATCAGTTCCGACAGGGTAAACATTTTTGAACGCTTATCCTGCATTTCCGCGATGAAGTGCACAAAGTTTTGATTCTCCATTGTGCTTCGCAAGGTCAGCCTTACAGAATTTGGCGTACTGGTATACTCCGGGTAAGGCTTGCCTTCTGTCAGCATACTCTGGTACATAATATCTACGCCCTGTCCTGAACGCTGCACATATTTCAGATGTTGGAGCGTCATAGCAATCAGCTTGTTGCGTGGAATAGACTGATGTGTGATAATATTGCTCTCGTTGATGTCTTCTGGAAAACCGCCAGGGTTTTCTATCACGATTTTTGTCGGATAATGCTTGACATAAATTGGGGCGGTCTCTTCGTATGACCGATGCGCCAAGGCGTTCAACAACGCTTCTTGAAAAACGGCTTCCGAAAAATCATAAACCTCAAGACGATACAGCCCAACCTGCACATTGGTCAAGTGGTTATAGGTTCGGATACGTTCCGTCAGCTTATCTAAAATTGAAATAAGTGGCTCTTGCATATCCATTCGGTTGTCGTACTCTGTCTGTGCTTCGTCGCTGTAATGGAGATAAATTACCTCCGCCTGCGGCAACAACCGTGAAATAGATGTGGTCTTACCCACAAACAGTAAAGCAGCCACGGTTACACGCACTTCGTCTTTTTCAAGGCGAATGAGCTTCAAGTTATCCAGAAAAGTTGTATCTGCCAGGTCGGGCAACGCGGAAGCTGAATCGCGAATCCGCAATTTTTCCTTTAAGCGATATACTTCCAGCAAATCTATGTCACCTTCGGAAGCACCCTCTACGATTTTGGATGAAAAATCCAGATTATCAGCGGGTGAGTATACGTCGTTTGCTGGGTAAAATGGTTTAGTTACTTTTCCTAGTCGCTTATAGTAAATACCGCTGGTGGTTGCCACAGGGGAGCCTACCTTATCAACAGACACAACCAAAACAACCCCGTCAGATGTTTCTACCGCTTCAATCTCGGTAAATAGGCTGGGACGAGTCATATCGTAGATAGCTTCCATCAAGGCCTGCGGATCGCTTTCTGAACATCCAGTAATGGTTCCGTCATCTTCGACACCAAACAGAAAAACGCCGCCCACTGCATTGGCTAGGGCAACCGTGCTTTTCACCGCAAGTTCTTTTCGCTGCTTGTAATTGCCGCATTTGACCCATGACTTAAACTCTTGTCGGGTGTTTTCGCCAGCGGCAATCATTTTTCGAAGCTCTTGTTCTGTCATGGCTTCTCCTCTCCCTCAGAAGCAAAAAAGATGATAACATATTATAGCATATAAAACAAATAAGGCAACTCACTTACGCAAGTTGCCTTATCTCTATGTGATAAACCACCCTATGAAAAAGTCAGTGTCTGTTAGGGCAATCTGTATAAGTTTCGTAGGCGCAAATGAGAAGTTGATGAATGGAGCCTTTATAGTAAAACCGGTATATTTATGACCGAACACCTTATCGAGAAAAAGTTGAATTCGTACGATAATTTTAGACATCAGTGCATCCCCTCCTTTTGCAACAACCTTCTCATTTGCTTTTATCCTATCGGAGCCTAGCGGATCTGGTGAGCCAAGGAGGGGAAGAATCTTGGCTCAATAATAGTATAGCACATAAGGGAATAGAAGTTGAGAACAAACTATGAATTATCGCTTTTCTTTTTTGCTTGTACCGCCTCAAATATTTTCTTCTCAATAATCGCCTCATGTGCATTTTCTACCATGTACATACTCAGTTCTCCGCGATTCTTCACCTGTTTCCCGGTCAAGAAATCCAGCGTGTAGGTCTTTTGCAGCAGCAGAGTCCCCATATATTTCTCGTTGCTTAGCATACGGTCAATCGTCGATGTACTCCATTCGGATTTTCCTGTAACCGTCCTTATGCCGTGCTCCTCCAAGTACCTTTTGATTTTACGGACACCGTTGCCCTCTAAATACAGCGAAAATATCTTGCGGACGATTTCAGCTTCTTCGGGCACAATTACAAGTTGCCCTTCGGCATCCTTGGTATAACCTAAAAAGCGAGTGTGATTCAAAAGTTCTTTTCCTTCGCGCATACGTTGATGAATACCAAATTTGATATTCTCGCTCTTTGTGGCGCTTTCTTCCTGTGCAACGGCAAATAAAATAGAGAGCGTGGCATCATCTATCTTTAGTGTGTTGACATGTTCAACTTCGGATAAAAGTCCAATATTCATAGCTTTCAGCCTCCTTATGGTTGATAGAGCTTCAAGCGTATCTCGCCCGAAGCGGCTCAATGACTTGACGAATATATAATCAAAACGATGCCGCTTGGCATCGCGTAACATTTCGCAGTAGCCGCTGCGATCAGTCTTTCGTGCGCCTGACGCAATATCGCTGTAAATTTTATAAAGCGTCCAATTTGGGTTTTCGGTGATAATTGTATTGAAATGGAGCACCTGCATTTCAAGGCTGTGCAAAAGTTCAGGCGTAGCTTTTCTCACGCGGCAGTATGCTGCAATGCACAGCTTTTGCAATTCAAGAGGTGTTTCCTTTTTAATAATAGCCGGATATATTGTGTGAGTCTGTACAGACATAAAAAAACGCCCCATGTCTACTACAACATGAGGCGCTTACTATATAAAATAAAAAGTTAAAAGCTACATCCAAATTGCTTTGAATGTAGCTTTTAACTTGGTGCGCCGGAAGAGACTCGAACTCCCGACCTTCTGATTCGTAGTTATATACTTATCATCATTTATCTTTTTGAGTCGCTTAATATCTATTGATTTTACGTTGTTTTTATGCTATTATCTTATTGTAACAAGGTTTAATATTCCATATTTTTTTATAACTTTGTTGACCATTTTGTTGACCATTTTTGTTGACCGCGAAATCCAGAAAACAAAAAACTGACACGAAAGTGAGGGCTTACGATGGCAACTATCACTGAAAGGAAAAGCGCTAACGGAAAAATCACGTCATATAGGATCAGGGCTTGTGTTGGGCGTGACAGTAGTTTGCGGCAAATCTGGCGGACAAAAAGCATCAAGCCTTCCGAGCTGGAGAGCACTACACCCGCAAGAATCCGGAAAGAGTTGCAGCGCATTGCGGATGAGTGGGAACAAGAAGCTATTACAGAGTACTTACAGAGTCATGAACGCGCCGACCGTACAAAAATCACACTAAAGGACTTTATTGCCAATCACTGGATGGTTGATTGCGTGCAAGGCGAAAATCACCCGCCAAAAACGGTGCAGGATTATGAATATTGCGCCCGTTGGATTCTTCAATACTTTACAGACGCAAAGGTGCTTTCACAAATCAGTGTTGAGGATTGCAAGCGATTTGCAACGTGGTTAAAGCGTGATGCGAAAACAAAATGTGATAAACCAATAAGTGCAACAACGGCCGCACACGTTTTTCGCGTTTTTACAATCGTTCTGAATTACGGCAAGCGTTTAGGTTATATCAAGCAAAACCCGGTGGAGCGTTTGAAGCCATCCGAAATCCCACACAGGGAACGAAAAGAAGTCGATTATCTATCCGTCGAGGAGCTGAAAGCCTTTTTATCTGCGCTGGAGTCCGAGCCGCTATACTGGCGCTTGCTGTATAGCGTACTGATATATTGCGGGTTGCGCAGGGGCGAAGCCGCCGGGCTACAATGGTGTGATATAACGCCGGGCAATGCCTTTAGAATTGAGCGCAACGTCACACTTGATGCACGGAACAAGCAGTTACACGTCGGGAAACCAAAGTCCGGCAAGACGCGCACTGTACCATTTCCGGCCGTTGTCGCTGATCTGTTGAACGCTTACCGCAAAGAGCAAGAGGGGCTTTGCGGTGGTATGATTTTCCCGACAGCCTTTATTTTCCACAGCAGGAATGATATGCACGCGCCAGTAACGCCAGACGCGATAACAAGAAATCTTTCTCGATTCTGCAAAGATGCAGGACTCCCACACACGCACCCGCACGAATTGCGGCACAGCTTTGCAACTGTTTGCCTTGCCAACGGCGTTGATCTGCGCACCGTGCAAAGCGCACTTGGACACGCCGATGGACAAACAACGTTGCAATTTTACGCTGGAGTGGTCGAAAAAACCAAACACGATGCAGCCGACAAGCTTGAACAGCTTTTAGGCTGATAAGCAAGAAAATCCGCCATTAGCACGGCGGATTTTTCTTTTTGTGTTATGGTATTGTGCAATTTGACAGTGGATAAAAGCACAATTTTGTGAGCGAATTTTTACATACTGAAAAAATCATAACTGTAAATTGTGATAAACGCAAAAAATCCAAATTTTGGAAAAATTTATTAACAGAAGATGCCTGAATTTTCTACGGAATAACTAAAATTTGTTGTTTCAATCGATTCACCGTTATATTTTGAATATCTTGCGTTAAAAATGTTAGCTAATTTTCTAGTAATTCTACGTAGCATCGAGTTTTAGCGGTTGATTTGTAACACAAAATATGGTAAAATATACTTAGTTAAACAACGATGAGTTGTTTAATGAAAACATATCACATTTCAGGAGGTGCGAGCATGGAATTCCTTTCAATTGCGAAAACCGCTAAGGCGGAAAAGCTTCCCGCAACCGCTTTGCGACGGATGTTGAAGCAGGGCACACTACCCGGCTTTTATGCGGGCAATCGATTTTACGTCAATGTCGAGCGTTTACGGCAGCAGCTCGGCGTAAGCAATGGATGAGAAAAGCCGCCCCGGTGCTGGAACACCGAGACGGCCAAAGAGTGGAGAAAAAGCCTGCAAGCCCTCTCCACTCCCATTTTATCATTTTGAAGGGAGTTTAGCAATGAGTGTTGCGGATTATTTAGGACACGGCGCAGAGAACGCCATTAGCGCCGTCACGCTGGCAGCGGTGACGCACACAACCCCGCGAGAGTTGCGCCGCATTATTATGGACGAACGCAAGCGCGGTGCATTGATTCTTTACCAGCCCGGCGGGCGCGGTGGTTATTTTCTGCCGTCACGGGACGAAGAACAGGCACAACGCGAAGTTTCGGAGTTTTACCACACACAGGCGGCACGATGCCGCAACGGCTTTGCAGCGATTGCACCAGCCGGGCGATTTCTGAAAATCCCAGCTGGGCAGCTGAAGATAAACACGACGAAAGGAAAGCAAGAAAATGAGAAAAGCACCGTACAGACCGCTGACCGATGAAGAATTGAAAATGACCGACGATGAATTGATGGCGTGGATAAACGAACAGAACGCCAAAGAGGCACAGCGCCGCACAGCCCTTAAAGCCGAACAAAAAGGAATTGTAAAGGCTATCCAAGAAACCGACAACGAAGCGCTAGGACGCGCCGGAAAACTGTTTTTTGCCGGGATTGTGTGCGAACGTGCCAGCAAGGAAACGCAAGCTGCATACGACCTTTTGCGGCGGCTCTATTGGATTGATAGCGAAATGTGAGGTGCTGAAAATGGCAAAGCAAAAACGTGCAACCTGGTGGAAGATGCTTTATTTTCAGCGGGCCACAATCGAATCTATTTCAAGTCAAGACGTTGGCGATGGTTTAAAAGCGGCATTCCGCTATTTTGACGGGGAGGAAATTTCTATGGACAATCTGACCCCACAAGCATTTACAGCGTTTTGCGTGATGAAGCCTTACATTGACGAATCAATGAGAAATTACGAAGATGCAGTGGAGAACGGGAAAAGCGGCGCGGCTAAACGCTGGGAGTGAATAGCCCCCCTATAGCCCCCTATAGAGAAGCAGAAGTAGAAGCAGAAGTAGAAGCAGAAGTAGAATCCCGCAAAATGCGGGTATCAAGGGCGGCAAAGTGCCGCTGTAAAGGGTTCATTTTGCAATGAACGTCCCGCCATAGGCGGAATCAAGGGCGCGCTAAAGCGCACCGCGCTTGTTAACACACGAGGGAAAGCAAATGCAATTTGATTTTGAGCAGTTCACAAAACGGTTTAAACGGGCTTATCCCGTTGCAGAGTACGCTAGACGTAAGCGGAATGGCGGTAGTGATTGCGGCCTATTTGCTTACGATGATGCATTAGAGGTGTTCCGCGTGTATTTTTTAACGTATGAGCATCACACGGGAACGGCACACCCACAACTAAAGCGTGAGAGGATAATTGACATTATCCAGCGCATGGACGAGGGAGAAACACCAGAGACTTGCCCATATGACGATATGAGCTTTTCCCCGGAGGATTATCCCGCCATGATTGACGCACATTTCCGTACAAAATACCGCGATTGCGATTATAACATCTGCCATTTTTTCAGCGGTTGCATCCGATATTTGCGGTGGTTCAACACTGCCGTAGTTGACCGCGAACTAACATGAAGGGAGAACAAACAAATGGATATACAGGAACGCTACTGGATGCGGAAAGCAGCTGAAATCGCCGCAAAGCGTGAAAAACCGCCCGAAAACGGCGTTTTGATTGAGAGGTGATGAAGTGACCCCTAAACAGGAACGGGCGCTTGCAGCGCTTATTTCGTGCCCCACAGCGCGGGCAGCAGCCAAAGCCGCTGGGCTTTCTGAATCTGCATTGCGTCGCTATAAGCAAGACCCGGAATTTCAAGCCGAATACCGCAAGCGCTGCAATGAACTACTTGAGGCAGCTTGCACCAAAGCCAAAAGCGCTTTGCCGCCCGCAATCGAACGGCTAAACGCCATTGTTCAAGATGACACGCAGCAGCCCCGTGAACAGATTGCAGCCGCCCGCGCTGTGTGCGAATACTCTTTGCGATTGAATGAAGCCGTAGATATTGAACAGCGTTTAAGGGCGCTGGAAGAAAGGAGTAAAAACGAACCGTGAAAAGTGACACCATCACGCGGCTGAAACGCCTTGAAGATGCCGTAAAGCGAGGCAACGGCGTTATTATCGTTGACCGCGTGGACAATGGCTATAAACTCCCAGACGGAGAGGTTGTAGCTGATTTAGACGCGTTACGCGGACGATATGGCGTCATCCTTGTGGATGACGTGAAATACCATCTTGACCACCTGGAAGAATGGACAGACTTCGAGCGCTTTTGCGCTGCCGAAGACCGCCGATTGAATCCGCAGAATTACACAAACAAAGAAAAAGAAAGCGAGTAAAAAACTATGAATTACGCAAAATCTTACATTGACAACTTCCGCGAATACGCCGCCGCCGTTGCAGCCGAAAAGGCAGCCCGCGCCGCACTCGAAGCCGAGTACAACGACCGCAACCTTACAAAGGCTGCATACTCCGCCAAACTTGCTGCCATTCTCGAAACTGCCCCGAAAGAGGTCGAGTTCCGCAAAAAGGCTGACAAAATCGTTGCAGACTTTGACGCGGCCTATTCTGCATGGATTGTGCTGGACAGCGGCAAGGTTGATACCGCTGATTTGGCCGTGATGAACCCGACGTTCATCCAGAGCGCGGCCGACTTGCAGCACCTTGCGGATAAGCACTGCACAAACCCGGTCATGAGCAAACAAATCCTCAGATATGCCGCAGAAAAAGGCTTTAATATCCGTATCCTTGACGTGAATGCCCCGCTGAAAGCGATGAACACGCTGAAATGGTTTGCGCAGAGAGCGCTCAACGACCTTAATGGCTATAGTGCCAACTGCCTTAAAAACGACGGGTTTTGCCGGAAGCTCATTGACCTGGCCGCTGTTATGGATGGAAAGGTGATGCTGACGGATACCATCGAAGAATAACGAGAGTGTCGTGTCATTAAACTAATTTAGCCCCGACGGATTAATCCGTCGGGGCTTTTGCATACTTTGAGCATCGCAACGTCACAGCGCGAGAAACACGCCCGTTTTGACGTTGCAGGTCTGTTTATATAGTTTGCCGTCTGGAATACAAAACGCGTCACAGAGCCTTGCAGGGGCTTTGCAGCGCATTGTCTTATTTTTTGCTATCATTCCCGGCGGGTGCGCCTTGCAACTTTTCCAAAAGCGCCGCCCGCTTGATTTCCGTGTCCGGGTCTGTCTGACCTGCGCCGGGCAGCTCTAGGGCGTCACGCTGCATTGTTTCGCTGATTGCACGACCCACAAACCCGTTGATGCTTTCCCCGCGCTTTTCGGCGTGGGCTTTTATTTTGTCCTTGCTGCCTTTAGGGAGCGCAATAGAAATTCTGTCAAGGTTTTGAGCATCCCATTTCCTATTGCCCTCTTTTCTTGCGGCTGTGTATTTTTGCGGTGCCATAGGTGAAAACCTCCTTTTTCATCATCCCTATTATACCATAGCATTATACACTTATCAAGTGCATAATATACACTACTTATTAAGTGAATGTTTGTGCAACTTGTCAATTGTATTCACTTATTAAGTGCAGTATAATGATATTGTCGAAAGGGAAAACGGGTCAAGGTAGTCGTCAAGCACACCAGCCCACCAGAAATACAAGACAAGACGCGGACAGGACTGCAGGAACCGGCAAGACCGAGCAGATAGCACCGAGCCCCCGCGCACCCGAAGCCCCAAGACAAAAAAAGAAGCGCCCGGCAGCAGCGAACTACCGAGCGCAACCAACACACGAAAGGGTGTTATACGATGGAAAGCAAATACAGTATAGCACGCTTTCTACAAAAAGTAAAGGAGCAGCTATGAAAAAGTACAACCTTAGCGCGATTATGAGCCGTGCATGGGCGATTTTCCGCAAGGGCGGGCTGGCATTTGCCGAAGCCCTGCACAAAGCTTGGCAGAGCGCCAAAGCCCGCCCACAGAACGCGGCAGCGATTGCAGCAGCCAAAGCATCCGCCGGGATTGCAGAGGATTGCAAAACGTGGGCAGAGTGGAAAGCGGCGGGTTATAAAGTGATTCACGGCAGCACGGCGCTTTTCCGCGCCGTCCTAATCTGGGCAAGTCACGGCGATGGTAAGACGTACACGGCAAGTTTTTTCGGCGCAAGCCAAGTGCAGCCGATTGAAGCATAACAAACGAATAGACAAGGCTGCGCTAACGGCTTGACGGGCTTGCGAGGTATTTAAAATGGACTACACTAAAATTGTGAAGGTTCTTTCGCTAGCAGCAACAGGGAACAGCATTGATGCAGCTCTTGACGAAATGAGTAAAGAAGAACTCAAATATTTGCTTGAACTGTGCGAGGAAGAAAAAGCCCGTCGCCAAGCGGCAAAGAATGGGGGTGCTTGCAATGACGGCTGAAGCATCAGAAAACATTGAAAAACTGGTGTCCATATTGCTGACCTTTTCCCCTGAGCAAATGGCCGAGTTTGTAACAGGTGCGCAGGAAATCATCGCCCAGTACACCCCGAAAAATTGACCCCGTGCGGCCAACACCCCCGGCGGGAAGAACCCATAACAGGCAGAGCGCCCTTATCGGGGCGCTTTTCCTATTTATGAGACCGCAAAAATGGTCATAATTTGGGCATAATTGCATCGAAAACTACTAAAAAGAAGATAATGAACAGCCCCCGCCGAGATCAAATCTGGCGGGGGCTTCTGCTTTCACTATGCTGTTTTGAACACTCCCTGCATAATGCAAGGAAAATTGTTGACCATTTTTGTTGACCAAAATTTTGAGGGCACAGAAAAAGCCTCTAAAGCAAGAAAAAACCAACGCAAAAGCGTTGGTTTTTGGTGCGCCGGAAGGGACTCGAACCCCCGACCTTCTGATTCGTAGTCAGACACTCTATCCAGCTGAGCTACCGGCGCGGAACGTGTATTATAATACCATCCGTTCCCCCAAATGTCAAGCGTTTTTTCAAAAAAAGTTTTTACTTTTTTAAATTGGGCGGCAGGACCAATTTCTGGGCTGTATGCTTGCAATTCGGGGGTAAACGTGATAAATTTATAACAATCACTATGCCGATTTTGAATCGCATCTGCCGGCGCTGCAAGATTGCGGCGGCGCTGGCCCGGGAAAGGACATTCTACCATGACCAATACAGAACTGTTTGACCTCTGGCGCGCCCGCGCAGTGGAGGATCCTGACCTGCTCACCGAACTGGACGGCATCCGGGGTGATGCCGATGCCATCAACGACCGCTTTTACCGCGACCTGGCCTTTGGCACAGGCGGTCTGCGCGGCGTCATCGGCGCAGGCAGCAACCGCATGAATATCTACACCATCCGCCGCGCTACCCAAGGCCTGGCGGACTACATCAACGCCGCAGGCCTGCCTAAAAAAGTAGCCATCGGCCACGACAGCCGCCACAAGGGCGAGCTGTTCAGCCGCGAGGCCGCCCGTGTGCTGGCCGCCAACGGCATCACCGCCTACCTGTATCCCCGGCTGGAGCCTACCCCGGCGCTGTCCTGGGCTGTGCGTTATCTGGGCTGCGGCGCGGGCATCTGCGTGACCGCCAGCCACAACCCCGCCAAATACAACGGCTACAAGGTCTATGGTGCCGACGGCTGCCAGATCACGCTGGAAGCCGCCGATGCCGTGCTGGCTGCTATCGACAAGCACAATTATTTCGATTTCATCGAGCTGACCGACTTTGACGCCGCCGTGGCCGCAGGCAAGATTGTCTGGATCGACGACAAGTGTCTGCGCGACTTCGTGGATGCCGTACTGGCCCTGCGCCCCGGCAACGATGTCTCCAAACTCAAACTGGTCTACACGCCGCTGAACGGCTCCGGTCTGGAACCTGTCAAGATGCTGTTGGACCACATGGGCGTGACCCAGGTCACCGTGGTGCCCGAACAGGAGAAGCCGGACGGCTCCTTCCCCACCTGCCCCTACCCCAACCCGGAGATCCGCGAAGCCATGGAGACCGGCCTGAAGCTGTGCGACACAGTAAAGCCCGACCTGATGATCGGCACCGACCCGGACTGCGACCGCATGGGTTCCGCCGTGCCGGACGGCAAGGGCGGCTACCGGCTCATCACCGGCAACGAGATGGGTGTGCTGCTGTTTGACTACATCTGCCGCACCCGCATTGGCAACGGCACAATGCCCAAGGACCCCGTGGCCGTGACTACCATCGTGTCCACCGACATGGCCACCCCCATCGCCAAAAAGTACGGCGTGGAGCTGCGCCGTACCCTGACCGGCTTCAAGTTCATCGGTGAGCAGATCGGCTTCCTGGAGGCCGAGGGCCACCCCGAACGCTACATCTTCGGCTTTGAGGAAAGCTACGGCTACCTGTCCGGCGCACACGTCCGCGACAAGGACGCCGTCAACGCCGTAATGCTGGCCTGCGAGACCGCCGCCTACTACGCCGCCCAGGGCATGAGCCTGCTGGACGCTGTGAACGCACTGTACAGGGAGTTCGGTTTCTACCGCAACGCACTGGAAAGCTTTACCTTTGAGGGCGAGACCGGCATGCACAAGATGCAGGGCATCATGGCCGGGCTGCGCACCAGCGCCCCCAAAACCATTGCCGGGTATGAGGTCGCCGAAGTGGTGGATTACGACGCTGACGGCACCGGCCTGCCCCGCGCCGACGTGCTGGAATACCGCCTGGTCAACGGTGCCAAGCTGATGGTCCGTCCCAGCGGCACCGAGCCGAAGATCAAAGTTTACCTGTCTGCTGTTGCTAACAGCGAGGAAGCCGCCGATGCCATCAACACCGCCATGGCAGATGCGGCCAAGGATTGGATGAAGTAAGGCTGTAAAATAAAAACGAAACCTCCCCTGAAACCGTAGGGGCGGATGCTTGCATCCGCCCGCGGGTCGATGCGAGCATCGACCCCTACAGATTCACGGGGAGGTTTTTATTTTATAGATTTATTTTCCGTACCGCGCCACGCCGGATTCGATCAAAATATCCGGTTCCAGCTTCAAACCGGGCTTGCGGCCTTTTTGGGCTTCGACCAAAAACAGCCAGGGCGTGCTGCCGGTGCGCTGGCGCACAAAGGCCAGTCGCTTGGGTTCCAGCCGGGCGGTGCGCAGGGCACACAGCACTTCCACCAGTTGGTCGGGACGTTGGCACAGCACAAAGCGGCCGCCATCCCGCAGAGCGCGGCGGGCGCACTGGGCCACATCCTCGGTGGTGCAGGTCACAGTGTGGCGGGCGGCGGCCCGCACCGGGTCGGGACTTTGGGGGCCTGCCGTAAAATAGGGCGGGTTGCAGGCAACAAAATCATATTTTCCCTGCTCCGGCCCGGCGGCGCAAAACATCCGCAGGTCGTCCTGCACAGGGGTAATGTGGTCGATGCCATTCTCCGCCACGGCCTGAACACACAGGGCGCTGGCGTCAGGGTCCAGCTCCAGCGCTGTGCAGGGGCCGCGGTGCCCGGCATCGTGCCATAACAGCGAGATTATGCCGCACCCGCTACACATGTCCAAGGCCCGCTCGGCCCGGCGGGGCTGGGCAAAGCGGCCCAGAAGCAGGGCATCGGTGCCAAAGGCGGCGCGAGGAGCGGTCAGCACTCTGGTGCCGTTATCCAAAATTTCTACACCGCTCATGCTTTATCCCGCAGCAGCGCGTATTTCATCAGGCCGATCTGGGTCTTGCTGTCCTTGATCTCGCCATGCAGCACCTTTTGCAGGGCTTCCGCAAAGGGCATGCGCACCACATCCAGGAATTCCCCGGCATCCAGGTGCTGACCGCCCTTGTGCAGACCGGTGGCGGCCCACAGATAAATCTTCTCGCTGTCATAACCCACAGTGGGGTAGACGACACCCAGGTCAATGTAGTTGTCGGCGGACAGGCCGCACTCCTCGCTCAGTTCCCGCTTGGCGGATTCAAATGGATTCTCGCCGGGTTCCAGCTTACCGGCGGGCAACTCCCAGATCTCCTCGCCCAGCGCGTAGCGGAACTGGCGGACCAGATAGATGCAGCCCTCGTCGTCGATGGGCAGCACGCAGGCGCCGCCGTGGTGGTGTACGACCTCTCGCAGGCTGGTGCGGCCGTCTTCCAGGCGGACGGTGTCCAGCGTAACGTGGATGACATGGCCGTCAAAGATCTCTTTGCTTTCCAGTTTGGTTTCGGTATGCGGCATGGGACAGCACTCCTTTTATTACAGTTTTTACAGCAGGCGCAGACAGAAATCGATATACTCCAGGGTATACCGCTGGGTACACACCAGGCTGGAATCTTTTAAATTGGACATATAATCGGCCAGCCGGTTGGCCAGCATGGCATCCCGCAGGGTGTATTCACGGCAAAAGCCCTCCTGCGGATCGTCGGACAAAGTGCAGAATACCACGCTGCGACCACGGAAGGCGGTTACCGTAATGTGGGGGTCCAGGGGAAAGGCTTCAGCACTGACGATGCGCAGTACAGCGGTGTTGTTCTCGCAGGCTGTGCGCATCCGCAGCAGCAGTTCCCGGCGGGCTTCCGGGGGCAGCGGCCCGGTCAGGGAGGCATCTACATCCACTATGCGGCCGGTGCGCACAAAATCCATCAGGCCGTCCTCGCTGAAATAGAACTCATACGGGGCGGTCAGCCAGGCCTGCATGTAGTCGGCCAGGCCAGGCATGGTTTCCAGCGCCGCCAACGCCTGGGGGGCATAGCGGCCGATCATTTCCATATCGATAAACTTGGAGACCGGCGGCTGGGCACGCATATAGCAGGCTTCGGTCTCGTTGTCCAGCTGCTGGTTGCCAAACGCCATGGCCTGCTCAAAACTGTGGGCGTCCGATGCCAGAGAGAAGATCACCGGTGCTTCCAGATACTGGCGGCTGAACTCCATGCGCAGGCACTGCACCACCGATGGCTCGGTCAGGCAGATGCACTTTTGCAGGTTGAGATCCATAAACACGACCACATCGGGGAACAGCACATAGACCGGCATCAGCAGACCGGGCAGCGGCCCGGCAGAAGGCGCACAGGAAAGCCGTGCCTCGTACTGCATTGAGCGCAGGACCAGAAAAGGCAGCGCCCGGGACACGGTGCGCACGTTGCCGATGAAATTCTCCTGTGCATCGTTATTGGTCACAAACCGCAGCAGATGCCATACCGGCTTTGGCGAAGCCTCGGCGGAAAAGGCACCGATGAGGATCGAACTGAGTGCGCGTTCCCCCACAAACGGGGAAAGCATCAGTGGGCGCTTTTCTTCGCTGCGCAGGTAGCGGGTCAGCAGCAGATGCAGCTGCTGTGTCACCGCCTGGTAGCCCTGGTAGCACCGGCTGGTGAAGGCGGCTTCCAGGTCAGCTTCGCTGCGGGGCATGGGGGCCAGTACATCATTCATCAGGTTGTCGCGGGAGCGCATCGCCGTCTGCAGCAGCTCGTACAGGGCTTCATCGGTACGGTGGGCCTGGGCGCCGCTGCGCAGTTCGTCGTATTGGGTGGTCAGGTGCTCGGCCTGGCGGGCGCTCAGGCCCAGGGCATGAATGAGCCGCTGCAGCTGGGCGCGGTTGGGCATCCGCTTGCCGTCCATTATTTTATATAAGGAAGATCGGTCGATCTGCGCCTGGCGGGCCAGTTCGGCCATCGTGCCGGGGTAGCGGTCCACCAGGATCTTCAAGCTTTTGCTCAGGTCATTCATGGGAGATTCTCCGTTGTTGGTTTGTTATCTGTATCATACCGCAAAGCGGGGAAATATGCAAATGTTGGTTTGCTTTGTTTTGCTGCTTTGGGCGGCCCTGCCTGCCTTGCGGCAGGGCCTAATATAACAGGCTGCATCCGTTAAGCCTGCCTTTTTTGACCACAAGAGAGTACGCATAGCGGCTGGATGTTGTTAAAAAACGAGGGAAGCGCCGCATGATGGCGCGGAACGAAAGCCGCACGATAAAAAGCACCCATTTCAAACAATTTTCACTAAAAGCATTTTATTGCTGCGCAATTTATGTTATGATAAAATTAATTGATTTTCCAGGAATGGTGCATGCGTTATGATGAGTTACGAAGAATTCACCCAAAAGGAAGCCGCGCTGGAAAGCGCACCACGGGCAGAGCGCGAGGCGTTCTATGCGGAGATCCTGGAAAAGGAGACCGCCAAAACCGATGTACGGATGATGGCCTATTTCCATGCGGCGCTGCTGCATTACCGGGAGGGAGACTTCCGCGCCGCGCGGGAGATTCTGGAGCCGTTCGTCATCGACTACCAAAGCTATGCCTATCGCCCGGAGATCATCGCCTGTTTTAACCTGATGGGCGTGGCCGTTTACTGTGAGCGCTCCTATGCCCTGGCTCGCTTTTATATCCATGAGGGTCTGAAGATTGCGCGGGAAAACCACGAGATCAGCCGCTATTCCTACGAGTACAATAACCTCGCTGTGACCTACCTGGCCCAGCACGAATATGAAAAGGCGCTGGAGGCCATCCGCGAGGCCGAACGTCATCTGCCCGATTCGGACCGGGAAATGCACGCCTACATCTACCGCAATCTGTCCGAGATCTGCTGCCATCTGGACCGCCTGGACGAAGCGCAGGCCGCGCTGGCCCGCTGTGCAGAGGAGTACGACGGCAGGACCTTGCTGCCGGATGACATTCTGCTGGTGGAAATGCTGCTGTACTACAAGCTGGGCGATGCCGAGCGCTACGAAAAATGCAGGGCTGAAGTCTGGCAAAAGCTGCCCGCCATGCATGCAGCCGAGTTCGGCAATACGGCCAACAACCTGTTTGCCTGCGAGATGGACGCCGGGAACTACCCGCAGGTCGAGCGCATCCTGGCGGCCATGGACGACTACCTGGTCCGCAACCCGGGCGAAAGCGCGGTCAAGGCCTACGCCCAGGCTGCGCCCGGCACTTACCAGGCCATTTTGATGGATCTGATGATGCCAGTCATGGACGGCTACGCCGCCACCCGCGCCATCCGCAGTTCCGGCCGCCCCGATGCGGGGACCATCCCCATCATTGCCATGAGTGCCAACGCCTATGCCGAGGATGTGCAGAAATGCCTGGACACTGGCATGAACGCCCACATCAGCAAGCCGCTGTATAAGGACGTTATGCTGGAGACGATCGAGCGGTTTGTATAAAAGGATAAAAACGAAAACGACCGTGCCTTACAAAGGGTACGGTCGTTTCCGTTGGTATAGGAAAATAAGGGCAATACCGCATAATTCTAAGTGCCGATACGGCGAGCGAGGTGCGGCAGATGCTAAGCCAAAAGCGCAGATAATACTTTGTGTATTATCGAGCATTTTGGCAACGCAGATGCCGTGCCGCAACCGCCGGAGCGGTGCTTAAGCCGTTAGGCGGGAATTGTGCGGTGTTGCCTAAGGGAATGGTAAGATTGGCCCGCGTCAGACGATCTTGCGGGACTTGTGGACACCGGTCTTCAGGAACTCGACCCACTCGGCCACGTTGACGGCATGGTCGCCCAGGCGCTCCAGATACTTGGCGATCATGAACAGGTCCAACGCGGTCTCGGCGTCGTCGGGGTGGGCGGCGATGTACTGGGCGATCTCGCGGCTGATCTTGGAAAACATCGCGTCGCAGTCATCGTCCCGGGCAATGACCTGGGCGGCGGTGGATAGATCCACCTGCACGTAGGCGCCAATGGCGGTCTTGACCATGTTCAGCGCCACATCGCCCATTTTATACAAATCATCCATTACGCCCACGGCGGCAGCGCCCTCGGCGTGGAGATGCAGGGTGATCTCGGCAATGTCGCTGGCCTGGTCGGCAATGCGCTCAATGTCGGTGACCATTTTTAATGCGGTAGAAACTTTGCGCAGGTCGCCCGCCACCGGCTGCTGCCGCAGGAAAAGCGTTAAGCAGCGGTGCTCGATCTCATGCTCGGCGGCGTCGATCTCGCTGTCCCGGGCAATAACGCTGCGGGCCAGCTCGGCATCGCCGGTGCGCAGGGCTGTCATGGCGCTTTCAATGGCGCCGCCCGCGGCGTGGCCCATGCGGGCCAGCATCGTATCCAATGCCATCAGTTCGGCATCATACATTTTGCGTAAACTGGTTCCCATTTGGCTCATCCTCCCTGTATCAACCGAAACGGCCCGAGATGTAATCCTCGGTGCGCTTGTCCACGGGCGTGGCGAATACGCGCTCGGTGGGGCCCATCTCGACCAGCTCACCCAGCAGGAAAAACGCCGTCTTATCGCTGATACGCGCGGCCTGCTGCATGTTGTGGGTGACCATGACGATGGTGTACTTTTCTTTCAGCTCCGTCGCCAGTTCCTCGACCTTGGAGGTGGAGATAGGGTCCAGGGCGCTGGTGGGTTCATCCATCAGCAGCACTTCCGGCTCCACAGCCAGGGCGCGGGCGATGCAAAGGCGCTGCTGCTGGCCGCCGGACATGCCCAGGGCGCTCTTGTTCAGGCGGTCCTTGACTTCGTCCCAGATGGCGGCGTCCCGCAGGGATTTTTCCACAATCTCATCCAGCCGGGCCTTGCTGCGCACACCGTGGGTGCGGGGCCCGTAGGCGATATTATCGTAGATGGACATGGGGAAGGGGTTGGGCTTCTGGAACACCATGCCCACCCGCTTACGCAGGACGTTGACGTCCATCTTATCTTTATAGATGTCCACGCCGTCCAGTTTGATGTCGCCGGAGATGCGGCAGCCCTCGACCAGGTCGTTCATACGGTTCAGGCTTTTTAGAAAGGTAGACTTGCCGCAGCCGGAAGGGCCGATGAAGGCGGTGATCTCCCGCTCCGGGATATTGATGTTGATATTTTTCAGCGCATGAAAGCTGCCGTAGTATAAGTCCATGTTGGAAACTTCAAATTTATTCACAGGTATCCTCCTCGTGATGACCGCGATGCCGTTGTGTAGGGGCCGATGCTCGCATCCCGCGGGCGCACACTGTGCACCCCTACAAGCAGCGCAGTGTTACTTCTTCGCCAGCTTGCCGGCGATAAAGCCGGACAGGCAGTTGATGGCCAGCACCAGTACCAGCAGCACCACGGCGGTGCCGTAGGTCTCGTTGATGTACAGGCCCTCGTTGGAGAGCAGGTACATATGCACGGCCAGCGTGCGGGTAGAGCTGAAGATGCTCTTGGGGATCTGGGGCATCGAGCTGGCGGTGTAGATCAGTGCAGCGGTCTCGCCCACGATGCGGCCCGTGGCCAGGATAACGCCGGACAGGATGCCGGGCATGGCGCTGGGCAGTACGATGGTAAACACGGTGCGCAGCTTGCCCGCACCCAAGCCGAAGCTGCCCTCGCGGTAGGAGTCCGGCACGGCGATGAGCGCTTCCTCTGTGGTACGCATGATGACGGGCAGCACCATAATGGCCAGCGTGAAGGCACCGGCGATCAGCGAGTAGCCCCAGTGCAGCTGGGTGACGAAGAACAGCATGCCGAACAGGCCGTACACGATGGACGGGATGCCCTGCAGGGTCTCGGTGGTCAGGCGGACCAGACGCACCAGCTTGCTGCCGCGGTGGGCGTACTCCACCAGCCAGATGGCGGCAAAGATGCCCAGCGGCGTAGCAATGACCAGCGAGAAGGCGGTCATCAGCAGCGTATTGATGAGGGCGGGCATCAGCGAAACATTCTCGCTGTTATATTCCCAGGCGAAGAGGGAGGGTTTGAGGTTGGGGATGCCGTTGACCAGGATGTATCCGATGAGGAACAGCAGCACAGCGGTGGTCAGGGTAGCAGCCAGCCCCACCAGGCCGCGCAGCAGGGCGGCCTGCACGCGGGCGGCGGTGCGGTTGCGGCCCCCGTTGGGGTAGATGGCTTTGGCGGCGGCACGGCTCATGTCCGGCACAGCAGTGCCGTTGTTGGCAATGGTATCAGGCATGGTCCTTGCCTCCTTTCAAAACGCTGAAGCAGAGGTTAATCAGGAGAATGAAGACGAACAGCACAACGCCGGTGGCGATCAGTGCTTCGCGGTGCAGGTCGGTGGAGTAGCCCATCTCGATGACGATGTTGGAGGTCATCGTGCGCAGGCCCTGGAACAGTCCCTTGGGCATCCAGGTCTGGTTGCCCGCGACCATCACGACGGCCATCGTCTCTCCGATGGCGCGGCCAATGCCCAGGATGACGGCGGACAGCACGCCGGACTTGGCGGCGGGCAGCACGGCGTAGAACACGCTGCGCTCATGGGTAGCGCCCAGGGCCAGGCTGCCCTCGTAGTAGCTTTCGGGCACGGCGTCCAAGCTGGTCTTGCTGACGGTGATGATGGTGGGCAAAATCATGATACCCAGCAACACGCTGGCGGTGAAAAGGCTCATACCCTTGCCGCCCTTGACGTGCAGCACTGTTTTGAAAAAGTCGCTCTTGACCATGGCCTGCACGGCGGGCACCAGCACGATCATGCCGAAGAAGCCGTACACGACCGAGGGGATGCCGGCCAGCAGCTGCACAGCAGGCAGCATCACCCGCTTGATGGAGGGCGTGGAAAACCGGGACAGGTAGATGGCAGTGAGCAGACCGACGGGCACACCCACAATGATGGCCCCGGCGGTGACGTACAGCGAGCCTAAGATCATGGGCAGGATGCCGTAGATGTCGTTGCCGGGCTTCCAGGTGGTACCCAGCAGGAACTTCAGCGGGCCGATCTTGCCGATGGTGGGCAGGCCGTTAGCAAACAGGAACACGCAGATCAGCACGACGGCTAAGATCGAGATGCAGGCGCAGGCAGTAAAAACGGCCTGCATAATGCCTTCCCGCAGATGAGCGGTCTTCATTTCCCTATACACTCCTTTTATCACATAAAGGCTCCCCTTGAGGGGAGCTGGCTTGCCGAAGATCGGTACCGTTGCCGGATAGAGATTGTTGGGGCGAACATTGTTCGCCCGTCAACTTGGCGTTGCAACCCGTTCCGGGAAAGGCCGCTCACAAGGCAAACGGCCACGGGCGAACAATGTTCGCCCCTGCAGAGCACGTTTTGAAAGCCTGAGCAACACCCTCAAAAGTGGAGCCTATTCAAATTACTGCAAATCGCTCCAGACGGTCAGCTCGCCGGTGTAGATGCCCTTGATCTGGTCAACGGTCAGATCCTCAACAGAATTGGCGGGGTTGACGACGACGGCGATGCCATCCTGGGCCAGGACGGTGGAAACGGCACCGCCCTCTGTCTCGGAATCTTTCAGCTCGCGGCTGGCCATGCCGATGGTGTAGCTGCCATCCAGCGCGCCGGAAACACCGGTGGTGGAATCAGAGGTCAGCAGTTCCAGCTCGGCGTTGGGGTTCACGGTCTTGTAAGCTTCGATCAGCTTTTCCATCAGCGGAGAGACGGAGGAGGAACCGCCAACGGTGATCTTTCCTTCCGGCTGGGTGGAGGTGTAATCCTCGCCCTCGCTGCCAACGTAGCCTTCCTCGGTGGCCAGAGCCTGGCCGTCCTTGCTCAGGCAGTAGGCGATGAAGTCAACGGCCACGGGGTCGGTGGCTTCGCCGTTGGTCACGATGTTGAAGGGACGGGCCAGGGTGTAGCTGCCGTCCTTGACGGTCTCGGCAGAAGCCTCGATGCCGCCGACCTTGACGGCTTTGACGGAATCGTTCAGGGAGCCAAGGCTGATATAGCCGATGGCGGTCTCATCGTTGGCGACGGCAGTCATGACGCCGTTGGTGCTGGACTGGATGGCAGCGGCCTCGGTGGTGTTGTCGACCTTCTGGCCGTCGGCGTTCTTTTCCTCCACGCCGGTCAGCTCGATAAAAGCACCGCGGGTGCCGGAACCGTCCTCGCGGGAGATGACGGTGATGTCCTGGTCGGTGTCGAAGTCAGCAGCGGCTTCGCTCTCGGCCGGGGCGGCCTCGCCGGAAGCAGCCTCGGAAGAGGCGGTGCTCTCAGAAGCAGCAGGGGTGGAATCGGCGGCGGAGCTGCCGCAGGCGGCAAGGCTCATCATCATAGCAGCGGCGGTAACAACAGCAGCAACAGATTTGCGTTTCATAGATGTACTTCTCCTTTGCCCAAAGGGGCATTGCATTGCGGCACGCAGGCCGGTACTGGGTTTTCCCGGGTACAAGGCTATTGTACTGCGCCGCCGGGGCGGTTTCGACCATAGTCAGGTACAATCCCCGTAAAGCTTGTGAAAAACAGGCAGCTGTTTTGCAAAAAAGCTGTAAAATTGGTAAAGTTTTGGGTCATATCCCAGCGGCTGTACAGTTTATATAAGGTAATAGACGACAAAATGTACGCAGAAACGGCATTTTACACAAACTTTACAAAACCTTTACGCATCTCTGCTGGTGAAATGCCCCCGAAACCAGCTATAATATACAACGGTATAGAGAAATAAAAGCAGCACCGCATAGGCCTGCTTTTTGGGCGCGGGGAACGGCAGCGCTGCCTAAAAAGAGAATGGACGTGTAATCCGATGACCATTTTTAATGTGTTCACCCTGATGGGCGGCATCGCTATGTTCCTGTATGGCATGGACCTGATGGGCAAGGCGCTGGAGCAGACCGCCGGCAGCAAATTGCAGGGCATCCTCTCCACCATGACTTCCAGCCCCATCCGGGCGCTGCTGCTGGGCGTAGCGGTCACCGCCGTTATTCAGTCCAGCGGCGCCACCACCGTTATGGCGGTCGGCTTCGTCAACTCCGGTCTGATGGAACTGCACCAGGCCATCGGCGTTATCATGGGTGCCAACATTGGTACTACTGTTACCGGCTGGCTGCTGTCTTTGTCGGGCCTCGAGGGCGAGAGCTTTATCACTAAAATGCTCAACCCCAATGCCTGGAGCCCGATCCTGGGCTTCATCGGCATCTGGCTGTATATGGTCGGTAAGGACCGCAAGCGCGGCGTAGGCAAGATCCTGCTGGGTTTCGCCATTCTGATGGCCGGCATGAACACTATGTCCAGCGCCATGTCTCCCCTGGCCGATGAGCCCTGGTTCATGAATCTCTTCCTTAGCTTCAGCAACCCGGTGCTGGGCGTCATTGCCGGCGCTGTGCTGACTGCCGTGCTGCAGTCGTCCTCGGCGGCGGTGGGCATCCTGCAGGCGCTGACCAGCACGGGTGCTGTCACCTACTCCGCCGCCGTGCCCATCATCATGGGCCAGAACATCGGCACCACCGTTACAGCGCTGATCTCCTCGGCCGGTGCGAACAAAAACGCCAAGCGCACTGCTTTCGTCCATCTCTATTTCAACGTCATCGGCACCATTATCTTCCTGTGCGGCTTCTACGGCCTGCATGCGCTGATCTGTTTCAGCTTCTTTAATGCGACGGCCAATACCTTCGGCATCGCTATGGTGCATACCGTTTTTAACATAGTCACCACCGCCATCCTGCTGCCCTTCAACCGCCTGCTGGAAAAGCTGGCCATCATGACCGTGCCCGACTCCCCCGCCGACAAAAAGCAGGAGAACTCCCTGCTGGACGATCGTCTGCTGGCAACTCCGTCTGTGGCTGTCGCCCGCGCCATGCTCACCGGCGGCGATATGGCCGAGATCTGCCGCACCTCGCTGCTGCAGGCCATGTCCACCACTCATAAGTGGAACGATGCCATCGCCGACGAGGTCGAGCGCAAAGAGGACGCCGTCGACCATTACGAGGACGTGCTTGGCACCTACCTGGTCAAGCTCAGTGCCAAGCATCTCTCCACCGAAGATAACCGCACGATCAACACCCTGCTGCACACCATCGGCGATTTCGAGCGCGTCTCGGACCATGCCGTTAACCTGATCAAGACGGCCGAGGAGATCCGCGATAAATCCATCCAGTTCAGCGAGGAAGCCCTGGGCGACCTGGGCGTGCTGGAAGCCGCTGTGCAGGATATCGTCAACCGCACCGTCGATGCCTTCCAGAAGGGCGATGTCTACGCCGCCGGCAAGATCGAGCCGCTGGAGCAGGTCGTGGACGGCCTGGTGCGC
>OLPY01000784.1_pt1 | contig 25384 bp, 19 predicted proteins | sample 1672481 | NCBI WGS metagenome assembly OLPY01 (sample SAMEA3136691, study PRJEB25190) | human gut metagenome | biome: human gut; feature: human-associated habitat; material: faeces | place: Austria | collected 2013 | reverse complement strand
GCCGCCGGCCCGGCGCTTCTGGCCCGCACCTGCGCCGAGCACGGGATCACGCTCGTCCACGTGTCCTCAGACTACGTCTTCGACGGCACGGCCGAGGTCCACACCGAGGACGAGCCCCTCAGCCCGCTTTCCGTCTACGGCCAGTCCAAGGCCGCCGGCGACATCGCCGTGGCCGGGTGCCCGCGCCACTACATCATGCGCAGCTCCTGGGTCATCGGCGAGGGGCACAACTTCGTGAAGACTATGAAGGGCCTCTCCGACCGCGTCGCCGACCCCGAGGACAAGCTGGAACAGGTCACCGTGGTCGACGACCAGCTGGGCCGCCTGACCTTCACGCGCGACATGGCCGGGGCCATCTTCCGCGTGCTGGGGTCGCACGCCCCCTACGGCACCTACGACTGCACGGGCTCCGGCGCCGTGAAGAGCTGGGCGGACATCGCCCGCGCCGTCTTCGATGCCGCCAACGGCAACGGCGAGAAAGTCGTCCCGGTAAGCACTGCCGACTACTACGCCAGTGCCGCCGGCCCCGTAGCCCCGCGCCCGGTCCACTCCGCGCTCGACCTGTCCAGGCTCGAGTCGGTCGGCTTCCTCATGCCCGACTGGGAGGAAGAGCTGGGGGAGTACCTCAAGACGCTCGTGTAATGAATCGGTCCCTCGAGGAGTCTCGAGGGACCGATTTTTTTTGGCATTCTAAACGTTGGCGGCGATTATAGATATCGCGCCGACTTCTTAAGTGAATCCGACAATTTTTCTCGAGGGTAGCCGCAGGCTGCCCGAGAACCGAGGACCACCTAGAACGCCGTCATTCCAGCCCATGTCACGCCGCCTTCCTGCCGGGAACGGGGTTGTCGGCCACGACGAGCGTGATGATCCTGACCGCATGCTCTGCGGCGGTGTCCTCGTCATCGCGACCAGGGGTCGTGAGGTTGAACTTGGCGATGGTGGAATTGCGTGCCTATCCCAAGATGCGGTGTTTGATGCTTGAGAGAACCCCTCTGGCGTAGATTCGCTTGGTCTCGGCGTCCTCGTTTCGCTCGATGTTGAGACGCGGGTAGCCGCTCGTATACTCAACATTGGGATTCGCGAGTACGTCGGCATGCATGGAGGGCCAGCGGTGCCACAGACGGTGTAGGGCGTGGGTGCTTCCGTAGGCGGCGCTGAGGTCGCGGGCTTTCATGTAGGAGCTGCCATGGGTGGTGGCGTGTGCATGCGCGGTGCTCACCACGACCCGGTTCATCTCTCGCAGGAGGAACGAGAGCTCCATAGCCTCGGCGAGCAGGTCGCCGTGTTCGCGCATCCTGTCTACCACGGCTTGCAGGTCTGCGCGGCGCACCATGAAGGCGTCCGGAGTGGAGATGCTCGTATCGTATGTCACCTCGGCGAGGCCCGCATAGCCTCCGCCCATGTTGTCCACGAAGTTGCGGTTGGGCGCTACCGGGCACCCGTCGTTCAGAAGCACTGTGCCGGCTTGGGCCACCAGGCCGTCGGGGTAGAAGAGCTTGGGGTAGGCCGCGCCCACCTCCTTGCGGCAGAAGTAGGTTGCGAGGGTCTTTGCGCAGGCGGGGTCGGTGAACTCCACGGCATCCGTGGCGAAGAGGATGAGCTCGCTACCGAGCGCGTCGAGCGCGTGCTCGGCTACTGCCTTGAGGCTTTTAGGATGCGCGACCGCGACCGTGCCCACAATCCCGTCTAGGTGCTCGATGGATGCTAGGGCGCGTTCGGTGCGCATGGTGTCTAGGCTCATGACCACGGCGTCAACGCTCTTGCCGTTGGGCGCGTAGTCCACACGGTAGACGCAGGGGATGTCCGTGGCGTGGGCGGTCGCGGTGATTCCGCGGCGGTGGAAGTGCGCGTTGAGCGCCCGCTCGCCGGCGGCGATGGCATAGGGCTTTGACTCCATAACGCCGCCGTTGGTGGAGCCGGCGTGCACGCGCCAGTGGTAGAGGACCTCGGGAATGTGGCAGATGCGGCGGGCATGCTCGACGGCCTTGAGCGAAAGGTCGTAGTCCTGCGCACCGGACATCTCGTCGCCCGAAAGCTCCACGCGGCCCAGCACGTATCGGCTCACCATGAGCATGTGCACCACGTAGTTATACGAGTACAGCAGGTCACGGTTGAAGTCCGGTTTGAAGCGCGGCGCGTAGCCGGCGTCATCGTCTTTCTCGAAGTTGTCCTCATCGCAATAGAACAGGTCGGTATCGGGGTGCTGGGCCGCGAAAGCCATATAGCGCTCGAGCACGTAGGGCGAGAGCGTGTCGTCGTGGTCGGCAAAAGCCACGTAGTCGCCCGTGGCGGCGCGAATGCCTATGTTGGTATTGCCGGCGATGCCTAGGTTCTCGGGGAAGTCAATGGTCTTGATGCGCGGGTCCGCGTAGGTGGCCAGTGCTTCCTGCATGCCCTCGTTGTCCGGGCTCGCGTTTACCATTACGAGCTCCCAGGTGGTATAGGTCTGCGCGAGCACCGAGTTGATCATGTCGCGCAGGTAGGGCAGCGGCGTGTTGTACAGGGGGCAGATGATGCTCACGAGTGGGTGGAAGTCTTGGGGGATGGAGCCCTCCGGCAGGGGCTGGGGCTTGGGGTAGCTCGCGTACGCGCCGTCGATGCTGGGATTCACCATGTCGAGGTCGCGTCGGATACGCATGCGTTCGCGGCGGCGGCCCGTCATGGTGTCGAGCGAAATGCCCTGGTAGGTAAGGGTGAAGTTGGCGGTGGAGCCGGTGGTGAGGATGGACAGGATGGGCGCGCGTCCGGGCGTTTGGGGCTCCAGGATGTAGAAGCGGGTGTGTGCGTTCGCGGCAAGCGGGGCGCCGTTCTTGCCGGTGAGGGCAAAGTCCGCGGGGTTGGGAAGCTGCACGTCCGCGCCGGTGCCGCAGTCGTGAAGCTCGGCGCGGTAGACCACGTGACCGTGCTCGGCTTCGAAAACCTGGGAGATGTTAGCGGTTAAGGGCAATGCAGCCATGGGGAATCCGATCTGCGAGCATGCGAGAGGCGTCGTTGCGGGGTGCTTGCTCAAGGTCGTGAGGTTCCCGCTACTTGGCGCCGAGGTTTGATGATTCGTGTCAAATGATAGCAAAGGGGAGAGTATGCGGGGCTTCTTTGGTATCTTTGTTCAGATAAGAATGCGGCCTGGCGCTTGATGCGCTTCGCCGCCGCGTCCCCGAAAGGTCGTCCTACATGAACTCCGACGCTTCTGCGCTCGTTTCCGTCATCATTCCCGTGTGCAACGTGGAGAAGTACCTTGCTCAGTGTTTGGAGAGCATTTGCTCGCAGACGCACCGCGAGCTGGAGGTCATCTGCTTAAACGATGGCTCGAAGGACGGCTCCCTCGCCATTCTGCGCGAGTTCGAGGCGCGCGATTCGCGCGTGATCGTTGTCGATAAGCCTAACGAGGGCTACGGTGCCACGTGTAATCGCGGCCTTGAGATGGCCCGCGGCGAGTGGATTTCCGTTATTGAGCCGGACGACTGGATCGACCCGGCCATGTACGAGTGCATGCTCGGCCGCGCCGCGCTGGTGGACGTCCCCGTGGATATTGTAAAGTGTCCGTGGATCGATGTGCACGACTGGGATGACCCTTCAACGCAGTACGAGCAGCAGTGCGTGTTGGCGCACCGTCTGCCCAATACCACGCGTCCCGTGACCCTGGCCGACCTGCCCATCATGGTGGAGCAGCATCCCAGCATCTGGAGCGCCATCTACCGTCGCGACTTCTTGAACGAGTGCGATATCCGCTTCGTGCCGTACCCGGGTGCCGGCTGGGCGGACAACCCGTTCCTCATCGAGGCATTCTGCCAAGCCAAGGCCATCATGACGTTCGACGAGGCGTTCTACCATTACCGCTGCGATTTGCCCGGCGCTACGTACAACCATAAGAAGGACAGCGCGGTCGCCCTGCCGTTCGACCGTTGGTGCGACATGACGGACATCCTGGAGCGATTGCACGTGACCGACCGCGGTATCCTCGAGGCGCACTACATGCGCGGCTTCAATTACATCCACGGCGGAATCGTGGACGATGGCTGGGAGAACCCCATCGTGAAGGACGGTACACGCCGTGTGTTCTCGCGCATGGACACCGAGATTGTGCTGGGGCATCCCAAGCTTTCCCCCAAGCGCAAGCGCTTCTACCTGGAGCAGATGGGCATAGCTGGCCGCCGCGTGTCGGTGTGGCCGCGCGTGAAGTACTTCGCGAGCGAGACGCGCTTCTTCGTGAAGAGCAATGGCGTTCGCGGCCTGCTGCGCAAGGTCGGTGGTTTTGCGAACGGCAAGGCAGTCGCCGCCCGTCGAGCCAAGGAGAACGCAAAGGGGTAGGGGTCCTGCTTGTGTTCTCATGAGCGCGCACCCGACTCTCCTGATTGTATGCAGCTCGTCGAGGCGAGAAATCGCGCAAGTGTCCCTGTGCTATCATACGTTGTTCAGCAAGGGCGGCATCTGCCGCTAACGTGCAATTAATAGGGAGGCGTCATCGGTGTCCTCACAGACTCTCGCAACCGTAAAGGTCCCGCGTCCGTATAAGAAGGACCTGCTCATCCTCGAACAGCTCGTCACCAAGGACTTCAAGCTCAAGTACCGTCGTAGTTTCCTCGGCGTGTTGTGGAGCGTTCTCAACCCGTTGCTCATGATGATCGTCATGTCCATCGTGTTCTCTTATATGTTTGGCAGCAACGTCACCAACTTCCCGCTCTACCTCATCGTGGGCAACGTCACGTTCTCGCTCATGAGCGACTCCACCAACGCGGCGCTCAAGAGCATCATCGACGCCGCGCCCCTGCTCAAGAAGGTCAAGGTCAACCGGTACATATTCCCGGTGCAGAAGGTCTTGTTCGCGCTCGTGAATTTCGCTTTCTCGCTCATCGCCGTGGCCATCGTCATGCTGTTCTTCCAGGTTATGCCCACGTGGCACTTCATCTGGCTGCCCCTGTGCCTGTTCTTGCTGATGCTCTTCTGCATTGGCGTGGGCCTGGCCATCGGCGCGCTCTCCGTCTTCTTCCGCGACATCATCCACCTGTGGAGCGTCGTCATTATCGCGTGGACCTACCTCACGCCCATCTTCTGGGATCTCTCCCTGCTTATCGACAAGGGCGCCCCGCACTGGATCATCATGCTGGTGAAGATTAACCCCATGTACAACTACCTCGAGTTCATGCGTGACATCTTCCTGTGGCAGCAGAACCCCACGCCCACGGTGCTCCTCATGTGCATCGCGTGGGCCATCATCGCGCTCATCATCGGTATCTTCGTGTTCAAGAAGACCGAGCACAAGTTTATTCTCTACGTCTAAGGCGGCACCATGGCAGACGCTACCAACACCGAATACGCCATCGAGGTCGACGATGTCACGATGGTCTTCAACATGGCCAGCGAGCAGCTCAACTCCCTCAAGGAGTACTTCATCAAGCTCGCGCGCCACGAGTTGTTCTTCAAGGAATTCCATGCTCTGGAGCACGTGAGCTTCAAGGTTAAGAAGGGCGAGGTCATCGGCCTGGTGGGAACCAACGGTTCCGGTAAGTCCACCATGCTCAAGATTATCGCCGGCGTGCTCGAGCCCACGAAGGGCACCGTGACGGTTCGTGGCAACATCGCGCCCCTCATCGAGCTGGGCGCTGGTTTCGATCTTGAGCTCACGGCGCGTGAGAACATCTTCCTCAACGGTGCGCTTTTGGGTTACTCCAAGCAGTTCATGGAGGAGCACCTGGACGAGATCGTGGACTTCGCCGAGCTGCGCGACTTTCTCGACATGCCTATGAAGAACTACTCATCTGGTATGGTCGCGCGTATCGCGTTTGCCATCGCCACCGTGGTGGAGCCCGACATCCTCATCGTCGATGAGACGCTCTCCGTCGGCGACGTGTTTTTCCAGGAGAAGTGCGAGCGCCGCATCCAGAGCTTCATAGATTCCGGTAACGTGACTGTGCTGTTCGTGAGCCATTCCATCGAGCAGGTGGAGCGCATCTGCACCTCCGCGGTGTGGATTGAGAAGGGCCACGAGCGCATGATCGGCCCGGTGGACGAGGTCTGCGCGGCTTACAAGGCGCAGTTCGACTAACATGTCCGGCGCGTGCGACAAGGCGGCGGAGCGGGGCGTCGACGCCCGGCCGTTGTTCTCGATCATTATGCCGTGCTACCGAGTCGCGGCCTACCTACCCTCCGCCATCGCGTGCATCCGCGCGCAGACGTGTGCGGACTGGGAGCTCATCTGCGTGGACGACGCTTCTCCCGATAACGTCGCGGAGCTCGTCGAGTATGCTGCCGCCGAGGATCCGCGCATTCGCCTCGTGCGTCATAAAGTTAACCATGGTCTCGCCGATGCTCGCAACACCGGCATCTCCGCCGCCCGCGGACGCTACGTTTGGATGCCCGATCCGGATGATGCGTACGCTCCCGACCTGCTCGAGCGCTGTGCCGAGAAGATCCGTTCCCAGGCCGATGCGGAGGCCAGGACCGACGTCGTGGTGTTCGGACTTACCGAGGAGCTCTTCGATGCGGACGGTTCCGTATACGGTGCGCACGACATCGTGCCGGCGCTCGACGGGGCTTTTTCGGGCTCCGATGCGCACGCGCAGGTTCTCGACCTCGAGGACCGCACGCTTCTGGGCTATGCGTGGAACAAGGTCTACCGTGCGGAGGTGCTGGACGGCATCGCGTTTGAGACCGTTCCCCTCATCGAGGACATCGTCTTTAACGTTGCGGTCTTTAACCGCGTTGAGAACCTTGCGCTCGTTGCGCGTCCCTTGTACCGCTACGAGAAGCGCGTGGCCGCCAACCTGACGGCCAAATTCGTGCCCGAGTACTACGAGGTGCATCGCCGCCGCATCGACGATGTATACCGCCAGCAGGTGTCGTGGGGCCTCGATTCCGCCGATGTCCGCTCCCGTCTCGGGGCTCGCTATGCGCGCTACATCTTGTCCTCGCTCGAGCGCAACTGCGATGCGCGCGCGGGGCTAAACTATGCGGGCCGCGTGGCCTTCTGCCGCAGCGTCATGGACGACGATCTCTTTGGTGCGCTTGTCCTGAGTGCGCGCCCTCGGGGCGGGGCAGCCCGTGTGGTCGTGGGCCTCCTCAAGACGCGCAGCGCCCTGGTGTGGTGCGCCGTCGGTCGGATCATCCACCTCGTGAGGTCGCGCGCCGGCCTCGCGTACCGTAAAGCCACGTTCTCCCGTTAGGAGCCCTCGTGCCTAAGAACACGTTCGACGCATCTGCGCCACAGCTCACCATCGCCGTTCCCGCGTACAACGTTGAGTCCTACCTCGCCCGCGGCCTCGAGTCCTACCTCGACCCGCGCTTCGTGGGCAATCTCGAGGTTATCGTTGTGGACGATGGCTCTACCGACGGCACCCGTGCGCTTGCGGAGGAGTTCGCCGCGCGCAGCCATGGCGTGATTCGCGTCATCTCCAAGAAGAACGGAGGCCACGGCTCGGCCGTGAACGCCGGCCTGGCCGAGGCGCGCGGGCGCTATTTCCGCGTGGTGGACGGCGACGACTGGGTGAACACGGACGGTATGGCCGAGCTACTCGAGCGTCTTGCCGACCTCGATTGCGACCTTGTGGTAGACAAGAAGCGCGAGATTGACATGACTTCTGGCGAGGAGCGTCCGTTCCCGCTCGCCAAGGGCGTTGTCACGGGTCGTGCGCTCGACTTCTCCAGCGTTCTCACCAACGGCGACACCGTGTTCCAGATCATGATCCACACGCTCACGGCGCGTACGGATTACCTGCGCGGTATCGGCATCCATCTGCTCGAGCACACCTTCTACGAGGACTACGAGTACGTGGTCAAGGCAAGCGTGCCCGCCTCCACCATCTGCTACCTCGATATCGAGGTGTACCAGTACCTGGTGGGCAACGAGAACCAGTCCGTGAGCCAGGCGAACTACGTGCGCCGCTGGGACGATCACGACCGAGTTGTCATGGAGCTCCTTGACTATCTTGAGCGCTGCGAGCACGACGAGGTGTGCGCCGCGAGCGGGGAGAAACTATCGAATGAGTCCGTCTGCTACGTGCGCGAGAAGGTCCACCTCATCGTGGACACGCACTACAACATCGCGTTGCTGTTCGATGAGGACCGCCGCCGTGGGCGTGCGCGCGCCAAGGCGTTCCGACGCGAGCTAAGGCGCGCGGACATAGACCAGTGGGCGCGCGGCGAGCAGCGATACCGTATGGCCATGCTCCTCAACCGCTTGAGCTTCTCGTACAACTCCATCAAGCGCTTGGTCTCCAAGCGCCGTCACTAGCACGCTATCAAGGGATGATCCATGAGCCGTAAACCGCGCATAGCCATATTCAGCGCCGACGCCAAGCTTGGCCACGAGGTCAAGGGTGCCACGCGTTACACGTTCCTCGCGACGCTCCTCGTAGAGCGCGGCTTTGATGTCGACTTCATCACGAGCGGTTTCCAGCACTGGGAGAAGCGCCAGCGTGATTTGGCGACGTTCGACACGAGCATGCACGCGTTCAACGTGAAGTTCATTGCCGAGCCGAGTTATCCCGCCAACATGTGTCCCCAGCGTATCTGGGCGCACCATGTGATGGCCAAGCGCGTGACGGCGTACTTCGATGCGGACCACGACTACGATCTCATCTACTGCCAGATTCCGCCCAACGACGTGACGCTCGCCGTGGGACGGTCCGCGAAACGCTACGGCATCCCCTTCGTGGTCGACGTGAACGACCTGTGGCCCGAGGCCTTCCGTATCGCGCTCGACGTTCCGGTGCTCTCCGACATAGCGTTCGCTCCGTTCGAGCGCCAAGCTCGCCGCGCGTACGCGTTGGCGGACGCCGTGGTGGGTACGTCCGACGAGTACGCCGCGCGCCCTTTCCGCGACCGCGCCGAGGATATCCCCAAGCTCGTGGTGTACGTGGGTAACGACCTCGATGAGTTCGACGCGGGCGCCGCTGAGAACGCCGGCTCCGTGAAAAAGCCCGAGGGCGAGGTCTGGGTTGCCTACGCGGGTAATATCTCGGCGCTCTACGACTTGGAGACGCTCGTCGAGGCTGTGGCGATAGCTGCCAAGTTGTATCCCGAGCTCAGGCTCAAGATTCTTGGCGATGGACCCGAGCGCGCCTCCGTCCAGACGGCAGTTGAACGAACAGGAGCGCCTGCTGAGCTTTTAGGCTATATGCCGTACCGCGTCATGGCGGCTTGGCTCAAGGCGTCCGACATGGTGGTCAACTCGTTGGTGGCGAACGCGCCCCAGAGCGTGCCCACCAAGATCGGCGATTACCTGGCCTCGGGACGTCCCATGATCAACACGTCCATGAACGCTGAGTTTCGCGAGAAGGTCGTGCGCGACGGCTTTGGCGTGAACGTTGTACCGGGTGACGCCGAGGGACTCGCCAGGGTGATTTGCGAGCTTGTCGAGGACGAGGCGGGACGCGCGCACATGGGTCGCGTGGCGCGCGAGCTCGCGGCGGCACAGTTCGACCGCCCGCATTCCTATGAGGCTACCGTCGACCTCATTCGAGGCCTGATCTCCGAGCGCACGAAGTAGATTGCCCCCGTGAGGTGTGCTCGTCCTATACTCGGACTGATAGGAGAGTGCATGGTGTGTCGGGGTTGGGCGAGGCCGTGCTTGAGGGGGCGACCGAACGCAAGCTGTCCGATGAGCCGGCAATCGTGGAGATGGCCCGCTCTATTTCTGGGTTGCCCGACGATATCAAGATGACGCTCGTTCCAACCGGTCCCTTGACGAACATCACGCTGTTCCCACGTACGTACTCGGGGCGTGCCGATCGTATCGACCGCATCGTCCTCATGGGCGGCACCACGGTTGGCGGAAACGCGACCGTGTACGCCGAGTTCAACATATGGGACGACCCCAAGGCTGCGCAGATTGTGGTCTCGAGCGGGCTACACATCGTTATGTGCGGCCTTGATGTGACCCAGAATGGCGGTTGCGGCTTTGCCTTTCCGCCATTCTGGGTCACATCCGGAGTACTGGTTATGAGACGCGCTCGGCGAACTCCAGGTATTGCGTGCGCGCCACTTGTCCATCGTGGCGGCGTAGAGGCTTTCGGTGTTGTCGAGCTCGTACCAAGCGCCGTCTGCGCCTACTCGTTGTAGCACGGCACGATGATGGAAATGAGCGGCATGGCGGTTTACCTCGCGTTCGTGTTGTCGTTGCGATAGTCACCGAAGGTGTATTTGCTATACACATTGACTTCCCATTGCTTTTTTTCGACCTTTGCCACGGAGTCGAGGATAAAACCAGTCGCGAGGCTTAAGCCGCACAGGAACATAAACGATGCGGCGAGCATGGCGGTGGGGAAGCGCGGAACAAGACCGGTCTGGAAATACTCGACAATGATGGGAATGCCCAGGGCTAGACCGATTATCGCAAACAGAAGCGCGACGAGGCTGAAGAACTTCAAAGGGCGGTAGTCCTTGAACAGCGTGCCGATCATGGCGACGACCTTGATGCCGTCGCTCACGGTATTAAGCTTGGACTCGGAGCCTTCCGGGCGGTCGCGGTACTCGATGGGCACGTCTTTGATGCGCCAACGGTGGTCGACAGCATGGATCGAGAGTTCGGTTTCGATCTGGAATCCCTCGGAAAGCACGGGGAAGGTCTTGACGAACGGGCGGCTCATGGCACGATATCCTGTCATGACGTCATCGAAACTGTAGCCGTAGATCCACTTGATCATGGCGCGGACCAGGTTGTTGCCAAAGCCGTGGAACGCACGCTTGTTTTCCTCGGCATAGGTGCCGTTGGACAGTCGGTCGCCCACGGTCATGTCGGCCATGCCGTTGAGGATGGGCTCGCAAAGGGCTTTGGCCGCCTCGGCGGGGTAGGTATCGTCGCCATCGACCATCAGATAACAAGCGGCGTCGATATCGCGAAACATCTGACGGCAGACGTTGCCCTTTCCCTGTCGGGGCTCAAAGCGCACTGTGGCGCCGTGTTCCGTTGCGATGCGCGAGGTATCGTCTGACGAGTTGTTGTCATAGACGTAGACCGTCGCCTGTGGAAGCTCGCGGTGGAAGTCGTCAATGACTTTGCCGATCGTGAGGGCTTCGTTGTAGCAGGGGATAATGACGGCAATAGATTCAGGATTCAATCAATGCTCCTTATACATTCAATGCTCCTTATACATTCAATCGTAGAAAGTATAGCCGTTTGGCCCTGGCATCCTGAGATGTAGCCGTCTTCCACAAGTCCGAGCGCAAATTCATCTTCTACATCTAAAGGAATGCTGTGATGACTGAATCTGTTGTTGATTACAACGAGCAGCCTCTGGCTGTCGAGGTCGACGCCACTACCATGATCTTTAACATGGCGTCTGACTCGCTGATCAGCCTCAAAGAATGTTTTATTAAGCTCGCTAAGCATGAGTTGTTCTTTGAGGAGTTTAGGGCGCTTAAGCACATCTCGTTTGATATTCACCGCGGTGAGGTCGTGGGCTTGGTCGGTACTAATGGTTCCGGCAAATCCACGATGCTCAAGATTATCGCTGGCGTGCTCGAGCCCAGCGAGGGCAGCGTTAAGGTGCACGGCAACATTGCACCTCTGATTGAGCTTGGCGCTGGCTTTGATCCCGAGCTGACGGCACGCGAGAACAATTATTTAAACGGTGCGCTTCTCGGATATACCAAGGAATTTATCGATGCCAATTTTGATGGCATTATCGAGTTCGCTGAGCTGCAGAACTTTGTCGACATGCCGCTCAAGAACTTCTCTTCGGGCATGGTTGCGCGCATTGCTTTTGCAATCGCCACCATTACCGAGCCTGATATCCTGATCGTTGACGAGACCCTGTCCGTCGGCGACGTGTTCTTCCAGCAAAAGTGCGAGGCCCGTATTCAGCATTTTATCCAGAGCGGTGACGTGACGGTTTTGTTCGTGTCGCATTCCATGGAGCAGGTTGAGCGCATCTGCCAGCGTGCGGTTTGGATTGAGAAGGGCGACCTTCGTATGGACGGCCCAGTCGATGAGGTCTGCAAGGCATACCGTGAGCAGTTCAACTAGGTTATAATTACTTGCGCTTGGCGGGCTCACGCTTGCTTGGCGTGCGCTTATTTGCTCCATTAGCTCAGTTGGATAGAGCAGGGGACTTCTAATCCCAAGGTCGACGGTTCGAATCCGCCATGGAGCACCTTTTGTTTAATAAGCTCAGCTTTTGCTGGGCTTTTTTGTTCACAAATGCGAAGCTGAGCTACTCTGTTTCTGCGAGCTCCACGATTTATGAGTTATGTAGCAATTCCAGATTCTAAGACAGGGGTCGTTTGCGTTTGGCTGTTAGCCATCGACATCCTTACACTAACGCTGACTCGAAAGGCCTTATCTCCTGCCCATTTTTTCTGCACAATTGAAGTCTGAAGTGGTTGGCCATACGGCGTTGTTATGATCGATGAGATCGACCTTCATTTGCATCCCCGCTGGCAGGCGCGGATTCTCGAGGACCTGGTTCGTATATTTCCAAACGTACAGTTTATACTTACAACGCATTCACCTGTTGTGGTGACGTCGGTACCTCGCGGTAACATCCGCATTCTTGGAGAGGACGCTGCAACGGTGCCTGCTATGGAAACGCGTGGACGCGATGCCGGGGATATTTTCAACACCGTCCTGGGCGCATCCTCTCGACCTGAAGAGGCGGATCGATTGTTCGATTTGTTCCAAGAGGGCCATGCGCAACAGCCCCGATACGACGTTTAATTACACAGCGTTGCGCGGAGAGAGCAAGCGAAAAGTTCTGGAGGCCTTGCTTGCAGAGCAGGGCCATCTCTGCGCTTATTGCACCTGCAGGATCGGCGTTGGTGATCGTCTGGCTACGATTGAGCATTTATTTCCACATTTTTGTTTCGTTGGGTTAGTTTTGCCTGAATGTACCCCCTAATTCGATGAATTCTCTTTACATTATCGATTGTATAGCCGCTTATAAAGCTATATATACATATATACTAGTTTATAAATCTATATAAGCGACGTTTGCCTGAGGATTCTGGTTATGGACAAAGCCAAGTTCTACAATCCATTTCGTCCGACCGCCGGTGCGGAGCCTCCTCGAATCATCGGTCGTGATGATATCTCTCTCGAGTTCGTGGAGGGTCTCATGTCCGGCGTTGGCGCTCCCGCACGTCTTATGCGAATCACAGGTCCGCGCGGGTCGGGGAAAACGGTTCTTCTTTGCGATCTGCGCGACCGAGCGATTGAACTGGGTTGGAAGGCCGTTGTTGTTTCGGCTGGTCCGCGTTTGTCGCACGATCTTACGGAGCAGATTCAAGACCAACTGACTTTTTCCTCCGCTTCGCTTGGCGTTAACGTTGGTATTGCTTCTGCCAAGTTGGACATTTCTTCAAGCGAAATGAGCCTTCGGGCAAAACTAAAGCAGATTGCGCAGGGCTCAAAGGGTCTGTTCATCGCTGTTGATGAAGTCCAAGATGCCCCAGTTGAGGAAATGCGTATTATTGCCTCAACAGTTCAATTACTCATTGGGGAGAAAGCCAACATCGCTCTTGCCTTTGCCGGATTGCCATCGGGCGTTATGGATCTCATTAACGGCAAGGCACTTACTTTTCTTCGCCGCGCGGTTCCCGAAGACCTTGCTCCCATCAATCAAATCGAGATTGCACTTTCTTTGAGTGATAGCTTTAACGCGACCGGTCTTTCTCTCGACGGGGATTTGCTATCAAAAGCGGCGAGAGCAACAAAAGGTCTTGCGTATTTAGTTCAACTTGTTGGGTATTCAATCTGGCAGCGCGCCAACCTTCATCGGGAGAAATCAACTCTCGTTAGTGAGCGCGATGTTGATGAAGGTATCCTACTCGCCGAAGCGCGTTTCCACGACGTGGTTCACGAGCCTGCAATTTCGGGTCTTTCCCGTAATGAAATCAACTACCTGTATGCCATGTGCGAGGATAGTAGGCAATCCAAGACCTCGGATTTAGCCAAACGCCTTGGTAAAAAGACGAGTGAGCTGAGTTCTGTTAGGGCCAAGCTGCTTTCACGAGAAGTTATCCAGGCGCCTCAGAGGGGCTATGTTCAATTTGCTGTGCCGGATTTGGACGAGTATCTCAAAGATAATAGAGATGAGATTCTATCGAGGTATTAAAGCTCCAGATTAAATCTTCGAGATTCACCCCCTCATCCTCTAAAAAAGTTCTTAAGACAGTTTAAAGGCGCCTCGGCTTGCGTTGACAGCGTACAATACGCATGTTTGACTATGGCAAAAGTGAAATTAAAGGGAGGGGGCGCGCCATGGAGGTGCTGGTTGTTGGCAATACCGCGTATGTTGACGACGACTTTTGTGCCAAGGCGTTCCCTGACGATCATGTTCAGGCTGTAGCTGCCGACGATGCACAGCGCGAGTCATCGCCCCACGGCTCGTGGAAAGAGCTGCTGCGCCACCTGGACTAGGCTTATGAGTTCGACCGCGTGGTCTACCTCTCCACGTATCTCACTCCGCATACCGAGACCTTTGGCGACATTGAGTTGCTGCGCTCGGTGTTTCGTGCCTGTATGGGCCGCCGTGTGCAGCTGCTGTTTGTGGCGGGGCCTGCGGGCGCGGAGAGTGCTGGTGGCGCAGCGAGCAATGCCGATTCGCTTGATGCCGCAGATGCTGCCGCCCAAACGGGTAAGGGCATTATCGCCCGCGCGGCCAACGACCTCTGTCGCTACTACGCCTCGCAAGATGGCATCCAAGCCAAGATCCTGTGCACGCCCTATCTGTATACCGCCTCCGCGGCGCTCAGCGACCCCTTCTTGGTGCCGCTGTTCGAAGCCTGTTCGACCGGATCGGTCGCGCTCCAAGGTGCCGCGGACGCGCCGTTTCCCCTGTTGTGCGCTGAGGAGCTGGCGGTACTGGTGCATCGCGTCTTTGACAGTTGGGATGCGGCCTTTGAGACGCTCGATGTTGCAGATGCTTTCCATCGCACGACGGGCGACTTGGGCGGCGCGCTCCAGGGTTTGTTCCCCGGGCTGTCCGTTGCCTATGGAGAGTCGACCGGCTATGCGTTGCCCGCAGGCGATGTCGTTCGCAAACGCTATGGCTGGTTTCAGCGTTATGACCTGCTGCGCGACCTTTCGACCATCCACGCCCGCTGGGCTAACACCCGCACCAAAAAGGCCAATCCCCTTCGTGCGGCCATCGATCGCATTCAGCTGCGCACTCTGCCCATTAAATGCCTGGAGACGGGCTTCGCATGGGTGCTGTTCGAGGTACTGGAGCATCTGTTCTCCCAATCTGCCCAGCTCAACGTGCTCGACTATCGTTTGCTCTATGTGGTCCTGATTGGCACGCTCTACGGGCTCGACTTTGGCCTGGTTGCGGCGCTGCTGGCATCCATTGGTCTGGCCGTGAGCTATTTTGCCCTGTACGGATACACCTTCCAGGGCCTGTTCTACGAGCCGTCTAACTGGCTGCCGTTTATTGCATACTTTGTGGTGGGCGCCGTGTGCGGCTATGTACAGCTGCGCAACAGCGAGGCCATTAAGGCGGAGCGTGACGAGAACGAGCTTGTGCGAAACCGCAACACGTTCCTAACGCGGCTCTATCACGACGCGATTGAGGACAAGCGTGCCTATAAGCGACAGATTGTGGGGCGCCACGACAGCTTTGGCAAGATCTTTGCCGTGACACAGGAGCTCGACGTACTCAACCCGCGCGATATATACCGCAAGTGCTGCGAGCTGCTGGGCGAGATTCTCGAGAACGATTCGGTGACGATCTACCATGTTTCGGGCGGGGCATTTGCGCGCCTGGTGGCGGCGAGCCCGGCGATTTCCAACAATGTGCCGCGCTCGCTCTCGCTCGATGACCTTGCGCCCGTGTTCCAAGGTGCGATCTCGGGTTTGTGGGTGAACCGCGCGCTGACGTCGGGGCTTCCGATGTTTGGCTATGCGATCGAGCGCGATGGAGCCCCCGCCGTGTTGATTTTTGTGCGTCACGTGGCCGAAAGCCAAATGACCCTGTACTACCAAAACCTGTTCCGCATCCTGTGCGGCCTGGTGGAAAGCGCGCTGGGACGCGCCTTCGATTACGAGGCCGTGGCGCAGGATAAGCGCTGCGTTGCCGGCACGTGCGTGCTCAACCACGATGCCTTTGGCCAGGAACTCGCCGCCGAGCAGGCGCTTGCGGACAACAAGATGGGGAGCTTCTTGCTCCTGCGCGTGGTGCCGGGCATGGAGCCTGTTGGCGAGCTGGTCGGTGCCATTGGGTCGGCGATTCGCGAGAGTGACGCTGCAGGCTTGGTCGACGGCGACGTGCTCTACCTGCTTATGCGCCAGGCAAAGGCGTGCGATTTGCCCATTATCCGCGAGCGCCTGAGCACCAAGCAGATTGAGGTGGAGCCCGTCGACGGCGAAGACATCGTGGCGCTGCTGCAGCACATCGCTGACACCGGTGACGGTGAGGGGGATGCCGCTTGATCTCGCTTGTCGTTGCTGCCGTCTTGCTGCTGATTCATGCGCTGGTTTGCCTGGTGCTGTGGACGCTTATGAAGTTGGGCCTGCTGCCGGTGCGCGGGCATATGCTGGCCGTGATGGTACTTGTGCCGTTGTGGGGCCCGCTATTGGTGTTGCTACTTTCGATGCGCAGTGCCGTGTTTGGCGAGGACCTTAAGGACGCCACGTTGGAGTTGTTGCGCATTAACGATGAGTTGCATCGCAGCATCTTGGTTCATGACCGTGAAGCCGATGCGGGCGTGATTCCGCTCGAGGAGGCGCTCATTGTCAACGACCCGGCAGACCGCCGCCGTTTAATGCTCTCCATGCTCACCGAGGACCCCGATGCGTACTTGGCGCAGCTGCAGGCCGCAAAGCTCAACGACGATGTTGAGGTGGCGCATTATGCCGCGACGGCCGTGGCGCAGATTTCCAAGGAGTCCGACCTTAAGCTGCAGCAGTTGGAGCGCGCGTTTAAGACCGATCCCAGCTCGCATAACCTGGATGCGTATTGCGACTTTTTGGGCGACTATCTGGACTCGGGTTTGGCAGATGGCCGCGTGGCGCAGATTCAGCGTCAACAGTATGCACGCTTGCTCGCGCGTCGTTGCGAGCGTGAGGACGGGTCTGCGCTGCGCATTCGCTATGCCACGGCGCTGGCCGATGCCGACGAGATTGATAAGGCGGAGGACGTCGCTAGCCAGTTGGTGATCGATGCGTCAGACGAGCAGGACGTGTGGATGCTCTGCCTGCGCTTGGCTGTGACTCGTCGCGATGGGCAGGCGATACGGCGTGTAATCGACGCGATTGACGAGCAGCATGTGTATTTGAATGCCGAAAATCGTGAGAGGCTGGCATTTTGGCGTGAAGGAGAGGAGGCCCGATGAGCGTGGTGCAACATATCCGCGAGCGTGCGGGCCATTTTCGCTGGATAGGGCTGCTCGTGGTATGGGCGGTCTTTATTGCCATGGCCGCCGTGCTGTTGATCGAGCGTGCCGGCGTGCAGTACAGCGCCGGGCAGCATAAGCTGGGTATGCTCGCCGCCAACGACGCCGTGCCGGCAAGCTCGGCGATGTTTGGCCAAAAGCCCACGTGCTTGGTTATTACCGACTCGGACCAGGACGGTGTCGAGGACGTCAAAGAGCAGTTTGACCAGATTCTGCTCGACATGAAAATTGCCCACCGCGATGTGGATATTGCCACCGATGGTGTTGATGCGATTTCTTCCCTCACATCCTTCGACCGCGTGATTTTACTGATGCCTTCGATCGATGGGCTCGGTACGCACCTCTCCGACATCATGAGCTGGGTGAGCGCCGGCGGTTCGCTGATGCTCGCCATGACGCCGGACAATTCGAGCTATCTGCAGGCAATCGGTCCCAAGCTGGGCATCGATTCTGCCGGCTATGAATATACGACGGCAGAGAGCATCGTGCCGAGCGAGGACTTTATGATCGGCGGTGGCCAGCGTTATGAGCTCTCGGATCCCTTCGATTCGTCGCTCTCGGTTTCGCTGCGTGAGACGGCGCGTGTGTGGGCTAAAACCGGCGACACGGGTACTCCGCTTATTTGGTCGAGCGATTGCGGCAGCGGCCGTACCGTGGTGTGCAATATCGGTATCTACGACAAGGTCATGCGCGGTTTCTACGCCGCGGCCGTGAGCCTGTTGGGCGATGCCACGGCCTATCCGGTCATCAACAGCGCCGTCTTCTATCTGGATGACTTTCCCAGCCCCGTTCCCTCGGGCGACGGCACGTACATCAAACGCGACTACGGCCTTTCTATCGCGGATTTTTATGCCAAGGTGTGGTGGCCCGACCTGCAAAAACTCGCGCAGCAATACGGCATTCGCTATACCGGCGTGATGATCGAAAACTACGAGGACGTGGTCAACCAAACCGAGCCCACGCGCCAGGCCGATACCACGCAGTTCCGCTACTTTGGCGGCATGCTGCTGCAGATGGGCGGAGAGTTGGGCTTTCACGGCTACAACCATCAGCCGCTGGCACTCTGGGACACCGACTACGGCACGCTGTACGACTACAAGACGTGGAAGAACAAGGAAACGCTCGTCGCATCGCTCAACGAGCTCATTGCCTTCCAAGACGACGTCCTGCCCAACGCGCACGGCTCGGTCTACGTGCCGCCGTCGAATATCCTTTCGGCCCGCGCCCGCAAGATTATCGGCGAGGACGTGCCGCGCATTAAGACCATTGCCAGTACGTACTTTGAGGACGGAACCGACCTGCCTTACGTGCAGGAATTTGGCGTGGCGAGCGATGGCATCGTGGAGCAGCCGCGCATCTTTTCGGGCGGCATGGTCGGTGACACCTATATGCGTCTGGCCGCGGTGTCCGAGCTCAACATGCACTACGTGAGTACTCACTTTATGCATCCCGATGACCTGCTGGATCCCGATCGCGGCGCCAAGGAGGGCTGGGAAGTCTATAAGGGCGGCCTGACCGACTATCTGGAGTGGCTTACCAAGTCTGCGCCCGACCTGCGCCACCAGACGGGTTCGGAGTGCTCGGGTGCCATCCAGCGTTTTTCGTCCGTGACGGTGAGCGTGGATACGGGCGATGATGCCTGGACGCTCAACCTGGGCAATTTCCGCGACGAGGCGTGGCTTATGTTCCGCGCCAATAACGGCGAGCCGGGTGCGGTGTCCGGTGGCGAGATTAAACACCTGACGGGCAACCTGTACCTAGTCAAAGCGACGGACAAGACCGTGACGATTGGGCGCAAGAAGGGTGGCGACCGATGAGAATCTGCTTGGTGCTCGAGGGCTGCTACCCCTACGTGCACGGCGGCGTGTCCACCTGGATGCACGGCTACATCACGGCGATGCCCGAGTACGAGTTTGTGCTGTGGGTGATTGGCGCTCACGCCGAAGACCGCGGCAAGTTTGTCTACGAGCTGCCCGGCAACGTCGTCGAGGTACACGAGGTGTTCCTGGACGACGCCCTGCGGCTTTCGGGTGAGCAGGAGGAAGTCGACTTTGACGACCGCGAGCGTGAGGCGTTGCGCCGTCTGGTTTCGCTCTCCAATCCGGACTGGGACGTGCTGTTCGACATTTTCCAGCGCCGCCACGTGCACCCGCTCTCATTTTTGCAGAGCCGCACGTTTATGGACATCTTCCGCGACGTGTGCCTGGCCGAATACCCGTATACGCCTTTCGCGGACGCCTTCCACACCATGCGTTCGATGTTGCTGCCCGTGCTCTATCTGCTGGGCAGTGAGGTTCCGGTAGCCGACGTGTATCATGCCATCTCGACCGGCTACGGCGGTCTGCTTGCGAGTCTTGGCTCGAGCGTTCATAACGCGCCAGTATTGCTGACCGAGCACGGCATCTACACGCGCGAGCGCGAGGAGGAAATCATTCGCGCCGACTGGGTGGTGCCGTCGTTTAAGGACCGCTGGATCCGCTTTTTCTACCTGCTTTCGGAGGAGATCTACCGTCGCGCCTTCCGTGTGACGAGCCTGTTCCATAACGCCCGCAAGACACAGATCGATATGGGCTGCGATGCGGACAAATGCCTGGTCATCCCCAATGGCATCCAGTTCGACCGCTTTAAGGACATTCCCTTAAAGCCCGATGACGGCTGGGTGGACATTGGCGCGGTGGTGCGCCTGGCGCCCATCAAGGACGTCAAGACCATGATCTATGCCTTCTTTGAGTTGCATGAGCGCTTGCCGCACGTGCGCCTGCATATTATGGGTGGCGTGGACGACGAGGAATATGGCGCCGAGTGCCATGCGCTGGTGGAGACACTGGGTGTGCGTGACTTGATCTTTACCGGCCGCGTCAACGTGGTCGAGTACATGGAAAAGCTCGACTTTACCATTTTGACGAGCATCTCCGAGGGCCAGCCGTTGAGCGTGCTGGAATCGCTGGGCGCGCGTCGCCCCTGCGTGACGACCGAGGTGGGCTGCTGCCGCGAGCTGCTCGAGGGCGCCCCCGGCGACGACTTTGGCGTGGCTGGATTTGTGAGTCCGCCCATGTATCGCAAGGGTCTGGCCGATGCTATGGAGCGCATGTGCGCGAGCCGTGCCCGCCGCCTGGAAATGGGGGAGCGCGGCCAGCGTCGCGTGGCGACCTACTACCTACACGAGCAGATGCTCGCCAACTATCGCGCGCTGTACGACGAGACGGCTCGCGCGTTTGACCTGTCCAGAGAGGGGGAGTAGCCGGTGGCCGGAATCGGTTTTGAGCTCAAACGCTTGTTTAAGCGCAAGGGCCTGTTTGCCACGATGCGCGCTTACGGCTACGCCGGCATCGTGTGCACGGGCCCCATGCTGCTGGGCGTGCTGCTGCAGGTGGGCATTTTGGTGCTGTGCGGTCTGTGGGGTGTGGGTCGTGCCAACCAGGACCTGCTGGTGTGCATGGTGACCTATACGCTGCTGGCCTCGCTTACGCTCACAAGCTTTTTCTCCATGCCGGTCACGCGCTTTTTGGCCGGCATGCTCTTTGCCGAGCGCGAAGGAGAGATCTTGCCATCGTTTTGGGGCTCCAATGCCATCATGCTCGTTGTGGGCACCGTGCTCTACGGCGTCTTTTTGCTGTTCTCGGGCGCTACGCTTATGCAGGGGCTGCTGTGCCTGTGGCTGTTCAACATTATGATCGTCAACTGGAACGGCATGAGCTATCTCACGGCCATCAAGGATTACCGCGGCATTCTGTGCAGCTTTGCCGCGGCCATTGGCGTGGCATGCCTGTGCGCCCTGGCCGCGCTGGCGCTGGGGCTGCCGCCCGTCGAAGGCCTGTTGGCGTCAATCGCCCTGGGCTACGGTGTGATGCTCGCCTGGGACGTGGTGCTGCTGTACCGGTATTTTCCTCAGAGCGATCGCAGCCCCTGGCTCTTTTTGCGCTGGCTCGACCAGTTTATGCCGCTGGCACTCACGGGCCTGTTTACCAATTTGGGACTCTTTGCACATCTGGTAATTATTTGGGCTGGTCCCATTGGCGTGCAGGTCAAGGGCCTGTTTTACGGCGCACCCTACCACGATGTGCCGGCGCTCATCGCGTTTTTGACGATCCTGGTCACGACCGTCAACTTTGTGGTCTCGGTCGAGGTCAACTTCTATCCGCGCTACCGCGACTACTACAGCCTGTTTAACGACGGCGGCGTGGTTGGTGACATCGTGGTGGCCGAGGAGGAAATGCTCGCCACGCTCAACCGGGAGCTGCGGTTTTGCGCGCTCAAGCAGCTGTTTGTGACGGCAGCAGTCATCTCGCTCGAGACCACGGTGTTCTCGGCCCTGCCACTGGGCTTCAACAACCTGATGCATGGGTATTTCCGTACGCTGTGCGTGGGCTATGGCCTGTATGCCGTGGGCAATGCGATTCTGCTGATCTTGCTGTACTTTACCGACTACAAGGGCGCCGTTCTGGCTTCGGGCCTGTTTGCCGGTGTGGCCGGGCTGGCGACTGCTGTGTCGTTACTTTTGTCGCAGCAGTTTTACGGCTTTGGCTTTTTGTTGGGTGCGGCGGTGTTTTTTGTTGTGGCGCTCATGCGGCTCGATACTTATACCGCCAACTTGCCGTATCGTATCCTGAGTCAGCAGCCCATCGTGGCGACCGACAAGACGGGTCGCTTTACGGAGTTGGGCTGCTTGCTCGACCGTGCCGAGCAGCGCTATGAGGAGCTGCGTCTAGAGGGCGAGCCGCATGGTGCGTTTGAGCGCACGGTGGTCCGTGTGTATCGCAATCGTTGGGGAGGTCCTGATGACCGATAGGATGATATCGCGTCGCCGCTTGATTGAGGCGGCTGCCGGCACATTGCTGCTTTCGGGCTGCTCTTCGCAGGATGAATCCTCGACAAAAAAGACCAAGAAGCAGGGCAAGATTAAAAAGGCCGATGCGTCTAGCGAGACCAAGCATCTTCGCGACAAGGATGAGCTGTACGAGGTCTACGACGACTCGGGTATCGTATGCATGTACCTGACGGTCTCTCGCGGCAACAGCTCCGAGAATACCGATCATAGCTGGGCCGAGATCAATACCTACTCGGTCTACGACTATGCCGACATGGGCGTGACGCGCTATCAGGTTATGGGCCTGCTGCAGCCTGGCGATGATAAGGGCCCCGTTGCCGGTGAGGTCGGTTATGGTGAAGAGGCTCCCAACGCTACCGTGCAAGTGCGCGGTCAGACGTCGAGTACCTATACGCAAAAGAACTACAAGGTGGAGCTCAAAAAGGGCAAGGGCACGTGGCGTCAGCAGCGCGCGATTGCGCTTAACAAGCATATGGGCGAGGGCATGCGCTTTCGTAACAAGATGGCCTACGATCTGATTCGTGGCATTCCCCAGATGATGGGCCTGCGCACGCAGTTTGTGCACTTATGGGTGTGCGACCAGACCGAAAAATCTAACGATACCTTTGAGGACTACGGACTGTTTACGCAGGTCGAGCAGCTCAACAAGACGGCACTTAAGGCCCACGGTCTGGATAAGAGCGGGCATCTGTATAAGGTGAACAGCTTCGATTTCCATCGCTTCGAAGACACCATTAAGCTCGCCGATGACCCCGACTATAACCAGACGGCGTTTGAGGGCATGCTCGAGATTAAGGGCGACTCGGACCACACCAAGCTCATCGAGATGCTCGATGCGCTCAACGACGATACGCAAAAGATCGACGATGTGCTCGACACCTACTTCGATACCGAGAACCTGGTCTATTGGATGGCGTTTCAGATCTTGACGGGCAATTGCGACACGCAGAACCGTAACTGCTATCTGTACAGCCCGCTTAACTCCAAGGTCTGGTACATCCTGGATTGGGATAACGACGGCATGCTGCGCAAGCTCGAGTTGAGCCTGACGGGATTCTCGGATTATGCGAGCTGGGAGCGCGGCGTGAGCAACTACTGGGGCAACGTGCTGTTTAACCGCGCGTTGCGCAGCAAGTCGTTCCGCAGCGAACTCGATAGCGCCGTCAAGGACCTGCGCTCGTATTTGACCGAAGAGCGTCTGAGCAAGATGGTCGAGCATTATCGCGAGGTCACGGAGCCGCTCGTCTTTGCTGCGCCCGACCTGGAGAATCTGCCCGTGACGAAGGACGAATACGAGCAGATTGCCGCGGCGATTCCTTCCGAGATCGAGGAGAACTATAAGAGCTATCGCGAGAGCTATAAGAAGCCCATGCCGTTCTACATTGGCGTGCCGCAGATCGATAACGGTAAGCTGCGCGTGAATTGGGACGCGTCGTACGACTTTAAGGCGCGCGACATTCGCTATACCGTGGAGCTTGCGCGCGATTACGCCATTACTGACGTGATTTTTAAGGCCGAGGACGTGCTGCTGCCGGAGGTAACGTGCGATGCCCCCGATACCGGTCAGTACTTTGTGCGCGTGCGTGCCACCAACTCCGACGGCTATACGCAAGATGCGTTTGACTACTATGTGACCGACGGCGGCAAGCAGTACGGCATGAAGTGTTTTTACGTGCAGGACGGCGGTAAGGTCGTGGAGGACACGTATGAGGAGGGCTAGCGCGCTGCTCGAGCGCCTGGCGGCACCTCCCGCGCGTACCACGCAGGAGCGTTACCGCCACGAGCTCAAGTACCTCATCAACGAGGGCGAGCACGCTGCGCTGGCCTGCCGCATGGCGCCGGTCTTTAAGCTGGACAAGCATGCGCGGGCGGGCGGTTACACCATTCGCAGCCTGTACTTTGACGACTACTGCAACTCGGCCTACGAGGAAAAAGATGCCGGCATTCTTATGCGCAAAAAGTATCGTGTGCGCATCTATAACGGCGGCGACAAGGTGATTAAGCTCGAGCGCAAAAAGAAGTACGGCAGCTGGATCTATAAGGAGGACGCGCCGCTCACGCGCGGTGAGTTTGAGCAGATCCTGGCCGGCGATTACGACTTTTTGCTGAGGAGTCCCTATCCGCTCTGTCGCGAGTTCTACATCGAGTGCATCTGCAATATGATGCGCCCGCGTACCATCGTGGACTACGAGCGCGAGCCATGGGTGATGGACGAAGGCACCGTGCGCATCACGTTTGACATGAACGTGCGCGCGGCTGTGGGAAGTTTCGATATCTTTGACGCGACCCTGCCCGCGCTGCCCGTGCTGGAGCCCGGCAAGCTGGTGATGGAGGTTAAGTTTACCGAGTTTTGCCCGCAGCTGGTGCGCGATATGGTACCGCCGGGCGCGGCGGAGCTCACGGCTGTCTCCAAGTACTGCCTGTGCTACGAAAAGACCGCCTACTTGCGCGGCTTTAACTACTGGGAATCGGATTATGAGAACCGAGGGGATATTTAGACCATGAGCACCAGGGACTTTTTTAAGAACTCCGTCTTGGAGGCGTTTGGCCAGGTCGACCCTGCCAAGATTGGCCTGTCGCTGCTCGTGGCGCTCGCCATGGGCATCCTGATCTATTGCGTGTACAAGCGCTTCTTTACCGGCGTGGTGTACTCGCGCAGCTTTGCCGTGACGCTCGTGGGCATGTGCGTGCTTACGTGTATGGTGACGCTTGCGATCTCGACGAACGTGGTCATCTCGCTCGGTATGGTCGGTGCTCTGTCCATCGTTCGTTATCGTACGGCGGTCAAGGACCCGCTCGACCTGCTGTATCTGTTCTGGGCCATTACCACGGGCATTACGGCGGGCGCCGGCATGTATGCGCTCGTGGGGCTCACGGCGGTGGTCATCGTGGCGATGATCGCCGGCTTTGCGAGCCATCAGGACAAGGCGCGCGTGTACATGATGGTCATTCACTACACGGGCCAGACTACCGGTGATGATATCGTGCGCGCCTTTGGGCGCACCAAGTTCACCGTCAAGTCCAAGACCATGCGCGGCGACAGGGTGGAGATGGCCGTCGAGGTCTTCTCGGACGGTGTAGATATGCCCTATGCCGACGCCATTCGCGCGCTCGACGGCGTGGAAGACCTCACGCTCATCCAGTACAACGGCGAATACCACGGGTAGCTTTTAGTTCCGGCGTTCTGACGAACGCCGGACCGCTCGACGCTGCGCACGCATCTGCCGG